>Ga0172379_10002835_pt1 | contig 29296 bp, 24 predicted proteins | sample GrowelOW334metaG_FD_119756 | JGI IMG/M metagenome (GOLD analysis project Ga0172379, IMG submission 119756) | Groundwater microbial communities from an aquifer near a municipal landfill in Southern Ontario, Canada - Groundwater well OW334 metaG | ecosystem: Environmental > Aquatic > Deep...
CTCCACTTTTCTTTGCTGGCCCAAAGAAAAGTGGAGAGAAAAGAAAGGGCCTTTTTTCATAGACCCGCCCAGCCTCGCCCTTGGCTGGACCGGAAAAACGGTACGGACCTTACAGGCTGCAACCAAATAGAACCAGTAAATAGTTTCGCCAACACCGTTTTTCCGGGCGGGTGAGTTCAGAGATCCAACTGGCGGGATCGCAATCAAATCCCCATAAACACAAGCGCCGCCCCAGAGGAGCGGCACACGAGCGGACGCGGTCAGACAATTCTAGGTCGTCGATCCGTTCAACGGCCTCAAGCCGAGAACCGCTCGGATGTTGTCATTGAAGATAAGCGGCTTGGGCCAGAACACCGGATTGGCCACCGCGAGTTTACCCCAGAGTGGACGATTATCACCTACCGCCTGGCCCTCCGAGATGATGACTCGGTTCATCGGGTACTGCCGAGAGCGCAGGTAATCGATGAGAAGCATTGCATCGACCACTGGCCCACCTTCGCAAAGTGGCAAGAACGGCGAGGTGATGATGAAGTCGAACGAATGGAGAACCACGTCCGGCTTCAGATACATAAGCGCTTCCCACAAGTCGTCGACGATAAGCGACTCGGTATCCCCCGCCTCATCCAGCAGTTTCCCGAGCAGCTTCCGAACGAACGGTTCCGGTTCGGTGATCAAGAGCTTCATAATACCTCCTACAAGCAGTTCGTGGTTCACCGCGGACCTGCAAAATTACGCCAGAAATCCGCTCCTGTCAACCCTTGATTAAAAGGCGATTTTCTGGTAGCGTATTGGAATCTCAAACGGGGGTTTCCGTGAATGCAAAAGAACCAGATCCTGCGTTGGATGATGAAAGATGGCAACCACTAAATCACGACCCGGATTGGGATAAGCCCAAACCCACGGTCTGTGACGATTTTATGCGGATAATCGGCCTCGTGTCTGGAATCGCCTTCGTCGTCGGCCTCATCCTCTACGCAGTTTCCTACCATGCGTAACTTCTTCCAACGCATGGTCTCGCGAGCCCCCGGCCAGGGCTCATTATTGTATCCGCAAAATCAAAACAGGCCTTGCGGCCTGCTTTTAGTTAATCGTCAAGCGCATCCCATTCTTTTACTAATTCCGCGATATCTTTCTTCGTTACGATTGATTTTGATTCCTTCTTTGCATTTTTCTTTGCAGCGCCGTGAACAATCCCCATGGCGACGCGATGTTTTCCTGACGCTTCGATCGCCGCCTTTGCGCATGCCTCGTCAATGAGATCGATTGCTTTATCGGGCAAATAGCGATTCTTTATTTTCTTTGAAAGCACAATCGCGGCCTCGAGCGCTTCCGTTTCAATTTCGACTCCATGATATTTTTCGTAGGTTTTTTTGAGCCCCTGTAGAATCATCATTGTTTCCGCTTTGGAGGGCTCGCCTACAATCACTGGCTGAAATCGTCGATCAAGCGGACGATCCGGCATGATATATTTTTCGTATTCTTCCCAGGTGGTTGCGCCAATGGCCTGCAAGGTTCCACGCGCAAGCGTCGGCTTCAAAATATCCGACACATTGAGAGCCCCTTCCGCACCGGCGGTTTGCTCAATAATGTGCATTTCGTCGATAAACAAAATCACGGATCGACCCAACCCCTCGATCTCTTTTGTTAAATTTCGAACGCGCTCCTCAAGTTCCCCCCGATATTTTGTGCCAGAAACCATGCCCGTAAGGTCGAGCGCCAATATACGCTTCCCCTTAAGTGGTGTCGGCACATCACCTGATACGATTCGTGCTGCCAATCCTTCAATCACGGCGGTTTTGCCAACACCCGGATCCCCAATGAGAAGCGGGTTGTTCTTGCGACGACGCATAAGAATATGAATCACGCGATCAATTTCTTCCTCGCGTCCAATCACCGGATCAAGTTTCCCCGCCTTTGCTTCCTCGGTCCAGTCCGTTGTGTAATTTGATAGATGACTTCCTTTTGCTGTTTTTCCTCTTCCTCGAGAAAACATCGGGTACAAAAGAAATACCGCAAGTATTACGAGCGCGCCCGCAAGGAACAAATAGTAATCTGAGAACATAATTTAGAATCCCATGACACCACCTGTAAGTGGCAATACCTTAACGAGCGCGGCGTTGCGCGTGAATCCCTTATCGTCCGTCCAGCTAACCGCTTTCCCGATTTTTGGAATGGATAATTGGATTGAATCGTCCGCAGAAGCGCTCGCGCCGGTCGAATCCATATAAACAAGGTAGGTGGACGTCCCGTAGGCAAGAATTGTTTCCGCACTAAACGTGGCAATCGCGTAAGAAACAATTTGATTCCCTGTGCATGGTCGCATCCCAGCATTCAAAAAATCCCATGAATCCGCAACGCTGGACGCAGTCCCAGACGTGCTTGCATTATAAATAGCCCACTTGGAGCTATCCGATAAATTAAAACAGGTGTTCCAAAGAGAGCTCGTTGTTGCATTATCCGTGCTATTGAGTTTAAAGATAAGCGAATTAATTGTGATGTCAGACGCTTTTGCCGTGACATTAAAACGAAACGCTTCTTGAAACCCAGGGATGAATCCGTCCCCAGATGGAGATGCAGAGCTTAACGCAAATTGCGGAGCAATCCGCGAAACAAGTCCGGCAACACCAGCAGCGCCCGCGGCAATTGCGAGCCCACCAATAACGAGCCCGACTTTTACGCGGGTGCTAACTTTTGTCTTTGTGCTTATCATACAAAAAATTTTATTGAGTAAATTATATCACAAAAACAAAAGCGAGCCTTACGGCTCACTTTTTATTTAACCGGAAATCTTTTCAATAAGGATCTTTGTGAATGGCTGTCGGTGGCCATTGTGTCGGCGATAACGAACCTTGGATTTAAATTTGATAATCTCAATCTTTTTTCCAAGTCCATGCTCCACGACTTTTGCCAATACTTTGGCTCCGGCTACTTCTGGGTTTCCCATGGTAACGGTTGAGCCATCAGCCTCTGCAAGAAGAAGTGTGCCAAATTCAATTGGCGCGCCAACTTCGAGCTCAAGTTTTTCAACGTTGAGGGTTTGCCCTTCTTTTACAAGATATTGCTTTCCTCCGGTGACGATTACTGCCATCATAAATTGTTTGTGCTGCGTACGGCTCATTGGCAATCCAATGATTTTTTGGCCTCTGCAAGCCTTAATTTGTGGCGTCACTGTATCAAAATGCCCACGATTCGTCAAGCCTACTTTGCTATCGTGAGTGGCTGTCCAATAAGAAGCCCGTGATCTTTTACCCCACCGGCTGGGAGTTCAAGCACCATATCTGCCCCAATAGGCCCGGAATACATGCGTACCGGCTCTTCGCCATTTTTTGGTGCTTGCACGTTTTCGGAAATACTCACAATCTTTCCATTCAAAATCCACACAACATCCAAATCAAAATTCATCTCTTTCATCCAAAATGTCCGTTCCTCCGCTTTCCCAAAGACAAAGAGCATCCCTTCCGCGCCCTGAGACTGTAGTTCGGCAACTGTAGCGCCCGATAATCCCTTTGTTTGCTCCAGTGGATTATCCGCAAGACGAACAGAGAGCACACCGTCAACGGTTTGAATTTGAGTCATAGAATTCGATTGCAACGCAAAGAAAAACACCCCAAAAAGAATACAAATACCCAAAAGGACGAGAAGAAGATATTTTTTCATAGATGATGTTGTTTACGAACAATAAGGAATATTACCAAAGCCATGAGGAGTGTCAAAACCCCAAGCGCCACGAGCTTTTGCCAGCTTTCAAATAGGAGGGTCGTGATTCCAAATACCAACGCTACCGACCAATACGTAAACACAACGGTGCGATGTGGAAGTCCTAAATCGAGTAATCGCTGATGTAGATGTCGGCGATCGCCACCTTTGAAGATTGGTTGACGTGCGCGCAGACGTTCAAGAATCACAAAGAAAACATCAAGCGCCGGAACGCCAAGCACCAAAAGCGCCGTGGCGACTTTGCTTCCGGCAATCACCGCGAGCACTCCAATGAGATATCCCAAAAACGTGGACCCACCTTCGCCCAAAAAAATCTTTGCTGGATGAAAATTCCAAATCAAAAATCCAATAATGGACGCGAATGCAATGAGCGCCAGAAGCGCAACATCGGGTTGAAAATACGCGACCGTCAGGGCCAAGCCCGCAATCATGAGCGCTCCGATTGCCGAAACACCCGAGGAAAGTCCATCGAGCCCGTCCAAGAGTTTGGTCGTGTACATCATGGCCAAAAGCCAAACAAATGTCACAAGTGGCGAAATCCAATCTGACACCACGAAATATCCGCCGAATGGATTCGTGAGTTTGGAAATCCCGATCCCAAATAATACTGCCGATAACGCTGCGAGAATTGGAAAAAGAATCGAAAGTTTTGCTGGGAGTCCGAATTTATCATCAAGCGCTCCGCCAACAATCAAAATGAGACCTCCAAGAAGAAATCCCACAAAATGCCAAGGCGTAATCGTCCCGGAAGTAAAATGATCACTCCAGAACAATACTCCAAGCACCGGAATCACGAAGCTCAAAAACACCGCAATCCCGCCAAGGAGTGGCGTTGTCTCTTTGTGTGTTTTTGCTGGCGCGCGCGGAACGTCCAGAACGCCAAAATACGCTGCTACCCGACGCATGACGTCCGTGCCAACGATCGATAAAATAAATGCGATGAGAATGGGTAGAATCCACCAGAGCTCCATACAGCCAAAATCCTAATGAATAATCCCCTAAAGCGCAACCGCTTTTTCAATTTCCACCACGCCTTGAGGCTTTAGAATGAGCGTATCGCGTCGTGCCACGTCGCCGCGAAGCAAGAACTCGGCAATCTTGTCGTCGACCCGCTCCTGAATCACACGACGAAGCGGACGCGCACCAAATTTCGGATCGTAGCCAAGTTTTGCGAGCTCGTAGACGGCCTCGTCGGTTGGACGTAGGTGAATTCCCTTTGCCTCAAGTCGTGCCGTGACGGTTTTGAGCATGAGGTAGGTGATTTGCACAACTTCGTCTTCGGAAAGCGGAGTAAACACCATGACTCCATCGAAACGGTTCAAGAGTTCCGGCTTATAAATTGACTTCAATTCTTCCTCTAAAAGATGCGCGCGAATTGCTTCGTAGGGCGTTTTTGCAACAACGGCATCTTGAATATATTGCGTTCCGGCGTTCGAGGTTGCAACCAAAATCACATTGGTCATATCCACGGTGCGACCCGTGCCATCTGTGAGGCGTCCGTCGTCCATCACCTGCAAGAATAAGTTGAGGATATCAGGATGCGCTTTTTCAAATTCGTCCAAAAGCACAAGCGAGAATGGATTTTTTCGGACGGCTTCAGTAAGAATGCCAACTTCGCCTGCGCCACCGATCAGTTTCTGACTAGCACTTGCATCTTGGTATTCTGACATGTCAATGCGAATCATTGCGTCTTCACTGCCAAAAAATACTTCCGAGGTGACTTTCGCAAGTTCGGTTTTTCCAACACCGGTCGGTCCCAAGAATAAGAAGTTGGCAATTGGACGATTTGTGGCGCGAAGTTCGGTGCGACTGCGACGCAGGGCCGCAGAAATTGCTTTCACCGCTTCGTTTTGCCCAACAATACGTTCATGTAAACGTTCTTCGAGGTTCAAAAGCTCTGCGCCTTCTTTCTTGGTGACTGCGGTGACGTTCACACGCGCTTTTTCCGAAACAAGTGCTGCTACATCTTCTTTGGTGACTTGTGCCCATTCTTTCCCGCGTTTCCCAACCACGAGTCCAACTTCATCGGCGAGCTGGATGGCTTTCACAGGCAAAAACGAATCGTGCAAATAGCGAATCGATAAATCTACAACCGCAGCGACCGCGTCGTAGGTGAAAATCACTTTATTCTTATTTTCAATGCCACCAATTTTTGACTCAACGATTTGAATCGCTTCATTGCGCTCTGGTTCCTCAACAGGAATCTTTTGAAGGGCTTGTGCGAGCGGAGATTTTTCCAAAATCGGATAATTCGTGGTTGAGGTGCTCGCAATCACAAACGTATAGTGCTTTTCAAGCTCTGACGCCAAAACTGCGGACAAATCTACTCCGCCCCCACCAACCAATTGCTCAATATTTTCAAAGACCAAAATCACATTTCCCGCGCGCGCCACTTCGCTCATGAGCGCAAGGAGTCGCTCTTGTGCTCCCCCATCAGCTTCGGACCCCACAAGATGTGGAATGGAAATGCGCACCAAGCGCTTGTCTTCAAGTTCTTTTGGCACGCGCTCCTCAACCATACGCTGTGCCAAGCCCGAGACAATCGTATCTTTGCCAGTGCCCGGGTCGCCGACCAATACAACGCTTTGCCGACCGCCTTCAATGGAGCGCAAGAGTGCATCCATTTCGCGATCACGACCAATGAGCATTGGCAAACGCCCAAATACGGCGAGCTTGGTAAGATCTTCGGAAATACTATCGAGGAATGGTGTTGCGGCCGCGGTATAGGCCCGATCCATATTCGAGGTTGGCTTGAAACTTGCCGCCTCACGGAACGAGGAAATGCGCTCATTGATTTGCTCATTGATGCGCATCCATGCCACGGCGTTCAAGAGTTCTTCTTTTTCAACTTCAAGCGACGCAAATAATTCTTCCAAGAACGGTTCGCTCTGATACGCGGCCAAAAAAATCTCAACCGAACCGACTTGATTGCGACGCTCCGCGACCGCATTTCGAAATGCGCGAGCGAGTACCGTGCGCGCGGCCAGGCCAAATTGCGTTTGGCCTTGGCTCGCTTCTGCCATGTGGCGACGAATCGGATCTTTCATGCGATCAAACGAAATGGCCAAACGCATAAGAAGCATTTGCACCGAATCTGCTGTGAGCGCTCCCAAGAATAAATGCAGGGCCGAAACATCGGCATGATGCCCATCTGCAGCAAAGGCAAATCCGCGGTCAACGCTTTCGCGCGCTTCTTTTGAGAAAACGGTTTCGATTTGCGCTTGCTCGGGTGCCATCTCAAGCGATGGGAGCACGGTGACGTCACTTGGAGTAGCCGTTTGTTTTGGAATAAGTTTTACACGACCAGCACTAGATTTAACGCGATACCAAACGATCAGGAATGCGAAAATCCCAAACAAGAAAAACACCACTGTGCTATTTGGATAAACCCAGAAACGCTCCGTAAGAAGTGCAGACGCGTCATTCAAAAATGCAGAGAGTCCAAAAACGAGTAGCGACCCAATGCCCAGCACTCCCATAAGGGCCGTGACGATTGCGCGCATGCGTTCGCGCGATTTTCGCTCCGCAATTCCCTGACGGGTAACGTCATCATTCCAGTACCAAAAAACGCCAGATGCGTTCACGCCAGGAATGCCCTGTTGATGATTGATTTGTTCAGGCAACATAAAATCCAAATACATGATAAATGATCCCAATAAGAACGACCGGAGGCAAAAGTAAATAGATCACAAGAAAAATGACGGAGAAAATCGCTAGAAAAATAAATGCGATCCCGCGCCCGATGATTTGCACCACGCGCATGAAAAAGCTAATCATTCGGCTTTGCCAATCGTACATGCCATACATGGGCACAAAGAGGTTTTTGAGCCAGACCTTGAGCCCCAAACTGCGTGCATATCCTTTTAAAAATCGTCCGATGGATTTCGCAATAGATACGAGCCCGGCGCCATACCACCAAATCGGCCAGCGCAAAAATTGCCCGAGCAATTCATCAAGAAATATCGTGACGGACGTGGCGGGATTTGTCATAGAAAAATTATAACGTCTTTTGCTCTAGCAGGGAACGCAATTCTTGCATCAAGCGCAGATAAAAAGAAACATTTTGAAGCGTTGCCAAACGAAGCCCCAAGATTTCACTTGTTTTAAACAGATGTCGCAAATACGCTTTGGAATATTGTTGCGACGAAGTCGGGCCATGCACATCGATTGGCGCCAAATCGACGGCGAAATCTTCGCGCGTGATTGCGGTTTTGCGGTAAAGCGCTTCGGCAATGCGAACGTCGCTTGCGCCATCGACCGCCCGCGCAAACGCTTCCGCAACGCACGCACGCGGATCGCCAGCCCAAAGGAAGAGCGTGCCATGGCGGGCATTCCGCGTTGGCAAAACGCAGTCAAACATATCCACGCCTTGCGCCACAGCATAAACGATTTCTTCTGGCATGCCACCGCCCATGAAATAGCGTGGCTTATCTGCGGGCATAAGACCAGCCAAAAACTTCGTAATGCGGAACGTATCCTCGCGCGATTCGCCAACGGAGAGTCCCCCAACCGCATACCCGTCGAATCCAATTTTTGTGAGATGCTGGAGCGATTCCTCGCGCAAATCTTCATACGTTCCGCCTTGCACAATGCCGAAAAGTTTTTGGCCGTCGTTTTGCACGTCGTGGCATCGCTTGGCCCAGCGCGCGCTCCGCTCCATAGCACTCTGCTGACGCTCGTGGCTGGCTTTCCCTTCGCACACTTCATCAAATTGCATCGCAATGTCTGAACCGATTGCGCCCTGCATAGCCATCGAGCCTTCCGGAGTCAAATGCACACGGTGCCCATCAATGTGAGACTGAAAATAGACGCCGTCTTCCGAGACTTCGTTGATTTTGGATAAACTAAAAACCTGGTAGCCACCGCTATCGGTAAGAATGGGTTTTTCCCAACGCATGAATTTGTGGAGTCCCCCGACTGCTTTGATGCCATCTTCGCCCGGGCGCAAAAGCAAATGATACGTATTTGCCAGAATGATTTGCGCGCCACAAGAGAGAACGTCTTCCGAAGAAAGCGTCTTCACCGACCCTTGCGTAGCAATTGGCATGAAAATTGGCGTTTCCACCAAGCCGGTGGAGAGTCGCAATTGACCGCGACGTGCACGGCCAACCAAATTTTTGACGATGAACATATCGCAATTATAACACAAAACAGGGCCTTGCGACCCTGTGTTTGTGTTTCTTTTTTCTTTTCTATTTGAGCGATGTGCGGATCTTCATGATTGTTCGATCGACGCTTACGTCGGAGGTGCTATTGATCGCCGTGCCAACATTGAACCATCCATACATGGTTGGTTCGATATCAATCACGTAATTGGCCCATCCAGATCCGAACAGTCCAATCGCGATTGCTTCGGTGGAAACCCAACGCAATGTTGGTTTTAACACGTTCGCGCTATTGGTCTCGAGCATATAAACCTTCGGATCACTCTGAATTTTTACAAGAACCACTCCCGCTTTTGGAAGCATGGTTGAACCAAGTGTGAGCGACGTCAGTGTTGCGTCTGTTACCACTTTCACACCACTGAAAGATGATTGCCATGTAAAGAATGTTTGGGCATCCATGAATCCATGTCGTTGCATGTCAGCATCCACGTAATACACCGTGCTCAGTGAAGACCCACGGATATAATCGCCGGGGTTTACAACCGAGATTGCTTCTGGCAGTCCGGTGACTGGCGAGAGGCCATCTACTCCGGAATCTTCAGCAGTAACCGGCTGTGCAGATTCACTGGTTGTAATGCTGAGTACCGAATCCGAAACGTCATTTGCAAGCGCGACTGCCATATCGGTTCCAACAACCTTCACAACAACGTTATTGGATTCAACGTAAGGTACACTCCACGAATAGGACCCGTCATTGAGTTCATTGGATGCAATTTTTGAGAACGTCACACCCCCATCAACCGAATAATACAATTCAACATATCCCATTAAAGTACCTGTGCCACCACTGGTCCATTTAATGGTTGTAACTTGTCCTGGAGTAAATGATTCCCCTCCGTTTGGTGCTTGCAATCCGACTGTGTACGTCTTTGCCTCCTCGGTTGCTCCAGTTGCGGCGCAGGCACTTGTTCGGAATGACCAGATGCCGTCCCCTGATCCAGAAGCAGAAGCGTTAAGATGTAGCCAATCACCCGCTCCGTTTGCAGCGAGGACTCCGGACGTCACCTCATCGGTTTGCACCATGGTAATCGTATATGCGGTCCCGCATTTCAATTGGGCGTTTCGTGTGAAGGTCACCTTCGAGTTTGCGAGACCATTATTTGTAGCCCATACATCAGCTGTATCTGGCCAATAGGTCACGGTGTCCGTTGGAGTAACCGTATAGTCAGTAGTGTAGTGCATCGTTGCTACCATCGATTCAGAAAATGTAACGATGACCGAGGTGCTCGCTACCGAAACAGTTCCGCCAGATACTGGCGTTGCTGTTAATAAAACTGGCTGAGCATTGTCTGTAAGAGTCTGTGCAACAAAATCAGCGACTAGGTTCCCTGCAGGGTCACGCATAAGTCCAGCAGTTCTTGTGAAAGACAACGTCGGTGCTGTTGCGCCACCCGTAATACCTGTAGCTGCCACGGTTGCGATATAAACATGCGTCGTTGAATTTGTCACGCTTCCATCAGCGACCGGTGCCGCAAACACGACTGTACCAGCCTCTGGTACAGTCCATTCGTCCTTATCGGCAGTAAATCCAGTTGCAACACTTTCCGTAAATGTAATATGGGCGCGATTTACGGTTCCATCGTTATCTGTATCTTCAAATACCGCCGTGGAAACCGTTGGTTTTGTGAGATCTGTCCAAGAACCACTCGAGGCAACAGCTGCGGCAGATGTATTTACAGTGAGTCCTACCGCGTCGTACAAACTAGCATGTGCGAGTGGGGTAACGAGATCACTTGGCTCTGTTGTGGAGGCGGCTGTTAAATATCCATTCGGTGAACTCGCAATCGCAACAACAATTGTAGCCGTTGTTGAACCGCTAATTCCGTTTGTTTCGGCCACAGGATTAACGACATTTCCAACCGTTCCAAAAGAACCAATGCCAGAAACCACACCTGCCCCGGTCAATGCACCAAATGCACCTGTGGACGCGCTCACTGGGGTTGTCATCGGTTCTGAATATGTAAACGAAATTTTATTTGTGGTAGCCGTTGATTTAACAATGGTAATCAGGACTGGTTTTGTATTATCAACAACCGTCGCGCCAACCCCTGCCATTTGTGTTGTTGTTGCATCGTCACATACTGCACCTGCCGTGCCACAACCCGCCACTGGCGTATAAGTGAGTGTTGGAGTAATCGCACTATTCGTTGCCGTACATCCTGAAACTGTAAGAGTCATCGTTGTAACAGCAGAAGTATCGTCGGCACTCGCGATCGTAGTACATCCTGACGATAATGCGAGAGCAGTAAGATCAGCTCCCGTGATTGTGACCGCTTCACTAAATGTAACAACAACGCGGTCTACCGTACCGTCGTTATTGGCATCCCCTGTGGTCGCCGTCATCGTAGGAATTGCCGCATACGTTTGTGAAACGCAAAGAAGCGACAAACCAACTGTCGCCACAGCAACGCCCAAGACGAGTCGCATTGAGCGCAAGCGCTCGATGGTGTCTTGATAAGTCATAGAAAAAAAGAAAAGAAATTAATTGTTTATATTATAGACCACATTTCCAAAAACCCTATTTAGTTGTCCACAACAGCGTCGAACGTCGCTTCAACTAAATGCTCGGGCGATGGCGCAATATTGCCGTCTCGCATCTCCTTTGTGATCACAACTTGGCGATAATCCAAAATGTCGTAAGGCGCGTCGATGGTTTTTCGCTCCCACACGAGTCCCCATTTCCCATCTTCACGTGCAAAAAATTCCCCGGTTGAGAAAAACTCTAGCGTTGTTGGTTTTACCAGCCATCCTTCATAATAGGTCGTTGCCGTATCAATTGCCGGCAATCCCGCAACAATCACGTGTGTGAATAAATCGCCGGTAATCCCCCGCTTTGCCGTGCCACTCGCATTGGCTGTTGAAAAATCCGCTTCTTGAAAAAGCGTTTCTTGAGGATCGGCATCTTCCAATTGTGTAACAATAACGTCGGAGGTTTCTTCACTCGTTATTTCTTCCACGACCGGCAGTTCTGGTTCCTCTTTTTCCCCACGGAAAACAAAAAAGGAAATGGTCGATCCAATTGCGGCCAAAAGAACGAGCACTAAAACAATCCACGGCCATCGTCGCGACGCGCGTTGTCCATACATCCCCCTGCTTGATTGCATGTATCGCATAATTTAGAGCTCGTCGATATTTCGTAAAAATGATCCGGCAGAAGGCTTCGAGATGCGCTCACCGTCTTCGCCTAGCACAATCATGGGTTCGTCTTGATGTTCGTCGCCATAGGAATTGCCAGTAAATCCCATTCGTCGCAATTTTATGACCTCGATGCGATCGTCTGGAATTTCACCAAGGAATGGCGACGGCATTTGCAATTCGTCACGCTGGAACCCGGCCATAAGAGGATAAGTGAGGAACAATCGCTTTCGTGCTCGAGTAATGGCGACGTAGAAAAGCCGGCGCTCTTCTTCCATTCCCCCCTCTTCTTCAGTGGAGACTCGTTTGTGGGGAAACGCTCCTTCATTGAGGCGCATAATAAAAACGGCATCCCATTCAAGTCCTTTTGCTTGGTGAATCGTGGAAAGAATTAGGCGATCCTCCCACGCAGACTCCTCACGCATCGCATATTCTTCCGTGAGCGTTACTGCTTCGAGAAATGTTGTGAGATCTTGGAATTGCTCGGCGAAGTTTGCGAATTGCTCAAGGTCATCTAGCCGATCTTGCGCATTTGGAAATTCATGCTCGAGATAGGTTTTATAATCGCGACTACTTGCAAATCCACGAATGAGCATGGATGGCATTTCATTGGTGGCGAGAATTGACGTCCACATCCGGCGCGAAGAGTCCCAACCAGCGCTCGCTTTATTGCCGGTGACGCGTACGTTTGCAATCGCTTCACCGACGTCGTGCATGCCGGCGCATTGCATGGCGATTTTATTTGCGGTAGCAAGGCCTAGTCCTGGGTGAATGGTGAGCGTGCGAATCCAGGCCATGGTATCGGCCACATTGTGAACGACGCGCAAATGTGCGACTGCATCCTTCACGTGCGATCGCTCAAAAAATCGCATACCGCCACGATATTCATATGGAAGCCCAGAGCGCATGAGTTCAAATTCAAGCGCTTGCGAATGGAAGGCGGATCGGAAAAGCACGGCAATTTCTGAAAGCGCCATGCCATCGCGCTTGAGACGCTCGATTTGTTGCAAAATATATTGTGCTTCTTCACGCGCGGTGGAGGCAGGAATAAGCTGTGGTTTTTCGCCTTCTGCAACAACGGCGATTAATTCTTTTTTGAATTGACCGATATTTTTTTCAATCACGGCATTTGCGGTATCCAAGATTTGTGGGGTTGAACGATAATTGGTCGTCATGTGGAAAAGTTTGGAACCTTCATGCGTTTCTGGGAAATCCAAAATATTTCGAATTTCGGCTGCGCGGAACGAGTAGATGCTTTGTGCGTCGTCACCAACAACCAAGAGATTTTTGTGAACGCCAGAAAGAAAGGAAACGATTTCGGCTTGCACAATATTGGTGTCTTGAAACTCATCCACGAGTACATACTGAAAACGTGAAGCGAGCTGATTGCAAACGTCTGGGAATTTCTTGAGGATTTCCAAGAGAAGCAAAAGCAAATCGTCAAAATCCATGGCGTTTTGCGCGCGCTTCTGCTCCATGTAGCGATTGAGAATCGCTTGCAAATCATTTTTATGTTGAATGAGCCGTGGGAACTTTCGCTCCAAGGCCGAGTCCATATCGCCACCGGTATTTCGCACGTACGAGAGACATTCGTGCAAAACCGCCGCGCTTGGCAATTTACGAAGCTTTGGATCAAATCCCAAATCCTTCATGCAAAGCGAAAGCAAATCGCGCGCGTCTTCTTCGTCGAGAATCGAAAAATTCGGTTTGAACCCGAGAAGCGATCCGTATTGTCGAAGCAAACGATTTGCCGTGGAGTGAAACGTGCCGGCCATCAACCCCGTTGGATAGGCGCCTAAAAGCGTTTCAATACGCGAAATCATTTCGCGCGCTGCTTTATTGGTGAACGTCAAAAGTAAAATCCGCTCCGGTGGAACGCCCTGCTCCAAAAGCCATGCCACGCGATAGGTGATGGTGCGCGTTTTTCCACTACCAGCACCTGCCAAAACCAAACAAGCGCCATCTGCTCCCAGAACAACAGGAAGTTGTTCGGCATTTAGCGCTTTTTCATATTCAATTTTTTTTCGTGGCGCCAGTCCCCCGCTTAAAACAAATTCTTTCATAGCGGGACTATTGTAGCACGATTCCAAAGACGACCTCTACTACACAACCAGCGGTAAATCGTGCAAATCGATTTTCTTTCCTTGGACGATTTCGCCAATGCGATATGTGCCAAATGTTGGTGCTTCCACGTAACCATTCCATGCCATGCGCGCCAAGGCGCCGGAATCAATCATATCCATGAGCCATTCATTCGTGTAGCGCGGATCGAGCATTGCCACACCCCCTCCAACTTCCTCGAGCCATCGGTGATTAAACTTTTCCTGCGAGCCAATGGGGGGTGCCATAATAATCGGAACCCCAAGGCCAGTGTAAAAACACAACTCACTTGGCTTGGTCCACAAGACATCGGTTTTTCGAATGAGTTCTCCAAATGCTTTGAAGTATGTTGGATGATCTTTTTCAAAAAGAACACGCACATCTCCTCGCCGAAGCGATGCGCTACAACCGATTTTTTTAAGTTCCCGGCTGAAAAATTCTGCTACATCGGGTCGCGTTCCCGCAACCAAGTTGAGTTTAATCTTCCCCTCATTCATGAGGCAGGAAAGACTTTTCGCAATCGTGACCCCGAGTTCGCGTTGCGCTCCAGCGCCGCCAACTGCGAATGTGATGGAAACCGGATGCGGTTTACATCGATTTTTCAATTGCGCGGCAAATGCACTCCCGAACGCTTCTTCGAGCGCTGGCAAATGATCAAAAATAAAATTCCCTTTCGGATCCAGCCCACAGAACCGTCGACTTAAATCTTCTCGAATCGTGGGCATCCCCTCCCCGCCAATGGCTTCATCGGGAAGCGGGAACCCAGTGAGCATGATATTTTCTTCGCGAACGCCGTACAGTTGCAAACGTTGTTGCACGCGTCGATTGGATGCAAAATATTTGATGCGAGACTGCATGGGATGCAGTGGCGCCCAGGTGCGAGAAATATCTGCGTCGGTCACAACCACATAAATCTCGCCAGGATATCCAAGTTCTTCCGCAGCAAATGCCGGTACCATGAATGTACAAATCAGTGGTTTGGGATCGGCGGCGAGTTTTTCAATCAGGTGACGCATGAACTTGCGGTGGCGAATCAGGTAGTAAAACTCCCGCAACTGCATGTTTGGTTTGGAAAGATCTCGGCGTGGATAAAACTCCGGAATCGACTGCATTTCGTCCATAATGCGAAACGCGGTCTCGCCAATGATGGGAATGCGCTTTGCGCGCGAGATTCGCTCATACCATTTTCGACTTGTTTCCCAATACCCGCGATCACGCCGTGGGATCCCCGGATAATCATTGGCAATGACGATCTTTTCCTTGACCGCAAGATGACGCAACGCAAAAGCCGGCCGTTCATGGCCATAGCCCATGTTTACAGCAACCAAATGCACTTTTTTGCGAAGTCCCCCTTTGACCATAGCAATACCCCCAGTATAACACAGGCGCCTCTTGATTTATTCCTGGCTTTCCGCTAGAATATGCCCGAACAAGAAAATCTATGTCAAATACCTGCCAAATCACTGGAAAAAAGCCATTAACCGGCAATAACGTTTCACATTCCAATGTGAAAACAAAGCGCCGACAGTATCCAAACGCCATGAAGCGTCGCCTTTTGAATCCAGCAACTGGAAAGATGATCCAAATGTACGTGACCGCACGTGGTCTTCGCACCCTGGCAAAATGGAAAGCTGCGGGGAAAAAGTACGATCTCCGAACCATGACAAAGTAAATCGAAAAGAGCCGAAAGGCTCTTTTTTGTTTTCTTAAAAAGAAGACCGCCCCGAGAAGAGAGCGCGCAGTTGGCGGTCTTCTCTCAGGGCGGTAGTTAGGCGGGCACGAACACCGGTGCGATGCTCGCATAGGCCTTGATGGCCATGCGCGGGCTATCGCAGCGACGGTACTGCCACTCGGAGTCAAGATAGGTCTGCTGTGGCCTATCTTCAGCATCGCAGAAAAAGTTCCGCTTACCGTTGGAGAACGGCACGTACCCACTCCCGCCACCGGATCCGCGGGTGATAGTGTAGCCATTGGACTCCAACCACGTCCTGAACTCATGCCATTCATTCAGGTTGCCGTGGAAAGCTCGCAGGTCTTCGGTGTCGACGCGGCCCTCGCAGATGTGCGGATCACTGAAGACCCAGCACCTAGCGCGACCCCGATCGTCGATTTCCGCCATCATCCCGAGCGGGCCATCGGGGTTCGGCCACACGGCAACAACACCGTTGTTGTGGACGAAGTGGAACTCCGGATAGCTTTGCTTGCAGTACCATTCCATGACCACTCCTGTGGCAACTGTCTCCCGTAAGAGTTCAGCGCCGTTCAATACGTTCAGATTACTGTCCTCGCGGTTGCGAGGTTCAGTTCCTGAACGGTTCGGATGTCACTCCGAAACGTTAAATAGTAACATAAAAATAGCCTTTTGTCAAGGCTATTCTCACAAAAAAAAGCTTGTTTCATTTACTTTTCGTTGCTGTATGGGCTTGGCGTGCGTTCGTATGGGCTTGGCATGCCAAGCCCCTACATCCTCACAACCTCGCCTGCCTCTGCAATCAGCTCCTCGGCATGGGCTACATCGATTCCGATACGCTGGGCAAGCTCCTGCGCTTCAAGCGAGACAATGTCGTGGCAAAGCACCAGACCGCGCTGGAGCAATACATCAAGATCGTATTTCTTTGCAGTTTCAAGCACGGTAATTGGATACAGTGCTTTGTGATCGACCAAACTCGCAAATGTTTCTTCTTTTGGAAAATTCCAGCCCGTGAGCTTCATGCCTTTGCACGGACCAAATGCCCGACCGCGATCCGTGAATCGCCCATTGGTGAGAATCCAGGCCTCGGTAAAATGCGGGCAATGCCCGAGCACCGACCCGTCCACCAAATCTAAATAGCGCGCATACGTTGCCATCACATCCTTGAGATGCACAAGGCCCAAAAAATCCGTTCGAAACTTTGCTTCGCAGAAAATTTCTCGCCCATCTTTTTGTGCGAGCACATCCACTTCATGCCAAACGCACGATCCTTGAATATCTTCTTCTGGCGTCTGCGCCGTATATCCGTATGCGCGCAATATCGCTGCCACATATTTCTCAAACGGAAATCCCGACGGCCCAAGCGCAATGATTCCTTTTTTCAAACTATACCGGCCAGCAAATCCGCCACCAATTTTTTTGAGTTCCGCACGCACAATTGCGTATAACTCCGCGGTCGTCATCCCATCGTGCACCTGTGGCAAGATTGCCTGCATCGCTGCATCAGCAACAGAAACATCTGCACCGGATTTTTGAATACTCGTGCGAACTTTTTGTTCGTCAAATGCAACCACTTCGCCGGTAGATTTTTTAATCATCATAGACCTCCATTATAGCAATTATGGCTGGGGTTGTTTCGAGATGATGTGTGCAAGAAGCCCTTTTCCTTTTTCTTCCCACGCCGATTCCTCCATCACATTTTTTTCCAAAATATAGGTCGTGATTGCATCGACCGCATTTGCATAATCGGTTTCATACGTTGCGTATACAAATTGCTCCAGAAATTTATATTGATAATCCTCGCGCAATTCATCATTTTCCACCTGGGCCCAGAGTTCCTGCTCCATCACAATTTCATATCCTCCATCCAATTCCAGCTGAGCGTCTAAATAGGCCGTGAGTTCGCCTTGAATATCGGAAAGCGTTTTCCCCGATAGATCCGCCTTGGACAGATACGGCGCAACGCGCGCAATGAGGCGTTGCAGTTGAGCATCTGGATCTTCCAAATCCAAATGATAATCAACCGTCTCGTAAAATGGTTTCATTTCAAGCGTAATTGCTTCGGGTCGCTCGTAAATTTTTGCATTGAGGAAACCACCCACAAGCGTTTGCATGGTGCCAAACGTCATATTGGTATCCACAAACGTATACAAAAGATACAAGAGGGGTGTTGATGCACGACTCTCGAGCACCTGACCCTGACTTGCGATCATATCTTTCATGAACACCGCTTGGTTATGACTGCGTTGCGGATCGCCAATCTGATAACTTTGACGGTGTCGGAGCCACTGCAAGGATTCCGTGGTTGGCATGTCAAAAATACGCAAAATGCCCGTTACCTGTGAAAATCCAACGGTCACATAATAATCCGCTTTTACCCCAACCACTTTTTCAATTTGCTGAATTCCGTAATCGAGTCCGGCAAAGGCACAGGCGTTTGCCAAATAATATTCGGTGGACGCGTAGTTCCCTGGGGGAATATAGGTGTATGTCCCGCGCGGGACCGAGGTAATATGCACCGTCCAATCTTCAACATTCAGCGTAAACATGTGAATTGCATCGCAATGCGGATTCTCCGTTCCCTTACGCGCATCGAGCCCTAAAAGCAAAATATTGATTTCATCTTCACTCCCAAATGCTTCACCTTCCCCATTTTCCGTGAGCGCAGCCGTACGATCTGCAAGCACCGTATCAACGACCGACTCCAGTCGCCACGCCTGATATCCTTCATGCGTGAAAAATGCGAATAATCCAACCACAACCGTGGTTGCAAGAATAAGTGCGCCAGCGTGAAACGCGATTCGCTTTTTTCCCCACATAACTTACTTGAAAACTACACCAGAAAATGGTCTCTATCAAGGGTGAAGACAGGGGATATCTTGGAGGAATGACGATTCAATCATGTAGGGAACAATGATTATTGTTCCCTACGAGAAAACAAAAAAGACCGTCTTGCGGACGATCCTTTTTATTTTTCTCCTTATTTCAACAATGCATCCTTTGCGGCCTTATTCACAGCAAACTTCAAGACCGTCTTTGCTGGAATATGGATGGAAGCACCTGTGAGTGGATTGCGTCCTTCGCGGGCTCCGCGATGCTTCTTGGCCATTTTGCCAAGACCTGGAAGCATGATTTCACCTGCGCGTCCGACTTCTTTGTAGATAAGGTCAACGAGCTTATCGTACATGTCTCCGGCGTCCTTCTTTGACAAGCCCCAGCTTTCGGCCATGGCTGCCATGAGTTGTGACTTGGTAAGTCGCTTGCTCATAAATATATGGGTTAATTTGTTTCAACACTGAAATCTTAACAAATCCCAAGGAAATCTACAAATCCTTGTGAATAACCTTTTTCGATATTTATTCTTTTGTCAAGATTCTTTTTTACAAAGACCTTATTTTCCTTGAACATTTCGTTGAATCTTCTGCCATTCGGTTGCAACGAGTGATTCCAGGCGAGCCAAATCCTGCGAAGCATTTTGCCCAGATATTGCGCTTTCTTGCTGTAAAATCGCAAGCGCATTACGCAACGCGACTTCGGACTGTGGCAAATAGCCTTGCATGCCTGGAGCGCAGACACCAGGTTTGCATCGTCGGCACACAACGCGAATGAGGAAAATCAGAATGAGAAGCAGGAGCAAAATCAAGAGCCCGAATCCGATTTGAATAATGAGCTCCATTTGCTCGAGTCCTACCGCAATCGTAATGCGCGCGGTTTCCTCGCTCGTCGCATTCCCTGGCCCCACCACCTGCGCCCAGAATGTATAGGTGCCATTTACTGGCGCAGGGAGACTGAACGTAAATTCCCCGTTGGCATTTGTAATCACCGTTGTTTCAACTCGTGCGTCATCTGCTCGCTTATACAAAACCTTCACCCAGGTATCTGGAAGTGACGACCCACCAAGCGCAATGGATTCCCCCGACTTCACCTTATCCGGATAGTCTGAAAAAATCGGGGGAGCAATATTGGATACAATAAATCGCACCGGGAACGACGAAGCATTTCCAAGATGATCCACAACGTTCACCGTGAGCAAATGATCCCCTGGCGACAAAAGGGGCGCTTTATATAAATGTGCATCGTCTGGCACCCACGATGTGAGCGCACCGGTATCAATTCCGAGTTCATAAGTCGCCACGCCACATCCAGCGTCACTCACAAGAATCGAAAACGTTGGCATGCCTTTTTCGTCTTGGCTGACTTTCAGGATTTCCAAATTCTCCGGTCCCGTGGTGTCGGCGTTTACTTCAAAGTGGGCAACCGCGCCCCAGCCATATCGATTTTTGAGTTTGACGTGCGCAAACCAAATCCCATCGTCTGGAAGTGTTGTCGTAATTGAGCTCACAACGCCTTTCGACGAGACGCTGGGGTCTGCAGTTGGCGCATGGTCAAAAACCACACTCACGTCCGTGATCCCGGTTGGCAAGGTCCAATCGAGTTTCACGTCACGACTCGCATACCATTTCACCGGATCAGCATGCGTCGTGGACGTGACGGTTGGCGCATTTGGCGTCTTCACCGTTGTACTTGGTTTAGTAATCACCGGCGTTGTGGGTTGCGTGACTGGCGTGGCACCTGCAGTTTTTATGGTATAGGTCCCACTTCCAAACGACGTCAAAATATTTGTGCCAAGCCCGTCGTTGGCAAGCACCGATCCTCCCGCAAATGAAACAATCGCCGCGCCATTGCCTGTGCCTTTGAATGTGATCGTCGCAACTTTCCCTGATGTTCCAATATAACCAGGATTTAAAACAATGCCTTCAAACGAAATCGTGCCCGCTGTATTTGAATAGCTTGGTTCTTGCGCCCATAAATTCATGATCGACCCATTTTTTGAAATACCCGTCACTTGCAAAAGCGATGTTGGAAAAGAAATCGAACTCGATACCGCATTCATGGCCTGATCTGCGCTCGACACGTATACGCCAACCGAAAATGACGATCCGGAATCATAGGTACCTTGCGCTGGCGCAAAATAAAGCGTTGCCGCAAATGCCGTTGATACGCCAAACACGCTCCACCCAAATAAAAGTGCAGCGCTCCAAATAAGAAAACGAGTGAGGTGACTCAATGTCCCCTTCTCCTCCATAGGCGTTTGCGATTCATGATCACAACCGAGAATACAACAAGTAGCAGTATACCAATAAAGACGTTTGATTTATACCAAGGTTTCCCCAATGCCACTTCGCGAATATTTCCCGCATTGTCGATTGCACGAACCGTGACATATGGATCCCCTGATTGATCCGAGAGCAAATACGGACTTTCCGCTGGAACGAAATCCCCACCTGCTTCGCGCACTTCGTAGCGCGCAATGCCGGTCTCTGCATCGTTTGATTGAAAAACCAAAAACCATTTCCCCTCAAACACCGATGCTTCTTGCGCAACGATTGGCACAAATGATTCCGGTGGGATCGCATCCGTAACGGGCAGGTCGCGACCTGCCCCTACATCTTCACCGGAAACCTTGATGGAAAAATTCGTCACGTAAACTGATGCGGGTGTGCCGAGCCCATCATTCAATAGTGCATTTGGATTCTTGATGCCAATCGTTGATTTGCCCGTGGCAATTCCACGAAACGTTGCGATGAAAATATTTCCACCTGCTAAGTTATCGCTTGGCGCCACAAGCACGGTGCCAAATCCCCCAGGCGCAATTCCGGCAAACGGAATCATTCCGCCTTCAGCGATTTTGGGTTTCACGGCCCAGAGATTAATGACAGATCGCGCATCGTTTACGCCAACGAGTTCCAAAATCGACGCATCAAACGTGAGCGCGCCTTCAACAGCGTTTACATCTTCATCAACACCAAGGTCGAGCGAAATGGCGACGTCCATGGTTTCCCCAATGCCAATCGTGGATTGTGGGGCGGTAAATAAAAACGTTGCCGCATGTGAAAAACTCGGGATAAAAAGCAAAGCAATAATTGCAAAAAGGATTCGCATATTATCCCGTCCAGTAATAAGCAATTAAACTCATATCTACGAGGTTCATTTTTCCGTCGCCATTCAAGTGACGTGTATCCAAAAGGTTTGCGGCTTCGGTGAGTTCCCGGCCATACCAATACGCGGCAATAGAAAAGTCGATGAGATTGACGCGCTTATCGTTATTCAAATCCGCTTTCATATATTCTTCCCCCGGCGTTTCATTATCGCGCTGGCTTTCATCAACCACGGCAAAGGCAACCGAATCGCTATAGCCCGACACCTCATTGTTGATGGTTGATTTTGCCTTTGTGGCGTGGTCTCCCAATTCGAGTGGAAGCGTATCGAAATTGTACAAATAAATTCCTGTTTCGTCGGCATTGGCTTGTACCGCGCGTTCCGTGGTGGAATTCACAACAATCGTGACCGTACTTGTTGGCACACTTTGTCCAAAAATGGGCAGATTGTCGCCCTGCACCACATAATCGCTGCCGGTTTCAATGCTTGGCGCCAAAAAAATTCCACTCACATTAATAACAATGCCCGACGTAAGACTAAGTGCAAATGTACGCATGGCCGACCGTCGACCTTCGGAATCCTCGGCATAAACTGAAAAAATACAGTCACCTAGGTTCGACGTCGTAAGTTCAATGTCAAAATCCGCCGAGTCGCTGGAAATTGAACGCGCCGCAAGCACCGTATCTTTGAGAAGTACGATCTGGCTCATCGGATAGGCTCGACCCGAAAAATGAACGGTCGCGTTCGTTGATGGACGCGTTCCACCCCCGCCGCCTCCACCACCTCCACCCCCGCCGCCTCCACCTGCAGACACGGGTGTTGCGGCGACGGATGCGGATTCCGCAAGCATGAGTGAATCGGCATAAACCCGAACTTTAAAATAGTATGTGAGCCCGTTGGTGAGCCCCGTGCGAGAATTGGAATAGACAAGTCCTACCGAACTCCACGAGTACGGCCCATCACTCGCCGAGGCAATCCCCACTTGATAATCCGTAATCGTGGCAAGTTGCGCGGTTGATGATGTCCAGCTAAGTGCAACACTTGCGTCGCCTGCAACCGCACTCACGACCGGCGACGAAGCGATTGGATAATACAAAACACCGGCACGCTGGGTATAATTCGTGCCAGTGCTTTCTCCCGCAACGGTTTGCCCACTTGCGGAATAATACTGAAAACTCGAAGACGTCGAGAGTCCACCGTCAATCATGAGGAGCTGATCTTGGATGGTGTAATTCGTGCTAGTAGACTCCTCAGCGAATACGAATCTCGTTACCGCTCCAATTGCCGCAATACTAAGGATGATTCCAAAAAATCGTATGAGTCGAAGCGGCATGATGTTAACCCTACGGTGTTGTGGTTGGCTCGGTCATCACAGGTGTGGTCGTATCTGGCGTTGTGGTATCTGTTGCAGTTGAGTCCCCAATATTGATTGGCGCAACTTCAACGATTTTTCCACTGATCGGGCTGTAAAGAATTGCTTTCTTTGCAGTCGTATAGAGCAAGACCTTGTCGCCAACTTGCGCATTCTTGAAAAAATCCTGTGCAGACAGTTTCGTTGGGTCAGACACAGTGGCAACGGTTGGATCTTCACCTTGCGGGAGGACCATGAGTTTTCCAACCGCTTCTACGAGTTGCGCCATCTCCTCACTTGCCTGAGCAGTTGGAGTTGCTTTAAGTTTTGAGGCCTCGGTCATGAGATAAATATTCCCACCCATGGAAGCCAAAAAAACAATGAGAAGTGCTGGTTTTGCGAGTTTTGCGAGAAATCCAAATTTCTTTTCCATAAAAATTGCCTCCAATTAATTATTGAATTTAATCAAATCCTACCACAGTGTATTCCAATCGCCCAACCGTTTTACCCACTGTTTCCTCACACCCCCTCTGGTACGACCTCAGGCTCAATAATTGTGCCCGGATCAACGAATTCCCAGGATGCATCGCCCGATGGTTCTGGCGGCGTTTCCACAACCGGGGCATCCGTGGTTGATTCACCAGGTACGGACAACCCTAGGGTTGTCCCTACGTCATTGATTGCTGGATCATCGATCACCGCATCCTGTACGGGCGGGATTTCAATTATTGACTCCTCAGGTACGGACAACCCTGGGGTTGTCCCTACGTCATCGCCTGCGCCATCGACAACCGGCGCCGCAGATCCTTCGGGAATATTATCCTCCAAAATGACATCGGCAATCACATCTTCTGGTATGGACAGGTCGCGACCTGTCCCTACGTCATCGATGACGGCGCCATCGCCCACCGGGTCGGGGGACCCGACCCCTACATTCGTTTCACTTTCCATTAATTCCTGCGTCTTTGCGTCTTTCACCGCAAGCGCAATCCAACTGAAACGTAAATCTTGTGTGGCGGGCTCGTTCAAGAGAATCGTGAATCCCTCCTTATTCTTGCGTGTAATCACAAACTTGGTTGTGCCGGAAAGGAAATTCGTTTCTGCAGTAGCGAGTGCTGTCTCACGTGCAAGTTTGGCTTCTAGTGTTTCGTCTGCTGGAATTACCTCTTCTTCAAACGTCACAGACGCTTGCACGATTGGCTGTTCCAAATAGGCCTCCGCAAAATTGATGCGCACTTGGGTCTGACCGGTTCGAATAACGCCAAATCCCGCAGTATCATCGTTGAAGAATGGACGACCGATGATGATGAGGTCGTTCATAAATGAAATCGCGTCGCCAATGGATGCAACGGAATCTACTCGGACGCCTCCACCAAATGTGGAAAGCCCGGCAATCGTGAGGTCGCCACTCAAATCAAGTGAGGTGATATCGAGCAATTGCTTTTCTTCGAGTGCAGTAAGACGCGCTTGAAGTTCCGCAATCGTAGTTTCATGCGCGTTCAATTTTTCCTCCGCTGCAGTCATGCGCGCTTCAAGCGCCGTGATTCCCGCAGCAACGGTTGTATTGATGGTGAGTTGTGAGGCAACTTCGCTATCGATGCGCGCCGTGAGAGTTTCTGAAGTTTCAATAGATGCGTCAGATTGTGCGGTCACGCTTGAATTCACAAGCGCAATCAAATCGCGTACCGAGGCCAAATCCGTCGCTGTCACCTCAGGCGCCTCCAAAATCACTTCTTCGGTTGAAGCTGCTGCCAATTCGGAAACGGTATCGGTGAGCGTTGCTATACGATCCGCGTAAATGTCGAGGCCCTTGATTGTTTGCGCATCAATTTCTTGTGCAATCACGGTGCCAGCGAACGTTGCATTGCCTTGTGCATCAAACGAGATAACGGTGTTTTGCGTTTCTGGGATCGTTCCATCTTCCGAAGCTGGCACGGTTGTTTCAACAATGAATTGGCCTTCCGCAGAAAGCGCCATCGCAATATCCGTGCCCGTTGCTGGCATAATCGTATTCACTGCCACTTCATCTGCAATCACTTTTGGCGTAATAATTTCAAGCCCCGCAACCAATCGATCGGTTGCAATTTCTGAAAGGATTCCTGACTCAAGAAGTGCTGGTTTCTCCTCAACAAGTCGAACAAGGGCTCGACCGGTCAAGATGTCCATACTTACTTCTTCCCCATCTGCCGCAAGACCCGGCAATAATTTTTCCATTGGATTGCCGTTATAGAAATCCAATTTGATAAATGCAAGAATCGTGCCCTGATCCGTTCCTTCGATTGAAGCGTCTCCCTCAAACCACGTCATGGCCTGACCAATCACTTGTCCCGCTTTCGTTGCCTTCATCGCCACGCCAGGAATGGAGGAGGTCGTAAGATAGTCCCCTGCATAAATTGGTCCGTTTTCGTCAGACACTTTCACCGGCACACGACCCGTGAGTGCAACAATCGCCGAACTCGTATTCTCATCTTGGATTGTACCCATCACGAGGCTTGGTTCGGTAGAAATAATTCCAATTGCCGTCGGATCATACGCACTTGTGCTCTTCTTTACGCCAGCAATAAGGGTTGGATCCAAGGAGACCACGTCGCCTGGTTCCAATGTCGTATCGGTGGTTGCATAAATTTCGGCCAAGTCAGCGCCAGACCCTTTTATGGTCCAGACACGAACTTCTCCGGCGCCTCCAGTCCCACCGGCGCCTCCTGATTGTCCTGCACCAATACTTGCGCCTCCACCTCCTCCACCACCGCCTTCCGTTCCTCCGGTCCCACCGGCACCCGCAGTGCCCGATGCGTATGCACCTCCACCTCCGGCTCCCCATCCTCCAGTTCCAATACCAGCGGTTCCGTCTCCGCCCGCAGTTGGCGCTGTTGTGCCATTCCCACCTCCGCTAGAAGAAGACCCGCTTGGTGTAAAGCCCCCGTCACCACCATTTCGTGCCGTGCCGAGCGTGTTGATACTTCCTCCGGCGCCACCTCCGGCGCCACCGTGAATACTTCCACCACCATCACCGCTCGCATATGCTCCTGTTGTTGTAGAAGCGGCGCCTCCACCTCCACCTAAATTTCCAGCGCCACCATCTGTACCTGTCGTTGTTGCTGTGGCGCCTCCCGCACCACCACTGCCAGAATTATCTTCGTTCGCCGCAGCTCCCAATGGTCCTCCACCTGCGCCTCCGGTTGCCGTCGCAGCAGTACTTCCGGAAGTAAAACTTCCACCTCCACCACCTCCACCATTTCCTGCTGATCCATCTCCGCTTCCACCTCCACCACCATATGCACGAAGATACAATGTACCGGCACAATTTGTTGTTGTACTAAAACAACTCGATCCTCCAATAGCCCCATCCGCCCCAACCGCACCAGATCCGCCAGAGCCCCCACTTCCTCCTGCTCCAACCGTTACGGGCACCGTAGACCCAAGCGAACTGGCAGCGAACTGTGTTGTAACATACGCGCCACCTCCGCCTCCACCACCACCGGTAACCGCCGTGCCCGACGATGCAGCGTTTGCGCCACCTCCGCCTCCACCACCAGCACCCCAGGCCTCAACAATCACCATAATAGCGTCCGTTGGCTTGGTCCACGTACCTGTTGAAGCAAACGTTTCGTATTTCACGTCCTTTGTTGAACATTCCCAAATGGAATTTGCTTCATCCCAACTCAAAATTTGCCCATCAGCACACCCCTGCAATAATCCGATTCCACCCGTTCCTGCCTCTAATCCAGAACCGCTCGACGTACCCCCCGCGCCGTCGCTCGCGGTCAAATCATTGCTATCAATGAGCATGGTTGTTTTCCCATCAAGCAAGGAGAACTCTGTGCCGGAAAGAAGCGTGGTTCCACCGATATCCATGATATTGGTGAGTGCCCCGTAAAATGCAATGCCGGTTGTAATCACCCCACCCGCTGTGTCGTTTACAATAATGGCATTTGTAATATTGCCACCGGCATTCGTAATATCGATGCCATCTGTCATGCCAGCATTTCCAACCGCATCGATAAGAATACCGTTATCAACAAGTGTGGCACCCGTTGCATTTGTATCGAGCTGTTGAATACGCAAGAGCGCTTCCGTATTCATGTCCACGGTCGTTGCGGTTGAAACCGCATTATTGAGCACCAGTCCATTATCCACACCAGCGGACGTGCCGTTGTTATCAAAATTCATGATTAGACCATCGAACGCCGCGGTTGTGAATTCCCAATCCATGGTTTGTTCAGTTGTGCCCATATTGATAGCGCCCGCGCCCGATGGGTCGCCAATCGTATCCCAACTTGTTGTTGTCGCACATGCCTGCCATTCGTAAATCGAGCCTCCTCCAGTTTCAAGTGTTAAACAATATTCGTCTGTGAGCGCCCCTTGGATATCCAAATCCGCCTCACCAATACTCCCATCTAAAATATCACCTCCTTCAATATTCGAAATAGAATTGCCCGAGCCATTTGCATTGAACTCGATACCCGTCATGGATCCCGTAGCATCTATATTCCAGTCTGAAGAATCAATCGCGACTGTTGCAGACCCATTTCCAATCGTCGTAACGCCGGTCGAAGCAAGGGTGCCGGCAGAAACTCCTGTTGTTGCCGTAAGCAGTGGCGTCACGGTCACTCCCGATGCACCCGACGCGCCAATTTGCACGACTTCAGAAGCATCAACACCAATCACAGATACATCGATTCCAGCCACGCTTGCTTCGGAATAAATATAATCCGCATTCGACAAACGAATGGCGCCCGCATCCGCAGGATCAGCATTCAATGAAATGGACGTTGTGAAATTTGGGGAAGTTCCAAAAACGAGTGCTCCAGTTCCGGTCTCATCGTCCATAATAGCGAGGAGCTCGGAAGATGCATCAATTTCTGTCTCGAGTAAAATATTATCAGCAGTTTCTAAATCCGCAACGCTAATTTGTCCTGCACCTGCGCCCCAGTCCAAATCTGCATCACCAATAACGTCAGCTGGGAATGTAAATTCACCATTGCCTGTGCCATCTGCTGCGAAGGTAATAGAGTCTGTTGCAGCGTCGCCAATTGTAAGGGCAACGTTGCCCGTGAGGATGGAAGGCGTGGTAATGCTTGTTGTAAACGCTGGCGCGGTTCCAAAGACGAGCGCTCCTGTTCCTGTCTCGTCGTCCATAATCGCCAAGAGCTCGGAAGATGCGTCAATCTCGTCGTTGTTGAGAACACTAACACCAGATTCTTGCAACGCGATGCCGGAGAAATTCAAGGTTGCAAGCAAGGTACTCGAGGTGAATGTGCCGGTATTATCAACATCGTCTAAATTCAAGATGAGGTTTTCGTCAAATCCGTCACCCGCCCCAACCAGGGTAAGCGCGCCATCTGCATCATCGGACAACACAACCCCGGCTGCGCCAATTTGAATGCTTGTTGTAAATGTCGGAGCGGTGGCGAATGTGAGCGCACCCGTCCCGGTTTCATCGTCCATGATTGCCAGGAGTTCAGAGGATGCGTCAATTTCGGTTTCGAGCAAGATATTGTCAGCAGTTTCTAAATCTGCAACGCTGATTTGTCCTGCGCCTGTTCCCCAATCTAGATCTGCGTCACCAATGACATCTGCCGGCAAATTGAACTCAGCATTCCCAGTGCCATCTGTCTCGAATTTGATCAAATTCGTTGTAGCATCTCCAATATTGAGATCTACATTTCCCGTAAGAATGGCGGGTGTGGTAATACTCGTTGTAAACGCTGGCGCGGTTCCAAACACAAGTGCACCGGTGCCGGTCTCATCGTCCATGATTGCCAAAAGTTCGGAGGAAGCGTCGATTTCATCATTGTTAAGGACACCGACACCAGATTCCTGAAGTGCAATGCCCGAAAAATTCAAAGTGGCAAGCAAGGTGCTTGAGGTAAATGTGCCAGTATTATCAACGTCGTCGAGATTGAGGGTAAGATTTTCATCAAATCCATCCCCGAGTCCCAAGAGTGTGATTGCACCATCTGCGTCATCAGACAAAATCACCCCAGCTGCACCGATTTGAATCGATGTCGTAAACGTCGGTGCCGTAGCAAATGTGAGTGCACCTGTGCCGGTCTCATCGTCCATAATGGCGAGGAGTTCGGAAGAGGCATCAATTTCGGTTTCAAGCAAGATATTGTCAGCAGTTTCTAAATCTGCAACGCTAATTTGCCCAGCACCTGCGCCCCAATCCAAATCCGCGTCACCAATGACGTCGGC
>Ga0172379_10002836_pt1 | contig 29295 bp, 25 predicted proteins | sample GrowelOW334metaG_FD_119756 | JGI IMG/M metagenome (GOLD analysis project Ga0172379, IMG submission 119756) | Groundwater microbial communities from an aquifer near a municipal landfill in Southern Ontario, Canada - Groundwater well OW334 metaG | ecosystem: Environmental > Aquatic > Deep...
TATTCGAGGTACGGAAGCGATGACGCTTCAGGGAACGCCGCGCACGCAGTATCCGCAAAACGAAGGATCGCTTGGTATCGGTTTGGGCGAAACGGAAATGATAAGCTATTCGTGGTATGAATCGATTTGGCAGGGAGCTCTCGCGACCTATAATCTCACATCCGCGATGCTTGTCGGAATCTTTGATATTGTGAAAGGACTCGTGACCGGTACGCACGAGGGATTGTCATCCGTGTCAGGACCGGTGGGGATTGCCAAACTCACGGGACAGGTCAGTGATTTGGGATTGGTTTATCTTTTGTACTTTGCAGCTATCTTGAGTATCAATCTTGGAATCATAAATATTTTGCCTATTCCGGCTTTGGATGGTGGGCGTATAGTGTTTATCCTTATCGAAATTATCAAAGGCTCTCCGGTGAGTCAGAAGATAGAAGGATTGTTTCACCAGATTGGATTTACACTTCTGCTGCTTCTGATGGTGTGGGTGACGGTAAATGACTTCTCAAAATTCCATATTTTAGGAAGGCTGTTTGGCGGGTAAATACTCGATGACAGCAAGTACTCCTTGTAAGAAAATTATCGGTAAAAGCAGGGCATTATCCCTGTTTTTGCTTTAGTGGAGCTTTTTAGTGTAAAAGGTATTGACAAAAATCCATAGAGCGTGTAGACTGCGGTATTATTTTGGGAGGGTATTATTCACTATTACAGGCATTGCTTTATGGAAAATATTACGTTTCTGGGGACAGCTCGAAGTAAAATAAGTACGATTATACTCGTGAGCTTTTTGTGCGCAGCGCTTTCTTTTACCGCACTCATCACTCTGTCAAAAAACTTTCGTTCGGGTACTGATTTTTTGATTATTCAGAATCAATCCGATACTCAGGATTTTTATTCGATGCTCAAATCAACCGAGTATCTCGGAAGCGTTCTCAATGAATCGGTTTACAGCGATAAGTTTGTTGATGCTGTTGTGGAAACTAACAAAGTGGATGCTGATTTTTTGGCAAAGAGTTACAATATATCCACCCAGGACAAAAAAGGTCGTTTGGACGCGTGGGCCAATATGGTTTCTGTAAAGAGAAATACTGCGGCGGGTATTATGCATATTGATGTGATCAATGATGACAAGAAAGTAGCAACAGCTGTTTCATCCGCCATTGCCGATGTGTTGACTCAGAAGAACGTGCTTTTTCGCGGGGGAGACGAGAAGAGCGTCGAGATACGAGTACTCTCGGGACCGATTGTCGAAAACAATCCAAGTATCAAACAGATGGTGCTGACAAGTGTAGCCGGATTTGTTGCAGGATTGAGTCTTATGCTTATGTGGACTTTTGTACAAATAGAAATGATGGCGAAAAAGAAGGATGATAAAGCGGGTGAAATAGTTGTATTGAAATAGTAGCAAGCTTCGATATTTTATCGAGTACCTTCTTGCGTATATGAAGCAAGAGGGTACTGATAAGGGATTGATTATAGGTGCGCGGCACCTTGACAATTAAAGAGTGAATTAGATGTTTCAATTTTTGACCTCTGAAATACGAGGGAGGAGTTCTGTTATGAATACTCAAAAGAGTATGTTGGCGATTGGTATTACTATGGCGCTGGTCTTACAAGGATGTGCCACGATGGACTCTTTGAAAAAAGAGGCCGGGTATGGAATTGCCCCGGCGGGATCGTGTGAAGTTCAAAAGAACTGGCAAACAATTGCCACATCGACGGATTTTGTCAAAGTGGCAAAAGAGCAATCATCCATAGTAACGGTACGATTGATGCCCAAGTGGGCAGTTCAAAACGGTATCGGCTATGACACCAAAGATGAAAACGGTGTGGAAAAAAATATTCCCGTGCGGCTTGTATGGGAAGCTATATTTTTTCCGAAAACTGGTGGGTATGGGACTTATTATGGGTATCCAACCACTGATATGAAGTTTCTCAATGTGGTAGTTCCCGGTAAAGCAAAAGCCTATTTTGATGGCGGGAGCTGGTTGTTTCCATCCGGATCGTACCGAAGCGCTATGACGGCGAACGGTATGAAAAGCGAGATTGTTCCTGTAAAACTCAGTAAAGAAGATGGCTGCTTCGAAACATTCGATAGCAAGACATTTTTCAAAGCTCATCCGTCACAGAAAGTATCTGTTCGAGATACTATCTCCGATGGTGAGGCTGTAAACTTTTTGCTGACAAGTTTAGGGCAACAATTTGCGCAGGATTTTAGCGTTGCGGATAAGAAATTTTTTACCGCTTCTCAAGATGACGTGGTGCGCGCTGCCGGTGTGAGCAATGAATCTACAGGTCTCAACTACGCGCTGAACAACCAACACGTCCCCATTCACGCACTTGCTTTTCTTAATCCGATAACGGCGGGTCTGCAGACGATTCCGATAGCGATATTTTTGTACAAGGTCTTTGATGGCCAGCATACATTACGCGGTTCGTTTCCAGAATCAACCCTTACTCGGGAAGAAGCATCCGAGTTTTTCGGTAAAGTTTTGGGTGAAAACCAGAACCAAGCAGCTTTTGCCTCTCAAAAGGCGCAGCAGCTGCAGCAAGAACTTCAAAAATTGAAGCAATCTCAACAATAATTAATACGGATGGGCATTGAGGATGCCACCGTACAGTAGTAGCGTTCTCTTAGCTCTCCCATCTCTGTCGAGAAGGAGGTAGTAATGATTTATTTCAATTCATCCATTATCTTTTCTTCTCGGAGTGCTGAAGGGAAAAGAATTCATATACCAGGAGGTATAGTATGTTACACCGTATAATTGTAATCTTGCTTTTGACAGCATTGGCATCGTTTGGTGTTGATGCGACGGAAGTAAGTGTTGACTGGGGAAAAACAGTCAACGACAAGGTGAATTGCATTATCGCCCACGGCGGTATGCATTCAAAAAAGGCAGCTGTTTGTTTTCAAACAAATGCTCCCGCAAACCAACCAACTCAGGTTGCAATGGAACAAGTTGTTGCAACTACCGATACACGCCCACGTGATGGCAAAGGATTGTATCACTGGAAAAAAGTCAATGGCAATCCCGCAAAAGCAGCTTATCGCTCTTTTGCAAAGGACGCTCACCCGGAAATCTTTATTGATAAGAAGATTCATAGTGATTTGATTGCTATGGGTTTGACATCCAATGATATGGATAAAGTATTTTATCCGATATTCAATCAAGTTCAAGACAATCTTGGTTTGCTTAAGGGCAGCCAAGCCGAAAAACATCAAAAACAATGGACTGAAATGTTTCGTAATGGAACACGCTATCCGGACTTTATCCAAAAGGGTGATATTTTGAAATCCCTTTCATTTCGAAAGGGGATAATTCAAAATGTTATTGCAGACTTTGAGGGCAGTCTCCCAACATTTGTGTTTCCATTGGAAAATGGAAAAGAACTGTTGTGGATTCCGCTGTGTCAAAATTTCGCGATTCGCGAATCAATTCCGCCGGTTGTGCCGGGGAAACCAGAGGTGGTGGAAGTAATTCCGCCTCCGGAAGAAGTGACTGTCAAAGAGGAAAAAAATGTCCTCGATGATTGGGAACTCTATGTGAGTATGGGCGGATCGATTGGTCCGCACGGTTCGGCCGTAGGATATGGCGCGATATCGGGAGCTTATTTTCCCGGAGCGCTTATCAAAGATATGGAGAACGGTCGTTTGGAAGGTGGTGTGGGTATGCAGGCTAACGGCTGGATAGGTCAAACGCATGACGACTTTCACTACAATGGATTTGCGGCAGTCGCGGGTCCGGCGATCAAATATATCGATTGGAATGGTTGGGATTTCGAAGCCCGCATCCAAGCCGGTATACTTCGTGAAAACGGGCATAAGGGTGACTACGATAGTCAACGACAAGGCATCGTTATCGGACCATCAGTGTCCTTTAATGATTACCATCGTCAATTGGAGGGACATGATTGGTTTCCTGAGTACGGTTTCTACGGGTCAATTTTGTTGCCGTTGGGTTTCGATGCCGAGCATTCATGGCAAGGCAAAGGCATAGCGGATACAACCGATCTTCGTAAATTCGGATATCTCGCCAATATAAGCGGACGGGTGTTCTTCTACAAAAACGATGATTGGGGTGTGAGATTTTACACGCAAGCCGGACTCTTTATAGAAGATCCGACAAGCGAGAGTATATCACTTAGATTGGGTATCGGAGATACCAAAAAACGGTGGGGTGTGGGCGTCGGTCCAAACTTCGATCTGATACATAACTGGAATCCGGAGTTTGGTGCGGATGCTTGGGCGGATGTATCCGTCATTGTCGATGTCAACCGCAACGAATCCAATATGGACGAAATGCGTAGAGCATTTGATCATAACGGTGTTACCTACGATGGCAATGGTCTGGTGAATATCTCAGACGAATCACCACGATCTTTGGGAAAGATACCGCACTCATCTTCGGATGGATTGGTGAATTTACCAGAGTAAAAAACAGTAAGCAGCTTCTCGATTTTTGCGAGACGGGAAGTTGCGTTCTTCTATTGTTCTCGCAATCAAAAACAAAGGTGAAGACGATGAAAAAATCAGTGTTGATAGCAAGTATAGTCTCTTTGGCATTCAGTATAAGCGCAGTAGCTGAAGAAATTGTACTGAGCGGTGATGCCGGTCAAGGTGGAGGTGCATCATTGGTGTGCACGCCTACGTCAGACGGTGCAGATTTCGCTTATAGTCCCGGCGTGCTTGTCCGGACGAAAAGTGAGGGAGTTGTTGCTGGTTTCGTTGAGCAAAACGGAACCGGCGGTAAAAAAGTTTTTGTTCTCAAAGGGATTCCCGATGGGACGAAAATTTATTTGATGGGTCTGGCGAAGGATTGGGGTGGTCCAAGAAATGTCGATAAAGTCGATGTATCAAAAGCTTTGGCCTCCGGAATATCTCAAGGCGGTGTCGTGAAAGTTCATTTATTCTACCAAGGCAAAGATGGCGCGGCATTTAATTATGCGATGCTCAATGCTGTTGGCGTGCTCCCAAACGGAACGCACGCGTGGGCTGGTGTCGAAGGCACTACCTATTCAGTAAAGGGTCCAAAAGGACCTTTCCTGCTGATTGCCAAGACCTGCGAACCTTCCAGTGCAAAGGCCAAAGAAGCGGCCATCGCGTTGGAAAGTCGCAAATAAAAAACCCTCAAAGAGAAAGAGGGTGAATAACTCTTAACGGCGAGTGTATGTAATGTACATCTCGCCGTTTTTTATATCCGTACTCTCCAAAGAAAGATTTTCAAATACGGATGTCACAATCTTCTAAAGAATTTACGCTTGCGTTTTTGTCCACGTGATGGAAAAAGTCATAATGAAACCGCAGAAACGATGGCGGTGGATGTGGAATTTACACATCGGAAGAGATTGGAAAAGTGATTTGAGGTCCGTGTACGAGAGCAGGTGCATATAATCATCCGTCGCCCATTGTTTGCCGATGAGACGAAGGAATCCATCGAAATATTTTTTCGGAAGGAGCAGGTGGAGCAAGGGAATGCGTGTGTGAACTTCGATGGGGAAATACCGGTTGGGCGTGGTAATGCAGCCTCGTCTGGAAACGCGAACGAGTTCGGAGAGAAAATGTTGCTGCTCTGTGCTTCCGCCGACGTGTTCTATGACAGCATTGGAATAACCGATATCAAAAGTATCGTCTGCAAAAGGCAGTGCTGTGCCATTGGCTATGACCGCCTTGATATGCGGGTATCTTTTTTGAAAATGACTGAGATTTTCGTGCGCCACGACCGTGATGTTTTGGGGAAAGGCATAGTTTTTTTCGAGGTAGTTATCGGTAGCTGAATATTCCACATCATTGACCCCGACATCAAGGATAGAATCCGTGTTTGACGGGTGCAGGGCGTCGAGGAAAAATTGAAACTTTTTCTCACGGCTCTTTTTGGAGATGGCGTAAGCGAGTTGTTCCACCCATTGCATAGAGTATTTCTTTAAGGTATCTTAAAGGTATAATGACACGCTCATAAAGGCAAGTCAATGAAAATTTTACTGATCAATAAATACCATTATATACGCGGCGGTGCGGAGCGTGCGTATTTTGATATGGCGGAGGTGTTGACTGAGGCGGGGCACGAGGTGGCCTTTTTTTCGATGCAGCACCCCCAGAATGCCTCGACCGTGTGGAGCAACTATTTTGTGTCAGGGGTGGAATATGAAGCAAGTGAGTCTCAGGGTCTATGGTATAGACTGAGAGCGATGACGCGGATATGGTGGAACTATGAAGCGCAACGCAATCTAGACGCCCTTATAGACGATTTTAAGCCTGATATAGCGCATTTGCATAATATCTATCACCAACTTTCACCCTCTATTGTCTGGACGCTCAAGAAGCGGGGTATCCCTGTAGTGATGACCCTTCACGATTACAAGCTCATTTGTCCGAATTACAGTCTCTTTGTGCGAGGAAAGGTGTGGGAGAAAAGTAAACCGAAAAGATATTATGCGTGTGTGAGTGACAGATGCGTCAAAGACTCTTTTCTCAAAAGTATGGTGTGTGTGATTGAGGCGTATCTCCATCAGTGTATCGGAAGCTACTCCAAGGTAGATGCTTTTGTCGCACCGAGCGCTTTTTTGATACACAAGTTCAAGGAGTTTGGTTTTGAAAAAGAAATACGACTTTTGCCGCAGCCGATTCTTCACACATCGACACATACAGATGATGTAAGTATCGCACTCACACCTGACGCGCCGTTTGTATTTTTTGGCAGACTTTCCAAGGAAAAAGGAATAGATGTTGCTATACGCGCGATGACACACTACAAGGGAGCCGCACCTTTGTATATTGTAGGTGAGGGTTCCGAGGAAGAATCTTTGAGGCGTCTTGCTCAAGAAATCGGCGTCGAGCAGAGAGTAAAATTTACGGGTGTGAAATATGGCGAGGAATTGACGACTATTTTGAAACAAGCGAGAGCGATTATCGTGCCGTCTATCTGGTATGAGAATATGCCTTATGTTTTAATAGAGTCTTTTGAGTTGAGTAAGGTAGTTATCGCTTCGCGGATGGGCGGTATCACGGAGAGGATAACGGATGGCGAGAATGGATTTCTTTTTGATTCCGGAGATACGCAGGCCTTGGCCTCAAAAATGTCAGAGGCGGATGCCCTCTCAGATGACGCAAGGCACAAGCTCTGCGCTCAGGCACATGCCAGTCTTGCATTGTTTACGCGGCAAGCCTATCTCGAGAGTCTTGAGTCTTTGTATAAAGAGCTTTTAGAATCGAAATAAAAAGAAAACTTATAGAGTTTTGGAAGCTTGTTCGGACTCTTGTTCATAGAGAGCCAAAGCGCCGCCAAGCAAAGAGAAGAAGACCCATAGAAGGGGGGTATTTTTGAATATATTGTCAGTCAGAGCGGCGAGCATTATCGAGGTGAAGAAGATAATCAGCATACCAAAGATGAGTTTGGTGCGACTATGTTGCGTCGTCTTGTACCGAGAAATCATACCTTTGAAAATAAGCGAGACATAGGTGAGGAAAACAACGAGTCCTATAATTCCGCCTTCGACAAAAAACTTCACGTAGTCATTGTGCGCATCGTTTGAACCGAATTGAATGCCGCGCAAATCCTCAGCCGCTTTTGGGAAGGCTTCGAGACCGTAACCATACCAGGTGCGGTTTTCGCGCAGGGTCATCTGTGTCGTATCTTGCCAGATTTGTGTGCGCCACGAAACGGAACTGTCTGACGATTGGTTGAACGTTTGGACAACACGATCCTGAAATGTCTCGGAAGATGCGAAAATAATAACGGGGATAACAAGAATAGGGAAGATGAGTTTCGGTTTCTTCCATAAAGAGAGAACAATAAAAAAGAAAAACACCACGACCCATGCCACTCGAGCGAAAGCCAGTATTAAAACGATAAAGCTCGCGATGAGAATAAAGCTTCCGAAAAAGAGCCGTATGTGTTTGTGCGCGTTATCTTGGGTCGATAAGAGAAAAAGCACAACGCAGACAATGACGGAAAAGAGGTAAAGACTGTAAACGTTTGGATGGGAGAATGTTCCGTAGATGCGCGCAATCGAAACACTGTCGTCTTGCAGTCCGATGCCGAGTATGAATTGGACAAAGCCGGTGATGATGGGAATAATGGACGCCAAGAGTACGACGAGAAGAAATGTCTGGAAATCTTTATGGTTTTTGATACTGATAAAAGCGATAAAACCTATACTGAAAATATCAAAGACACGTATAAGGTCTTGCAGTGTCTTCGTTGGATCCACGGAGAAAAGCAATGAAGCGCAGCCCCAGGTAAAAAGGAGCGCGAAAGGGACGATGAGTTGAAAAGAAAGAAGTTGCTTCCTGTATTTGAAGAGAAAAGGAACACTGAGGATAGCTATGCCGACGCCGATTATTTTTGAAAGCGAAAGTGATATATCGAGAAAATCGATATTCATATTTTGAGATGTGTAGTCGGTAATCATTCGGATGACAAAGAGTATCGAAAGAAATGCCAAGGGTTTTTGAGCAATCAATATGACCGCTATGATGCCGCAGGCGAGAGCGATCGGAAGAAAAACAGAAAGGTTGAACAAGCTGGCAAATAAAGCAGCCAAAGATACGGATACGCACAGAAAAAGGATGGCGAAGAGGCGTTGTTTGGGTAGCATAGAGAGATGAAATTGAATACTGGTAAATCATAGTATCATACTACATCTTATAATTATTGTCAAGGAAAACGACTTTGAGTTTATTACGAGTGTGCTGTGTGTGTAATTATGCTACAATGTAAGCAATTACTTGTAAGCGATTGACTATGAAACAACGAATCGTGTCGGGGATCAAACCGTCGGGAGATTTGCATATCGGGAACTATTTGGGAGCGATCGCTCAGTGGACGAAGCTTCAGGATGAATATGAGGTGATGATTTTTATTGCGGATTTGCACGCTATCACCGTGCCGCAAGAGCCCGAGGAGTTGCGTCGCCGGACGGTTGAGATCGCCAAGATTTATCTGGCGGCCGGCATTGACCCGAAAAAAGTCACGATTTTTGTGCAGTCGCAGATACACGAGCACGCGGAATTGTGCTGGATTTTGAATACGGTTACTCGCAACGGAGACTTGACCAAGATGACACAGTTTAAGGATAAGGCACTTGTGGATTTTGATGTTATCGAAGAGATTAGAAATAAAGCTAGCCTCGCAAGAAAAAAATTTAATGAATTTAATGAAGAATATGATAAAAAGCAGGATTTAAAAGCAGCGTTACTTGATGTGTTAACTTTTTGGAAATCTGATAAACCTGATCCTATAAGAAATCTTTTTGATATATTCGTTGCTTCTGAAGAGGCATTGGATAAATTTCAAGAGATGAAAGAACAGTTTAATTCTGTTGGTGTCGGGCTATTCGATTATCCGGTTTTGATGGCGGGAGATATTATGATGTATGATGCGCAGTTGGTTCCGGTGGGTGATGATCAGGTGCAACACATCGAATTGGCGCGGACTATCGGGAAGCGTTTCAACAAGCGTTTTGGTGAGGATATATTCACCCTGCCGCAGCCGCTTTTGCAAAAGTCCGGTGCGCGTATTATGGCGCTCGACAATCCGCAGAAAAAAATGTCCAAATCAGCGACAAGTGAAAATAGTTACATTGCGCTCAATGACGAACCGCAAAAAGCTCGAAAAAAAATTATGCGTGCCGTGACGGATTCGGGAACGGAGATTGTGTATACCGACGACAAACCGGCACTCAAGAATTTGATCAATATTTACAGTCTCTTTTCAGGCAAGACAACGACCGAGATCGAACAGCTGTACGTCGGCAAAGGATATGCTGACTTCAAGACAGGACTGGCGGATGTGGTGGTGGCGTTTCTCGAGGATTTCCAGCGTAAATATGCGGCGATTTCGGATGAGAAAGTGTTGCAGGTGCTTCAGGAAGGTGCGCACAAAGTCCGCCCTTTGGCGCAGCAAAAAATCCAGACAGTCAAGAAGCTCGTTGGATTTGTACTGTAAAACAAACCTCTTAATGATCACCCTCTTCGCCGGGGGTGTTTTCCTTGTTGACAAAAATTTAAATACAGGCTATACATAACTATACCCGAAAAGTGTATTTTCGTGAGTATGAATAGTTTCTTTACAATATATTGAATCGCATAACCACAACCACAACAAAAATGAGGTGCCGTTATGGCTAGAAGACACAGATCAAAGAATACCAAACAGAGGTCATCACTAGGGCCGCTAAAAATCTCCGTATTACGTATTCGATTCCGCAAGTTTCGAATCTGGTTGGCGGGTAAGATATTACCAAGAGGCAATTGGCACGTACTTTGTGCAGAAGATGATATTAATCCGAATTATGTGACTGCGCAAGTCGTCGATGAAGCGATAACGGATTGGTTGGAAAATACGAAAAAATGCTTATTCAACTTGACGATACCCTATCAACAGCATTTTCTTTGCAATATGAAACATTTTGGATCTCGAAACAGATCGATACAAAACAGCATACCGGAAAGAATACTGCCAACGTGGGAAACGATATGTTACGAAATTGGATGTGCTTATGATGGTCACAGAGCGGATATTATCGGATGCCAAGACCAAAGGGATCTCACGTATATTATGTCCTGTCTGAAGAGTGAAGCGGATGTATTGCGTCAGGATATCGAAGCACGAGTCGCTCTTTTTGAAGACTATGTTCAAAAGGGCGAAGCGTGTTCTCGATTTGTAGAGCAGGTACAACAAATGAGTACCTTATTGGAGCGATTCCAAGCATTGCCGATAAAGCATAGCAAAAATTTTGAGGTCATACTCTCAAAAGCGCTCAAAGAGTGCGGATGTGAATGGAACAATTTTCTGAGGACAGAAAGTGTCGCTGATCTTGAAAAATTTCATAATCGGGTGCGTGACGTCGAATATGAAATTGCCGTTTTTTGGCATCAAACTCTTCCGAAAAAACAAGATGGCACTGCAGTTAATCCTGAGAGTTTCATAATGGGTTGCGAAGCAGCAAAAAAAATGGCTGCGTATGCGTGATAGTATGCAGATAAAAAGCAAGCAGAAAACGGGGTGTAGAATTATATACCTCGTTTTTTTATTTGTAAATAATAGAGAATTTACGCGTTTACACGTTTGAAAATAATTATTCGACAAACTATACTAAACAAGCTTTCAAATAAGGGGTATAAAAAATTGTTTGACACTCCAAAGTGATTTGATATACTTGTAGCAGAGAGGTCGCGATGCGCATCGGGTCGGATGCGCTGAAAAGCTCTCGCGTAAATTATAAAATAATATCACGAATATGACTGAGAATGTGAAAGACAAGGAATTTGTTGAGTATGTTGTGAGGATGCTTGTAGACAATCCAGAAGCCGTAAAGGTTGATCGCAAGATTGATGAAATGGGAGTGCTTATCACGTTGGATGTTGACCCGAAAGATATGGGTATGGTGATAGGTCGCGAGGGTATGACGGCCAAGGCCTTGCGCACACTTTTGAGAGTTATCGGTGCTCGCAACAATGCGCGCGTCAACCTCAAAATCAATGAACCGGCAGGATCTACTCGCGGCAATCGTGAGGATAGACACGCGGAGAAGCACGAAGACAAGCCGGTAGAAAAGAAGAGCTTGGATGACGTGATGAACGATATCCAAATCTAGTTTTCTTAAAATGACTCTGTCTGAGGTTTTAATACCTTGACACACAACGGACTCACTGTCCGTTTTGTGTATGGTTTTAAATATACGGATTGAGTGCACACTCTTTTTGTTGTATAATAAAAATATAAGCAACTACTCAAAGTAGTTTCCGTAAAATACAAATATCGTATGGGGATTTTTTCTCGATTTTTCGGTAAAGAGGATCAGTCAGGTTCTTTTTTAGCCTTGGATATCGGAACAGAAGTAGTCAAAGCACTCATTTTCAAGGTAGATGCCGATACGGGACAGGGCGTCGTGTTTGGTGTTGGTCGCGCTCAGCAAAGGCTTGGCAATATGCAAAGCGGTGCCGTGTCGGATATTTCGGGTGTGATCGAAGCCTCGCGCGAAGCGATAGCTATAGCTCAAGAAAGCGCTCACGTGAAAAAAGTACGTCAGAGTATCATCGGTATCGCCGGAGAGTTGGTCAAAGGAACCACGACGACCGTGCATTATGATCGTGTGAAACCTGAACAGCACATCGCTTTGTCCGAGCTCAAAATGATCATTCAAAAAGTTCAAGAAAAAGCTTTTGAGCGCATCCAAAAACAATTGGCCTGGGAGACAAATCAAAGCGAGATCGACGTCAAGCTTATCAATGCGGCGATTGTTGACGTGCGTATCGATGGTTACCATATCACTAACCCGCTTAATTTCCAGGGACGTGATGTGTCGATGAGCATTTTCAATGCTTATGCGCCGATGGTGCATCTAGGCGCGCTTGAATCGATTGCTACTGCGCTTGATCTTGATTTGCTCAGTATCGCTGCTGAACCGTACGCTGTGGCATGTTCGGTTGAGGTGGAAGATATGGTGGACTTTAGTGCGATCTTTATCGATGTTGGTGGCGGCACGACTGATATTGCCGTCGTGCGCAACGGGGGATTGGAAGGCACTAAAATGTTTGCATTGGGTGGTCGCGCATTTACACGACACCTTTCGCAGGATTTTCATATCAGTTTTGAGGAAGCAGAACAACTCAAACTCGAATATTCTCTGGGGCGGCTTGATCCGGAGACAGCGACTCGTGTGGGTGCTTTTTTCCAAGACGATTGTGAGGTGTGGCTCGGCGGAGTGCAACTGTCTTTGGCTGAGTTTGCGGAGACGGATGTATTGCCATCAAAGATTTTCCTTTGCGGCGGCGGATCGGCATTGCCCGGTATCAAGATAGCTCTCAATACGCACGAATGGATACAAAGATTGCCTTTTGTCAAACCTCCGATTGTCGGATTTTTGCAGCCAAAGGATATCGTGAAGATTGTTGACACAACAGGAGAATTAATCAATCCTCAAGACATCACGCCGATGGGATTGGCCAATCTGGCATTGAGTTTCGTGCACGAAGAAAAGATGCTTGCGGGCTTGCTTCGAAAAACAGTTCAAACCATTCAAAAGTAACTATTGTACTCTGTACATATGCGACAAGTTTTCTATATAGAAGCGGATGAAGAAATGATCTCGGTGATTGGGCGTTTACGCAAATCGCCTGCTTCTGAGAATATTATTGTGGCGCCTTATCGCTCGCTTATTCTGCAGAGTATCGTGAATTTACGTCTCCTCAGTCACGATGCGCACAAAAATGGCAAGGAAATTATCGTGGTAACGCAAGATGAGCGAAGTCGTTCTTTGTGTGAAAAAGCCGGCATTAGGACACAAGCAGTACTCGACGAAGAATATGCCAACACCAATCAATCTCAATATGCAAGCTCGGCTCCGTTAGCGTCCGCACCGCAACATTCTTCATTTGGACAATCGATACAAGCACAGCAGCAAAACCAAGAAGCGGCTTCACAAAAAAAAAGTACCTCTGTACATTTGCCCTATTCCGATACGCTCGGATCTATGGATTTTTTTGGTGAGGCTGCTATGGAAGTAGCTCCACCTGATCCGGTACAACTGCCTGTGCAAGTCTTTGGACATATGCAGCAACAAGCACCTGCCCAACAAATACCCGTGCAAAGGGAGCCGGAAATGCCCAGAAAGCCGTCGTTTGATCCTTTGTCAAAAGCACAATCACAACAGCCACCTCAGTATGACAATGCCCATCAGGTATTTGTCCGTGATAACACGCCCAAAAAACTCACTACACTCAATTCACAACGATTTGAAGAAGAACAATTTTTGAATCAGCAAAAAAGTTTTACACCACCGTCGCTTCGAGGCACACCGTCAGTGCGCACGATGTTTACGCTTCCTTCGACGCCGTCTTTGCCGGTACAGCGTCACAACAATCCATCCGAAAATTTTTCACCTCAGGAAAATACGGAGCACCCGTTGGGATTTCTCGAGGAAAGAAGAAAGAAACCGACTATACCGTTGCCATATAAATCTGTCGCAAAACCGCCCGAAAAGCAAGTGGTGGTTTCCGCCGGTGGGAAGATGCGAGCCTTCTTTATCTTTTTCGGTTTCATTTGCCTTTTGTCGGTTGCCGGTGTCGGTGCTTATGTGTTTTTACCGAAAGCGACCGTACACGTCAAGCTTAAAGTCGCGTCACAACAATCGGACTTTGAGTTTAATGGCACTACCAAAACAATTGAGTCTTCCCTTGATTCCAATACCATCCCGGTCAGAATAGTTGAAAAGGATCAAGAACTATCGCGTGCGTTTGATTCGACGGGAAAATCTTCACTGGCCGATAAAAAAGCTCGAGGTTCGGTAACCGTATACAACGAGTACAGTCCTGATCCGCAAATACTGGTGGCTTCTACGCGCATACTTTCTCAAGATGGTAAAGTATTCCGTCTTTTGAGCAGTGTCACGGTTCCCGGAATGACGACCGCCAATGGAAAGACCGATCCGGGTGTTGTCGAGGCGACTGTCACAGCCGATCAGCCCGGTCAAGATTATAATCTGGCGGCAACAACATTTACCATTCCGGGTTTTGAGGGTAGCGCCAAGCACGATAAGTTTTATGCAAAATCTTCTGCGGCTATGAGTGGTGGCGGCACAAGCGGATCGACAGTGTCCGGTGTTGCATCGATTACCGATCAGGATATGGCCAATGCCAAGAAAGCGATCGAAACAGACGCAAAGAAGACAGCTATCGATACTTTGAATCAAGGATTGGCTGCGGGTGAAAAAATATTGCCGGAAGCGACCGATGTGACGATAGTATCGTCCACCGGATCACCCCAAGTAGGAGCAGTGACCAAATCTTTTGACTATCGTGTCAAGGTGCATATCAAAACATTTGTGTTTTCCGAGACCGACCTTAAGAAAATGACCGGCACGCTCTTGGCTCAAAAAAGTACCTCAAAAGACACTGTCTATTCGCCGGATATGATTGACTTACAATATGGCGAGCCAACCGCGGACTTTGTAGCCGGCACACTCCGTCTCAGTGTGCACGCCGTGGGGCATATATCGTCGAGCCTAGATGAGGCGCAGCTCAAGACTGATTTACTCGGTCAAAACGAAAGCGATATAGCGGTCTTGTTGCAAAAATATACGCAAGTGGATACGATTTCGATCGAGCTTTGGCCGGAATTCCTCTCGAACAGAATTCCGACTCGACCGGATCGTGTGACCGTCACTGTCGAGCCCTTTTCTTCGGATAACAATAAGTAAAATTTCCCGCTCTGAGGTACTCATTGCTCGTGTTGTACGGGAGATGACGCTTCGAGCGGGCTTTTCGTTTGATTGAGTGACGCTCATCGGCTATAATACAGCTATAAGTTTTAAGCATACACACCACTATGACTATGACAGCCTATCCGGCGGATTCGAAAGACGAAGAGGGTGATGCCAAGAGGAAAGCGGACAGGCGCCGTTTTGAGAATGACCTCATTTCGATGCAGGCGGACAGGACGAGACTCCTGAGACAAGCCGAGGCGGCAGTGACCGATCTGCGTGTCTTGCAAAAGAAATACATTGAGATTGGCTTTGAGATTAAAGACAAACAAGCGGAGACAAAAAAATCGGAGAGCAATCTCATATTTCTCGAAGAAGAGATACGTGTCTTAAAAAAGAAAATCACGAGCTTGAATAGTTAATTTGTACAATAGTCTTTATGGGAAAAATTAAAGAGAGCATTATAAGCATTGTTACGCCTTTTGCGGAAAAGTGCGGCGTGAAAATTACCGATACCCCCGCATCAGAACTGAAGAGAATCGGGGAATCACTCGACGCTAAAAAAATCACTGTCGATGAAGCATTGCCAAAAATTAACAGTTGTTGCAAAAATTATCTTGATAGTGGGGATTTGAGGAAAATTTCCGAGGTATTGAAAAAACTTATTTAATACTAAATACATATGTAAGTTTATAAAAGAACCGTTATGATGACCGCGCACGATATTCGGGAACGATTTACCACATTTTTTGAAAAACGAGGGCACGCAATATTGCCGTCGGCTTCTTTGGTACCCGAGAATGATCCGTCTGTGCTGTTCAATACCGCCGGTATGCAGCCGCTGGTGCCGTATCTTTTGGGTGAGAAGCATCCGCAGGGGAAACGCTTGGCCAATGTGCAGAAGTGCGTGCGATTGCAAGATATCGACGAAGTGGGCGACAAAACACACGATACATTTTTCGAGATGCTCGGCAACTGGTCGCTCGGGGACTATTTCAAAGAAGAGGCCATTCATTGGAGCTATGAATTCCTGACTTCCAAAGAAGAAGGTCTTGGGCTCGACCCGAAGCGTTTGTATGTAACGGTGTTTGAGGGTGATGAGAATGCGTCGCGCGATGATGAGGCGTATGCTATTTGGAAAAAGATCTTTGAGGAGAATAATATTTTCGGTGAGCGTATATATTTCCTTGGTGCCAAATCCAATTGGTGGAGCGCGGGAGACAACGGCCCTTGCGGCCCTGATACCGAGATGTTTTATGATATGACGGGCACGCTGACAGAAGGAATGACTAAGGAAGCGTACCTCGCTGCTGATGATCGGCAAGATGTCGTCGAAATCTGGAACGATGTCTTTATGGAGTTTGAGAAAAAAGATGGCATTGTGATTGGTAAGCTTGCCAATAAGAATGTGGATACCGGGAGTGGGCTTGAACGCGTGGTAATGGCTGTGCAAGGAAAGAACAATATTTTTGACACCGATCTTTTCGATGGAACATTTGCACAAATGAACGCACATGGATACGCCGCTGAATATACGGATACGCCTGAATTGCTTCGCGCCACAAGAATCATTGCCGACCATATCCGCACCTCTGTCTTTATGATTGCTGATGGCGTGCGCCCGTCCAACAAGGATCAGGGCTATGCTTTGCGACGCCTCATCCGACGAGGTATCCGCTATGCCGAAAAATATATACGCGTCAAAGGAACCTTCGCTTCGCTGTCGCTCCCGGTCATCGAGAAATATGGATCGGTCTATATCAATCTCAAAGAACAGTCTGTTTTGATTGAGCAGGTGATTGCCGAAGAAAGTCAGAAATTTTTGCGCACTTTGGAAAAAGGGAACAAAGAATTTGAAAAACGCATCGCTTCTGGCACGCTTACTGGCAAGGATGCTTTCGATCTCTTCGCGACCTATGGATTTCCCTTCGAGATGACCTGTGAACTGGCGCAAGAGCAGGGTATTGAATTGAATATGGACGAATTCGCATCGGAATTTAAGAATCATCAAGACCTTTCCCGTGCCGGAAGCGCCGGGAAATTCAAAGGCGGGTTGGCAGATCATGGAGAAATGTCGGTGAAGTATCACACGACCACACATCTTTTACAACAGGCCTTGCGCCAAGTTTTGGGCGATCATGTCGCACAGAAGGGGAGCAACATTACCGCAGAGCGTTTGCGTTTCGACTTTTCGCATCCGAACAAAATGACGGAGGAAGAAATAAAGCAAACGGAAGCTATTGTGAATGAGAAGATTAAAGAATCATTGCCGGTGAGTTATCAGGATATTCCATTGGAAGAGGCAAAGAAACTCGGGGCAATCAGGCTCTTTGGCGAAAAGTATGGCGAGACCGTCCGTGTCTATAAAGTGGGCGACTTCAGTCTCGAATTTTGCGGTGGCCCTCACGTGACGAATACTTCGGAGCTTGGTCACTTCACAATCATCAAAGAAGAAGCCTCATCCGCCGGTGTCCGCCGTATCAAGGCTATACTGAATTGAATTTTTAGATACTTATAATTTGAAAAAAGAACTCAAGACAAAAAGCGGTACTATACCCTATACGATGAAGTCGATACGCTGGTCCAAATCAGTGAGGCTTATTGTGCATAGCGACGGGTCGCTTGTCTTGACCAAACCATTGTGGGTGAGTGTCAAAAGAGCGGAAATCTTCCTCCAAGAAAAGCTCGAGTGGATCATCGAGACCGTTCGCATCACGCGCGAAAAGCATCGGGAAAAGCCCATACACCAAGGCACGCCTGCCGAGTACAGGACTCTTAAGAGACAATCCCTCCAATACGTGACAGGGCGCGTGAGCGAGATCAACCGTGAATTTTACGGATTCGCCTATAACAAGGTATCCGTGCGCAATCAGAAGACGAGGTGGGGGAGCTGTTCCAAAGACGGCAATCTGAGTTTCAACTATCGCATCTTTCTCCTTCCTCCACACTGCGCCGACTATCTCATCGCCCACGAACTCTCTCATCTCAAACAATTCAACCACTCGGACAAGTTCTGGGATTTGGTGGCCAGGGCATGTCCTGATCACAGATCCGTGAGGAGGGAGATGAGGAAGTTGTAGTACGTATTATGTGCTACAACTTTTTTATTTATATTGGCCTTCTCTTGATATACAGTTCCTACACCCTTGCAATTATTTATAAATACAGTATACTTTATGTATGCATAAAGAAACACACCTAAAAAATATTGTTGAGGTGATAACGGGCTATACTTTTCGGACTGCGTTACAAAGTAAGGATGATGCCTCTTTATTCGTCCTTCAAGCAAAAAATATTTCGGATGATATCATTGTTAATGAGACTGCTCTTGATGGAATAGATTTTGAAAACTATTGGTCGAAAGCAATTGTGAAAAAGGGAGATATCGTGATATCTTCCAAGGGAAATTTTCGTGCTGGTATCATCACGCATGGTTTTAAGAAAATAATTGCTGCCTCCTCGGTGTATATTCTACGACTAAAATCAAAAGAAATTACTCCTGAATACTTAGCTATTTTTCTGAACTCTCAAAAGGGGCAAAGACGAATAAGTGAGAAAGTGACGGGTGCGGTGATTAATACCATCCTTCGGAAGAATTTGGAAGATATATTAATTACGTTACCAGACATTGAGACGCAGAAAAAAATTATCAGGATATATCATACGAATAAAAAGATACAGGAAATGCTCATAAGAAAAATGACGTTAATGAATAGTGTGAGTGAGGGAATAATACATCAATTAATACATACATAAAACTATGACAATCATAAAAAAATATTCACAAGAAGAGCTTAATAAAATTCTGTGGTCGTCAGCGGATTCATCGCGCAGCTCCCTTGCCGCGGATGACTATATGAAATATGTTTTGCCAATGCTCTTTTTCAAGTATCTCAGTGACCTTTCAAAAAAGCGTCGTAAGGAGTATGTAGATCGCTTTGGTAAAGATGAGAAGCGTATCGAAGAAAAGATGAGGCTTGATCGCTTTTACCTACCGCCGAAAAGTTCCTTTGACTATATTTACAGCATTATTGAACAGGATAACATCGGAGAGGAGATTAATAAAGTCTTGCATAAGATAGAGGATGCTAATAAAGAGAAACTGGAAGGGGTTTTTAGTGTAGATTTTAATTCTGAGTCAGTGCTTGGAAAACTCGATCAGCGTAATAAAATGCTTCGCCATCTTATCCAGGATTTCCATAAGATAGACCTGTCGGATGTTAAAGAGGATGTAATTGGAAATTCATATATGTATATGATTGAGCGTTTTGGCGCCGGCGCAGGTAAAAAAGCGGGTGAGTTTTTTACCGTGCGCAATGTTGCAAAGCTTTTAGCGAAGCTCGCACAACCAAAAGAGGGTGATAGGATTGCAGATCCAGCATGCGGAAGCGCGGGTCTGTTATTGCTTGCGGGTGAGGAAATCGAAAAAACGGGTTCAAAAAATTATGCGTTGTATGGCCAGGAGTCAACAGGATCAACGTTTCAATTGGCGAGAATGAACATCTTTCTTCATGGAAAAGATTCGGCTCGTTTGGAATGGGGTGATACACTCAACAAACCACTTCTGGTTGAGAATGATCAACTCATGAAATATGACACGCAGGTGTGCAATATGCCGTTTTCTTTGAAAAAGTGGGGTGCTGAAAATGCCGAGGCAGATCCGTATAAAAGATTTTGGCGAGGTGTGCCACCAAAAGACAAAGGAGATTTTGCTTTTCTGACGCATATGATAGAAACGGCGAAGCCTAAGACTGGGCGCGTGGCAGCAATTGCTCCTCATGGCGTGCTATTTCGAGGTGGTGCAGAAGGAAAGATACGCGAACAATTACTTAGAGAGAATATTATTGATGCTGTTATTGGGCTTCCTGCCGGTCTTTTTCAGACGACCGGTATTCCGGTAGCAATTCTCATTATCGATCGTTCACGCGAGAAGGGTGGTGCCAATGAAAAGAAGAAAGATATACTCTTTATTGAAGCCTCAAAAGAATTTAAGTCGGGCAAGGCACAGAATACCCTTACCGAAGAAAATATTGAGAAAATTTATAGCACATATGCCAATCGCAAAGAGATTGAGAAATTCTCTCGCAAAGTCACATTTAAAGAGATTGCAGAAAACGACTTCAACCTCAACATAACCCGCTATGTGGATACGTTTGAAGAGGAGGCGCCGATCGATATCAAAGCCAATTTGAAAGAGCTTGCCGAACTTGAGCCGGAGATTGAAAGATTGGAAAAGCAGATGGATGTGTATCTCAAGGAATTGAATATACAAGAGGATGATAAAAATTGATATCTAAGCCAATTCCGGAATTATTGGAATTGGCTTAGATAGAGGGGTAGATATTGATAGATTGAAAATTAAGTGGTAATAAAAGGGTTATGAATGAGCTAATAAACATAAAAGTGATACAAAAGGACTTTAACGGTGAGAAGAAAAGATTTGTAAGCGCCAGGGAGCTGCATAGATGGCTTGGTGTAGGAAAGTTTTTTGCTAACTGGATTAAAGACAGAATTAAAAAATACGATTTTGTAGAAGATTTGGATTATTTTGTATCCATTGCCAAATTTGGCAATGGATCGGATGGCTCTATTAAAGGAAAAATAACCGACCCAAAAACCGGAAAAGTCGTGGCAAAAGAGTATATCATCTCCGTAGATATGGCCAAAGAATTAGCAATGGTTGAGAATAGCGAGATCGGAAAGAAGGTGAGAAAATACTTCATACGAGTCGAAAGCGATTTCAAAAAGGTAATGCGGATCGCTACAATGGATCCGAAGTTTGTGAACCAATTGACGAGTAAATTCTTCGATACCAGAGAAGAAACGAAAGAATATCGGAAGGATTTCACTGATTGTATCAAAAGCTTCGTATCCGTTAAGAATTACGGGACGTATACCGATATGTTATACAACTTCCTTTTCACGGAAAGAGCCAAGGAATACAGAGAGCTCTTGAGTCTTGCGAAAAAAGATTTCACGAGAAATACAATGTATGAAGAAATCCTGCTTATTATTGGTGCGTTCGAAACCGGTCTTGCGGGTGAGATCGAAAAAGAATTCAAAAAATTAGGAAGAATGCTCACGCAGGAAGAGTTTGTTTCCATCTTTAATGACTTCTCATCCCAGAGAAATTGGATTGTTTATCAAAAAAGAGCAAGGAATATTATGGCAACCTACGACGAGGAATTGCGCCAGATCAAACATCCAAAGTTGATCGATTATAAGAAGGAGTTTAGTCAAGAGGATATCCAGCGGCTTTTGGGATGATGTAGACTTTTTACCGGCGCCGGTAAAAAGGTATAGATATAGATTAAATAATAAGAGTAATAAAAAGATTATGCAGACAGTTTCAATGATACTTGATATATGGGCTATACTAATGATAGTTCTCACAGTTTTTCTTATTTGGAGAGGATTATTGCCTGCATTATGGAGATTGGGGGGTGGATTATCTAATAAGAAGATTGCAATCTATGCGAAAGGGGATAATGCTGAAGAACTAAAAAAGCTAGTTTCAGATCTAAAAATTTTTAAAGGTCAGGTTGTAGTTGTGCGGAGTGACAATGAACTGGGCGATGCGGAGACAGCTCACATTCATTTGATTAGATGGTGTGATTTTAAGGGTTCGCTTGATAAAATCATGCTTAAGAAGCATAAAAATGATGCATTAATTGTGTATTGTCCATTTAAAGATGGCCAAATTATCGATGAACTGGAACTTATAAATTCAAAGGAAAACTCCCTTATCGTTGGCTTTAGGGGGAGGCTCTTAAACGATATAGTTACCTCATTAATTACGACCAGCTATGAAAAAAGATAAATTCAATACAAAGTTTCGTGAATATGCAAAAACGTTGTCGCCGACTTCGGGTGAACAAAAGTTGGTGAATGAGATTTATCAATCATTTAATGACTTGTTTGGAATAAATAATTGTATACAAATTGGTTCATATCCCCGATACACTTCTACTAGACCGATTCACGATCTTGATATTTTGTATATCTTAGGAGATTGGGATGAAAATAACCATAGCCCGTCAGATACGCTACAGAATCTTTTCAAAAAGGTAGTGAGTGAGTATATTAATCCAACACAATATACAATAGAGTCATCTTTGCAAACACATTCCGTCACAGTATTATATTTGAATGGCAAAGAGGAGATCTTCTCAGTTGATATTGTCCCAGCTTATAATTTCGGAAGAAATGAATTTGAGCAAAACACGTATAAGGTTCCTGAAGTTATAAAGGAAAAAGATCACAGTAAGCGTAACACGCTTGTTTGGGATGCGTCTGATTTGCATGCTTGGATTAAATCTGATCCCAGGGGTTATATTAAGGTTGCTACCGAAGTTGGCTCGAATGCAGATTTTAGAAAGACGGTGAAATTTGTGAAAAGATGGAAAAGTAATTTGTGTTGTCAGGATGAGAGTTTGAAGTTGAAGTCTTTTCATCTTGAACAGGTAATAACAATATTATTCCAGCAGAATTCTGATATTTGTATATTTGATGCAGTTTTTTCATTTTTTGTCGATTTGCCAAATATTGTAAGCACTCCAAATCAAATATCCGACCGAGCAAATGGCAATAAATATATTGATGACTACATTGAAGATTTTACAGAAGAGCAACGGCATAAAATTAAACAGGCAAGGGATGGATTTTTGATAAAGCTTGAAGCTTTTGAAGAAGCGGATGATGTTGATAATTTAGTAGAAGTATCTTTTTATCAACGTGCTCATGACTCGGAGGAATATTTATTTGATAGCCTCATACCAACTTTTACTGAGGAGGTGATTCAAATCTGTGGCAAGATTCAGCAGTGCAATGGATTGACTAGATTATTGAGCGATTTCGGTCTGATTGATAATGGACAAAATATAAGGTTTAGTATTAATCTTGGATGTAATGCTGATATGTACAAATGGAAAGTTAAGAACGATAGTAGATCCGATAATCCTAGAGGAGAAATCACTGATTACCAAACATTGCGAGACCCAGAGAGAACGTCGTATTCAGGAAATCATTATGTAGAGTGTTATGCGATAAAAAGTGGGGTTTGCGTTGCTAAGGCGAGGCAAAATGTTCGTTTAAATTAGTGCCATGAAAACTAAAAAACTACAAAAGAATATTCCGGATAGATGGAAAAAAATAAGAGTCGATGAGATTTTTGATTTTTTGCGGACGCATGCTATTTCTCGTGATAATCTAATCAACGGAACTTCTAATGGTTCAGGGATTGGCAATGTTCACTATGGGGATATACATGCCACTTACAGGTCGTCGAGCATTAATCTAAATCAAATATCCGTTCCTTTAGTCAAAGATTCTACGTTTTCTCCGAACACGGAGGATCTTTTAAAGGATGGAGATTTAATTATGGCTGATGTTTCTGAGGATTATGAAGGCATTGGAACGACAGTGTCCATTCATGGTATAGAGGATAAAAAGATTGTGGGTGGCCTGCACACCTTTGTGTTAAGGGATGTTAAAAAGAAAACTGATGAGCGATATAGGCAATATATTTTTCAAAATCCAGATATTAGAAAGAAATTAAAGAAAATTGCCAATGGTGTATCTGTGTATGGTATTTCAAAATCTAATTTATCTAAACTAATTTTACATATTCCATCGCTTTCTGAGCAGAAGAGGATTGTATCTGTGCTTGAGACGTGGGATGAGGTGATTGAGAAGTTGGGGAGGAAAATTGAGGCGAAGAAGAAGGTGAAAAAAGGTTTGATGCAGGGTCTTTTGACAGGGAAAGTTCGATTGTCTGGATTTACAGATGAGTGGAAAAGTTTAACACTGGGAAGTATTGGTCAGATAGTTACTGGAAATACACCAAGTAAAAGAGTTTCTGAATACTATGGCAATGAATTTTTATGGGCTACTGCTTTGGATTTTAAAGGTGTTTATATCAAAAATACAGAAATTAAACTTTCTGATTCAGGTAGAGCTGTTTCAAGGGTTGTTCCAATAGGATCAGTTTTAGTAACTTGTATTGCATCTATCGGCAAAAACGCGATTGCAAAAAAACCTATGTCTTTTAATCAACAGATTAATGCAATTATCCCCAATAAGAAACATAATTCAGAGTTTATTTATTATCTGATTGAAAATTCTTTCCATAAGCTAAAAGAAGTCTCTGGTGGTGGTGCTTTAGCAATGATAAGTAAGGGTGTTTTTGAAAAAATTAGATTAGTATTTCCAGGTCAAAAAGAACAAATCGCCATTGCCAACATCCTCACAACTGCAGATAATGAAATCGAAGCACTTCAGAAAAAGCTATCCATTCTCAAAGATCAAAAAAAATACCTTCTGAATAACCTCATCACCGGCACTATCCGCACTCCCAAAACATTATCGATTAATGCATAAATCTATGTTGGAAAATGTACACTTTGACGAAGCAAGGCAATCTCAACTCACCTGTATCGAGCTGCTTTTGAATATGGGATATGAATATATTTCTGCAAGTGATGCCATGACAGAGCGTCGAAATGATACGACGAAGTTTCTTCTTTCGGATATCGCCGCCAAAAAACTCATGGAGATAAATGGTTATGATATTGATGGTGAGAGCTATAAGTTTAGTGAAAAGGACGTGCGAGATGCCATAGATGAATTGGAACATATTCAGTATGAGGGATTGATTGATACCGCTCAGAAAATATATAACATCATTATGCCGACGAGTGGTGGCAAAACGATCAAGGTGCATCATGGCGGAAAATCGATGTCAAAGAATTTTCGATTTATCGATTTTGAGCATCCAAAGAACAATGTTTTTCATGTGACGGCTGAATTTGAAGCGACCGGGAGACAAAATATTCGTCCCGATATCGTATGTTTTGTGAATGGTATTCCGTTTGCGGTGATCGAAAACAAAAAGTCGAGCGTATCGGTAACGGATGCTATCAATCAAATGAATCGTAATCAAGGGCATGAATATTGTCCAAGACTTTTTGCATACACACAGCTTCTTGTGGGCACAAATAACAAAGAATTGCAGTATGGTACGACTGGCACCCTGAATAAGTTTTATGCTGTATGGAAGGAGAAAGGGGTTTCAAAAGAAGAGCTGGATGCAAAAATTTTTGAGTATATCAAAAAACCGATTCTTGCTGAAGTATATGCTCAGATTCTGAATGATTTGAATGGAGCGACCGGAGGACATACGCAAAAACTTGACCGATTGCCAACAGAACAGGATAGGGGTATTGTTTCACTCTTCGAGCCAAAACGACTGTTGGATTTGACCAAGAACTACATTTTATTTGATGCTGGGGTAAAAAAACTTTCTCGTTACCAGCAATATTTTGCTATTCATAAAATGCTGAAGCGGACTTCTGAAGAAGAAACAACGGAGAGAGGGATAACAAGACGGAAAGGCGGATTGGTGTGGCATACGCAAGGATCAGGGAAGTCCTTGACTATGGTTATGTTTGTGAAGGCCTTGATTGAAAATCCTCATATAAGCAATCCTCGGGTAATCATTGTGACCGATCGGAAAGATTTGGACAAGCAGATTAAAGATACATTCAAAAATTGTAATTTGAAAAAAGAGGTTATTCAGGCAACGAGCGGTCAGCATTTGCTTGATTTGATTCAGGAGAAAAATTTATCGGTTATTACCACGTTGGTGCATAAATTTGAATCAGCTCGTAGAAAAAATGTGAGTCTTGTTGATGGAGATAAGAATATTTTTGTATTGATTGATGAGGCTCATCGAGGACACAGTGGCGCCGCAAATCTTGAAATGAACCGCATTATCCCTAATGCTTGCTATATTGGATTTACGGGAACACCACTTATGAAAAGTGAGAAGGAGAGTTGGCGAAAATTTGGAGGGTATATTGATAAATATACCATTGATGATGCCTTGGAAGACAAGATTATTTTACCTCTTATCTATGAGGGTCGTTATGTTGACTTGGTGCAGAATGAAAAGCAAATTGATAAGCATATTGAACGAGTTACGGAAGGATTGAATGATAAACAAAAGAAAGACTTACAGAAATTTATTGGTACGAAAATTATTAAGGATAACCCTCAGAGGATTGCAGAAATCTCCTATGATATTGAGAAGCATTATATGGAAATTTTCCAGAATACTGGACTCAAAGCGCAAATTGTCGCTCCTTCAAAGTTTTCTGCAGTTTTATTTCAGAGATTTTTTGAAAGCCGAGCCAATGTGCAGACTGCGGTTGTAATTTCTGATGAACATGAGGATGGCGATACTGAGAATACTCATAAAAAAGAAGTAGTGGCCTATCTTGATAGCGTTAGGGAAAAAAATGGTAGCGTGTCGAAGTACGAAAAAGATGTCATAGAAAGTTTTAAGTATAATGATGAGGGTGTAGAGATTATTATTGTTGTCGATAAACTTCTTACCGGATTTGATGCGCCAAGAAATACGGTGCTCTATTTAGCGAAAGACTTACGCGATCACAACTTACTTCAGGCTATTGCGCGAGTCAATCGTTTGCATGAGAACAAAAAACTTCCAAAGACGGCTGGATATATTATTGACTACTCTGAAAATGCCAAGAATATTAATACTGCTATGAAGTTGTTTGGAAATTATGATGAATTGGACGTTAAGGGGGCGCTTATTGATGTGGCTGAAAAAATACAGGGATTGGAGCAGAGTTATGGGCAGTTACACGATATTTTTAATGAATTGAAATCTTCTTCGGATGACGAGGCATATTTGCAATTCCTTAATGATGGTCCGAAACGAGAGGTTTTTTATAAAGCACTCAATGATTTTATTAAAAATTTGAATGAGTGTTTTGTGTTGCAGGATTTTGTGCATGAGTTTAAGCATTTGGATGTGTATAGAAAAGAGCTTAAGAAATTTATGGAGCTGCGGCGCGCGGCGAGCTTGAAATATGCCGATAGGGTTGATTTGGCTCAGTATAAGCAGTCATTGGTGAATATCTTGGATAAATATGTTGATGCTCGGGGAGTTGAGCTCTTAACAAAGCAAGTTAATATTACCGATCGTGAGCAGTTTGAGGAGGCGATTGAAAATCTTGGATCCGATAAATCCAAAGCAGAGGCAATTGCAGCGCAAACTCAGAAGACTGTTACGGAGAGGATGGATACCGACCCCGACTTTTATGAGCGTTTTTCAGTGAAGATTTCAGAAATTCTTGAGTCAATGCGAGATGGAAAGCTTGCGGATATTGAGGCGTTGGGACAAATGAAACTTATTCGTGATGACGTGGTGAATAAAAAAGATGAGAGTTTGCCGGAGAGGATAAAAAACGATAAGGGTGCGGATGTCTTTTATCGTAATCTACGAGCATCTTTCGGATCACATATTGATGATGAACAAACGTATATTGATATTGTTCTGGATATAGTAGGGATTGTTAGGAATGAAGCTATCGTTGATTGGTATAAAAATATCGATGTAAAGAGGAAAATGATGAATGCTATCGATGATTACCTGTATGATGTGGTAAAGAATCAGAAGAATATTGAATTGACGTATGATGAAATGAAAACCATTATAAATACAGTAATACAATTGGCGGAAAATAATAATGAGAACATCGCCTAAAACAAATATGCAGAAGTTTGTCTACGGGACATTTTCGTATGAATATCGACTAGTGGAGGAAGATCGCAAGACTTTGAGTCTTACGGTCATGCCCGATATGGGTATTTTGGTGAAATGTCCAAAGAAAACAGATAGAGATCGTGTTGAGTTGTTTCTGAAAAAGAAATGGTTTTGGCTTCAAAAACAACTCCATTTTTTTAAGAAATTCCAGAAGAAGGTTTATAAGAAAGAATATATTTCAGGAGAGAGTTTTCTTTATCTTGGCAGACAATATCAATTGATTGTAAAGAGAGCAAAAGAAGATAGGGTTGTTTTGCAAAATGGCAGGCTGGTATTTTTTACTACTGAATCAGTAAATGACGGAGTTCATACGCGCAGATGTTTGACTTCTTGGTATAATAAGAGGGCGCGGGATATGTTTAATGATAGGTATGAAGAAATATTCAAAAACTTTGATTATGATCAAAAGTTAAGATTAAGGATGAAGAAGATGCAAAAGCGCTGGGGGAGTTACATTCGAGGTGAAAGCATCACTCTTAATCCGCTTCTTATTCATGCTTCGAAAGAGTGTATTGATTATGTGATTACCCACGAACTTTGTCATATGAAGTATAAGAATCATGATAAGCGGTTTTATGCATTATTAAATTCCAAGTATCCGAAGTGGGAAAAAGTAAAAGAGAAACTAGAGCTTCGATTGGCGTAATAATATATGCTTGTGTAGAATAATTAAAACTATCTATGAAAACAATTCTTGTTGACGCAGTAAACACAATCGTTACAGAGGAGGGAATCTTTAAAGAGATGTATGAGTTGCTTGAGACTTTTCCCAATCGGAAGATTATTTTGACCGGAGCCAATGACGAGCAATTTCAAATGTTTGGTCTGGACAAGATGCCCTATGAGGTGTTTACCCTCAAGCACAATCCGGAGAAGACTGATCCGAAGTACTATGAGATGATGCTTGCTCATTTTGGTTTAGTTGCGACCGATGTTGTGTATTTTGAACACAACGCGGATGCGGTCAAAAGCGCTTTATCTGTTGGCATCAAGACCTATCATTACGATAAGAATACGAAGGACTTGAAGGGACTGGAAGTTTTTCTGAGAGAGAATACGCAATAGAACACGCGTGAATTTATACTAAAAATGAAACAAATTCACGCCAAATTATCAATATAACGTGAATTTTTCTTATTTTGCGTAGAGATTATCATTGACGCTTGTGTAGAACTATGCTTCAATAGGTGTGTTGTTTGTGCGGCGGTTCTCTTGTGAATCGAAGTTTCACAGATGCATACAACAAACCCATCGGTGCTTCGTAGAATTACGAGGCTCAAAGAATGATTCAGGTGGCGTATTTTGAGTGGGAGAAGCAGATGAGTGCGATAGTTGGTTTGCTTGAAAGGGGTACGGTAGTTTTTTTCGACGACAACAAAGGGAGGCATTTTGGATTCATTGCGGTGGATGGATCTGCAGAAGAGATCTGGTTTCATCGGGGTGATTACCGACGCCTTGAGAAGACA
>Ga0172379_10002837_pt1 | contig 29288 bp, 31 predicted proteins | sample GrowelOW334metaG_FD_119756 | JGI IMG/M metagenome (GOLD analysis project Ga0172379, IMG submission 119756) | Groundwater microbial communities from an aquifer near a municipal landfill in Southern Ontario, Canada - Groundwater well OW334 metaG | ecosystem: Environmental > Aquatic > Deep...
CAGTTAATACTTGATTAGCTGGATCTGCGTCAAAAGTTCCATAAATAAGAGATTTAATTCTATCATTCGCTTCACTTCCTCTGTCTTGATTGTCTATAAATAATTTATTGCTTCCAGTTTCATTCATACCAGCCTGATTTCCAATAAATATATTGCCCCCGCCAATGCTGTTGTATCCAGATCTAACGCCTATTGCCACATTTGTATTTCCCAATAAATTATATCCAGCTTGATTTCCAATGGCTATATTATCATAGCCGGTAACATTATAATATAATGACTCTCTTCCCACTCCTGTATTTTCATAACCGGTTGTATTTTCATAACCGGAAGTGGCGCCTAAAAAAGTATTATCAGAACCGGTTGTATTATTGTATCCAGCCGCATCGCCAAAAAAAGTAAGCTGATTCCCGCTTGTATTAAAATATCCCGCGGCATTTCCAATAAATTTATTATTTGCTCCTGTCGTATTTGAATACCCGGCATTTCCGCCGATAAAAATATTTGTGTCCCCCGTAGTAGTATTATACCCAGCATTGTAACCTATCATTACGTCTTGGTCATATTGAGATTTGCTATGTCCCGCTCCATAACCAATTAAAACCATTTCTTTTGAATCTGTTGCCAATGTTCCCGCTTCGTCTCCTATGATTACATTTTTTGCACCAGTAGTTATAGCTATGCCTGCATTAGTTCCTATTTTAGTATTTGTTAAATCTCCAGCTTTTAAGTTGTTAGTTGTTTTATTCCAAACAAAATTAGCGCTTCCTGCAAAATCTCCTCCATCATTATATTGAACTTGCGTGTCAGAACCACCCACAATAGTTACCGTGCAATTATCGTCAATTATTGGATCACAACCTGGATTAAGAGTAACGCCTGGAGCATAAGGCCAAGCAGTGGCAAAAACATTTAAGGTGAATGAAAATACAAATAAAAAACCAATAAATAAGATTGATACAAAATGTTTTTTAAAAAAGTTTTTCATAAAATTCATATTAATATTATAACTCAATATAAAAAAGAATACAAATATTTTATTTTCTAGCGGAGATTATAGTTTCTGCCACGTTATTAGGCACGATGTCATATAAGTGGATTTTTATATTTTACGGATAAACTCTAATTTCTATTGATGTTTGTGATAATGCATCATTTCCAAGAGTGTTAGTCTCATTTGCTGTTGTTACCTGTATAGTATTATTACCTGTCCTAGTAGCAATTACTCGTGCTCTTGTATCTGAAGGATCTCCACCCCATGTAGGTATTTGTATTAATATAAAAGTTTTATTATTTACGAATGCTCCTGCTAGTGTTCCAATATATTGTCCAACACCGCCATAACTCCAAACAATATTTCCTATAGTATTTTCTAATACAGTTGCAGTTGGATCACTTGTTCCTGATTGAGTTAATAAAGCTGTATAAACTAAATATGATGCAGAACCTCCTGTTGTAGCAACAAATGGATCACCTTCTGTTCCTGCTCCTGTTATAGTTGAACCATCTCCAACTTGATCACCTGTATTTATTCCACTTAAATTATTTGCAGTTAAAGTTCCATTTACTTTTAAAGTCTGGCTTGCTGGATCTGCATCAAAAACTCCATACATCAGAGCTTTTGCTTTATCTCCTGCTGTATTAGTTCTATCTTGATTATCTACATAAAAAGAATTAGAACCTATTTCATAAGTTCCCGCATAATTTCCTAAAAATACATTGCCCGAACCTACAGCTGAATATCCTGATTGATAACCTAATGCAGTATTATAATTTCCTGTTGTGTTTGAATAAAGTGCATCCTGTCCATTAGCAGTATTATAATTTCCTGTTGTGTTTGAATAAAGTGCAACAGTTCCGTTGGCAGTATTACTGTATCCTATAGTATTTAAATTCCCCGCCTGATAACCTAAGAAAACATTACTATCTCCTGTTATATTGGTAGTACCTGCCTGATAACCGATAAAGGTATTATTATTATTATTACTTAAATCATCAACATTTCCCGCTTGATAACCTAAAAAACACTTCCGTCCGGGTCTACACCAATCCTTCCAGCTTTTTGACCATCTACTTTGAAATTAAGCGGTACTGCAGTTGCCTCATCTGTTGTTCCAATAAAGTTTGTTCCATCAACTGTTCCAGAATTTCCTGTCAAAGACCAACCACCAGTCACAACACAATTAGTAACGCCTGGAAGACAACCGGGATTAAGAGTGGCACCTGGAGCATAAGGCCAAGCAGTGGCAAAAACATTTATTGTCGCTGAAAAAATAAATAAAAAAATAATAGAGAAAATTAAAATTAAATTATTTTTAGAAATATGTTTCATAAAATTATATATTGAACACACTATTAAGAACTCCATGCACAACTTTGAAATAATTTGAAGTATAAACAACTGAATAAGAACCGTCTTTATTTTTCTTTTCTATCTTCACATAATATGTTCCATTTGGAAGAAGGATATGATAACGTCCCATTTCATCAGAAGCTTGATGCGCAATCTCAACATTCGTATCAACAGCGTAAGCTCGGATAGATGCAAAAGAAAGCGGAGATCCATCTTTATCAATCAAGCGTCCTTTTGCTTTCAACTTAAAGCTTGTCTTTCGCAAAATAAACATCAAAACATACACGCCAAAAATTATTATATTATATTTTTCTGGAGAAACAATGAGAGCTGTTCCAGCAATAATGAAACCAAAACCAAAGAGCCAATTTGAAATCTTAGCAATCAAAAGCTCTCTTCTAGAATAGAATTTAAACAAACTTTTTTTATTCTTTTCAAATTCATTCCAATCAAAGTTTACAGGATCCATTGGAATATTTTTTACGATTATTTCACCCTCATCACTTATATTAATATAATCACCAAAATACAAATTTGCATAAAATTCATCACGGAAATTTTTGGAAAGTTTATCGGATGGGAAAAGATAATTTGTTTTTCTTGGTACAACTTTATAAACTCCCGGCTTGACCAAAAATCCATATCGCCCGTCAATATCTGTGATAGAAGATGCAATTTCTGCACCTTCAAGATTCCTTAAAGAAACATAAACAGGGTCAAGCGGTTGCTTGGTTATAGAATCATAAACTGTTCCCCATGGCTTTCTGCGCTTTTTTATTCCTAAAGCTGTAAGAAACAAAGACCACAAACGAACAGGAATTAATACGAGTTCTGGGGCAGAAAGCGGATTTAAGAATAATGCTGTCGCTAGAGAAATCACAGCGCCAACTGCAACTGATGCTGTCGCCGCGATTTTTAATCCAAGATTTATTTGTTCAACAACTGCTGGAAAAAATATACCATCAATAACAGATGAACCTGAATTTTCTAGAGTTGAAGCATCAGTTTCTACTTCACATCCTGGTAAACTTGGATCATCAGCGCAAGTGCAAAGACTGGGATCATCAAAACAAGTAGGAAGAACAATAGGTACAATACATTGTGAATCGTCTGGATTTGCTTCACAAAAACCCGGACATCCAAAAATAAAATTTGTTTCACAAGGATTTTCAATACAAACCAAAGGCTGTGGAGTATCGTTACAAATATTCACTAATGGATTTTCATTATCAAGATTTTGATCATAAACATATTCACCATTTTGGTCAAAAGTATAACAACCAGAATCTTCTGCATCTGTACCCCCGCCAGGAGTCCCCTCATCTCCATCATTATCTTTTCCATCTGAACATTCTGTTGCTGATGTTACGCAAGCAAGATTACCAACAATTATAACAACAGGATCACTTATGTTAGTTATCGTTCCTAAATCTTTCCCAACCTTAGCTGTAATTGTAAAAGTTTGTGAAGAACCACACTCTACTTCTTTTTTCCATGCTATTTCATAAATATCAGTAGTGTCACTTACAAGGGTTACAAATCCATCAGCCAAACTTCCAATTAAAATTCCATTTTCAAAAAATTCCACAGTTTCAGGCGTACCTATAACTTTTGCTTGTATTTTAAAATCTGCTCTAGTAAATGGAGAAGTAGAATCAGGACCATGATCAGAACTGGCTATTTCTGCATCTGTCATATCAGCTGAAAAATAAGATCCAGCATTTCCATCTACTGAAATAGGATTTATTATATCAACTGTTAAAAATAAAGGAGTACACCAGCCAAGATGGGATAAATCAGGACCATAATTATCTGGCATAGTTTCTTGTATCCCAGGCATATCCCAACAAACATCAGGATCTGTTTCAGATTGGTCACTCTCATTATAGGTATCATTTAAATCATAATTGTAATGACAGCCAGGATCAGCAGAATCTATCAAACCATCAGATGGAATATCATTTTCTATTCCATCAGAACAAGCAGCAGCTGTTGGAGTTGAACCTCCACCAACTCTCCAATCAGTTGTAACGCAAGCGCCGACAGTTCCACAATCAAATTTTATCCAACCATAATTCTGACTCCACGCCCAACCATCAAACTGCCCTACTGTTGTGCCTGATATGCTTATAGTTACTCCTCCATTGTCTGGATCAAAATTTACCCAACCTGTATTTTCTCCAAAAGCATTGCCACCTAAAATACCTTGCACTGTATTTGTAACTCCTCCATTTGTTGGCGCTAAATTAATCCAACCAATATTTTCTCCAAAAGCATATCCTGTTAACCCAGTATTAGTTACAGAAACATTACATCCATCGCAACCGAAATTTATACTACTGCTGTCACTATCCAAAAATGCACAGGACGTATTCTCTGAACAATCAGTAGAAGATGGAATCACTCCAGGATTGGCTCCATAAGCAACATTTAGAAAAGAAAAAAATAAAACAGGTACTATAAAAAATAGTATTATAAAAAATTTATTTTTAATCACTTTATTATTATATATAATATTTAACATAATTTATATTATTATTATACTCTAAAAACTATAAAGAAACACCTGTAATGAGATGATATAGGAAAGATAATATTGGATATAAATAATCTGAAAAGAAAACAATAAATATTATTAAAAAAATCAGTGAATATCTTTCAATAAATCCAGCTAAATGATAAAAAGATTCTGGCAAAATATTGAAAAGTATTTTTGAACCATCAAGCGGAGGAATTGGCACAAGATTAAATAATGCTAAAGCTAAATTTATTATAATAATTGATGAAACAATAAAACCAAAACCGTCTGGTAAAGAAAAATTAAAAGAAATACGAAGTATCATTCCAAATAAAATTGCAATAAAAAGATTCGCTAATATTCCAGCAGAAGCTACAGCTATCGTTCCCCATTTTCTATTTCTTAAATTGTCTGGATTGTATGGCACAGGTTTTGCCCAACCAACAACAAAACCAGCGTGAGATATAACTAAAAGCGCTGGTAAAATTATTGAACCAAAAGGATCCAAATGTCTAAGAGGATTTAATGTTAATCGTCTTGCGTAACGCGCAGTTCTGTCTCCAAAATATTCAGCCATATATCCATGCGAAACTTCGTGAATCACAACTGACATTATAAGTATGGCTACATAAAAAATTACGTCTATTCCTTGCATAGTTTCATCTTACTACGAGATTGCGTTTTTACAAACCTTATGTTAGCATAAGAAAATTATGGTGAAAATATGCGCAATAACAAAAAAGAGTTCAATTATTGGTGGGGGCTATTCAAATAGAACTCGTGCCACTAAATTTAACCCAACTGGCAAAAAGAGAAAATATACAAATCTTCAAAAAAAGAAAGTATTTATTCCTGAACTTAATAAAAAAGTTATCATAGAAGTTTCTACAAAAGGTATGCGTACGATGAAAAAGAATGGTGTTTACGCAACTCTCAAAAAAGCCGGATTAATTAAATAAAAACAAAAAACCACCCGTCGGGTGGTTTTTTGTTTTTATGCAGGTACGAAAGTAAGAGCTATTCCCTTTTTACCAGAACGGCCTGTTCTACCAATACGGTGAACATATGTTTCATAAGTCTGTGGAATATCATAATTAATAACATGAGTCACATCTGGTATATCAAGTCCACGAGCCGCGACATCTGTCGCTATCAATATTGAAATTTCATCTTTCTTAAATAAATTTAAAGTGCGTATTCTTTCACGACTTCTTTTGTCTCCATGAATACAACCTACTTTAAATCCTAATTGATGAAGTTCTTTTGTTAAAGTGTCCACACTATGTTTCATTTCACGAAAAATCAGAACTTTGTCTGATCCGTCTTTTTTTAACACTTCATGCAATCTGTCTAATTTTTCTTCTTTTGTTTTAACACGAATAATATCTTGATCAATATTTTTTGCCGTCTCACCAGATATTACGGAAATAAAAATTGGGTCTTTTAAAAATTCAGTTGTTAATTTTTTAATTTCTGGAGAAAGTGTTGCTGAGAAAAATAATGTTTGACGATTTTCTTTTGGACATTTTCCTAAAATAAAAACCATGTCATCACGAAATCCCATATCTAGCATTCTATCTGCTTCATCTAAAACTACTGAAGTACATTTTGAAAGGTCTAATATTTTTCTGTGAATTAAATCATAAATTCTTCCCGGAGTGCCTATTACAAAAGTAACGCCTCTCCTGATTTCATCTATTTGTTTATTTATTGGTAATCCCCCAACACAAGCAACAGAGAAAATTCCTAAACCAAAAGTTAAATCGCGAAAATCACTTTCGATTTGCATCGCAAGCTCTCTTGTAGGAGCCATAATTAAAATTGTTTCCCTTTCTATTGATTGTTTAACGATTTTTTTATTTTTAAGATTTTTTTCTATTAAAGGCACAAGAAATGCTGCTGTCTTACCTGTCCCGGTATTGGCCATACCAAAAACATCTCTTCCTTCTAAAACAGAACGTATTGCTTGATCTTGGATTGGTCTTGGATTAGTAAAACCTTTTTTAATAATATTTTTCTGAAGTTGTTCTTGTAGATTAAAATCCGCAAAACTATGTTTTGATACATAAGGTTTTTCTACTACATGTTCTCCTTTTTTTATGAAACGTGAAAAATCAATTCTTTCTCCACCGAATCTTTTTTTACCTCCTCCCCCTCTTTTAGGACGAGAATTGTTATTAAATTTTTTAACTCCCCCAAAACGAGAACCACTAGCACTAGGTGCCTTTTTCACGCCAAAACGTGAAAACTTGTGCGAACCAGCCGAAGCAGGACGCGCGAAACTACGCTTGTTAATCATATATTTTTTTATGTCATGGCGATCAATCCAACGACACAAAAGTCATATATTGATATCCACAATCGTCAGTCTCGTTAAGTAATAGTGAGAATGATGTTTTAAGAATAGCATTATTGATTAATAATGTCAACTCTTTTTTATATTCTCCTAAAAAGTTATACTAAAAAAATGAAAGCTTATTTAGATATCGTAAAAAATGTTTTAGAAAATGGTGTAAAAGTTGATACGCGCACAGGAACAAAAGCATATACAATAGCAGGAACTATTTTTGAACATGATATGTCAAAAGGTTTTCCATTACTCACTACTAAAAAAACACCATTTAAACTAGTTGCAACAGAATTAGAATTTTTTATAAATGGAATAACAGATAAAAAATGGCTACAAGATAAAAATAATCATATTTGGGATGAATGGGCAAAGCCACAAAAAGCTCCATACGGACATGATGAAATCTCAAAAAAGAAAATGCTTGAGGAAAGAGATTTAGGTCCGATTTATGGTTTTCAATGGCGACATTTTAATGCTCCATATGAAAATTATGATTCAAATTATGATGGAAAAGGAATTGACCAATTAAAAAAAATTATTGAAACACTTAAAACAAACCCACGAGATCGAAGAATGATTGTAAGTGCATGGAATCCACTTCAATTTAATGAAATGGCACTACCTCCCTGCCACTATGCTTTTCAAATTACTGTAATTGATGATAAATTAAATTTACTTTGGAATCAACGCTCAGTAGATACAATGTTGGGACTTCCATTTAATATTGCAAGTTATGCATTGCTTCTTCATTTATTAGCAAAAGAAACTGGATTGAAAGAAGGAAAACTTGTTGGTTTTTTGGCTGACGTACATATTTATGAAAATCACATCGATGGCGCAAAAGAACAACTTTCAAGAAACCCAAATAAATATCCTCTGGCAAAAATAGAAACTGAAAATTGGAAATCTATTTTTGATTGGAAAGCCGAAAACACTAAACTTTTGGATTATCAAAGTTATGACAGAATTCCTTTTGAAATAGCAATATAAAAGTATTCTATAATTCTATAGAATATTAGAATAACAAAATGACAATTTCAATCATTTCAGCAATTGGAAAAAATAATGAGCTTGGAAAAAATAATGAGCTTCTTTGGAAGTTGCCAGCGGATATGAAACATTTTAAAGAAATCACTTCGGGTCATCCTGTGATAATGGGAAGAAAAACTTTTGAATCTATTGGAAAGGCATTACCAAACAGAAGAAATATAATAATAACTAGAGATAAAAATTACAAAGTTGAAGACGTTGAAATTGCACACTCTTTAGAAGAAGCTATAAATCTATTTAAAAAAAGCACCGAAGAAATTTTTATTATTGGTGGAGCAGAAATTTACAAACAAGCAATGGAATTTGCTGATAAACTTTACATCACTCAAATAGAAGCCGAAGATAAAAATGCTGACGCATTCTTTCCTGAAATTATTCCAATAGTTTTCGGTGAAATATCTCGTGAGGCACACACTCCAGACGAAAAAAATCCCCTACCTTATTCATTTATAGAATACAAAAAATTCTTTTAAGGATCTACGTCAGTTTTAATTCTTATGAAAATGTCCTTTCCATCAGGACTTTTTTCTTTTTTATATTTACGATTTTTATTTTTTTCTATTTTTGAAACTAATTCTTTTTCTAAATCAAAACCTAATATTTCTGCCATTCCAAGTAAAAATATTGCAACATCTGCGAATTCTTCAGCCACACCATCTTGATTTTTATTAAATTTAGAAAATGCTTCAGAAAGTTCTTCATGCGCGCGACAAAATTCCAAAGCCACATCAGTCGTGTTAAAACCTTTCTCAGTCTTGTTGCGCATTATTTCTTTTTGTAATTCTTTTAGATTTATCATCTTACATATCTTTATAAGTTTCCATTTCTCCTAAAACAGAAAGTTCTATTCCAACTTCTTTAAAAATTTCTTTTGTGCGTTTTCCTCCGTGATAATCTTTCAATGCCACAACTCTCACAATTCCAGAATTTATAATACTCTGTGCACATTTATAACAAGGTGTAAGTTTACAATACAAAGTACTCCCTTCTATCGCAATCCCAACTCTCGCGGCATTACTTATCGCATTTTGTTCTGCGTGTGCGGTACGGATACAATGTCGTGATTCTGCCCCATCTTCATTTTTTATTGTTTGCATCTCATGTCCAACTTCATCACAATGAGGTAAACCTGATGGTGAACCAACATACCCAGCTGAAAGTATTCTTTTATTTTTAACCAAAATAGCTCCCGCATATCCTCTATCACACGTCCCGCGAGACCCAATCATTTCTGCTAATTGAATAAAATACTCATCCCAAGAAGGACGAACACGCCCTGAAATATTTTTTTCTTCATCACTCATACTTTAAATATACTACTCTAAAAACAAAAAAGCCAACAATTTCTTGTTGGCTTTTTCTTAAAAAAAAATTTAGTCTTTAACTTCTATGCCCATAGATCGAGCAGATCCAGCTATAATAGCTATAGCGCCAGCATCATCTTTTGAATTCAAATCAACCATTTTCTTTTTAGCAATTTCTAAAGCTTGAGCTTTTGTTATCTTTCCTGCTTTTGTAACTGCATTTTTACCTGATCCCTTCTCAACTCCAGCAGCTTTAAGAATAAGTCCTGTAGCAGGTGGTGTTTTGATTACGAAATCATAACTTCTATCATCAAAAACAGTTATAATAACTCCAACCTTATCTCCTGCCATCTTTTGAGTAGCTGCATTGAATTTTGTTACGAAGTCTCCAATGTTTATACCAGCCTGTCCTAATGCAGGTCCTAAAGGTGGCGCTGGAGTTGCTTTAGCTGCTTGTATTTGTAATTTAATTTTTTTTGTTATTTTCTTTGCCATAATTATTTACATTAACTTATATTTTCTTTACTTGCAAGAAGTCTAATTCGACTGGTGTTTCGCGCCCGAACATTGAAACCAAAACTTTTATTTTTCCACGTTCCTGATCAACAGAACTTACCTTGCCTTCAAGATCTTTAAATGGACCATCTACTATTCTTACTGTTTCACCTATTGCAATATCAATATTATGTTTAGTTGTACCAGCATCCATTTTCTTAAATAAATATTCAACTTCTTCTGTCTTAAGAGGAACAGGATTAACACCAGCGCCAACGAAACCAGTCACACGTGGAGTATTTCGAACAACATACCAAGAATCATCTGTAACTATCATATCTACAAGCACATAACCGGGATAAATTTTTTCTTCCACTTCCACACGCTTTCCAGCTTTTATTTTTATTTTCTTTTCAATTGGAACAATTACGTTAAAAATTTTATCGTGCATACCAAGGGAATCAATTCTTTGTTTTAGATTACGAAGAACCGCATTTTCATATCCGGCATAAGTATGTATTGCATACCAATTTCTTGCTCCTTGTGTTTCTTGTTTTGACATAATTTTCTATAAAAATATTTAAAAAGAAATTATCTTTTCCAAACCTTTTGAAAAGATAAAATCAAATACACCTAAAAAGTATGCAACTAGCAATGATAGAGCCACTACGATTATTGTATAAGAAATAGTCTGCTTTCTACTTGGCCAATTTACATGCTTTAATTCTGCTTTTGTTTCTTTTAAATACTCTGTTATTTTTGACATTGATTCTATTTTTCTAAATTATTTTAAAAAAGCCCCCTTTCAAGGGCTCCTTTAATATTACTCTTTTCTCTTAAATTAGTCAAATAAAGATGCTAAGATATTAGAAGTTGTTAATTTTTTGTTATTTATTGAACATATACTATTTTTCTTAAACTTTCCTGTAAATTCACCCTTCTCTTTTCTTTCTTTAAAAGTTTTTCTAACAATATGTTTCTTTTTTTCTTCTTCAAGAAGTTCAGCATATCTTTGTAAATTATCTAGTCTTTCTTGTGCTAAATTTATATATTCTTGAGAAATATCAATACCAATAAAATTATGATTTAATAATTTAGCAGCTATTGCAGTAGATCCACTTCCCATATAAGGATCAATAATTACTGCATCCTTTTTGTCATCTAGTAAGGAATATATACAACGCAATGGCAAAAGCACTGGAAATGGGGCAGGATGAGGATTGTTTCTTTCAGGAGAAAAACGCCAAATAGACGTTAAAAGAGCATGTTTTGATAACAACTCCTCCCCTATTTTTTTATTTTTTGTGGGTTTATAAAGCCAGTAAATTTTTTCATCAGTCTGCCAAAACCTCCAACCACGAATATTAGCGGCTATCATTCTATCCCATATTATTTCTTGTCTTATTGTCCAATCTGTCTTACTCAACCAACTCATGGGATGAATTAAGACACCTTGCTCCCACCTTATTTTGTGATTATAAAAAAAAGAGCCCCCTGGTTTCATTACACGATATAATTCATTAAGAACTGCAATCTGCTCGTCTTGATAACCCATTTCATCTTTCTTGTCTGAAACTTTATTATATTTAACATTACTGACAAGCCATCCTTTTTTATTTTCCTGTTTATTATATGGTGGAGAAGTTACACCAAGGTCAACAGAATCGGAATCCATCTTTTTTAAGATTTCCAATGTATCACCTAAAATAATTTTATCTAATAGATTTTTCATACAAGCAACAAAAAAAATTTTTATTTATATAAGCTTTATAATTTTCAAGTTCTTTTTTAGATAACAAAAAAATAACTTTAAGCTCTTTAGAAAATATATAATCCTTAAAGGAAAAATTTGCCGAACGTAAAAAATTTCCTTTTATATGCTTACCTTTAGGAAAATGTTTTTTAAGCTGTGCATTTAATTTTTCAGTAAAATCTTTAGTTTTAAAAGGAAACTCTAAAACATAAATTAACTTTCCATCTACAAACCCGCTAACCAGCATATGAGGATTTTCTTTTTTATCTTTTTCAAAACGAGGAAAAGTGTAGTCAGTAAAATTACCATTTCCATTTAAAGTAGACGGTTTGCCTTTTCTTCTCCCATCTTTATATGCTTGTAAATCTTCCGTATTAAAATTTTTTGGCTTAGCTTCACAGGCAATTGGTTTACCGCCAACAATGCTTGTTTGTTTAAAGCCATTAAAACCAATTTTACCTTCACTGTGCTCATAACCAGCTATGGTAACAGTAAGATATTCTCTAAGAGTTGAGGAGTTGTGGTCATTTATATATGTTGTAAGTAAGTCAGTAAAAAGAGAAACAACAGTTTCTTTGGAAGAATTTATTAAGCGACTCGTAAAGTGTTCATGTGTATCTGTAGAATATATCTTTAATACTTCTGCAAGTTCTTTATTCATGACTTATAGTATAACATACCATATTATAAAATAAGTAGCTTATCTTATTTCATAAGTTATCGTTACATCCGAGCTAATTGTGTTTTCACCTTTTGGAATCTCGGCTGGAGCTGATTCTGCTCCCCCATCTGCGACCATCATAGTAGCTTTTCCATACATTATTGGAGTTGGATAATTACCATTTTCACTAAAAGAAGTGATTTTTCCTAAATGTACTCCTAAATCTTTTGCCAGATTTTTTGCTTTTAACTTTGCATCATCAATAGCAATTTTTCTAGCTTCAGCTTTTAATCCATCTTCATCATCTATTGCAAAATTAGGGCCATTCAAATCTGAAACACCTAATTCTCCAAGTCCTTGCATAATTTTACCAACTTCATCTGTATTTCTTATTTTAACTGTGATACTTTCACTTGCTGTATAACCAGTAATTACATTTTTGCCTGGTTGTGGAGGACATCCGTATTGATTGCAAGGCATTGCTATTTTTGTGTCATTTACATATTCATATTTTGGATAAAAAGATGAATTTGAAGTTTTAATATCTTTTTCTAAAATAGAATTCGCTTTCAAAAAGTCTAATGACTTCTTTTCAATTTGAGCTACAAGGTCTTGAGCTTCTTTCACAGTCTTAGCATCTTTTGAAATTGTAAAATATACATTTGCTATATCAGGCACAGCTGTTACTTCTCCATGACCCGAAAAAGAAATTGTATTTTCTACTCTATCCCCCATCATTCCATAAGATCTAAATTCAGATAAAAATCTAGCTACAAAAAACAAACAAAGAACAATTCCTAAAACAACTAACACCTTATATAAATTCTTTTTATAATCTTGTGATATTTCCATCAGATTAATTATTTTTAATTCCTACTAATTCGACTTCAAAATTAAGTGTTGCATTAGCTGGTATTACTCCAGGGATTCCTGATGCTCCGTATGCATCTTCTGGTGGAATACTAAGAGTTTTTTTCTCACCAACTTTCATTCCTACTATTCCCTTATCCCATCCTGGAATAACTTGTCCTGCACCAAGTGTAAACTCAAATGGCTCTACGTGATTAAACTTTGGATTAACATTAGAATCAAAAGCTGTTCCATCAGCTAAAGTTCCTGTGTAATTCATTGAAACAACATCTCCTACTTTCGCTATTTTTTCTTCAGGCATTGTATTTTTATTATTAATTGTAATAAACACTAAAACTACTACGACGATAATTACTACCAAAACCCACAAAATCATACTTTTTTTCATAATTTAAAAAATTAAAATACTTATAATAATAGATCAATTATAAGCCTATATAGACTTTTATACAATATTGACTTCAGACTCTAATTTTAAGCCAAATTTTTCAAACACAGAGTTTATTATTTGATTAGCTAAATCCAAAATTTCTTTTCCCGTAGCCCCTCCGTAATTTACCAACACAAGAGCTTGTTTATCGTGTACACCGACATTTCCAACTCTCTTCCCTTTCCAGCTTGTCCCGCTATTAGCGGGGCCACATTGTTCTATGAGCCACCCAGCTGGGATTTTTATTCTTTCATCTTCTTTAAAAAAAGAAATGTCAGGATATTTTGATTTTAATTTTTCAAATTTTTGAGTATCAACATAAACATTCTTAAAAAAACTTCCAGCATTACCTAAAACTTTTGGATTAGGTAATTTACTTTGACGAATATTTACGACTGCATCACTTATATCTTTCACATTTTTTACTTCTAAATTATTTTTTTCAAAATAATCCTTAAGGGCTTTATAAGAAATATTTAAATTATGTATTTTATTTAATTTTAAAATTACAGCTGAAATAAAATATTTTCCTTTGAGTTCCTTTTTAAAAATACTATCTCTATACCCAAAACCACATTCTTCATTTTTAAAAATCTTTTTACTTGCCCCGAGTATAGTCGAGGGGTCTCCCGTTGTAATATCATAAGCTTCAACACTCTCTATCACATCTTTAATCTCAGAACCATAAGCTCCGATATTTTGCATTGGTGCAGCGCCGACTGTCCCATAAATAAGAGATAAATTTTCTATTCCAGAATATCCGTGTAGAACAGAAAAAACTACTAAATCATGCCAGAGTTCCCCGCCCATAGATTTCACAAAAACATATTCATTATCCTCTTTAACAACTTCAATCCCTTTTAATTTATTTAAAACAACAATACCATCAAAATCTTTAGTAAATAAAATATTACTTCCTCCGCCTAAAAATAATTTTTCATTATTCTTAAATTCTGAAGAGTTAAAAAGTTCTTTTAATTCTTCTTCTTTATTTATCTCAACAAAAAACTTAGCCTCTGCTTTTATTCCAAAAGTATTTAATTTTGTTAAATCATAATTTTTTAAAATTTTCATTACAAAATTTCTTTCTCTAATCTTTTTTCTATTTCTTCCTCATTAACTGGACGAATCATTTCATGCAATTCAGGATCTTGAGATAAATCAATCCCCTGTTTTTTTAAAAGTAAAGCCATCATTTTTATAAGTTTGGTAATTTCTTTTTCAGAAATAAGATTAAGCTGTAAGTGAGTTTCTTCCCGTAAATCATCTATTTTAGCTGCACGATTTTGAGATATAAGAACAAAAATTGCAAGAACAATCGCTTCAAGCGATACTATTGTTGTTAGAAGACTAAAAGGAAAAGGATCAAATGGAATTATTCCTTTTATCTGATTAGTATTAATAAGTATCCACACAGTAAACAAAATTACGTTCAACCATAAAAAATTACTGTTGCCAAATTTTGAAGTCATCCAATCCGCCATTTTTTCCATAATTGTTCTTTTAGCATCAGCTTGCGCTTTTATACTGCGAAATATCTTTTTTCGTGGCTCCTCGTTTTCACCAAACAACTTTCTTAAAAATGAAACATGATTTTTTTCCATATTTTAATTATCGCATATTTTAAAAATATAGATTATTGACAAAACAAAAAATATATGATAATATTCATATAAATAAACAATGATCTTCAAAATTTAAAAAACAAAACAATATGAAAAAAATATTTGTGATACTTGTAATGTTTGTCGCATTACAAAGTAATGCGCAAATATGTTTAAGAACAAATACTTCAATTGAAGGATCAACATTGAAACAATTAAGTTTTAATGAAACCATCTATTGGAGAAAACGTTTTAACAGCGAAAGCCAACTCAAAACAGTTTATAATTTTTGTTCTATTTATAAACTTGATTCTATTGTGGGAATTAAAATTTATGGAATGGATGTAGATTTGATGTCTGAAAAATTTGATACAAGAAAATCAAATTCTTTCAGGTATTGGAATAAAATTCGAGTGGGATTTGTTTTAATTATGGAAAGAAATATTTATTTCCCTCCACTTCCTCCAGAAAAAATCTATGGCTATTTAAACGGGGAAGCATACTTTAGTTATTTACATATTCCCCACCAATCAAGGGGTGATAGAGCAACCAAGTCTCGCAGAGGTTCCATCGCTTTATTTTTGTCAGCAACTCCAACAAGAAAAATTCTTGCTTACGCTAAATTCAAACCCTTCGGTAATGTTTGGATTGGAGCATCTTTCAAACAAAGATTTCCAATTCCAAAAATTTGTATCTTTACAGAAATAGAACTTAATCAAAAAGGTTTTGATAAAACAAAAGTAGAATCATCTAAAGATTTATATCGTGGGTTCACCATATTTTGTGGACCCGAATATAATTTAACAAATAAAAGCTACTCATTTTCTCTCGGCATCAAATACGAGGGAAGAAATCATTAAAATGCATTCTTTAAAATTTTTTAAAGAATGCATTTTTTTATTTTAAAAATTTATTTTGACAATTTGTATTACAAGTTGTAGTATAAATCAAAATGTAATTTAAAAATTAAATAATATGAAAAATAATGAAATTTTTTCAGAGTATGAAGGATCTTTAAAAGATATCGCCTTCAAGCAAGAAAATAGTCTAGGGCGTCGTTTTTCATTTGATGATGATTTTAAAATCAAAACATTTACCCCATATTATAGCGACAAACAAAAACTTATCTTAAGTAAGTCTTATAGAAGACTTGCACGCAAAACTCAAGTCTTTCCGCCAAGCATACATTCAAATGTAAGAAACAGGCTCATTCACACAAATGAAGTAATGAGCTTTTCTTCTCAAATTGCTAATATTTTAGGTCTCAACACAGATCTTACCGAAGCAATAGCATATGGACACGACATAGGACACACACCATTTGGTCATTTAGGAGAAAGGATGATAAAAAAAATTTCTGATAGAAATTTTGCACATAACGTAATGAGTGTTGTCGTTGCCCAGAAAATTGAAAGAAGTGGAGATGGTTTAAATCTCACATATGAAACACTTGAAGGAATTTTAAATCATTCAAGAGGTTCAAATGAAATGAATATAAATTTAAATATTTCAGAAGAAGCAACTCTTGTGATGTACGCTGATAAAATTGCTTATACTTTTTCTGATTTGAATGACGCTATTAAAGTAGGATTTTTAAAAGAAGACTCATTGCCTGAAATTGCAAAATATTTCGGTAAAAATCAAAGAGAGAGAATGTTCAATGTTGCCTACAACCTTATTATGGAAAGTTCAGAAGAAGGAAAAGTTTCTTTTTCTAAATCTTCATGTGCTATCGTTTTTACTGAATTAAAAAACTGGATGTATAAAAACGTTTATTTTAATTTAGATAAACAATATTATCGAAAAAACTTACTCAAAGAATTAGAAAAAATCTTTAATTTCATTGAAAAAAGATTCAATGGAAACATAAACTCATATCTTGCTATCGCCTGCATGACAGACGATGAAGTTATTAATCTACTTGAGGATATTCGTTGCCATAAAACAAAAAACTTTAATTATGGTTTTAATGAAATTATTAAACATTTTTCAGGAAAAAAAATAAATATCTTTGACGCAGACTTACACAAAGAAGATTTTTCAAGGAAAAATCTATAACCTCAATTTCCCCGTTAATTTAATTAACGGGGAAATTTTTATTATCTATATAAAATTAAATTAATTGGGGTGGTTATCGGGAGTTGAACCCGAACTAAAAGCTCCACAAGCTTCTGTGCTACCGCTACACCATAACCACCATATGTAAAACACCTTAAAAACAAACCCGACTCATAACAAGCATAACTGCTACCGCTACACCATAACCACCATTATAAAATCCTATTTGTAATCAGGGCTATCTTCTTTTATACCAAATTTATGGTTAGTTAGTCTAGCCAAAGCATAAAGCAAACTTGAAAGCCTGTTTAAATAAGCTTTGGAAAAATCACTGATTTTTGTTTTACCTTCTTCGGAAACTTCTACCACTCTTCTCTCTGCGCGTCGCGCGATAGTACGAGATATATCAAAAAGTACTGCAAGTTTTGTTCCCCCAGAAATAAAAAAAGATTTTATTGGCGGTAACTCTTTTTCTATATCATTAATTATTTTTTCTATGTCTTTTACTTTTGCTTCTGCAATATGCATTTCTGAACCAGCCACTTCCGCTTGAATAATGAAAAGATTTTTTTGAACATCATAAACTATTTTTTCAAAAGAAAGTTCTTCTGAAAATTTAACTCCATATTTTTTTGATTTTATTTTACAAAAACCCAAAAAGGAATTTATTTCATCTAAAGAACCAAGAGCCTCAGCAATAGCGGAGCTTTTTGAAATTCGCTGATCACAACCGAATGTTTTAGTTGTCCCGTCATCTCCTTTCCCTGTATAAAGCATAAAAATATTATATCAAACTAAATTTAAAAAATCTTCTTAAAAATATCCTTTCTTAATGTACAAAAGTATGCTATAATAAATTTATGGAGCTTAAAAAACTAATTTCACTTTCAAAACATCACGAGAATTTATGCAATAAAATTGAATGGTATTCAAAATGGCACAAACATCCATATCACAAACACGCCCATTATTTTGCATTTTCTTTTTTTGTTTTATTTTCAATAATAATTGTTTACAACTCTTATATTTTCAAACCAGATTTTATTCAAGCTGATGATAAAAAAGACGCAAACATTGATAATGTTGATATTTCTGCTGAGGAAAAAGATAAAAAACAAAATGAAGAAATAAAAGAAAAGAAAGATAAAGAAGAAAATCACGAAGAAGACAGGAAAGAGGAAAAGAACGACGAAATACAAACTGAAGAAATATTAGAAGATATAGTTGACGAAAAAAAACAAGAAACTGAAGACGTAAAAGAAGAAAATAAATTTGAAGAAAAATCTCCCGAGAAAGTAAAAGAAGAAGTTGAAGAAATAATAATTATTGAAAAAATTGCTGATTTTATCAACGAAAAAGCCGAAAATATTGAAGAAATTGAAATTATCACAGATGAAACTGTTGTGATACAAAACGATGAACAGATTATAGATCTAAATGGATTTATTACAGATATAGAAGAAAATACTGAAATCCCCGTTGAAGAAAAATCAGAAAAAAATAAGGATGAGGAAAATGAGAAAATAAAAGAAGAAGAAAAAGATCAAGAAAAAAATAAAGAAATAGAAAATGAGAAAATATTAAATACAGTTGATGAAATACCTCCAGCTGAAGAAATCACAATTCCAACTCTAACAGAAGATCCACTTATTGAAGAATTACCCACAATAGAAGAACCTATAATTCTTCCAATTATTCCCGTATCTGGCACAACAACTGTTTTAGATGTTACCTCTCCTGTTCGCAATAATAAATACAGAACTGGACCGATATCAATTCATGTCGTGTTTAGTAAACCAGTGGAAGTAACTGGCTCGCCTTCCCTTGGAATAAATACTGGAAATCCTACAGAAACACAAGCAGAATATGAAAGTGGTTCTGGCACGGATACTTTAATTTTCGTTTACAATATCGCTCCAAGTAATTCTTCTTCAGATCTTGATTATAGTTCAATTGATTCTCTTTCTCTAAATAGTGGAAGTATTAAAGATACTGATGGTAATGATACTTCTGTTATTTTGCCAATTCCAAACTCTGCTCATTCTCTTAGCGGAAATAAAGATATTAAAATCGATACCATAGTGCATAAACCAACTATTATATACACCGACTAATATGATATAATAAAAATAGCTTTTATTTAAAACTTAATCATAAATAAAATATGATAAATAAAAAAAGAAATCAAAAAAAATTCTTAAAGAAAAAATGGAGTGCCACTAAAATTATAAATATAATATTAGTTGCTATTGTATTTTTTTCTATTATTCATACTGTAATAGCGGTAACTCCAAACCCGGGACATTCTTGGGCTGAAACGGGCGACGGAACTTTTCAAATAATTGGTCCAACTGCTCTTAGAACATATACTTTCCCTGATGCTGATGCGACTATTTTAACTGATGAATCTGATCCCGTCTTCACCGCTTGGGATAAATCAACAGGAATTTCAATAACTGAAAGTCAGATTTCTGATTTACAAACATACTTAACTTCATATACAGAAACAGATCCAATCTTCACCGCTTGGGATAAATCTACTGGCATTTCAATAACTAAATCTCAAGTTTCAGATTTCGGAGGGCCATATTTAGCTGCTGAAACAGATTCTTTATCTTTACATCTTGATCAAACTACACCGCAAACATTCACTAATTTAGGTACTGGCACAGGTTTAATGAAAGTTACTGCAGGATTGTTAGGACTTGATTCTACTACTTATCTTTCTACTGAATCTGATCCCATCTTCACCGCTTGGGATAAATCTACTGGCATTTCAATAACTGAAAGTCAGATTTCTGATTTACAAACATACTTAACTTCATATACAGAAACAGATCCGGTATTTTTGGCGCAAAAAGGCGCAGTAGATGGAGTCGCAACTTTAGGATCTGACGGAAAAATTCCAAGCGCTCAATTACCGTTAATTACAATTTCAAATACTTTTGTTGTTGCCAGCGAAGTCACAATGCTTGCTTTAACTGCTGAAACTGGTGATGTTGCCGTGAGAACCGATTCAAGCACAAGTTATATTCTTGCAGGAACCAATCCAACATTATTAACAGACTGGCAACAATTACTCACCCCAACAGATACAGTTTTGTCAGTAAACGGAGCAACAGGCGCCGTAACCTTAACAACTTCTGATATTGCCCAAGGAACAAATTTGTATTACACAGATGCGCAAGTGATTGCCGCGCCGTTAACAGGATACACAAGCGGAGCAGGAACAGTTGCTGGCACAGATACTGTTTTACAAGCAATTCAAAAACTTAACGGAAATACGGACGCATTAGCTTTAGGCGCTTCTTCTATAGTAACAGTCGGCGCATTGTCATCAGGTTCTCTAGCAACAGGATTCACTCCAGTAGGAGCAACCTTGGGAGGAACAGGTCAATCACTTTACGCTGTTGGAGATCTTCTTTACGCAGATACAACAACATCGCTTTCAAAATTATCTGTTGGAGCAAATCCAGATGGATACGTATTAAAATTAGCTAGTGGCGTACCTACTTGGGGAGCATCAGCTGGTGGCGGAACTTGGGGTTCAATTACTGGAACACTTGCAGATCAAACAGATCTTTCAAATACACGCACAGGCGGTTTTGGAATAACTCTTGATGGACAAGGTGGAGTTGTTTCAACTGGATCAAAAGGCTATATAACCATTCCATACAATGGAACAATAACCAATTGGTCTGTTACAAACGACGTTTCCGGTTCTATTCAATTTGATATAAAAAGGAGTGGAACTACTATAATTGGAGCTGGTAATAAACCTTTAACTTCCGGAGCAATTTCTGGAACAGCAGTAGTGGCAAGTTGGACTTCAACAGCAGTAACGGCTGGCGACATAATAGAATTTGTATGTGATTCTGCTTCAACTGTCACAAGATCAACTCTCGTAGTTTATGTGACAAAGACATAATCCCACAACAGATTTTTAATTAAATGATGAAAAAAATATTTAAAAAAATAAAAAAATAAATGCCAAAATCGGTAAAATATGTTAAGATAAATTTATGTCAAAAGAACAAATTTTAGACAAATTAACAGAAGAAAAGCCATATTTAACTTCAAAATACCACTTATCTGAACTGGGTCTTTTCGGCTCATCGGCGCGAGGTGAAGATACTCTTTTGAGCGATATAGACGTACTTTTTACTGTTGAGGAAAATAAAAGTTTTTCTCTTTTTGATATGGTTGACTTGAAAGATTATTTAGAAAAAAAACTTGGCAAAACGGTAGATATTGTAGATAAAAAAATGCTCAAATCGGTTTTTCGCGACCAGATTTTGAAGGAAACTATAATGGTATAAAAATATGGAACGCACGCTAATACATTTTAGAGAAGATATTTTAAAAGCTTGTGATGATATACAAGCATTTATAAAAGACTATGATTTTAAATCTTTTGTTTTGGATACAAAAACGTATAATGCCGTTCTGATGGCGATAGTCATTATTGGTGAAGCATCTACGCATTTCCCAAATGAAATTCGAGAAAGAAACCCGGAAATTCGCTGGACTTCAGTTGTCGGACTTAGGAATTTTATCGCTCATGAATATTATGAAATAGATCCTAAAAAAGTATGGGACACAGCGACAATTCATATTCCAGAACTTAAAAAACAGGTAGCGGATTTATGGTTAGAATAATTGATGTATTTTAGCGCACTCAGAAGAAAAATTTAAAATAAATATGATGAATCCCGTTAGAAATTAAAAAGTTAATTTATGTTTCGTGAAATAAATAAATTATGAAATGTATAGAAATTATTATAAATAAATCAACTACGGAAATCTAAAGATTTCCTATTTCTAACGGGATGAAAAAAATATTTAAAAAAATAATATTTGCAACTACAATAATTACAGCAGTTTTTATAATTTCTTTTTCTTTTTCAAATCACGCACAAGCGGCAGCAAATATATTTGACGGTTCAACAGATAGTAATTGGGGAACAGCGGCAAACTGGTCTCAAGGAACAGTGCCAACCGCAACTGATACTTATGTTACTACTTTTGATGCAACTTCGCCCGACTGTACTGTAAATACTTCAGCTCGTGTAGCTAATGCAATAGATTTTACAAACTATACGAATACTATCACAATGACTTATCAGATTACTGTTTCAGGTAATATTACTCTAGGAGCTTCAATGGGTATAAGTGGAAGTGGTTTACTTGTAGTAAATGCAACGGCCACATTAACATCTAATACCAAAACTTGGCCGAATGAATTTGCTTTCTCAGGAACTTCAAAGACTTATACTCTCGCAGATGACTGGGATATAGATGGAAGACTAGATTTGAATGGAGCAACAGCACAAGTAATAAATGGTCAAACTATTTATGCAGGTGGAAGCTTACTTTCAAATACTACAGGAACAACATCAGGAACAACTAACATAGTAATGAACGGCACCGGAACTTGGAGTAATTCTAGCTCAGGGCAATTAAGATTAAATCTCACTTTCAATACAGCAGGAACTATCACTATTTCTGGAAATGTTTATTACAATACTGGAACTCTTACTTATACTGCTGGGACTATGGTAACAACAGGTTCAACATTAAATATTTCTACAAATACGACACTTGCAACAAACGGAATGAGTTGGGGAAACCTTTCACTAACTGGGAATCCTGCAACAATAACACAAACTACAGATAATTCATTTAGTGGTAATGTAACTATAGGAGTGACCACTACTGTTCAAACTATAAATGGTATTTATAATCTTAATGTGGGAGGTAATTTTACTCAGAATGGAACAACAGGCTATGTTGGTGGAACATCCACAATCATAATGAACGGCACAGGAACAATTAATTGTCCTAATAGCACAAATTATACCAATATAAGGATTAATTTTATTTTTAATACCGCAGGAACAATAACATTTGGCAGTAATGTTTGTTTTGCAACAAATACAGTTACTTATACAGCAGGTACAGTTATTATAACAAATTCTACTTTCTATTTTACTGGAGTAGGAACACTAAATCTTAATGGATTAACTCTAAATAATTTTAGGATTACTGGAACTGGGACTATTTCGCTTGCAAGCGGACTTGTTATAGGAGGATTGTTTTCAAATGTTGATTCTGCTTCGCACGTGTCTCTTGTTTCTTCGGTGGGGGGAACGCAACGAGTTGTAACTTTACTGGCAGGTGCTACGCAAAATTTAAGCAAAGTGGATGCTACGGATATTGATAGTTCTGCGGGGCAGACGATATGGTCTTATGGTGGAGTATTATCAAATGCAACGAATTGGAAAGATTCATCTGTATTACCAACAATCGCTTATGTATTTTTATTTTAATTAATCCTAAAATAGACTTTTAATTAAATTATGTTCTATATATGAAAAGAAAAAATAATAAAAAAATATTTATAAGTATCTTTTTTGCAATAGTATTTGCCGTATTTTTTATTTTGCCAACCAATCACGCGCAAGCGGCAGCAAATATTTTTGATGGTTCAACAGATAGTAATTGGGGAACTGCAGGCAACTGGAGTCTTGGTGCTGTACCAACTGCTTCTGATGGAAACATAGCAACTTTTGACGCTTCAAGTCCTGACTGTACAGTAAATGCTTCAAGTAGAGTGGCTAATGCAATAGACTTCACAAATTACACAAACACTATAACAATGAGTTATGCTATTACCGTTTCAGGTAATATTACTCTTGGAGCAAGTATGAATGTTTCAGGAACTGTTGCTATGATTGCTTCTGCAACAGCAAACCTAACATCAAATGGTAAAACGTGGCCAGCTGGTTTTATTTTTACTGGCACTTCACAAACTTTTACTTTAATAGATGATTGGAATGTAGATGGATTATTAACCCTAGCTGGTACAACAGCTCAAACAATAAATGGATTTACTATTTATGCTGGTGGTGGTTTGACTTCTGGAACAGTTGCAGTAACTGGTACTACAAATCTAGTACTAAATGGTACTGGTACTTGGACAGGCGGAGGATATATAAATCTAAATTTAACTATAAATACAGCAGGCACTATTACTTTAGCAGGTGGAGGAAATTTTTGTCGTAAAGGGACTGGAACTTTAACCTATACTGCTGGAACAATTATTGATACTGGAATAACATTAGCTTTTTCTTCAGGAGCAACACTAACATTAGCAGGTTATACTTGGAATAATATATCTTTAGGTGGAGCACCTACAACATATACATTAACGAATGCTATTACTACAACAACACTCACTTTATCAGGTTCAGGAAATCCTGTTATAAATGGACAATCAATTCACGCTACAGATTTAATAGTTTCATCTACTGGAATAAACGGAGGAACAACTACTATTGATGTTTCAGGAACTTGGTCAAATTCATCTACAGGATATGTAACTAATGATTTAACATTAAATACAGGTTCAACTATAAGTGGAAATGTTTATTATCGTCTTGGAACTTTAACTGTATCAGCAGGAGCTTCTATTACAGTAACTAGTTCAACATTAACTTTAGGTGCTGGTGCAATTGGAGCAATACTTAACTTAAATGGATTAACTCTTAATAATTTGGCTATAAATAGCACTTCTGGAAGTATTAGTCTTACTAGTGGATTAATAATTTCTGGAGCTTTTACTAATACAGATAGTGCTTCACATCCAAAAATTCTTTCTTCAGTAGGTGGAACACAAAGAGTTGTAACTTTGCTTGCAGGAGCTACGCAAAATTTAAGCAAGGTTGATGCTACGGATATTGATAGTTCTGCGGGGCAGACGATCCGAACATATAATGGCGTACTTTCAAATACAACAAATTGGATTAGCACATTGGGAGGATTATTAACTGTTGCTTATACTTTTGTGTTTTAGTAAAAATGAAAAATGAAAAAATAATAATTTTAATCCCGTTAGAGATCAAAAAGTTATGTTTTACACTTATTTATTAAAAAGCAAAAAAAATGGTAAATTGTATACAGGAAGTACAAATGACTTACGGAAACGACTTAAGCAACACAATGACGGTCTTTCTAATTTTACAAAAAAGTATATTCCTTACGAGATTATTTATTACGAAGCGTGTTTAAATGAGCAAGATGCTCGGTCGAGAGAAAAATATTTAAAAACTGGTATGGGTAAACGTTATCTTAAAAATCGCTTAAGTCGTTTTCTATCTCTAACGGGATTAATTTTTGCTTCTGTAATTTTATTTAGTGGACATTATGCCTACGCTGTTCTTACTTGTTCAATTGCAACTGTTTGCAATTCTCCAGACACAACGGTTTTTAGAATATCAGGAACTTCAAACGCGCATTCCGAACTTCAAAGCCAATCTAATTATTCAAAATATGTTTGTTGCAGTGGTGTTTCAGGAATAGGAAATTCTTGCGCTGGAACTTCAGTCACAGTCGCAAGGCTTTCCAGTACAACAAACGCTCATATTGAAGAAAACACTCAATCTAATTATGCAAACAACGCCTGTCTTTCAATTTCTTCTGGAACAGTTTCCGTGGGATATCAAAGTGGCAGTTGCGCTGGATATGAAGCCACGGTAGCTTCAATTTCTGGAATAACAAATGCGCACGTTGGAGATTCTAGCGCTTACACAACAAAAATCTGCGCTTCAGCGACTGCAACTGTTACTCCTTCTGGTGGGGGCGGAGGTGGAGGAGGTGGAGGAACCACTCCTATTGAAGTTATTACCACAGGAATAACTTTTACAGGACGAGCATATCCATTAAGTAAGGTTACTATTCTTAAAGATGGACAAATAGCCATAACAACAATAGCTGGACCTGACGCGTCATTTTCTGTAACCTTGAGCAATCTTTCAACTGGTAGTTATACATTCTCTGTTTATGGCGAAGATAATGTTGGTAATCGTTCTACATTATTTACTTTTCCAGCATATATAACTTATGGTTCCAATACTCAAATTGGAGGAATTTTTCTAGCTCCTACTATTAATGTTGATAAAACAGAAGTTAAAAAAGGAGACAATATAGCAATCTTCGGTCAAACTGTTCCATCAAGTGATGTTACAATTTCTGTTCATTCTGATCAAGAATATATTAATAAAATAAAATCTGATACAAATGGAGCATATCTTTATAATTTTGACACAGTTCCTCTTGAGTTTGGAAACCACGACACAAAATCAAAAGCAACTCTTTTAAATGAAATAACATCATTTGGAAAAACTATTTCATTCTTAGTTGGTGATAAAAATGTTTTAAAACAAGAAAAAAGTTGTTCTTCTAGGGGCGACTTAAATGGTGACTGTAAAGTAAATTTAGTTGATTTCTCTATAATGGCATTTTGGTACAAGAAACCTTCCCCTCCTGCAAAAGTTGATTTGAATAGTGATGCTAAAGTAAATTTAATTGATTTTAGTATATTAGCTTATAATTGGACAGGATAAAAAAATATGAATAAAATAAAAAATAAAATAATAATATTGTCAGTTGCATTTCTTTTGCTGTTCTTCGCATCTTCCGCCAGTGCTTCACAAATAAATCTGATCCCTGGAAGCAATTTAATGAAAGTCGGAGAAATTTTTCAAATTGACGTAACCCTTGATACTGAAGACGAAACAATAAACGCCATTGAAGGCACAATAGTTTTCCCAACCGATATTTTAGAACTAAATGACATTAGAGACGGAAATTCAATAATTAATTTTTGGGTGGAAAAAACACAAGATTCTTCCAGTGGACAATTTAATTTCTCCGGAATTGTTCCGGGCGGATACATTGGAAAAAATGGATATATTGCGTCATTAATTTTTAAAACAAAAAAAGAAGGCATTGGAAATGTTGAAATAATAAACGCTAAAGCGTTGTTAAATAACGAAGAAAGTTCAGAGTCTAAACTAAGCACCGACAAAATAAGCTTTGAGGTTTCTGGACAGGCTGATTATGAAATATCAAAAATTTCAAAAGTAAAAGACGAGGAAAGCCCAGAGAGTTTCATTCCAGCAGTTGCAAGTGACCCAAACATTTTTGATAGAAAATATTTCTTGGTATTCAGCGCTGTTGATAAAATATCCGGCATAGATAATTACAAAGTTTTGGAGTCAAAACTCGGAATTTCTTGGTTATCTTTTAGCAGATGGCAAAAGTCAAAAAGCCCCTATCTTTTAAAAGACCAACAACTTCAAAGTTATATTTTTATAAAAGCATCTGATAAAAATGGAAATGAAAGAATAGAAAAGATTTCTCCACAAAATCCTCTTGTTTGGTACAAAAATACAAGTATAATTATATATATAGTTCTATTATTACTTCTTATTATATTTCTTTTCTTTATTGCTAAACATTTTTTAAAGAAATTGAAATTTAAATTAAAATGAATCCCGTTAGAAATCCCTCAGTTATTATATTTTCCTTGATGTATTTAAGGCACAGTATTATGTCGAAATTATTAAAAATTAAATTAACTACGGAAATCTAAAGATTTCCTATTTCTAACGGGATGAAAAAAATTTTACTTGCTTTGTTTTTTGTTTTTTTATTCTCAATAACTGGATTAAAGGCTTCGGCAGCCACTATCCAAACAACACCTTCCACTGGATCATACAAAGTTGGCGATACTTTTAAAGTTGATGTCACAGTTTCAAGTCCAGACAAAGCTATCAATGCAGTTTCTGGCATACTCTCCTTCCCAAAAGACAAACTTCAATTTATTTCTATTTCCAAAACTTCTTCAATATTATCTATTTGGGCTCAAGAACCTTCTTATTATGATTCTGGAGAAAATGGAAATATATCTTTTGAAGGTGTTATTCCTAATCCCGGTTTTACAGGAACACGTGGAAAAATTTTAAGTGTCACTTTTAAAGTAAAAGCAACTTGGCAAGCAGAATTGTCTTTTTCTTCCGCATCAGTGCTTGCAAATGATGGATTGGGTACAAATGTTCTCACAAATTCTCTGCCCGGTATTTTTACTTTAAATTCTTCTGTTACTCCTTATGTCGCACCAACAGAACCAAAACCAACAGTTCAAACAGCCTCAAATGTGCCATCAGAAGCTCAAATTACATCCACAACTCATCCTGATTCTGAAAAATGGTATAACGACAATAATCCAAGTTTTAAATGGACATTGCAAAAGAATATAACAGGAGTTAGAATTTACGGCGACCAAAATCCCGATACAGAACTTCCAAAAACTTCTCAAGGTTTATCCAGTTCTCATACTTATAAAAACGTTGCCGATGGCACTTGGTATTTACATATTCGTTTAAGAAATTCTGCCGGTTGGAATGATACAACTCATTTTAAATTTAATATTGATACTGTTCCACCAAAACCTTTTTCAATTGAATTTCCTGATGGAAAAGAAACGTCCAATCCAAAACCTCGCTTATCTTTTGACGCCATTGATGAAACTTCAGGCATAGATCATTATGAAATAGCAATCAATAATATAATTGTTAACGCTTCTTTGGAAATTGGTAAAAATAATGTTTATGTTTTATCCAATCAAAACCCGGGAGAAAAAGAAGTTTCTGTTAAAGCATTTGACAAAGCTGGTAATTTTTATGAAGCTACAGATAAATTTACTGTCTTAGCAGAACCATGTCCTCAACAAACAAAAGAAACAGAAAATAAAATAAATTATCTTTTAATAGTGGAATTACTTATTGCCTTAAATCTAATTTTGATTACATTAGTTGTGTATTTAATTTACACAAGACTTCACAAAGTTAATGTAGAAAATTAAAAAAGAAAATTAGTGTCTCTATTGTACCAAACTCGCACCTATTTCCAAAACAAAGTGAGGTAATGACTTCGCACGCTCCGCGTGCGTGGTGGCTTGAAACTGCCCTGTACGCTCGGAGAAAGCCCCACGCACTGG
>Ga0172379_10002838_pt1 | contig 29284 bp, 27 predicted proteins | sample GrowelOW334metaG_FD_119756 | JGI IMG/M metagenome (GOLD analysis project Ga0172379, IMG submission 119756) | Groundwater microbial communities from an aquifer near a municipal landfill in Southern Ontario, Canada - Groundwater well OW334 metaG | ecosystem: Environmental > Aquatic > Deep...
CCGAGCCGGCAGTGCTTGATAGATGCAATCGTCCGCAGGATTCAAATAGTTTTTGTCCTACGGAAAGGTCAGCCTCAGATGTTTCTCTTGGTCTTGTTACGGCCATAATTTTTGATAAGTTATTGCATGAACGTGTCTAGGCCAGCTCTTGTTTCCCTTTGTTTTGTTGCTACTACTTCCTCTTGGTGTTTTTTTGCTTCCTGAACTGCTTTTAGCGCATTTGCTGCGACTGTTGCATATTCGGCCGGCATGTTTTTATTTAACATTACCCATCCCGGTAGTGCTATTTCCCCATTTGGGAAGACTGTTATTGGCGAACCATCTAATCTTACCGTGAAAGCTCGTTCGCCTACCTGGTCTTGTCTGCTTCTATATTCTTTTCGGTTTTTTACTTTTAATTCGTGATCGCCTTTTAAGAGAAAATTTCTATCGCTTTCTCCTGCGCTGAAGCTGCTTAATTGAAGTCCTTCGCACGCAGTGAATAATTCTTGTCCCTTGGAAAGATCTGCTGAGTTAGCGTCTTCTCTGAGCCCTGGTGCTTTTGCATTAGCCATGGTTTTGTTGATTAATTATTTAGAAAGCGATTCTATGCCAAACATAACGATTTGTCAATAGTAATGTAAGAATTGCTTTTTTGGGGAGGAAGGAGCTGACCTTCGACCACTCTTTTCTCTTTAGTACTTTGCCAAATGCGCGAAGGCTTTGTTTGCCTGAGCCATTCTTAGAGTGTCTTCCTTCTTCTTCATTGCGGCGCCGGTGTTGTTTGAGGCGTCGATGATTTCATTGGCAAGTCTTGTGGCCATGTCTGCGCCTTTCTTATCGCGTGCGGCGCCGATTAACCAGCGGCAAGCGAGGGCGAGTTGGCGCGCCTCAGGGACTTCTCTTGGAACTTGGTATACCGCGCCACCAATTCTTTTTGGCTTAACTTCCAATTGAGGTTTTATATTTTCCAAAGCTGTCTTGAATAGTTTTTCGGAATCTCCCGGAATTTTCTTTGCGATCATCTTTAATGTGTCGTTGAAAATTCTTCTTGCTGTGCTCTTTTTGCCCTGTTGCATGATGTAATTAATGAATTTCTCCTGCATAGGGGACGATTCTTCCGGAATGTATTTTGGTAGGGATTTCTTATTCATGTTTATAAATCAGGTTATTTTTTAACTCCAGTATCTTTCTTTGTGCCGTATCTTGAGCGGCTTTGTTTCCTTTTTTGTACGCCCTGAGCATCCAATCTTCCTCTAACTATGTGATAACGAACACCAGGTAAATCTTTAACTCTTCCTCCGCGAATTGTTACGACGGAGTGTTCTTGTAGATTGTGTCCTTCCCCGGGAATATATGCGTTAACTTCCATTCCATTTGTCAGACGAACTCTCGCCACTTTTCTCAAAGCGGAGTTTGGTTTCTTAGGTGTCATTGTAAAAACTCTTGTGCAAACACCTCTTTTTAGAGGGCATGGAATTCCAACCGCTCTGTTTGTGAGGTGATTAAACATAAACTGCAATGCCGGAGCTTTACTTTTTCTCCTTGGGTTTTTGCGTTTTTTTCTGATTAACTGATTTATTGTTGGCATATGATGTATTTATATTAAGTTAATTCCAAATGCAAGGTAAAAACTAAATAACCGGTAGAACTTTGGCCTTCGGAGCCTCATTATCACGTTCCGCCTGCAATGCAGCTTTTTTGTCTTGTTCCTCGTTGAATATTTTTCGGTAGTACTTCTTTTTGAAAATATCTCCTGCCGGAATCAACTTTCCAATGATGACATTTTCTTTTAATCCGTCCAAGGTATCGATTCTGTTTGTCGTCGATGCTTCAACCAATACTCTTATTGTTTCCTGGAATGAAGCGGCTGATAACCAGCTGTCTGTGAACAATGCGATTCTTGTTAAGCCCAACAGCAATCTTTCTCCTTTGGATTCTTTCTTTTTCTTCTTTGCAAGTGCTGCGTTTGCGTTGCTGAATCTTATTATATCGGCAATTTCTCCCGGCAAGAATTCGCTATCTCCGCTGTCCAAAATTCTCATTTTCGAGAACATTTGTTTTACGATGATTTCGATGTGCTTGTCGTTGATACTCTGTCCTTGAGATGCGTAAATACTCTGTACCTCATTAACTATATATTTCTGCGCCGTGTATGTGTTTGTAAGCTCCATCAATTGCTTAAGATCGATGTGTCCCGTTGTCATCGCTTGGCCTTTTTTTACTTCCTGTCTGTCTTTTGCGATGATTGTTCTTCCCTGTGGAGTGAAATATATCTTTGTTATTTTTCCGTGTGTTCGAATTACTATTTTATTAGGCTCTACTTTTGTAACTTCGCCGTTTTCCGTAGCCTTTATAGTTCCTTTGTTTTCTTCGGATCTTGCTATAATTCCTTTCTCTTTTATTTTGTCTCCGACTTTTACCGCGCTGCTCATATCTTCCGGAAGGAAATATTCAACATCTATCGCGGAATGTGAAGTTACGTGCATTTCTATCTTTTTGCCTTTCTGAACGAGAGCTACCTGGCCGTCTATTTCGGAAAGTACAGCCGGATTTTTTGGCGTTCTGGCCTCAAAAAGCTCTTCTACACGGGTCAAACCTTGAGTGATATCTCCACCTTCGGCAACACCTCCCATGTGGAAGGTTCTCATGGTCAACTGAGTTCCCGGTTCTCCGATACTCTGTGCGGCGATAATTCCAACCGCTGTTCCAAGAGAAACTTCCTGGTTTGTTCCAAGATCTTTTCCGTAGCATTTCTGGCAAATTCCGTTTTCGGTTAGACATGTTACTACCGATCTAACCTTAACTTCATCAACTTTTAGCTTTGTAATTTTTCTTAGAATTTCAAGATCGATAACATTGTTTTTCTTCTCAATGATTTCTCCGGTTTTCTTATCAACCAAATCTTCAGCCAAAGTTCTTCCGTAGATTCTTGTCTCGAATTTTTCTCCGATTCTGTCCGAATCCATTCTTGAAATTGTGTGCGGGTGCATATTTCCACAATCCGCTTCTCTAATAACCACATCCTGATTTGAATCAACCAAACGACGTGTTAAGTAACCGGCCTCGGCTGTCTTAAGAGCTGTATCAGATTTACCTTTTCTTCCTCCGTGTGTGGCGATGAAGTACTCCAAAATTGAGAATCCTTCTTTTAAGTTTGATTTTACCGGCAATTCGATTGTTTTACCGGCAGGGTTGGCAACCAATCCTTTAATACCGCAAAGCTGTGTGACCTGTCCCCAGTTACCGCGGGCGCCCGAGTCAATCATGTAATGAATGTTGTTGTCTTCTTTAAATTCGACAATCATTTCTTTTGTGATTGCCGATTTTGTTTTCGACCAGATGTTGATTGTGTGATTATATCTTTCATCATCTGTTATTAATCCTTTCCAATATTGATTGTTGATTTGCTTTACGACTTCGGAAGCGTCTTCGATTATCTTTTTCTTTGATTCCGGAACCACCATGTCATCCTGACCGATTGAAATGCCTGATTTTGTTGCGAATTTGAATCCAAGATATTTCATGTTGTCAGCCAATAGAGCGGTTTTGTCTGTCCCAAGCTTTTCAAAACAATTACTTACCAAGCTGGACAATTGTTTTTTACCAACGTTCTCGTTCATGTACGGAAGTCCTTCCGGTACAAAACTGTTAAAAATCAATCTTCCTACGGTTGTATCCAGAAGCTCATCTTTATATTTGCATTTTACTGGAGCCTGAAGATGAACGTGCCCTGATTGATAAGCCAAAACAGCTTCTTCAATTCCCGAGAAGGCCAATCCTTCTCCTTTTGTTCCTGCCGTTAATTTTGTCAGATAATAACAGCCAAGCACCATATCCTGTGTTGGAGTTATAATAGGTTCGCCGGATGATGGTTTTAGGAGGTTGTGTGCTGAGAGCATCAAGTCTCCGGCTTCTTTTTGTGCGTGTTCGGAAAGTGGTACGTGAACGGCCATCTGATCTCCATCGAAGTCGGCGTTGAAAGCCGTACAAACTAGCGGGTGAACCTGAATGGCTTTACCTTCTATAAGAATCGGCTGGAACGCCTGAATACCAAGTCTGTGAAGCGTAGGAGCACGATTTAGAAGTACATAATGATCTTTAGTTACATCTTCCAAGATATCCCAAACTTCACGCTTGTTTCCGTGAATAAGTTTTTCGGCGTTTTTTATGTTATGAGCATATCCGTCGCGTATAAGTCTGCCGATAATGAACGGTTTAAATAATTCAAGAGCCATTGATTTTGGCAATCCGCATTGATGTAATTTTAATTTTGGGCCGATGATAATTACAGAACGTCCGGAGTAATCCACACGTTTTCCAAGAAGGTTCTGCCTGAAGCGTCCTTGTTTTCCTTTTAACATGTCGGAAAGTGAGCGTAATTTTCTCTTATCTCCCGAGTTGAATACGGTTCGTCCTTGGCGGGCGCTGTTGTTCAAAAGTGTGTCAACCGCTTCCTGAAGCATTCTTTTTTCATTTCTGCAGATAACTTCCGGAGCTCCGATTGATAACAATCTTTTTAGACGATTATTTCTGTTGATAACACGTCTGTACAAATCGTTTAGATCTGAAGCTGCGAATCTTCCTCCATCCAATTGAACCATTGGGCGAAGATCCGGTGGAATTACAGGCAATACCGCCAATACAAACCACTCAGGCTTAATTCCTGATTTCAACAAACTTCCGATTAGTTTTAATCTCTTTATAATTTTCTTGTGTCGCTGTCCGGAACTTTTTTTAAGTTCCAATTTTAGAGCCGGCACCATCTTGTCGAAATTGATATCGGCGATGATATTTCGGATTGTCTCGGCGCCCGTTCCGGCTTTGAAAATGTGACCGAATTTCATTGAAAGATTTCTGTGTTCAAGCTCTGAATAAACCTTTCCAACAGCCAATTTCTCGAGTGAGTCTCTTGTTTCGTTGAATTGAAAATCCAACTCCTCGGCTTTGTTTGCAAATTCTTTTTCTAGAGAGGAAGTTTTCATGTCTTTTTCCTTTTGATCCGGAAGTTTTTTTATTTCATGTTCTCTTTGTTTAAATTCTTCACTCATGGATTTTTTCTGGCTCTTGTATTCAGCTTTTAATTTTGTAAGAGCTTCTTCTTTTCCGCCGGTATCAACTTGGTATGCAACGTATGCCGCGAAATAAACCACTTGCTCCAAAGTCTTTATCGGAAGATCCAATAGAAGTCCGATCCTGCTTGGAGTTGAGCGTAAAAACCAGATGTGTGTAACCGGAACAGCCAATTTAATATGGCCCATTCTTTCTCTTCTTACGGAAGATCTTGTTACTTCGACGCCGCACTTTTCGCAAATTACGCCTTTATAACGTACGCGTTTGTACTTGCCGCAGTAGCATTCCCAATTTTTGGTCGGTCCGAATATCTTTTCACAGAAAAGACCGTCTCTTTCGGGTTTTTGAGTACGGTAATTTATGGTTTCCGGCTTTTTTACTTCGCCGTGTGACCAGGCCAATATCTCCTCCGGAGAGGCGATAGATAAGGAAATCGCGTTGAAGCGATCCTTTTTCATATTTTTTTGCTGTTCTTGGTTTATCATGGTGTATTTGTAATGTTATTTTATAAATTTTTAATGGCCAAATTTAAAGACCCAAATCTTTATCAATAGGATTATCGTTTTTGCTTTTTTCTTCCGGTTCAGCGGCTGTTACAGGCTCATCAGAATCGAAATATCCTCCAGTCTCTGCGGCTTCTTCATCCTCCTTTGGAAGTAAATCCGCTGCGTCTCGTGATCTTTTTTCAAGAATGATAAGGTCTTGAACAACGATTTCGGTTTTGAATTTTCTTACGCCTTCCGGAGTGTCCCAGCTTCTTGTTTTTAAGTATCCCTCAACGTTTACAAGGTTTCCTTTTTTTAGAAAATCCGCTGCTATTTCGGCTAGTCTTGCCCATGCGACACATTCATGGAATTCCGCAGAGCTTTTCTTCTCGCCGTTTTTTGTTATCCATTCGCGATTTGTAGCCACTCCAAAAGTTGTTACATTTTGACCGTTTGGAGTCTGTCTCATTTCAGGGTCTCTTGTAAGGTTGCCTATTAGAAATACTTTGTTTACGCTTCTCATGATTATATTCGTTAGTTATATTTAGTTTAAAGGCTCTCCTTCTGTGATATTTTCTTCAGTTAAGCCTTCAAGTGGGGCATCTTTTGCCGTGCCGGCACTTTCTTTTTCAAGTTCCGCTTTTACGCCGGAATTTAAATCTTCTTGCGCTTCCGCTTCTTCATTTAAGACCTCTTGTTCCTCAACGCCGTCTTCAACTCCGTTGTCGATTAATTTTACGGATAGACATAAACTTTGTAATTCTTTTACCAACACATTGAATGATTCCGGAACTCTCGGTTTTTTGATTGGCTCTCCTTTTACAATTGATTCGTATGCTTTCGATCTGCCGTATACGTCATCTGATTTAATTGTAAGCATTTCTTGAAGCACGTGTGATGCGCCGTAAGCCTCGAGTGCCCAAACCTCCATTTCTCCGAATCTCTGACCTCCGTGTTGGGCCTTTCCTCCAAGTGGCTGCTGAGTAACAAGAGAGTATGGTCCAACAGAACGTGCATGGATTTTATCTTCAACCAAATGGCTGAGCTTCATTATGTATGCAATTCCGACTGTACATTTTCTATCGAAAGGTTCGCCGGTTTTTCCATCGTATAATTGAATCGTCCCATCTTTTGGTAAACCGGCTCTTATCAACTCCGAAGTGATTTGTTCGGTGGTAATTCCGTTTAGTGGCGGAGTTGCCATTTTAATTTTAAGTTTTTGTGCGGCCCATCCCAAGTGAGTTTCGAGAATCTGTCCGATATTCATACGAGAAGAAACTCCGAGTGGATTTAGAACGATATCAACCGGTGTTCCATCAGGCATGAACGGCATATCTTCCTGTGGAACAACTATTGAAACAACTCCTTTATTTCCGTGGCGGCCGGCGACTTTATCTCCGATTGAGATTTTTCTTGTCTGCGCGACGTCCACTTTTATTTGTTTCAAGACTCCCGTTGAAAGCTCATCACCTTGTTCTTTTGTGAAGATATGAATGCCTACGATTTTTCCACCTTCTCCGCCCGGGAGGCGTAACGAGGTGTCTTTTACGTCGCGGGCTTTCTCTCCAAAGATGGCTCTCAAAAGCCTTTCTTCAGCTGTAAGCTCCGTTTCTCCTTTTGGTGTAATTTTTCCGACGAGGATATCTCCTTCATGGACTGTGGCGCCAATTCTTACGACACCATCGTTGTCCAAATCTTTCAATTTATTTTCACCTACGTTCGGAATATCTCTTGTTATAATCTCGGGCCCGAGTTTTGTTTCGCGCACATCGACTGTGAAACTTTCGATGTGTATGGAGTCGAACGCTCCTCCTCTTACCAACTTGTCTGAAAGGATTACGGCATCTTCATAGTTATATCCTTCCCATGCCATATAAGCGGCGAGTAAATTTCTACCGAGTGCGATTTCTCCGTCTTCTGTTGCCGGCCCATCGGCCAATACATCTCCTCTTTTTAATTTATCTCCTTTTTCAACACGAGCTCTTTGATGGATACAAGTTCCTTGGTTTGATCTTTCGTATGTTTGAAGCTGATATGAAACTTTTTTACCATTGTCATATACTATGGTGATAATTTTTCCATCAACGTAAGAAATTTCTCCGTCTCTTTCGGCGATTATTACTTGGCCCGAACTTTTTGCGGCGATTTCTTCCATTCCCGTTCCGACTATCGGAGCTTGTGGCGTAACAAGAGAAACGGCTTGTCTCTGCATGTTTGAACCCATCGAAGCACGAGTATTATCATCATGCTCAAGGAACGGAATAAGAGCTGTAGTGATTGAAATAATTTGTTTTGGAGACACGTCCATGTGAGTCACATCATTGATATGTGACAGGAACGGCTCTCCTCCTTTTCTTCCCGAAACTCGCGTTTCCATAAATTCTCCAATCTCGTCTATTTCCGAGTTGGCCTGCGCGATGATAAATCCTTTTTCTTCGTCTGCATCAAAGTAGCTGATCCTGTCTGTCATATATGGACGTACTTTAATTTCGTCCAATTTTAATTTTGCGATTTCTTTTGCTGCTTTTTCATCAATTCTTTGGCCGGCCTTAACTATGACTTTTCCTTTGTTATCAACTGTTTCCGCCGCTGTTCGGCCTTCCAAATTTTTTGCGTCATTCTTTATTACACCGGAAACTTCTCTATAAGGTGTTTCGATAAATCCGAATTCATTAATTTTTGCATATGTTGCCAAATGAACAACCAAGCCAATGTTTGGCCCTTCAGGCGTGGCGATAGGACATATTCTTCCATAATGAGAAGGATGCACGTCACGAACATCAAACGATGCTCTTTCTCTGGAAAGTCCTCCGGGGCCCATGGCGGATAATCTTCTTTTGTGCTCAAGTTCCGAAAGGGGATTTGTTTGATCCATGAACTGTGACAATTGTGAGCTTGCGAAGAATTCTCTTAGGGCTGCGGTAATCGGGCGTGAGTTGATAAGCTGTGTAGGCGTTACCGTTTCAAGATCCATAACTGTCATTCTGTCTTTCGCGATACGATCCGTTCTCAATAATCCGACGCGGAATTTGTTTTGTACAAGTTCTCCTACGTGGCGGATTCTTCTGTTTGATAAGTGATCGATATCGTCCGGTTTCATTTCGCCGTTATTCAATTTGATTAAGTGCGTCAAAATGTGTACCAAATCGCTTACCTGGAAGCTGTGGAATTTCTTTGTGTTTGGCGTGCTTAATCCAAATCTTTTGTTTAATTTGTATCTTGCGACAGGACCCATGTCATATTTTCGATAGTCGAAAAACATTGAGTCTATGAGTGATTTTGCGTTTTCAGGAGTTGCCAAATCTCCCGGTCTAATCTTTTTATAAATTGATTGATATGCGTCTCCCACTTCTTTTGCCGTGTCTTTTTCCAGCGTCTTTAAAATGAAATCATTCTCTATGTTTGGAGAAACTTCGTTGAATAAATCCAAAATATCTTTATCGGTTTTATATCCGAATACTCTTAATAGGGAAGTGATTGGGATTTTTCTTTTTCTGTCGATTTTTACGGTTATAATGCCTTTTTTGTCTGTTTCAATTTCCAACCATGCACCGCGGCGTGGGATGATTTTTGCGGCATGCATATTTGGGCCGAGTGCGCTTTTTGAAAAGAATACGCCCGGTGACCTTACGATCTGACTAACCACAACCCTCTCGATGCCGTTAATGATGAAGGTTCCGCGATTGGTCATAAGTGGGATATTTCCCAAAAAGACATCCTGTTCTTTGATTTCACCTGTTTCCTTGTTGATTAACTGGACGTGGACCTTTAACGGAGCCTCGAAAGTGAGGTTTTTCTCCTTAGCGGTTTCAGCGTCATATTTAATTTCACCAAGCGCATGTTCAAGGAAGTGAAGTTCCAGCTTCTTTCCTGAAAAGTCCTGTATAGGCGAAATTTCGTCTAATAGCTCACGGATTCCCTCGTTGATAAACCACTCGTAAGCGTTTAATTGAATCTCAATCAAAGAAGGTATTGTAACCTTATTATCAATCTGTTTCTTGAAGTATTTGCGTGTAATTCTGAGCGGAATCGGCTCTTTGTGGGCTGTAAGCTCGGAAGCCTTAACTACATTATCCTTTCTTTCAGCCATTTTTGCTCCTACTTTACGGACTTTTTTGGCCGGCTTAGAGGGGAAAAGCTCTGGAGCAGGCTTTAAGACTTTTTTAATCACAATAATCTGCTTTTTGGTCTCTTTATGAGCCGCTTTTTCGGCTTTTTTTATGACCTTTTTAGCAGCTTTAGCCGGTTTTTTTGGCTTTACAGCCTTCTTTACGACTTTTTTTGCATGTTTAACGCTATTAGAAGATGTCTTTTTGGACGATTTCTTCTTATCTTTTTTGGATTTTGGCATGATTGAAGTATAGTTAAGGGCTTTTTGATGAGAGAAACTCACTATCGACAGGGCCTTAACTCATCCGTTTGGGTGATAGCTTGCTTGATTTTACGTTATTTTTTCCTTAGCGCAAGAAAAAACCAAATTGTTACTAAAATAGACTTGCATATTTCCGTATTTCATTGTATTATATCCGTCTTTCGCGCGTGGTTGTACTATGCGCGAAAACGGTCTTTAAAAACAAGAAATTTACTTAGAAATTAAAGTGGGTGGTACTCACAATAAGGTGGGAACTGCTAGCTATTTCCGGCGAGTGTGCCGGCTTTGGGGTAAAAATGATACAAAAATCTGACCATGTTATAAGGGTTCTCTTGATCATAGCGTCTGTCTTTGTGGGGGCGGAGATATGTTTCGCTCTCCTTAAAGGACATTCCGGATTCCTGGGGCTCTTGGTTTCCGTCCTTCCAGTTCTTGCTGTTATACTTGCCGCGATTTTCTCGGAAAAGGGACGGAAGTTACTTGCCTCCGACTTCGTGCTTTTCGCTGGCGAAGTCTTTTACAGCGTTCTGATGCTCTTTGTGATTGCCTACGGATTGCGCTGAAATAACAAAAAACGAGGAGAAGAAAGCTATGAAAAAACTGATGACTTTGGTTCTGGCGGCAATGGCTCTGGCGGCGATGGCTGGATGTGCGATGTTCCAAAGCAACAATGTCACAGTGCTTCAGTTTGGAGATGAGGTGTTATTTGGGAAGCCCGTGACGATTGACTGTTTCAATGGAACGTTGGCGCAGGACGGGCGAATTGTAACGCCTGTGTCTATTCATTTTCGCCGGACGGATGATTTCGTTGGACAGAAGAAGCCTGTGACTATGGCGATTCCTGGGGGGGGAGAGAAGCTTCTTGCTCCTGAGGAAGCTGTGTACCGAATGACCTGTGCGGATGGAAGGATGATCCCTCTGCGTGTTGATTTTGCGCGGGAAGTCTCTTTCATCCCAGGCGTAGGCGAGAGGTTTGTCATAAAAAACGGCACGTTTATCCCCGAATGCCCTTCGATAAACTGAGAGTTCCCCACTATATTACAAACGTCCGAGTATTCGTGAGCCCTTGAAAAAGCTGCTCACGGATCGTGAGATGGTTTGGTTCTTTGCAAGAGGCCCTTGCAAATGAGTACCACCATCCACTTTAGTTTCTAAAAATCTTTTATTTTAAAGCTTGAAACGGGTTCATCTTTGCGGCTTTTGCTGCGGGGATGTAGGCTGCGGCAAGGCTTAAAAGAACACCGAACAGAATGATTTCGGTTATTGAAAGTGCGGTGAATTGGAAGATTGAATCTGGCGTGAAGACCAAGGAGCTGAAATCTGAAAGGACTGATTTGTTCAGAAAGTAACCGGTTAACATGCCGGCAAAGAGGCCTAGAAGGCTTCCGGCCAGCCCCATCATGCCGGCTTCCATCAATATCAATTTTTTGATGTGAAATTTCGTTGCTCCGATTGCGCGGAAAAGTCCTATTTCTCTTCTGCGCTCTATTATTGAAGCTAGGAAGTTGCTTACGATTGTTATGCCCGCGAGAAGGAAAATTATGAAACTTATTATTCCCAAAGAAACCGAAAGTTTTGCCAATTGTCCGGATAATCTCTCTAAATCTTTTTGATAATATTCTGTTGAATATCCCAATTTTTCTATTTCTTGTGCGACTCGCGGAACATCTCCGAACGAATCTGTTTCTACGAATAAATCCAAATAATTTCCTGTGTTTCCGTCAGAATATTTATTATTTAATTCTTCCACAATTTTGTCTGACATGGTAATTCCGAGAAGATTTACTTTGTCTGAAAATCCGACAACTTCCAATTTTATCGGCGCTGTTTGTGCTGTCGAAGTTGTGAAAAAAGTAGAGTGATTTGGATAGTAACTTAATTGTTTTCCAATCAAATCTTTTTCTCCGATTGTCGGAAGGTTTTGCGGATTTGCAATCAGGACATTATATGCGTTTATAAGCTTGCGCGGGATGATAACCGGATATGGTTCTGTTGTTCTGTCCCAAACATTTTTGTTTGCAAGGTCGCCCTCGATTAAGCCCTTCGGTGCGCCAAAAACCAAGATGTCCGTTGTCATTCCAAATCCAAGCAAATCAATTTCCAAAGATGAGAAATCATTAAACTGAATTTCTTTGTAAATGTTTTTTATTCCTTGAATTTTGGCAATTTCATCCACGCTTGCTTGCGTGATTTTTTTGTCATTTTTTTCTGTGAAAAAAGATGCGAGCCCGGGATTTTTTGTCTTAGCGCGAACTGTTATTTCATTTAAATCATTTTGTCTTGCGACTTGCGCCGTACCCGTATTTTTAATTCCTTCATTTATTCCGGTGAAGACTGTTAGGGCCGCGACAGCTATTAAAATGCTCAATGTCGTGAGCAGACTTCGCGAGAACTTTTGCTTCATATTTTGTAGAACCAATCCCATTAACATATTTTTCCGTCTTTAATTTTTATAATTCTGTCGGCACTTGATGCGATTTTTTCGTCGTGAGTGGCGATGACTAAAGTGATGCCGTGTTTTTTGTGTAATGTTTTTAAAATCTCAAGAATTTTTGCACCGGTGGCTGCGTCCAAGTTCCCCGTTGGTTCATCCGCCAAAATTATTTGCGGATTATTGATGAGTGCTCTGGCGATTGCGGTGCGCTGTTTTTGGCCTCCGGAAAGCTGATTGGTGTGTGATGTTGCTCTATCCGACAATCCCACCTCTGAGATTAATTCTTTTGCGCGATGCGCGTCTTCTTTTTTATGATGATTGAAATATGTCGGAAGCAAAACGTTCTCCAAAACGGTTAAAAATTGTTCCAGATGAAATTCCTGAAATACAAATCCTACGGATCGGTTTCGGTATTTTGAAAGTTCTTTGTCGGAATATTTGCTGATGTCTTTTTCGTTGATGGAAATTGTTCCGTGGGTGGGGGAGTCCAAGCCACCAATTAAATTGAGGACTGAAGTTTTGCCCGAACCGGATGGGCCGGTTATCGCTACAAATTCACCTTTTTTAATTTCAAGGTTGATGTCGTGAAGAGCTGTAACGAAAGTTTTTCCGTCTACGAATTTTTTAGAAATGTTTTTGAGATGGATCATTGGCAAACATAAAAGACAGCAGCATTATATCATAAGAGAGACTGCCAACTTTTACTCTTCTGTCGAAGCTTCAACCTTGAGGTAATATTTTTCGTAATACTTCTTTGCGGCTTTTAGATCTTCGACGACTTTTTCGTCTTCGCCGGCATGTAAATATCTTGGATGAATTTTCATTGATATCGCTCCCGGATATTTGTCTTGCTTAAGCTTTGTTAAAAAGCTTTCCAAGGGCATAATTCCTTCTTGTGGCGGAGCGTATTTTTTACCGTGAAGTACGTTGCTTAAATGAACGTGAACCAAGAATTTTTTTAAAGTTGCGTATGTTCTTATTAAATCTTTTTTCATTTCTCCGATTCTTGCCGTATCCAATGAAACGTGTTTGAAATTTTTAAGATCTTGAGTGTTTGAAATCGCATGCTCGGGAATAAATCCCAAAAGCAGGCCAGATGGGGCGTTTTCCATGGCTATTGAGAGAAATTCTTTTTCTCTTAGTTTTGGAATTTCTTCTTTTAGCCATGCGGCTAATTTGAAATCGAGGATTTTTGGCGCTTGAAGGACAAGTACTTTTGCTCCTACGGCTTTGCATAACTCTACCAATTCTTTTACTTTCTTTGCCGGAGCTTGCTGCGGAGCTGAAACTGCGTGAATAGGCAATCCGTACTCTTCTGACAGTTTTTTTAAATATTCCGCATTGCAAGTGTCGTATTCGCCTAACTCTACCGCGAGGTCAATTCCGTCATATTCGGCCTCCTTTGCCATTTCAAATATACGGTTTAGGCCATAACCTTTTAACGAGTCTGTTGAAAGTACTATCATGGTTTATTTTTGTTATTCTCAAGGGGTATTCTATCATATTTTGAGACTTTTTTCAATCTTAGTCATTCCGCCCATGTATGGCTGAAGGACTTTTGGGATTGTAATAGACCCATCGGCGTTTTGGTAATTCTCGAAAATGGCTACGAGGGTGCGGCCGACGGCACAGGCGGTTCCGTTTAGCGTATGCACATACTCGTTCTTTCCGTCGGCCTTATAACGGATTTTTGATCGTCTGGCCTGGAAATCCGTGCAATTTGAGCAAGATGTAAGCTCGCGGAATGTATTTTGAGATGGAATCCAAACTTCAATGTCATATTTCTTTGCTGCCGGTGCGCCCAAATCTCCGCCGCAGATATTTACAACGCGGTAATGGAAGCCCAAATCCTGCATTATTTCTTCTTCTGTGGCCAAGATTAATTCGTGCGCTTTTTCCGATTCTTCCGGTTTGCAGAAGATAAACATTTCAATTTTATCAAATTGATGGACGCGAATTATGCCTGCCGTGTCTTTTCCATAAGCTCCTGCCTCGCGCCTAAAACAGCTTGAAAATCCACAATACTTTATCGGTAATTTTTTATCTTCCAATATTTCGGTGTAGTGGAGCATGGTTAACGGCACCTCGGATGTTCCAACCAAAAACAAGTCATCTCCTTCCGGATTTGCTTCGGATTTTGGGTTAACGTGATAGATTTGATTTCTGTCCGCAGGGAAAAATCCTGTCGCAAACATCGCTTCTTCTTTAACAAGTACCGGCGGAACAACAGGAGTGAATCCTTTTCCGTTTAATTTGTGAATGACGTGCTGAATTAAAGCGAACTCCATTAATGCGGCGGCTCCTTTAAGATAATAAAAACGGGCTCCGGATGCGCGGACGCCTCTTTCAATATCGATGATATCCAATTCTTTTCCGAGCGCCGCGTGATCCTTAACTTCAAAATCAAATTTTGGCTGTTTGCCAACTACGCGCTCAGTTTTATTGTCTTGTTCTCCTTCTCCTTCCGGAACGGAATCAAGTGTAGGATTTGGAAATTTTATCGCCAGTTCGTCTATTTCTTTCTCTATTTTTTCGATTTCCGGCTCAAGTTTTTTTACCTCCTCTTTTACTTCACTCATCTCTTTCAAAAGTTTTTCCTTTTCTTTGTCTTTCGCTGTTGGAATTTCTTTTGAAACTTGATTTTGTTTAGCGCGAAGCTCTTCAATTCTTAATAAATTCTTTTTTCTTTTCTCGTTCAGCTTAACTAATTCATCCACGGAGCTTCCATCGAAGTGCTTCTTTGATATTCCTTTTTTGAATTTCGCAGGGTCTTCTGTGATGAATTTTACATCCAACATGTGTTTTGGTTTACAGGTAAAAATGCTGATATTTGCGTGCAGAAGATAGCATTTTCGTTAGCCTAGGTCAAAGATAGATAAGTTTCGGTGTTTTTTTAGAATGTTTGCCGGAAATTCTTGGAAAGATTTTGTGGATTTTTTTAGTTCTTTTAATACCGCCGGTTTGTCTTTTAGGAGAATCATTATTTCTTTACTGTTTAAAATTGTATTTGCAGTCATGGTCAGACGATCTTTAATATGGAATTTGCTTGTTTGTGTATATGCCACGATTTTTTTGGAAGCAATAGCCTTGGAATATGGGAATATAGAGCCAAAATGTCCGTCTTCGCCGATTCCAAGAATTACTAAATCAAATTTTATTTTTCCTATTTCTTTTGCATATTTTTTAAGACATTTTTTCGTTGATAGTGATGTGTCGAAGTGATGGAATTTTTTTGGCGGAGTCGTCAGATTTGCAATCAGGGTTTTACTGATTACCTTGAAGTTTGAGGCGGGGTGGGTAAGCGTAACGAATCTTTCATCTACAAGAAAAAATGAAATTTTTCCAAATTGAATTTCTTTATTTTTAGCCAAAGCTTTGTAAAAGGGGATTGGAGTTTTGCCTCCGCTAAGCGCAATATTGATTGTAGCCGATTTTTTGTCGGTTGCTTTCTTGAAGATTTTTATTGCGTCTTTTAGTGAATGTCGAACCATTTGAAGTTATCTATTTGAGTAAGACCATTTTGAGATTGGGGGCCTTTTGATCCATCTTTGTATGTATCATTTTTAATCTTATTTTTCTGTATAAATTCCATAATTTCGTCTGTTATTTTCCATGTCGCTATTATCTCCGGGAAGCTTAGAAAATTTATGTGGTTTTCATTTAAAACATCTATTATCAACAAAGAGTGCTCTGTTAGATATGTATCTCCGGTGCTTGCGAGCGAGTCGGATATTGTTAATGCTTTGAATTTTTTATCCAATGGGCTTTTGTTGAGTAGTCGAATGTCAATTTTTTCTTCCGGGTAGAGCTCTATTATCAATCGATTCGGTTCTTCTTCTTTTGGTTGAAAGCCAAATTTTTTCATTTCGATAACTACATAAGTGTGCTTCTCATCCAGCTTTTTTCCGGTTCGAATGTAAATCGGCACTTTATACCAGCTCTCGCGATCTATGAATAGCCGGACGGCGGCGAAGGTTTCTTTTCCATTTGGGCAGCCTTCGCAGAGCTCTTTTTGATAACTGGCATATTGGCCCAAGACGATGTTTTTTTGCGATTTATTAAATTTTAGAGCTGAAAGAATACTGTATTTTTCACGATGTAGACTTTCCGTGTTTTCTGTTATCGGAATGGACATTGTTGTTAGCGCCAGAATTTGAAATAGATGAGATTGAACCATGTCTTTTATTGTTCCGACCTGGCTAAAATAACTTATGCGGTTTTCTACGCCGGTTTCTTCAAAAGCCGTTATTTGAATGTTTGAAACTTCAGGTCCTTTCATCATCAAGTTTAAAAATCGATTGCTATGTCTGAGGTGAAGAATGCTCTGAACTGCAGATTTCCCCAGATAATGATCGAGAAGGTAAACATTATCTTCATCGAAGTATCTTGCCACGAAATGGAATAAATCCGTGGCTGATTTTTGGTCTTCACCAAAGGGTTTTTCGATTACGAGTCGTATATCTTCGTTTTTTTCAGTCCTTGTTTCTCCGAGGTTTCTTATGATGTCCTTGAATACAACCGGAGGTACTGAAAAATATGCAAGTTTTGTTATGTTTTTTTCCGGACAGACGGTTTTTAAATATTGGTGGAGTTTTTTAAAGTCTTCCATATTATCGTACTGGCCTTGGAAATATGAAACACGGCTCGAAATTTTCTTTAAAAGTTCTTTGTCCACCTTTTCTTTCGTGTTTTTCAATATTCCGTCTTCAAATTCTTTTCTAAAATCTCCGACGGTTTTTTTGCTGCGCGCATAACCGATTATGTGAAAATCTCTTGGCAGGCGTTTTTGTACCGCCAAATTGTATATTGCCGGAAAAAGTTTAAGTCTTGCCAGTTCTCCGGAAGCTCCGAATATTATTAGCGCGAATGGTTGATTAATTTTATTCATTTGAATGAAGGTTTAGTTTTTGTTTAATTCCATTCCGAGTGAAATGATCCTTTTTTGTCGATTCTTTCGTATGTGTGAGCGCCGAAGTAGTCACGTAGTCCTTGAATTAGATTTGCTGGCGACTGCGTCTCGATTATACCATAAAAGTACGAAAGTGAACTTAAAAAAGCCGGAGCCGGAACGTCGGAGTTTATTGATAAAACCGCCACTTCTTTTAGTTGCGGCATTGTTGATTTTAAAGCTTTTCGGATGCTTTTGTCGGAGATGGAGTGGGCGGATCTTAAAAGTTTTAATAAATCCGCTCTAATTATGCATCCGCCCTGCCAAATTCTAGAGACTTCCGAAAGGTCAATGTTCCATTTTTCTTCTAACGCCGCTTTTTTTATCAAATCATATCCTTGTAAATAGGTTAATAAGACTGCTGCATATAAGGCCTTTTCCAAATCTACCAAGAATTTTTTTAATGGAATTTTTACTGTGGGTTTTTGTGATTGGTAAAGTTTGCTTAGTTTCGTTCTGGTTAATTTTTCTCCGGAAATGATGCGCGCGAAGACCGCGGAGGTTATTGTTGGAAGGGCTTGCCCAAGGTCGAGCGCGCACACGGAAGTCCACTTTCCCGTGCCTTTCTGCTGAGCTTTATCCAAAATCTTGTCTACCAAAAATTCTTTGGTAATCGGATCTTTTTTCTTTAGAACTTTTACGGCTATTTCAAAAAGATAGGATGTTAAAAGGTGCTTGTTATATGAGTTAAAAACATCTCCAATTTTCGATGGTTGAAGTTTGTACGTTTTTCTTAATACATCGTACGCTTCCGCTATCAATTCCATTATTCCATACTCGATTCCGTTGTGAACCATTTTTACAAAATGTCCCGCTCCATTTTCTCCAAGATAACTTACGCATGGTTTACCGGTGAAATCTTTTGCTGCGATTTTTTTTAGCAATGGTTCGACTTGTAAATATGCTTTTTTATCTCCTCCCGGCATTATGCTTGGGCCTTTTAACGCCCCTTCTTCACCTCCGGAAACACCGCATCCAATAAAGTAAATTCCAGCTTTCTTTAATTCGATTTGTCTTCTTTGAGTATCTTTAAAATGTGAATTTCCGCAATCTATTAAAATGTCATTTTTGTCTAAAGATTGAAGAATGTTTTTTATCAATTCATCTACCGCCTCTCCCGCCTTTACCATTAAAATTATTTTTCTCGGTCTCTCAATTTTTGATACAAAAGATCTGAGATTTTTTTCTCCTGTTAAATTTTTATCCCCAAAATGTTTTATAAAAGTTTCTGTTTTTTCCGTGGTTCGGTTAAAAACTATTGTCGGAATTTTTTTGTCTGCAAAATTTCGGGCGAGATTCGCGCCCATTGTGGAGAGCCCTATAAGTCCAATCTGTGCTTTATCCATATGTTTAATCTAATTTGTATTTTTTCCAGTTTAGACAGTAGCCATCGCCGAGTTTTACAAAGAGCTCATTGGCTTTTTCTATGTATTTGAAGGCTTTTTCATGACTGTCGGCGAAGTGAAGATTTTTCATATCGCCCGAGCTTATATAGTCTTTTTTTAACGGCCATTTTTCAATCCACTGAATCATTTCTTGCCACATTTCGCCCATCATTATAATCGGAATATTACAAATGTGTTTTACTTGAGTTAACTGCCATGTGTAAAAAAACTCCAAACATGTTCCTACGCCTCCCGGCGATATAACAACAAGATTTGAAAGTGCCATAAATTCATCCAATCTGTCCGAGAATTTTTCAAAGTCTTTGTCTATGTCCAGATATGGATTTTTTGCAAATTCCCATGGGAGTTTTACTGTAAGTCCTATGTTGTGGTTTGTCCCATTTTTGCCCGAGTTAAAGCCTTTTCCCGCTGCTTCCATTAGGCCCGGGCCGCCGCCGGTGACTATGTCATGTCCTGCTTCTCCGATTTTTTTGCCAAGAGCAAAAACTTCTTTATAGTCGGCGTTTTCGGCCGATGCCCTGGCTGATCCGAAAATCGCTACACGAAAATGTTTCTGGCCAACCTCATCTTTAATTGATTTTATTATCTTCGCCATGATTTGCCTTGTTATTTAAGAATCTCTGCGCAGGTTTTTGCGATTCCATTTGCCGCCAGTCCGTTCATTTCGTAAAGTTCTTCCGGTTTGCCGGAAAGCTGATAACTTTCAACTCCAAGCATCTCATATTTTTCTATTTTTATTTCGTTTGATTCCAAGTGTCTTGCAAGTGTTGCGCCTAATCCGGACAGCGTGTTGTGATCTTCCACTGTTAGAACTTTTCCGGTTTTTTTAATCGATTTTATAAGCGTGTCGTCGAATTTTTTTATTGAGCTTACCACTACAATTTCGGCTGAAACTCCTTGTTTTTTTAATATTTCAAAAGCTTTTAACGCTTCCGTTACCAAGCTTCCCATTGCCGCGATTGTTATACTTTTTCCCTCGCGCAAGAGATCACATTTTCCATATTCATATTTGTAATCTGTGCCATAAAAAATTGTACCGTCTTCTTTTAGGATTGAAGGAATTTTATGACGCCCCATGCGTACGTAAAAGTTTCCATAATGAGATGCCGCGTATCTTATCATTCTGTCTGTTTGGTTTGGATCGGCCGGTTCCAGTGTCATAGTGTTGAACATTCCGAGGAACGATCCTGCATCATCAATTGCCTGGTGTGTCGGTCCGTCTTCTCCAACGGAAAGTCCGCAATGAGTTGCAACCATTTTAACATTACAATAATTTATATCATTTACCCTGGCCTGATCTTTTGCCCTGCTGCTCATGAAAGCTCCGAATGTAGAACAGAAAGGAACATACCCGTTTAAACTTAATCCGCCCGACATCGAGACCATATTTTGTTCTCCTATTCCGCACTCGATATATTGTTCCGGCCTTTCCTCTGAAACGAATTTTGTCATAACTGAAGTCTTTAAGTCGGCCGTAAGTGCAACAACTTTCAAGTTAAATTTTGCCATATCCACAAGCGCTTTTCCGTAGGCCGTTCTACAATCCGTTGTGTTGTCTTTGTCATATAAAATCGGAGTTCCCGTGTTTATTTTTACTTCACTTAAAAGTTTTGGATATTTTGTTTTTTCCGGATGCCATTTAATTAAAGTCAAAAAATTCTTGATTAAACTTTCCTCTTCTTCAGACAGTTTCAAATCTTTTAAATCTTTTTCCGATTCTTCGGCTTTTGGAGCTTTTCCGTGCCATGTTGATTTATACGCTCGTCCGTCTATTTCAAGCGCCTCAACGCCTTTTCCCATTATTGAATGGCCAAGAATAACCGTAGGCGTTCCTTTGTTTAAATATGCCGCCGAAAGCCCCGCCCATATATCCGAAAAATTATGCGCGTCTATGTTGATAACGTGCCAATGTCCTCCTTCAAATATTTTTTGAACATCAATGTCCTGAATTTCTTTTAAACTTGAGGTGAGCTGAACTTGATTGTAGTCGACGAACAAAATCAGATTATCCAGCTTGTGATGTTTTGAGAATTGAATCATTTCGTGAACTTGTCCTTCCTGAACCTCGCCATCTCCCATAAGCGCAAAAACTTTCTTTTCGGTCTTTTCCATCTTTTCGGCCAATGCAAAGGACGAAGCCACTGAGACTCCTATTCCAAGCGGGCCTGTTCCATAAGTAACTCCATCTATATGTCTTGTAATGTGTCCTTCGAAATGCGATCCGGCCTTTCGGAAAGTTTTAATTGCTTCGTTTTTGTCTGTGTATCCCATTTCTCCCAGCACGCTGTAAACGGCAGGGGAGATATGCCCATTGGAAACTACAACTTTTTCTCCGGTCTGACTTACGATTAATGTATATATCGCGGCCAAATAATCCAAAGAAGATAAAGAGCCTCCGGGGTGGCCGCTCTGCGAGTTAATTAACATTTCCATTATGCTTTTGCGGCATGACTTTGCGAATGCTTTTAGAAAATCCAAGTGTTCTTTCTCAAGTGATTTTCCGATTTGCGGAAGAGTTTTCATATGGTTTAAAGTTTTAAAATTGCTTGTTTCGTAAGTGATTTTGCAAGCTCCACTCCCGGTTGGTCGAATGCGTTTATTCCCATGAATTCGCCAAGAAACGCTGTTGCTCCCTCAAAAAGCATAAATAATTCTCCAATGTTTTCTTCGTCCACTGTGTCTATTTTTATCGTGATATTTGGATGCCCTGTTTTCGTAAGAGCTTTGGATGCCGCGTCTTTTTCTATTTTAAAAAGTTTGTTGAATGAGAGCTTTTTTTGAAAGTTTGGAATAGCTATTTCTTCTCCCGAATTTTCCACCTCCAAGAAGATAATAAGCTTATCATTCGGGCCGTCGTTATATAACTGAAGCTGTGAATGTTGATCCGTGACGCCCAATGCGTTTACCGGAGTTATCCCTTTGCCTTTTTTTCCCAAACTTTCAGCGTAAAGCTGTCTAAACCAGTCCGCGAATCCGATTAACTTTTGAGAATAAGGCATTAGCACGTTAATCGTTTGGCCTTTTTTGTAGAGCAAATATTGAAGCGATGCCAACTTAAACGGTAGATTATTTTCCGCTTTTTCACTTACGAATTTGTCGCGCATTTTTTGGCCGCCGCTGACAAGTTTTCTTATGTTTAAGCCGATTAGGGCGGCGGGCAATAATCCCACAGCTGTCAGTACGGAGAATCTTCCACCGACATTTTTTGGTATTCCAAAAGATGTTATTTTCTCCTTTTTTGCTATCTCTCTCAATCTTCCTTCGTTTGGATCCGTCACAAAAACAAAGTGTTTTTTCGGGTCCAGTTTTTTCTTGTTTATCTGATTTCTGAAGTAATAATATTGACCTATTGTTTCCGGTGTCGTTCCGGATTTTGTGATTACCAAAAACAGAGTTTTTTTATAGTTAACAGCTTTATCAAATTCACAAATAAGTTTCGGATCAATATTGTCCAAAACGTAAAGTTTTGGTTTTTTATTATCAAATAATCCTTTTAGCGCCTGTCTTAAACAAATGGCTCCCAGAGCTGATCCGCCGATTCCCAGAACAACAATGTTTTCATATTTTCCTTTTACGTTTTTTGCAAACTTTTCAATTTCTTTCAAAACTTTTGCATCATCAATCACCGTATAAAATCCTTCTTTTTTTGAATGAATTTTTTTAAGATACGGAGCAATTAGCTTCTCGTTTGTCTTTAAGTCAAGCTTTAGATTTGAGATGTCGAGTTTTACCATAAGCTATTTTTTCAAATTTTTGACTTTTGCCCAGTCATCCAAGAATTTTTGAATGCCTTTTTCCGTTAACGGATGATCCATAAGTTTGCCCAGAACATCCGGTGGAATTGTAGATATATCCGCTCCCGCCAATGCAGCTCTTGTCACATGCTCAGGTTTTCTTATGCTTGCCGCCAATACCTGGGTTTTAATTCCATAGTTTTTGTATGCTTTCACAATATCTTCCACAAGCTTCATCCCATCTTCGCCGATGTCGTCCAATCTGCCTACAAAAGGACTTACAAATGTTGCTCCGGCTTTTGCGGCCAAAATGGCCTGTGGTACTGAAAAAATCAGTGTTACATTTGTTTTTATGCCTTCTTTTGCGAACGTTTTTACCGCCTTTAGCCCCTCAAAAGTCGCCGGAACTTTTACATATATATTTTTGCTCCACTTTGCGTATGGTCGGCCTTCTTCAACCATTTCTTCCGCTTTTAATCCCGTAACTTCTGCGCTTATCGGACCGTCAACCACTTCCAATATTTCTTTAATCCTTTTTTCCAAAGAAACGCTTTCTTTAGCCAAAAGACTTGGATTTGTCGTTACTCCATCAAGTACGCCAAAAGACGCGTATTTCTTGATTTCCTCTAAATTTGCCGTGTCTATGAATATTCTCATATATTTGGTTCTTGTTTATTGTACGTAAAATATAGGCGAAAAACTTCATCGGGGCAAGGAGAATGGCTGTTATTTTAGGTCAAAATTTGCTATAATTGTGTGATAAATTAACTTGTGGATATGGCTATCGATAATCACAATGAAGTTGCCAGCAATTGGGGTGAAGACGGATTTTTGGATAGTTTTAATCGTGGGCCTGATGATAAAAAGGCCGATAAATATGATGTAAAAATTGCGAAAGGTAATCCCGATGCCAGTATTTATTCTTATGACGAGGACGAACAAAGAGTGAAAAGTGAGAAATTTAAGTCCATGACCGTTGAAGAGCAGCAAAAAAAGAATGAAGATGTTAAAACATATAACAAGCTTGTTGTTGAGCTTGGAGGCGATTACAGTCCTGAGATTTTGGAGAAAGCCTCCGCGAAGTACTTTGACAGCGCGGCTCAAGAAAATCCGGCGGACATTAAAGACCCAAAACAAAGAGCCATTGCGGAAGAGCAAAACAGGCAGGTTGAAAAAGTCTGCAAAGTTTTGGGCGAGGTTTCTGACGGTGGTAGCAAAAACGATGTCTTAAAGAATGTATTTTTTGAGTACGTAAAAGATGCTGAGCTGTCTCGCGGAATAGCGGAAATGGAAAAGACGCTTTCGCCTTATGGCAGCGCCTCCACGGCTAGTGAAAAAACCGATAAAGATAACCAAAAAGATCCCGTAGACCTTAATTTGCTAAGAGGGCAGGCTATGCGTGAAAGCAAGGCTGAAGAAGGTGGTAAAATGTATAAAATCCCCGCTGCCGGAAATGCCGAATCTGCTGAAATGACGCACGAAGGAATGACAAAATATTCCGCCATGCTAAAAGCGAAAGTTGATGAAATGAATCAAGGAAATAAAGAGAAAGCTGAGCTAGAAAGTCTTGATAAAAAATTAGCTGGCAGAATTGAAGCTGGAGCATAGACTTGAATCGAACTAACTTTTGTCTCTTTGCATCAAGCATTGTTTCTCGTATTTTTCGTAGGCCTCTTCGTCTCCGTATGGAATGAAATCTTTTTGATGCTCCGGCGGAATGAAATTTTTACTTTTTTCATGTTGGATTCCGCACCAATATTTTTCCGTATCTCCTCCTATTCTCACAGCGTAGTGCACCAAGCCGTTGGCGTATTCACAATAGGCGCAGTTAATTTTTTGCCACCATTTTAGATATGGTAATTTATAGCGATCTATTTTCACATATTGTGATCTTTTTACCTTCGGTATGCGGTATAAAGGAAAGCATACGGCATGATAAATTGATATAAACATATCAAAAAATACGATAGGAATTATCAGAAGATATATGAACGGAGCTGCTATTATATGGCGAATATGTTGATGGCCTTTTGCTTTTAGGTGATCCATTCTTTTTTAATTTTTATGAATATATTTTATCCAAAACTTTTTAAAAAGAGGAATTGAACTTGTTGAAATTAAGAACGCAACTGTCGGCACAACGGCGTTTGCGAAAGGTTCTGGAAGATGTGCGAAATAGAAAAACAAAACGATTACAAGGTAAGTTAGGATGGCGACGATTACTTTTCGAGTCCAGCTTGTCTCCCACGCTTTATCAGCCTCAACTTTTTTGTTTCGGACTTTTATTTGTTCGATCTCGTGCTCTATGTGTTCCAAGCTTGCCATATTTTTACCAAATATACGGTATTAATCTGAATTTAACTTTTTTTGTGTACTCTGTATAGCCTTTTAAGTCTTTTTTTAACACTTTTTCCTCTCCCCAAATTCTTATGGCTAGCAAAAACGGAATTGGTATTACGGTCAAAAGAGCCCAGTATGAGCCAAGAGCCAAGGGCATAGCCGTGTAGATTATTAACATGCACACATACATTGGGTGACGGACAATCGCGTATGGTCCGGATGAAATTACTTTCTGATCTTTTTCCACTTCTATTACTCGCGAGGCGTATGAATTTTCTTTCATTACAAGGAAGAAAAGATAATATCCAAAAAGCGTTACTGCATACGCAAGAATAACCAGACAAGTCGGCACGGCAGACCAGCCATACCTAAAATCAAACCCCGGCAGGATGAATGTTACCAAGAAAAGCGGCCATGAAAATATCATGAAAAGTTTTTGTTCTTTTTCTTTTTCTTTCATGCGCATGCGACGTTCCATAAGCTTCGGGTCGTGCTTTGTTAAATAGGCCATCATTAAAATCATTGGAACCAACAATGTTAGCATAAAGCCCCAGCCTTCCCAATAATTCAGCGTTCCCGCTGGCAGAAAAAAGCCTAGGCCAAGAATAGAAAAAGCCAGAATAATTCTGATGGCTACTTTTTTTGCGAGGGGATTTTTCATTATTATTGTTGATGTTTTTTTATCAAATCCAATAGTAACTCAAATTTTGTGTAACCGGAAGCTGTGTTGAAGTGGCCGGAGTTTGGAACGAATGTTAAATCCGTTTGTAAGTTTGATGCCAATTCTTTCCCATTTTCCAAGCAAACGTACGGATCGTTGTCCGAATGGAACACGAAGAATTTTTGTGAATTGCTTCTGATTTTTGCCCAATCGAATTGAGTTTTCAAAAACGGCTTGTCGGTTAATATATTTTTGATTGGAAGTACGCCAATTGGCGCTGCCACAAAGAAACATGCCTTGGTTTTGATGTCGTATTTTTGTAGAACATTGAGAAGAAAAGTGCCTCCGAGGCTGTGGCCGATCATGATTGTTTTGGGCGTATAAAACTTTTTGTATTTTTCAAAAACCTTGAACCATGTTTCAGGACTTTGATTTTCCGGAGTTGGAAATTGAGGAACATGGACGCTGTAACCGATTTTTTCCAGTTCTTTTTTGAGCCATGGGAACCAGTTTTCTTCCGGGTAGCCGCTGTTTCCATGAAATATAAAGGCGTTTTTCATAGTGTGGTTTTATTTTATGCTTTTTCTGCAATTTTTGCTGCCGCATTTACATTCAAATGGAAAAACTATTCCGTCTTTGCAATAATCCGAAGTTATTTCCTCTCCTTTTTTGATGCTTTTTAGTGCGATGTCGCAGTTGTTTACAACCTCGGTGTTTGGGTTGCACGAGTGATTAACGTACCTTTCGGGCTTATTCTGAAGAAGATATTCGCCGGGTTTGTAATTTGAGGTGAATTTTTTCTCCGATTCGGGCAGATTTTTGATTTCCTCTTTCGTGATAATCCTTGGATTCCACTTTAAGACTAGTTCTCCTTTATCGAAATCTTTGGCTGCAAATACGCCTTTATTGTGAATATCGGATGATTTTACGACGATTGATGGCATGAAATTACTTGTCAGACTTCTTTCCTTTTTTCTTGTCTTTTTCTTTGTCGTCTACGACTTCTGCGTCGACGGTTTCGTCCTTCTTCTCATCTTTTTGAGTGACTTTTACGCCGTCGTCCGGGGCGCCGGGATTTTGGGAATTAGCGCTCGCTGCGCTCGCGTTCTTGTATAATTCGGCGCCAATTTTCTGAATTTCACCGCTTAGATCTTCGTAAGATTTTTCCATTTCTTCTTTTTTGGCGTCTTTATTTTCAAGAATTTTCTTTGCTGATTCCAATTTTTCATTTATAGGCTTTTTTAAATCATCGGAGACTTTGTCGCCGGATTCTTTCATTGTTTTTTCGGATTGAGCAACGAGTGATTCAAGTTTGTTTCTAGCTTCAATTAAATCCTTCTTTTCTTTGTCTTCTTTTGCGAATTTTTCAGCTTCTTTTTTAATCTTTTCAATTTCGTCTTTGCTCATGTTTGAACTGCCCGTTATGGTTATGTGCTGAGCTTTTCCGGTTGCCTTGTCAGTTGCTTTTACGTTTAAAATTCCGTTACTGTCTATGTCCAAAGAGACTTCGATTTGAGGTATGCCGCGAGGTGCCGGTGGAACTCCATCCAAGACAAATCTTCCAAGAGATTTGTTGTCTTTTGCCATTGGACGTTCTCCTTGAGTTATGTGAACTTCTACGGATGTTTGATTGTCTGCCGCGGTGGAGAAAATCTGAGTTTTTGAAGTTGGGATTGCCGAATTTCTATCAATCATCGGAGTTGTTACATTTCCCAAAGTTTCGATGCCGATTGTTAGCGGAGTTACGTCAACAAGCAAAATATCTTTTACATCGCTTTCGCCGGAAAGGATTCCTCCTTGAATTGCCGCGCCAAGCGCTACAACTTCGTCCGGATTAACTCCCATGTGAGGTTCTTTTCCAAAAATCTTTTTAACTTTTTCAATTACCGCAGGCATTCTTGTCATACCTCCAACGAGCAATACTTCGTCCAAGTCGCTGTCGAAAGTATTTGCATCTTCCATTGCCATACGGCATGGGGCAACGGTTTTTTCAATTAAGTCCATTACCAAATCTTCCAATTTTGATCTGGAAAGTTTTGTTTCAAAATGTTTTGGACCGCTTGCGTCGGATGTTAAATAGGGGAGAGATATTGTTGTTTCGTGAACTGTTGATAATTCGATTTTTGCCTTCTCTGCGGCCTCCTTGATTCTTTGGATAGCCATTCTGTCTGCGCCAATATCCACTCCGATTGTTTTTCTTACTTCTGCGATAATCCATTCCATAATTCTGATATCGAAATCGTCACCTCCGAGCTGAGTGTTTCCATTTGTGGATTTAACTTGGAAAACACCTTCGCCAAGCTCAAGAATTGATATGTCGAAAGTTCCGCCTCCTAGATCATATACAGCGATTTTTTTATCTTTGCCGTGCTTGTCCATGCCGTATGCGAGTGCTGCGGCTGTTGGTTCGTTGATAATTCTTTTTACTTCCAATCCGGCGATGGTGCCGGCGTCCTTGGTTGCCTGCCTTTGGGAATCATTGAAATACGCCGGCACTGTTATGACAGCTTCTTTCACTTCATATCCCAGGAATTTTTCCGCGTCAGCTTTTAATTTTTGCAAAACCATTGCGGAGATTTCCGAAGGGCGTTTTTGTTTACCTTCAAGGATTATTTCCACTTCTCCGGAAGATCCTTTTACGCATTTAAATCCCACTTTTTCTGTGTCATCTTTACTTTCGTCATACTGTCTTCCTATAAAGCGCTTTGCAGAATAAATGGTGTTATCCGGATTTGTGGTCATCTGGTTTTTTGCCACGATTCCCACCAATCTTTCGCCATTTCTAATTGCGACAACAGATGGGGTGGTGCGATTACCTTCCGCGTTTGGAATAACTTTTGCTTCACCTCCTTCCATAAAAGCTACGCACGAGTTAGTTGTTCCAAGGTCAATTCCTATAATTTTTGCCATATAATTTTTGGTTAAAGCTTAATTTAGCACTCAAGATTATAGAGTGCTAATAAAATACGGTCAAGAGAAAAATTATCTATCCAGGGCATTTGGCGTCGGCGGCTGTATTGCTTGCAGTGCAGCCAAATTTGTTTGTTTCAGTGCTGACATATCTACTTTTATCTCTGCCAAGTTCGTTGGCTCCAATGCGGAGAGGTTTGTTGCCTGCAATTCTGTCAGATTTGTCGGCATTGCGTCCGTTGGAATTTCCAGTTGTTTTGCCATATATGAATTTGGTTATATTTACTGCTGTTTCTTAAAATCTTTCTTTAAAATTTCCATCAGGATTTCGTCCAAGAACTTGCCATTTTTTATGTTTTCTTCCTTAAGCAATCCCACTTCTCTAAATCCACATTTTTTGTAGCAGCTTTGTGCTCGAGGATTGTTTGTAAATACCGTTAAGTGAATTTTATTTAATCCCAATTTTTCAAATCCGTATTTTTGAATGGAAGTTATTGTGCTTGTTCCATATCCTTTTCCCCAATAATTTTTGTCTCCGATCATTATTCCTAAACTTGCTTTCTTGTTTATTTTATCGATTTTTGTAAAACCACAAGTGCCTATGTGTTTTTTATTCTCTTTCTCTAAAATTGCGAACAGTCTGTTGGCTTTGTCTTTGTTTGAATTTCTTAGCCATTTAACCTCGTCTTTCCATTTTTTTGGCGGTACAGCGATTAAAAATCTATTAACGTCTTTGTCTTTAACCCACTTCCATGCTGCTGGAAGAAATTTCAATTTGAAAGGCACCAGTATTGTTTTTTCTCCTAATATTTTCATTGTTCTCCGTTACCAACTTTTACTTTTGCGTGACGAATTACTCGGTTTCCAAGTACATATCCGGCCTCAAGTTCCTCTAAAACAATATCTTTTTCTCCGGGGGCTTGAACTATCGCGTGGTGAAGA
>Ga0172379_10002839_pt1 | contig 29279 bp, 24 predicted proteins | sample GrowelOW334metaG_FD_119756 | JGI IMG/M metagenome (GOLD analysis project Ga0172379, IMG submission 119756) | Groundwater microbial communities from an aquifer near a municipal landfill in Southern Ontario, Canada - Groundwater well OW334 metaG | ecosystem: Environmental > Aquatic > Deep...
AGGTTGGTTGAGATACCACCGACAAATGTTGATGTTGCTGTGGTGGTTGCGATGAATGAATCTGCGATTACATTGCCTGCGACTGAAAGTTTCTGGTATGGAGATGTGGTGCCGATGCCGAAATTACCTGAAGTGTTTAACACTGCTTTTTCTTCAGAGTTAATGTACCATTTGAAAGAATTGCCAGATGGAGTAGTCATCCAGAGAGCATTTGATTCCAAACCAATAGCACTATCGTGAGGAACCATATCACTACTATTCCTACTCAACAAAATTCTCAAACCTGTACTACTGTAACCAGGTACTGCTTGTGTAGGAGAATTGAACGAAACTACATTAAGAGTTGGGTTGTTTAGAGCAATTTGTCCTCCTGTAAAGGTACCTGTACCAGAAGTAACGAAATTACCTAGTGAGCTAAGAGATGCGGTTAGAGCTGAACCAGTATACCATTTGTAACCATTGCCAGTGTTAAACCATAGATAATTAGTCTCTACACCCAAAGAGAAGTCACTATCAGCAACAGTACCAGCTGTTCCCCAAAGTTGAATCTTTTGACCAGCACTATTATTACCTGGAGCTGCTACACCATTTGAACCAAAGAAGATGGTATTTGATGTTCCGTTGTTAAGGTTAATACCTCCGTTTACAGTGAGTTTGGCAGATGAATTGTTTGTTGTCCCGATGCCTACGTTACCACTAACATTTAAACTACCAACGATTGTCGAAGAAGCTTGTGAGATAAATCCGTTTTCTAGTGTAAGTAGTGACGTTGTAGCACTTCCTCCGTATGCTGGATGTGTGAAGGCATCATATGATGTTAAACCTGTTGCAGATGTTAGGTATCCTGCATCATTGTTCCATTGTGAGATAGCGTTTGATGCAAATGATCCAACTGTTAGGTTAAGTGTAGTTGATGAGAAGTTTAGTGTGTTGCCATTCCAAGCGAGGTTTAGACCTGATGTGATTCTGTTTGATGGTGTGGTGTAGAAGTCGTTCCAGTTGGTGGTTGATGCGGTGAGTGGGATGTTGTAACCGGTGGTTGGAGCGATGTTGTTGACTGTTCTGGTTAGACCTCCTGAGAATGTTAGAGGAACTTCGTAGTCAACACCTGATGCTAGTGGTGATTGTAAACCTAGAGATGTTGTAGCTGTCAGTGTATAACCTCCAGATGAATTCCCAACCAAAATATTTCCGTATGATGGAGATGTTGTCAGTCCTGTACCACCGTACAATACTCCAATTGAAGATGTAGCAGAAACTACTCCATTGTTTGCTTGGAGAGGTCCGTTAAGTGTTCCGATAGTTAATGTAGAGTTAAATGTATTTGTTCCTGTGAAAGTATTGTTGGTGTATGTCTTTGGAATTGTGGTGGAAGCGTGGATGTATGCATTAGCTGTTGTGTTTAGGAATGTTGTGTCTAGTGTTAGAGCACTACCTGTGTTTAATAATCCTGTACCTAGGAGGTTGTTGAATGATTGACCATTGATTACAAAGTTTGTTGTTGATGCTGTGGTAAATGATCCGTATGTTGTTGATGAGTAGTTGAATGTTTGGAGAGAGTTCCATGAGTTAGCATTACCAAGATTTAATCCAACTGTTCTAGCGTTTGCTCCTGTGTATGAACCAGAGAATGTAAGTGTGTTGTCTGTAGCTGTAAGAGCATTCAATGTTCCACCTAATGCAACACCAGATATTGTTGAGTTAGTTAAACCTGCATTATCTAGTGTACCTGAGATGGTTGGTGTAAATGTTAATGCTCCGTTAGATGCTGTGATGGTTAGAGCAGAGGTGAGTCCGTTAGTTGTTGAAGTTGTTGTAGAGAATGTAGCGTAGGTTGCCGTGGTTGATGCGTAGCCTGTTCCGATAGTGGTGAGGTATGTACCTGAAGGTTGATATGTTGTTGTATCAATTGAAAGTGTGCCATCAGAGTTTGTGGTTTTGACAAAACCATTTGAAGTTAAGTTTGAAAGATTGGTGATGTTTTGTGTTGCGTTGACGTTGAATGAGTTAGCTGAGTATGTGAGGCCTGTACCTGCTGTGGTTGTAGCGTAGCTTCCGACCGTTCCGTTGTAGACAGCGAGTGAACCATTTGAAAGTGATGGGAGTTGTAGTGATCCGGAGATTGTAGAAGAAGCTTGGGAGATGAAGCCGTTTTCTAGTGTGACAAGTGATGTAGTAGCACTTCCTCCGTATGCTGGATGTGTCCAAGCATCATATGATGTTAGGCCTGTAGCAGAAGTTAAGAAACCTGCATCATTGTTCCATTGTGAGATAGCGTTTGATGCAAATGATCCTGTGGTTAAGTTAAGTGTTGTGGATGAGAAGTTTAGTGTGTTGCCATTCCATGCGAGGTTTAGACCTGATGTGATTCTGTTTGATGGAGTAGTGTAGAAATCGTTCCAGTTTGTGGTGGATGCAGTGAGTGGAATGTTGTAACCGGATGTTGGAGCAATGTTGTTTAGTGTTCTTGTTAATCCGTCGGAGAATGTGAGAGGTACTTCATAGTCAACACCTGATGTTAGAGGTGATTGATAATCAACTCCTGCTGTTGCACCAATAACTCCACCTGTTGCATTTGTCTTGAGTAGAGAGTTTGTGATAGCTGTAATTGCTAGGTTTGTTGTTGTAGCTTGAGCAAGTGTTGTGTTGCCTACAACATTTAATGTACCTGTTGCTGTTAGGTTTGATCCTGTGATGTTGCCTGTGATGAATGCGTCACCTACTACTGAAAGTTTTGCAAATGGTGAGGTGGTGCCGATGCCAACACGTCCTGTCGAACTTACAAAGATTGATGAAGTGGCTTGAGCTACACCAGCATCATCTCCCACTAAAAAGTGGCCCTTGGTTAGAGAAATACCACCTACTGGTAACCCAGAAATAGTGAGAGCCCCACCAACATTGGTCAAACCAGAACCAAGAAGAGAAGTAAACGATGAACCGCCAATACTTAAGTTGGTTGTTGAAGCAGTTATAAATGAGGCGTAAGTGGAAGATGCATAAGTTAATGTAGAAAGTCCAGAAACCGCAAGAGAACCAAAAGACCCAGAACCAGCAGAAATCGCAGAACCAGAAAAAGAAGAATTCGTAATTGTAGAACCATCTATGTGAGCGATACTGTCTCTGATATTGCCACTCACATCATTTATAATTCTGTCGTTTTGATTGGTTATGTAGTAACGATTGACATTTGGCGCAACAGTAGAGACTAAAGGTAGAGTCGAGAAATATTTTTTCAATTCAGAAATTTGCGCGTCAATATAATTTCGATCAGAGCCAGCGACAAAAACTGTTTTGGCGACAGCAACCTGATTCGCCACTGATTGATTATTATTTTTATTGTTAACTAAAATCGGAGCATCTTTGATGAGCCAAGGTTTTATGATTTTATAACCAGTGTCTTTGATCCATCCAGAAAAACTTTCTAAAGTGTTGGTAGAAAAAATAGATGAAGCGAGTTGACTACCATCTTGATTTATATTTGAAAAATTATTTTTAAATTTATTGTAACTATCTTCAATTTTATCGACATAAGGGTTATACAAAAAAGCTATTTCAGCTTTGACACGATCGCCAAAATGAGTTGTGGCTAGATCAGCAAAAGTTTCTTTACCAAAAACAAAGCCAAAAGCCAGGAGCACAATAGCCGAAAAAACAGCAGTATTTTGAGCGAATTTATCCAAAAAATGAGTCTTCTGGGGCTTACTCAACGCTTCATTTATACTCTCCAAAGCAACATATTTTTTGGAATCAATATCAAACTTTTTTTGTAAAACTGGGAATAAATCCCCATCATCCTTGTAGTATAAGGATTTTTTGGCAGAGACATCTCGGCTGATAGAGATAGGCGACAAAACAGGTGATTTTGGTGTAATAGACGCCGTCTGATACAGGTCTTTGGAGTTCAGTAAAAACGCTTTTTTGTCTTCAAAAATAGTAGTTTTATTTTCTATTTTTTTGACTTCATTTTTACTAGTTTTAACTTCTTTTGTTTCTTCAAAACTGTCTACTTTTTGGACCAAGGACTTTTTCTTCAGACGACGAGTTTTGATGGTCTTCTTGTGAGCAACTAAATTTTTATTTTTGTGATCTAAAATTTCATCTTCTACGACATACCAACTACGACCAACTAATTTTGATTTTATTTTTTTGGCTCTACAAAGTTGACCAACATAATCGCTTGTATAGCCTGTTATATCAGCGGCTCTTCTTGCCGAGATGAATTTCTTACCATTAAACTTCAGAGGCTTATCCATTAAGGATATTATACTATCTCGGGAAGCCGAGATAAAACAAAAATCTGTGGATAAATATGGTTATTTTTGGAACTAATTATTTCTAATTTTTTGAAATTAAATTTACTAAAAATATTTGTTAAATAAAAAATTAAAACCACGTTTCAGAAGTTCTTCACCCAAAAACGATTGAGATCTTCTTTTACAACCAAATTAGCCCAATATTTGAGCTGTAGCCAAAAATTTTCCCGATATTGATCAAGGACTTCGTAGACAAACACAATTTAAAAGTATAACCTAATACTATTCATAATTTTATTAGCGTGAAATATAAGTAACCAGATCCATACGCAACCAATCTTTACAAAGCTATCCACATTATTAAACCTACCAATTAGTTAATAAGTAGATATACTTAAGTAGTAATGTTTATATAGGTTTAATAATGTATAAACATACGAATGTTTTTATAACTTAACCAATAAAATGAGTAAATATATAACCATAAAAGAAGCTTCTGAAGTACTAGGTATGTCCAAACTCACCTTGAGAAATTGGGACAAATCAGGTAAACTCCAAGCCCATCGTCACCCCTTCAACAACTACCGGGTTTACAAAATAGAAGACATCGAAAAGGTCCTGGAAATGATCGAGAGTAACGATTTCACTATCAAAAAGAAAAAGGACGAAATCCGTAAATTAGCCGTCCAGCACCTAGAAGAATAAAATTAATTTTAAATACCAACTCGAATTTTGATCAATGATAAACACCTAACCACCGCCATTATCATAATTTTCTGTATAAAATTATTTTTTGTAAATCATATGTAATTAACCGCCTAATTACTCTTTGCAGATCATCACTACTACATTACTAGTCCACACATCTGATCTATTCCCTTTTTTACCTTCTATTTATTATTCACACCATCCAAAACGTCTGTTTATTTTTACAAAATTCTTACTATAAAAAGTACTAATTATTTTATTACAAAATAATTAGGCTTAGTTTTTGATATAATTTATCATCAATAATATTTTTAGCCTATTCAGTTTGATCCAGTTGCGCCAAATTTGTAGGAAATCATATGATTTATAAACTACTATCCAAACATCATATTAAGCACATCATAATCCATCCCGAAACCACGACCAACCATCTCTCATCTATCCAAACTCCCGTCGCCAAAATATCCTATCACACCACACAAAATCTACTATTTCTATACTCAATGCTCAGCGTTTAGTATTAGACGCTGAGCATTGAGTAGTTATCCACACTTCCAAAAATGCCCACTCTAAGCATTTGATATACTTTTATACGTGTAAGGAATACAAAATAACGTCACTAAACATGCGACTAGACACTTTTAAAAAAAATAACCACTACCATGTGCACGGTAGTGAGAATAAAAAAGAAAATATATTTATCGATGATCAAGACCGGGCCAGGTTCATATTCCTCATCACTCATTTTCAATCCCCCATCAGGATATACAACGTCGCTTTTTGTTCTAACGCTTTTTTCAAAAAAGGATCTTTCATTACCAAAGACCACAAAGCCAAGGAATTACTGAGTAAGCGGAACATCGAGCTCAACGCCTTTGCCTTGCTACCAAACAATTTTCATTTATTAATTAAAAACACAGAAGAAGGTATCTTGTCTGTCTATATGCATAGGATCCTCACCGCCTACAGCAAATACTTCAACGCCAAATATCACAAAACTGGCCACGTTTTTAACGGACCATTTGAAGCTAGTCAGATCAAAAGCAATGATCAATTACCATATCTCTCTAACCACTTGCATCAAAGCCCTAGTATTTTTGTAAAAAGATCTTTTAAAACAGTCGGATTTGCTGAACCCTTTGTCTCTTTCATGCCTTGACCTACCAAAAACTGTAGAGCTGAAACTTTGCCATTTTTGTACTCAGAAACGGCTGTTGGGTTTTCAGATATTATTTTTTGTACTACATTTGTAAGATCTGCTACATCGCTTTTTTGGAACAAACCCTCTTCCTCAGCTATAATTTTAGGGTCTTGACCGGTCTCTGTCATTTTAATTAAGATATCCTTTGCTCCACGAGAAGAGATCTCTCCAGAAGCACTCATAAAAATGAGAGTCGCCAAGTTTTTGGCATTTAAAGCAAGTCCTTTGCTACCCAAGCTGGCAATATCACTAACCACATAATTAGATAACAATTGGAAATCTTTGGCCTCCAAACCCTTGGCAGCCTCTTCAAAAAATTCCCCAAGTTTGATGTTGTAAACATAAAAATTAATATCACTATCTTTTATACCAAAATCTCTTTTCATTCTGAGCCTTTTTTCATTTGGTGTTTCTTTGATCTGCAATCGTAAAGCTTTTTCATCAAACTCTTCCGTCTCGCTCAATTTAAGTTTAGGCAAATCTGGATCTGGGAAATATCTATAGTCATGAGAATTTTCTTTGGAACGCTGAGAAAAAGTGATCTGTTTTTTGTCGTCCCAACCTCTAGTTTCTTGTTTTATTTTTTCGGCATTTTCCAAAAGTTCTATCTGTCTTTTTATTTCGTAATCTATAGCTCTTTCAGCCGAACGGAAAGAATTGAGGTTTTTTACTTCTACCTTGGTTCCCAATGTTTGATCTTTGGATACAGAGATATTGGCCTCAAGTCTCATTTCTCCTTTTTCCATATTAGCCGCTGCTACCCCCAAATACTGCAAAAGCAATTGCAATTCTTCACCAAATTTAACCACCGCTTGAGCAGAATGCATCACAGGCTCAGTCACTAACTCCATGAGTGGCACCCCTGCTCTATTGAAATCTATTAGGCTGAAATCACCGACGTGAGAAGCGCTAGCAGTATCTTCTTCTAAATGAACCCTAGTTATATCTACCCCCACAAGTTGCCCACCAGAGACCAAGGGGTGTTTATACTGGCTGATTTGATAGCCTTTGGGTATATCTGGGTAAAAATAGTTTTTGCGGTCAAATTCGCTGAAATCTGCCAACCTGCCCCCTATAGCCAGCCCCACTTTCAAAACCTGCTTGACCGCTGTCTTATTAATCACTGGCAAAGTGCCGGGATGAGCCAAACAAATAGGACAAATATTTACGTTTGGGCGTTTTTGGTCTGAATCATTTTTACAGTCGCAAAACATCTTGGTTTTGGTCTTTAGTTCTGCATGTATTTCGAGGCCTATAGTTGGCCGCCAATTTGAATCTTTTGTCATATTTAAATTATTATATACAGTATATCACCAGTTTCAAGTTTAAAAGACTTTTTATTAATGATATAATCCTAGCATAATAGTAACTATACACATTTATGAGAAAAACATTTTTAACTTCTTATTTATTTTTTATAATTTTTTTTGTTTTTACGGCCGTAAGTCATGCTGGTCAACTCGCTGAAGCACCAGTAGTAAACGGAATAGTTGGTTCTGGTTGGCAAGATCAAGGGGGAGGTTGGTACTTCAAAAATCCAAATTATTCAAACGCTGACGGCACCATCCAGTTTGGCACATCAAACGAATGGGGTGATTATCTGAGAGCTCAAGCATTAGCGACCGAAACCATAGGGACCAAACCTATAATACTCTGCAACACTTCCAATTGCGCTCCCGAATGGGCAGATGCTCAAATAGGCTGTTTTCCTGGCAGTTACAGTTCAACCAATCACACCTGTTCCAAACTTATAAATGGCTCGTACCAAACCATTGCCGTTTGTGATGCTGGCAATACTACTGGCCCTTGCCGTCCAGCAAGAGTTAATCTCTCGGCTGCTCAATCAATCGCTCAAAATGCCGAGATTATTCTCAGAAACCACGGTTATACCAATGTTTCTTGTGTGGCGACAAAAGAAAATTGGGCATCAATCGGCTACGACACCAACACCGGTCTCCAATATTATTACAATTCGCTTTGTACTGTGAACGGCAAAAGTGGGATCAGTGCCGAATTACTGGTCAACAATCCCTCAACATCCCTGAAACTCACAGATGAATACGTCACTGGGACAAGTCCAGTGGTCCCAGTTGGAATAGGAAATTTAAACACCCAAACACCACTTACTCAAACTTCCACTTCTCAAAACACTTATATTCAAAACCTCACAAATGTGGTCAACAATATAATTCAGCAGTACAAAAATATTTTAAACAGTCTAAATACTAGTGCTCAAAAATCAGTTGAACCAAAAATCCCCACTTTTGACCCACCCATTTCATTAGGCACAAATCCTGTTGTTGAATTAACATTAGATAATGGCCAAAAAAATGGCACCTACTCTGTCGGGGATAACATTATTTACAAAATAAAAATGGAAAACTTGGATTCTATCAATTCGTTCTACAATACAATCCCGGGAGACACTTGTGATGGGGGTTCAAAAAATGGCGAACAAAAACCCTGGATAGCTAAAGCGATTGCCCCCCAAAGCTCGTTTATTGAACAAGTCAAACCCTGCCAAGCCGGTTCAAATTATGTGATCACGGTCGTAGGCACAAACAAAACTTCTGGCAAAATTGTAGCTTCATCTATATTGGTTTATATAAGACCTTAAATAATTTAGCTTCTAGAAACACTAAAAGATTTTAACTTTTTATTGTATTCAATAACCGTCCGTACAAATTCGGCGTGACTCCACGTAAGTGGAGTGGCCGATAACGGCTCTCCGTTATACGGATTGAGCTGTTCAGAAAGCATGCCACTGTTTGTAAATCTGGTCACCCATTCTATATCTTTAGCCGCACTTTCCATATCAGCAAGTGAGCTGGCGGTAGCTATCTTGTATTGAGTAAGCCATAAAGTAGTGACAAACCAGGGATTGCCAGTAGACTCCCCTCCTACATGAGAGTACTGATCACCTTCATATCTAGCTACCCCACCGATAATTATACCCTTGCTCAATTTGGCACTCAATATTTTGAAAGCTTCTTTCATCCTTGGATCATCCGGAGCGATCACTCCAAAACGAAAAGGCCCATAAAAACTACTTATATCCAAACGGGTATCTTTTTCCAAATTATCACCGATAAGTTTGAAGAAATATTTGCCGTCTTCGTCCCAAAGCGAAGTCATTATGGCTTTGCGTAAATATTCTGATTCTAAATAAAATCGACTAGCATCATCTTCCTTGCCCAAAGTTTTAGCGAAATTATGAGCCGATACTAACCCCCCATAAACCACTGAAGCAGTGAAGCTAGAAACCCCATACTGTTCTTCCCACAAATCGTAACTAGGTAGAGGCAAACCCGAGTGACTATCTTTATAGTGGATAAGAAATTCGGCTGATTTTTTTATAAAACTATTGTAAATACTCTCTATAAATTCCAAATCTTTGGCTCTTATATAATGTGCCCACAGACCACTCAAAAGGATCGCGGTTTCGTCTTCTTGGATAGCCAATTGTCTTTTGCCATCTCTCACCCACGGATGCCAAGAACTGCCCAAAGAATGATCCGGCTGGTACTTATGCAAAACGTAACCCTCTTCGGTTAAAATATCGTTAGCAAAAGTATAAAATCTCTTAGAAACATCATAAAACCCGGCCATATCAAAACTCCAAGCCGTAAAACACGCGTCTCTGGGCCAAATATAGCCATAGGTGTCGCCCCCATACTGTACATTACCCGAATCGGCCGAAGCCAAAATTCCTCCCCTGTTATCAGAATGTACCCGCATCACCAGGAGCGAATCAAAAAACAATTTTTTGACTTTTTCGGATAGTCCCACAAATGATACATCAACTTGGTTGGTCCAAGCTTGCCAAAAATCTTTGGTGGATTCTACCAAATGTTCTGGAGTTTTTTCAAATACATATTCAAGCAACTCACAAACTTGTTTATAAGTTTCCCCAACTATGATCCAATAATAAAAAACTACTGAACTATTGGCTGGGATGTTTTTGTTCCAACCTATGACTGAATCCACCACTCCATGTTCAATAGAATTTTTTGACAAAATCCCGTCTTCAGCGTCTTTCCACGTACCCTCTTTGCCTTCTGCCCCACAGAAGCCAATACTATAATCGTCAAAAGGTTTATTTTCGCAAACTCCACCAGCCAAAAAAACTCTTCGGCCTTTATAGTGAATGATAGATTCAATTGTACTAGAAAAGTAAGCAGTATCAGCATGATTGGTATCACCTATTTTAAATTGTTGATTGAAAAATATTTTAAAAACTCTGTCTTTAGAATCTCGGTTAGTCAAAACCACTTTCCTTAAAAATATATTTTTTTCGTTATAAACAATGTCGGTGGATTCCAAAAAAATTTTGGCTTTATCATTCAAAGCCTCCATTTTTGAGACCATAGTATTTTTTTCAAATTTTGTATTAGTGTTCCATTCGCCATTGTCTGTCCAATGTATTTTGTCATCAACAAAAACTCCAATCTTATGCATCTGATTGATGCCGATATGATTTTCTTGCCCGACATAGGGGAAATAAAAATCCCTAACCTGTCCGAATTTATCGAGACAGACTGCAGTGTTGCCATTCCCCAATACCATAGATCGCGCCATATATAAAAATTATATCATAAACTAAACTTCGCTAAACCTCAAAGGTTTGACTTTATGGAGAGCTACTTCATGTTCTTGTTTTTTCTGAGCATTAGAGAGACGTAAACGCATGTCTTGCATGACATTCATATAGGCGATGAAGGCTTCGTAAGGTGATTCGTAAGGTGAAAAATATTTATGCACATCACCATCATTGAAATATTTGGTGCACATATAATAAAAGTGATCCGAAGTTTGCAAACGACGCCAATCTTCTATGAGTTCTGGATCGTCGATATGGATTATATCTTTACCCAATGCATAAACAGTGTCCAAAGCTTCCCTTTGCAGATCATTGCTTATCCAAGCTGATAAATCGCGCTCGGTATCGGCCCAGGAAACATAATTGGGTACGTCCAACTCCCCTTTGACCTCATACTTATCTATAATTTCAGATGGAGTGGCAAAATTGTTATCAGGATTTTTTAAAATTTCTTGGGGTAAATACTTCAAAAATTCAAATATGCCGGTATCTTCCCACTGGTGCTCGCCAAAAGTCTCGTAGTCCATAAAAAGATTTATAGTATCACCACTACCGTTGTGCTTTGAGACCCAATCAGCAAATTTGGATGCAGTCAGTGGCCAACCTTCCCAACTTTTTTGACTAAATCTAAAAGCCACATCATCAGAAAGCCGATAATGTTTAAGCAACAGTTTGATGTTTTCAGTACCCGTGGGTTTATAGACAAAAGTCGGACTACGCCAACCCAAAATATGGTCCGCCCCTTCGGCTAAAATACCACGATAGCCCATCTTTTCGGCCATTTGAGCTATATCATTTGAGTAAATAAGTTCAGTATTGCGAAAAACAGTTGGAGTAACACCAAATAAATCTTTTATTTTTTTACGGTGGAGAGAAACTTGATTAATAAATTCTGCTTCAGAATAAATAGATGAGAGCGAATGATAGTAAGTCTCCGATAAAATCTCGACATTGCCAGTTTGGACCAAAGCTTTAAATGAATCCAGAACATCGGGTGCATATTTTTCAAACTGCTCCAAAGCCACACCGGAAATACTAAAACTTATTTTAAATTCTGGATTATTTTTTATATTTTCAAGCAGAACTTTATTGGCAGGTAAATAACATTTACGAGCTACTTTTTCTATAATAGCTTTGTTGTCCAGACTAGTACCACTCTGGTCATTGAAGTAAGGACTACCATCACCTACATCAAAGATACGGTACTTGCGTACGCGCAACGGCTGGTGAACTTGGAAGTAAAAACATACTGAAGGCATTGTCTAAGGAATTATATAACGAAATCAGTGAATCGGAAGCTTTCTTCCAGTGGATAGCTTTGACTTCTTCTTTACCATTTACGCTCAAATGATTTTGTAACCCCCGATGACGCAAAACCGAAATCACTTTGTCTGACATATCATCTATATCCCAAAAATGAGACTTCAGAGCAGACGATAAAATCTCGCTGACGCCTGATTCTTTGGACACCAAAACCGGCACTTCCGAAATCATGGCTTCCAAAGGTACCAGACCAAAAGGTTCAGAGACCGAAGGCATCACGAATATATCAGCCGCTTTATAAACTCTATTCAGTTCATCTCCGCGCAAAAAACCGCAAAAAATAAACTTATTGGAGAGTCCCCGACCAGCCACTTGCCTGATCATTTCACCCTCCATGTCACCGCTACCTGATACCACAAAAAAAGTATTGGGTTCATGTGCGAGCACTTTTTCAGCCATAGTGACAAAATAATCTGGCCCTTTTTGCATAGTGATACGTCCCACAAACAAAACTATTTTGGCGCCGTTTTGTTTTAATTTTTTTAAATTTTGTTCTATGATTGCACCGTTATTGTTGAATTCGATACCATTATAAATAACTTTTATTTTTTCAGGCTTTATACCATATTTACTCACTACTTTATTTTTGGTCCACTCAGAAACTGCGACTATCTTGTCGGCTCGTCTGAAGCCTTCAAGTTCGATATTATAAATTTCTTTATTGACATTGTCGCTACCACTCCTATCAAACTCGGTAGCATGGACATGGGCCACCAAAGGCCGACCAGAAGCTTCTTTGGCCGCAATACCTGCTGGGTAAGTAAGCCAGTCATGAGCATGGATCACTGAATGCGGGTGCTTTCGAGCGATTGCAGGAGCTCGAAGCGCATAGGCCCTGACTCTTTCAATCAAACTGCCGGATATAGATACTGGCAAGCCGTATTTACTGGTATAAACATTGGTGTCTAAAGAATGACTCTGATAGCCAGCAAACAATGTTGAAATTTGAGATTCTTCTACAGATTCAGAACTTTCATTAGCAAAAGCAAATTTACACCAAGGCACCGTTATTGGGATTTTAAAAGGCAACACAAAAGTCAGAGGCACACCACTCGCAGAAAGAGCTTTTGAAATTCCTTCGCAAGCAACCCCCAAACCACCGCTATTAAAAGGTGGAAATTCCCACCCAAACATCAAAACATTTGGTAACTTAGGATTACTCATTTTTATAAGACATAACAAAAGGATAAATTTTCATTAAAGCCATAAAACTACTGACCACCACCGGACCTACCAAAAACCCAATCATACCAAACAGTTCCACTCCACCGAGAATAGAAAAAAGCACTACGAGTGGATGAACTTTGATTTTATTCTTCAATAATATTACCGACAGGAAGTTGTCCACCAAACCCACCAATAAGACTGTCCAGATAAGCAAACCTACACCAAAAGCAGTATGACCAGACAAAAACAAATAAGCCACCGCCGGCACAGTCACTACCGAAGTGCCCAAGACCGGCACAAGCGAAGCAATACCACCCACAAAACCCCAAAGCACCGGAGACCCTATACCAAAAATGAAAAAACCGACACCAATCAGAGCGCCCTGCACGATAGAAATCAAAATCCGACCACGCAACACCGCATCAACAGAAGATTTCAAAGTTTCAATAAATTCTTCATCGTGTTCATCAGGTAAAGGGCTCCAAAACATTAGACCCTTTTTTATACGATCGCCATAAATAAAAAAATAATAAAGCGCAATAATCATCAAAATAAAATTCAAAATTCCACCCAAAATCGCAACTGATATAGAATCGAAATGACTAATTATCCAATTCAAAAGGTTACTGATATAAGACTCTAAACTAGCTTGATCAGCCACTAAACTGGTAGGCAGGAAAGCATTTGCTTTTTCGATTAAAATGTTTATTTGCGAAACAAAATTTTGTGATCCGCCACCCAAAACTAAAGTATTATACAAACCCGTAGCTTCTTTGAGTAAAAGGGCCGACAAAATAGTAAGTGGGATAACTACAAAAATAAGAATCAAAAAAGTGGTCATAGCGGCAGCCAATTTAGGGCGATCATTAAATTTTTGAGTCAATTTTTGGTAGAGCGGATAAAAAGTGATAGCAAAAACTGCCGATATAAATATCACCGCAAAATAAGGCTTCAATATGAAAAACAAAAGGGTTAAAAGACCTAGAGCAATGGATGCTAAAAATAGTTTTTGAGTAGTTTTTTGAGACATTAGATACCAAATCAAAAAGATAATTTCATCCCTTTGATCTGCTCTTATATTTTAACACAATAAATATGAATAGCGCCAAAATAGTGGATACCAAAACTAAATCTTCTATAGACGACAAAGCTTTGGCATATTTTTCATAAATATTACCCACTTGCCAACCCAAAGCCCCCAAAATAACACCCCGCAAAAATACTCCAACAAAAGTAATTACAAAATATTTGAAAATATTAATTTCCAAAATACCGCAAAAAGCTGATATCGCCGCCGAGGGTACGAAAGGCATAATGCGAGCTATACCTATAAAAATTTCATCTTTCCTCGTGCCGGTCAATTTATTTTGCATAGTTTCTATATCTAACCAACGCAAACCTATAAATTTACCCCACTTTTCTATCAAAAATCTGCCCCCAAATCTGGCAACGTAATAAACAAAATAAGAACCCAAAGTCACCCCCAAAGCTGCTGGTATAGCCACTTTAAAAATCAAAGCTAAAATTGAATTTAAAGAAACAGGGCCAGAAACCAAAAGAAAACCCGACATAGTCATAACTAATGCCGAAGGTATAGGAGCTATCACTTCCTCAATCACCGAAGCGACAAAAACGCCGAGCGCTCCCCAAGGCAAAATATTAACTTGCAAAAAATGTATTAACCCTTCAATCATTTACTATTAATTTAATTACTAAGTAATTTTTTGACCAAGACTTCATCTTCTGGGTAAGTCAGACCGATAGTTTTGCCGTTAGCTGGATAAGCTATCATCTCAAGTTCGCCTTTTTGTATCATATCGGAAACTTCAGTTGGCAAAAATATTTCTACTTTACGATCGTTTGAATTTTGCAATTTGAAATCTTCAAAACGCTTAGCCAACACATCAATAATTGAATTTTCAAAACCAAAAAAATTCATACTGGCCAAATCGTCGGGCTTAAGACCTTTAACTTCCAGATTTTGAGGATCAATTTCTAACACTTCTTCGATAGATAAAACTTTGCCATTTTCAGCACATTTTATTATTCCTCTATTGCTAGTGCCTTTGACAGAAAGATTATCGATAAGTTTGTAACCCACGGTCGTAGCCCCTACTTTGTTTTCTAAATGATTGTAAAGTATGCGGAAAGCCTCATCGCCATAAATATCATCCCCATTACAAACCACGAAACTATCAGAAACATGGCTTTTGAGAGTACTTATAGCTTGAGCCGTGCCCCACGGCCGATCTCTTTTGTCCGGATCAAAAGACTGCAGAGCGTATTGTACTGGCACGCCTTTATAATTATCGCCAAACAAAGCTTTGAACGGCTCAGCCGTGAGTGGACTAACAATGAAAACAATTTTGGTAAATCCGATTGGTAGAGCCTGGCCCAAAGAATATTCAATCAAAGTCTCCCCGTTCGGGCCGACTTGAGCAAAAGCCTTAATCCTGCCACCAAATCGACTAGAGACCCCAGCTACCATATAAACCAAACTTATATCTTTTTTATTTTCCATGACATTTTTTGAATTAAAAATTATTCGTAATTCTTAAGGCAAAAGGATTGAAATACGAAGAAATTTGATTGCGACTAAGCACATTCCCTTCAACACTTTTTATTAAAATATCCATCTCTGCATTTGCATTTTTATTACCAAACTTTTTTATAGTATTGATGATAGAGACAGCTCTGTCATGTGCATTTTGCATCGCTTTAATATCGCCTTTTTCTTTCCAAACAAAAATTCGCTGGATTTCACTACCCAAGTTAGCTACATAAAAATATAAAGGTTTTTCTTGCATATTATTCAACTAAATTATTCACTATTTTAAAAATTTTGTTTCTTATTTCTTCGTTCTCAATTTCCATGCTTTTATTACCTTGTTTTGGCCTTATATTTATAAGAGAATTATATTCTAATCTTTCTTTTTTTGGTTTATCTATATAAATGTTAAAGCCCCATAGATTTTCTTGCTCTGACTCAGCTTTTATCAAGACTTCATTTGCATCCATATGCCACTCTCCACCCAAAGCAATAATATTTTTTTCAATATCAGCTACACCTTTTACCATTTCCACATAAAATTCTTTGGCTAATTCTTTAAGTTCTGGTTGTGATATTTTTTCTGTAATAATTTTGATATTCATATTATTTTCCATGACATTTTTTGAATTTTTTGCCCGAACCACACCAACAGAGATCATTGCGACCGATATTTAAATGCTCAGACGGAGTATCAGAGGCATTTTCAGAATCAGTCATGCCAGTTATTTTGAGAGCTTGATTTTCTATCTCCTTTTGAGCAGAAATATTAACAACTGATTCATCTACCTTAGTGATAGTACCCAAAATAGCATTTTCGATGGACTCTTCCATTTCTTTAAAAAGTTTCAGACCTTCTTTTTTGTATTCTACCAATGGATCTCTTTGACCATAAGCTCGCAAATTAACACTGCCTCGCAAATAATCCATCATCTCCAAATGATCCACCCAAAACATATCAAAAGTCTGCAAACTAAGTTCGCGAAAAGCTTTTATGAAATTCTCTTCACCCAAATCCAATCTTTTTTTGGTTACTGCTTCTTTGATTTCTGGCAAAGCATTCACTAATATTTTTTCTAAATAATCTAAAACTTTTTCTTTGTCATCTACCAAAATATTCCTGCGTCTTTCATAAAAAGTTTTCCTCTGAAAATTCAAAACATCGTCATATTCCAAAACGTGTTTACGAGCGTCAAAATTGAGACCTTCTATTTTTTCTTGAGCACTTTCGAGCGAACGAGTGATGAGTTTGTTTTCAATAGCTTGATCTTCTGGGATACCCAATCGCCCCATCATATTTTTAACAGTGTCGGAAGCAAAAACTCTCATAATATGGTCCTCCATCGAAACGAAAAACTGGGTTTCGCCTGAATCTCCCTGACGACCAGATCTGCCACGGAGCTGATTGTCTATGCGCCGAGCATCATGACGTTCGGTGCCCAAGACAAAAAGCCCACCCAAACTTTTGACTTTTTCATAGGCTTCTTTTTCAAAAGGAGCCCCACCAAGTTTGATGTCAACGCCACGACCAGCCATGTTGGTAGCCACAGTCACACCAGCCATCCTGCCAGCCTGAGCGATTATCTCACCTTCTCTTTCGTGATTTTTTGCATTCAACATTTCAAAATTTATCCCTTCTCTTTTTAGATATTCCCCGAGCAATTCATTTTTTTCAATTGAAATAGTACCAATCAAGACTGGTTGACCTTTTTTTTGTAATTCTTTGACTTTGCGTGCAATAGCAAGGAGTTTGCCATTTTCAGTTTGAAATATAAGATCGTTTCGATCTACCCTACCTGAAACTTTGTTGGTAGGTATAGCTACAGTATTCAAGCCATAAACTTTATAAAATTCTTCACTTGAAGTAGTAGCCGTACCAGTCATGCCAGCCAATTTTTCGTACATTCTGAAATAATTTTGATAAGTGATGGAAGCAAAAGTTCGACTTTCTTTTTGAACCGAGGTTTTTTCTTTGGCTTCGATGGCCTGATGCAGACCTTCTGACCAACGTCGGCCCGGCTGAAGTCTCCCTGTATAAGAGTCCACAATAATCACTTCATCATTCTTAACCACATAATCTTTGTCTAATTTGTACAAAGCTTTGGCTTTGACGGCCGTCTCCAAATGGTGGACTAATTTTATACCCCCTTCAGCATAAATGTTTTCCAAGCCCAATATTTGTTCGGCTTTGTTTATACCCTCATCAGTCAAAAGTACCGCATGCATTTTTTCATCTATTGTATAATGGTCACCTTCTTTGAGTTTATCGGCTACTTCTGCAAATTTTTTGTATAAAACATCCGAATCAACCGATGGAGCCGAAATAATAAGCGGAGTACGCGCCTCATCAATCAAAATAGAGTCTATTTCATCGACGATGGCAAAATGATGTCTTTTTTGTCTGACTTTTTCGTATTTATATTCCAAATTGTCACGCAAATAATCAAAACCAAATTCACTGTTGGTCCCATAGGTGATATCAGCTTCATAAGCTTCTACTCGACTGCAAGGTTTCAAAAAATCATGCACTATATGGAAAGAGCCTTTTTCATCCCTCTCTCGATCCAAATTCGAAGTACTAATATCGAAATCCGAAACTTTGGAATTTTGATCATTGGGATTTTGAATTTGTTTCGGGTTTAGAATTTCGGATTTAGAATTTTGTAATTCTGGTACATACAAAAAACTGCTCTCGTGTGCAATCACCGCCACCGATAAACCCAGAGCATCATAAACTTGCCCCATCCAGACCGCATCACGACGAGAAAGATAATCGTTGACGGTCACAACATGCACACCTTTACCCAACAGCGCATTGAGATAAACTGGCAGTGTGGCCACCAAAGTTTTACCTTCACCGGTGCGCATTTCAGCAATACTACCTTGATGCATGACGATACCACCCAAAAGTTGTACATCAAAATGCCTCTCACCCAAAGTCCGCTTCGCTGCTTCTCGCACACAAGCAAACGCTTCTGGCAAAATATCATCTAGAGTTTCTTTTTGCTCTAATCTGGCTTTGAATTCAAGGGTTTTGGCTTTCAATTCTTCTGGCAACAATTTAGAAACTACCTCTTCAAAGCTGTTTATTTGGGGTATTAAAGGCCCTATTTCCTTCAAATAACGACTACTTTCATCACCAAATATTTTATTCAAAAATGACATAACAGGCTCATATTACCACAAAACTCCTGGATTTCCTCACATAAAAACAAAAATCCCGCAGAGCGGAATTTTTGTTAAGTAGGAAAAAAAGGAGACTATGCTCTTTTCTTTGCTTTTGCTTTTGCTTTTTTCTTTGCTGCCATGTTATTTATATTCTTTTTTTTAATTTAAATTAAGAAAAAGAATGAGATTATTTTTCTAAGCGCGCTTGTTCAAAAAATTAAAATAATTTTTTGAACTTTCGACCTGCTGTAATTATCGCTCTAAAAAAAATTTAAGTAAATGATTTTTTATAAAAATATGTGGATAACTAAAAAAATATTCAAAAGAATAAAAAGTTTTTATATTTTTAAAAATATTTTTTATTCTTTATATTTTAAAATAATTATTTACTAAAAAAATAAATTTAAAGTTTATTTAAATAACAAAAAAGTTTCGATAAAAATCGAAACTTTTTTGTTGCATCGCACCGCGACCGGCGGAAGCTATCTCCAAAACAAATGTCTATGTGAGTGCGAACCGCCGGTCACGGTGCGACACACATAATAAGTATAACTAAATTAAAATAAATTTCAAAAGTCTATACATAGCTTTACTAGTTTATTTTATTTCGTAAGTGATACTGATATCAGCAGTGATTTTGGTCTCCCCGGTTGGTAATTCGGCTTTAACTGGGGCCACAGAAGATACCATCATATCTTTACCACCTCCCATACCTTCACCATAGTATATTGGATTGCCACTATTATCGTTATAGTACATGATTTTACCGAGATTGACTCCAAGTTGTTTGGCCAGAGCTTTGGCTTTAGTTTTGGCTTCTTTGATAGCCAAATCTCTAGCTTCAGCCACATATTTTTCTCTATCATCGACAGTAAATTCTACACCACTTATATTAGAAACTGCAGTCGCTCCCACTTTGGTGACCAAATCCCCCACTTTTTCGGTATCTCGCACTTTGACAGTGATCCTTTGACTCACTTCGTAACCAATCAAAACATTTTTACCTCCAGAACATGGATAGGCCAAGCTATTAGTTGTCGCAGTCATTAGGCAAGGAGTTTGGTTCCATTCATATTTAGGGTAAACATTGTAACCGGTAGTTTTGATATCTTTATCTTCTATATCCGATTCACGGACTGCAGCCAAAGCTTTGTTTATTTTGACATCAGCTTTTTCTTGAGCAGCTTTGACAGTAGTGCCTGTCTCAGTTACTGTGAAATTGAAAGTAGCGATATCAGGGATAGCGTAAGCTTCGCCTTTACCTGAAACCATGATGGTTGATTGTGGATAAATCTCTCGGCCAATATTTGGTAACCTCTTGAAATCTGCTAATACTTTTACCAAAAGGAACAAGGACAAAAGCATCAAAGCAATAGCCGACCATTTTGAAACTCTTTTAGATCCTTCTTCACCAAAAAATTGATTAAACATAAATTGTTTAAGTTAATTATAATGCTCCATTATAGCATTTTTACTCACTCAAATCAATCAAGTTTTGGAAGAGACAAACGACAGTGAGAGGGCCAACGCCACCAGGGACAGGTGTAATAGCCGAGACTCGAGGTTCTACTTCGGCAAAATTCACATCACCAACTAGTTGTGATTTTTCATTTCTCCCCTCTCCTGCATCTAGGAGAGGGGCTGGGGGTGAGGTTCTATTAATCCCCACATCTATAACCACTTGCTCTTTATTTACAAATTCTTTGGTTATAAGATCTGCTTTGCCAACCGCCGAAATCAAAATATCACAATCTCGCGCAATTTCTGGAATATTGGAAGTGAGGATATCGCATCTACAAACTTCGGCTCCCCTTTTTTCTAATTCGTTACCAATCGGTTGACCTGCCAAAATACCTTGACCCACCACCGCTATTTTTTTGCCTTTGGTTTCAATTTTATAAAAATCAAGCAATGCCATCACCCCTCGAGCCGTCGCTGGCATGAGAATAGACAAAGAAGACAAACCATCGGCATCTTTTTTTATATCAACTAAATTTATTATTTTTTGAGTATCAATATTTTCTGGCAACGGCAGCTGCACAATGATGCCATTTATATTTTCATCTTCATTTAATTTTTTTATCTCTTTTAAAATCACTTCTTCATCCTTTTGGTAACGTTCGGATGGAGTAATTTTTACATATTGAATTTTTACTCCTATCTCCTCTCCAAATTTTTGCTTTTGTCTTATGTAAACATTTGAGTCTTCTCTATCACCCACCTGAACAATAGCTAAAACCGGCGTCTTTTTAAGCTTTTTGATTCTTTCTATAAGTTCCGCTTTTATTTTCTCCTTAACCGGAGCGCCATATAAAATTTTAGCCATTATGCTAATATAATGATATGAATTGGCCAAAATTGCAAAAGGTAATTTTTATGATTTTTTTGGTTTTGGTCATTGGTTTATTTTTGGGTTATGAAATTTTCGGCAAGGGTTTTGATTCAGAACAGGTCAGACAATATTTAAAAACTTTTGGCATTTGGATGCCTCTTATTTTTGTAATTTTTTACACTATCGGAACTATTTTTATACCTTCCACTCCTTTTATGGCCATTGCTGGGGTTTTGTTTGGATTTAAATATGGTCTAATTTATACTCTTCTCGGTGGATTTTTAAGCCTGATGATAACTTTCACTATTTCCCGGAAATTGGGCCAAGAAAAAATAGAAAACATTTTGGAACATAAATATTTAAAACACTTAGGAGAATACAATAAAAAACTTGAGCGAAGCGCTATAGGTGATATTATTATTTTAAGAATCACCCCCATAATGCCATTCAACGCTTTGAATATTTTAATGGGGGTATCAAAAATAAAAACCAGTGACTATATTATTGGATCAATTATAGGGCTCATACCCAGCCACCTCATCACCGTATATTTCGGCAATATCATCTCTAAAATATTTTAATTTTTTCTCGCCCCTTCTTCACCGAGTACTCGGTCAATATCTTGTACAATAGATTGCAAACTTTCGTCTGATTTGATGACGTAACCGACTGCCCCCATAGCCATGACATCGCTTATTTTTTTGACACTAGAAAGACTTGAGGAAACCAAAATTGGCACTTTGGGTAAATCAGTTGATTCCTGGAGTTTTTTGAGGAAAGCCGTACCGTCCAGTTTTGGCATCATCAAATCCAAAATGACTAAGTCCGGCTTTTCAGATCTTAATTTTTCTAAACCTGCTTCTCCATCTTCGGCGGCAACCAATTGATATTTTTCTTTGGGCAAAGCCGCTTCCAGAGTTTTGGCAAAAAATTGATCATCATCTATCACAAGTATTTTTTTCATCCCGTTAGTGAAAAATGGCATTGCTTTAAAAAAAGCTTAGCATTTTAATGTTAAAATTATTAAATTGGACCTTTTAATATTCATACTACAATTATACACTATAAAATTTTTAATGCCATTTTCTACTACGGGATTCATAAAGGGATTGTAAAGAAGAAACTGGTGCCAGACCCTTCTTTGGAGACCACGCCGATAGTGCCTCCGTGAGCCTCGGCAATGCCCTTAGCAATGACTAGCCCCAAGCCGGTACCCTTACTATCCTTATCCACAGGGCTCAGTTTGGCCTGTTTGAATGTGTGGAATAAGTCTTTTATACTGCCTTCTGGTATACCCAAACCATTGTCTGAAACCACTACACACAAAGAAGATTTTTTCACTTTTATATCTTTAACTCCCGGAAAAACTGGTGTTTTAGACAAATCCAAGTCTTCCGGTAAATTTTCTTTGGAATCATAAACAAAAGCAGAAATCATAATAGAACCACCGGTTTTGGTAAATTTCAACGAGTTTGAAATAAAATTGTTCAATATTTGTTTGACCGCCTGGGGATCAAACTTACAAAGCTCTGGCAAGTTTTTGCTCAGAGACTCACCCAAAGAAATACTACGAGTATCGGCCGAAATTTTATAAAAAGAAATCCTATTTTCAATTACATCTTTTATGCTGGCTTCTTCTTTATTTACTTCAAATTTGCCAGACTGGAGTTTGGAAAGATCCAAAATATCGTTAACCAACTCCAACATCGAAGAAGAGCTCTGCTGAACCATATTCATATACTCTTTGAATTGGTCTGAATTTTTGTCTATTTTACCAGAAACCGTAAGTTCTATGATTTTTTTGATGCCATCCAGTGGTGAACGTAACTCGTGGACGATCATACCCGTGAATTCTTCTCGCACTTTTTCAAGTTCTATATCTTTGGTAATATCGTGGAAAACTACTACCGCTCCCAATATTTGGCTTACTCCAGTACTGGTTGAATGCAAAACGGGGTAAACTCCAATCTCAAAAAAAGTTTCGTCGATATTTACCTTTTCTGAAACAAAAGTCTTTTTGTTGACCAAAGCGTCTTCTAATCGGCCATGGATATCAAACTTGCCTCCCAAACTATCTACGAAATTAAAAATATTGACATGGTGATCGCCGACAGTACCATCAGGATTGGTTGGAGGAACAAATTTTATAATTTTTTTGACGGCCGGATTGGCCACCATGACCCGATATTCTTTATCAATCATCAAAACTCCATCGCCCATACTTTGGACCATGGCGTTCAGTTTTCCTTTTTCCATTTTGACTACTTCTTCCAGACGAGTCACGGCTTCTGAGGCTTGACCGGTAATTTTATAAAGAATAGTCATGTCTTCTTCTTTATATAAACCTTTGTCTACATGGGCAACCGACAAAACCCCCACCACTTTACCTCCAATAACAATGGGAATATTGAATAGAGAGCCGATGCTCTGATTGACCTCATCAATCACGATCGCTCCAGAAACTACCTCATCAAGCACTACGGATTCAAAAGATTTATCGGTCAGAGCCGAGAGCGAAGCTATCATACGCTCTTTCATTTCCTTTATAAACACATTGCTTACCGGCTTTTCAATATAAATATTTACTTTTAATTTTTCTGGAGTAATCACGGCATAACTGACTGCCGTATAGTCAATGAATTGACGCAAAGACCCAGTGATGATTTGCAGTATTTCTTCGACATTCAAAGAATAACCGGTACGCTCACCCAGTTCTTTGATTATGGCTAATTCGTAGAGATGTCTGGTCGCCTCTTCTTTTTCTTTTATTATTTCTTTTTCTCTTTTTTTAATAACCAGAGAAAAATAAAAAATAAAAACCACCAATATCAAAAATACTGGGATTAAAAATAACAACAAAATGGCGCTTGATGGAAGCGCTATATTCATTTAGGTGTTCATTATGCCCTTAAGCAGATTGGTGGCCCCGATAACTGTAAATATATAACCCATAGCGAAGCAAACAGTGCTAACAATATTGAAATCAAAACCGGTATACCAAGGATTAATTATAGTAGCAATAGTCCCAAAAACAATAAAACATAGGGCCAGACCAATATAATTGAGAACCGAACCAAACAATCCACCACCCAGCTTTTTGGCTGATCTAAAAACAATAACAATCGCAATTATGCCTATAATAATAGACAGTAATAAAGAAAAGTTACCAGCAAAAACAGAGGCGTAGGCGAAGCCATCCTCAGGAATTTGTGCATTTAGATTGTTCATGTTTTTTAAATTAAATTAATGTTGGATGGAAGGATACTTTGCAAAAATAGAATTGACTGCGTTTTTGACTATTTCACCAGAAAGAGCCACGTATTCATCAATCAATTTTTGTAACACAACCTGTTCTGCTCCAGAAACTTCAAATACCTCCCCTTCATCTGACACTTTCAAACCAGCCACAGCTCTGGCTTTGAGTATAGCTATTTGAGGACCCAAAATAACAATTTGTTTTTTAATTATTTCAGAAAGCATCTGTTTGTAATCTGTATTTGTGGGTTCCATATTGGATTAAATAAGTTAAATAATATAAACTCTCTAACTCCTACATTATAACAAAATAAAACCGGCCAATAATGTTTTGTGTGGATTGCTATTTAGTCTTGGAAAACCACTTCAAACGGGTACATACCCATAGCGCAAGTACCCTGAAGAGTGCCAACTTCTGAATTAGGTAACGCGATGTCAGTTACACCCGAAAGTGGCAAATTTTGACTTATATTCAAACTTGGTATCCGCACAGAGGAAGAACAGTCAAAAGTACCTTTGGTATTAAATCTCAAAATAGTGGGCAGACCGGCTTTAGCGATACTAGTCCTGGGAATATATCCCCCCTTAGCTTTTATTTCTATGATCTGTACTCCATTTTCAATGATTACATTATTTACGGAAACGGTGTTTTCATTTGTGATTTTTGGATTGCCTTTGCTAAAAATAAAAGCTCCTCCTATGAGGACTACGGCTACAAGTATTGATGTGATTATGCTTTTCATTTTATGGGATGAGTTTTTAAAAATCAAATACTGGTGGAATTAAACCAATAACGACCAAAGCATTTATAAGATTGAACAGAGCAAACATTATAACAATAAGACCAGCCGATTTAAAGAAGATGCCAGACTTGCTGCTATTTTGAATACTAAAGGAACTAAAACTAACCAAGGCCAGCGCCGGCAGTGTACCCAAGGCAAAGGCCAACATAGTGAGCCCGCCCTGCATAAAACTACCAGTAGAAAGAGTATATATTTGCATTGATTGAGTAAAACCGCAAGGCAAAAAGAAAGTAGCGATACCCACCAGAGCTGGAGTAAGTGTGTGGTTTATTTTTGAAACTCCAAACGCGTGTTTTGATATAAATTTTGGCATAGACGGCTGAAATCTTTTTACGAAATGAAAAACATCAAGCAAATTAAGGCCCATCATAAGCATTACCAAACCGATAATCAGCCCCAATGCAAAATTTCCAATTGTGCCCAATTGAAACGTAGCACCAAGTACACCGATCACCCCACCAAGTATAAAAAAAGAAACTACACGTCCAACATGGAACAAAATCTGGGGTTTGACCTTTTCCCCCTCTTTAGCAAAAGTGGCTGACATAGAAAGTACCAACCCTCCCACCACTGCCATACAAGTTGAAAGTGAAGCGATAATACCAATCAGAAAAGCAGTGCCATAATTCACATCACCGGCATTCACCAGATTAACTATGCCCATTTTTTGTAGAACCACAAAGAATATTGCGAAACCTAAAGCTATCGGTATAGCTATTTTAAAATCAGACCAATTTTTATTTTTTATTTGCTTTTCAAGTGATAAGCTATAACCGTGCGGTTTAAGTGACAGGCTTAATTCTACTGCTATTTGCTCTAAAGTCTTATCGCCAAAATCTCCGACAATTTCTACTGAATGATTTTTAAGACTGGACTTGACCGAAGTCACATTTGGCAAATCATTAAGCTCACTTTCAGTCAGCAAAACACAGGAGTTGCAATGCATACCGTGAACGTGAAAAGTATAGGTTTTAGAAGTTTGATTTGTCATAGTTTTTATAATTTTTTAGTTTTTAAGCGTAGCGAATTACCAACTACTGATACCGAAGACATAGCCATAGCAAAACCGGCAAAAACTGGATTTAAGAGTAGGCCAAATATTGGATAAAACAGACCGCCAGCCAAAGGTATACCTATAATATTATAAATAAAAGCCCAAAACAGATTTTGTTTAATACCGGTCATAGTTATTTTTGAAAGTCTTATAGCTTTAACCAATTTTGAAATATCACCATGAAGCAAAGTAATACCAGCTGATTCAATAGCCACATCAGTACCAGTCGCCATAGCGATACCAACATCAGCTTGAGCCAAAGCTGGTGCGTCGTTTACTCCATCTCCGGCCATTGCCACTATTTTTCCTTCGGCTTGCAAACTTTTTATTTTATTAAGTTTATCTTCGGGCATAACTTCAGCTACCACTTCATCAATACCAATTTGCCCAGCGATATAGTTTGCAGTATTTTTATTATCCCCAGTCAGCATTACTACTTTTATATTTAATTTGTGGAGATTTTTTATAGCTTCTATCGCTTCCGGTTTTATACTATCTGCCACCATTACCACCCCCAAAACTTTTTCTTTAATAGCCAAAATAACGGGAGTTTTGCCATGAGTAGTTTCTTCTTCAATCGAAACTGAATCAAAAGATAAATTTAGATCATAGATTAGTTTTGTATTACCGGCATAATATTCTATATTTTCAACAACACCTCCTACTCCTTTACCTTTGATAGCTTCAAAATTTTGAACTGATTTAAAATCAATATTTTTTTCTTTGGCGTAAGCAGTAACCGCATGAGCAATTGGATGCTCAGATTTATTCTCCAACGAAGCTAGTATCGCCACCAGTTCGTCATCTTTTTTATCTGAAAAATTTTTTATTGATACTAGTTCAGGTTTTCCACGTGTTAAAGTGCCTGTTTTATCAACCACCACTACATCTACTTTGTGAAGTTTTTCTAGTGTACCAGCATCTTTGATAAGAATCCCCTCGCGTGCCCCTTTACCCACACCCACAATAATAGCGGTAGGAGTAGCTAACCCCAAAGCGCAAGGGCAGGCAATCACCAAAATGCCCACAAATGAGACTAGACCAAATGAAAGCGCTTGCGAGAAACCCAAGTACCCCGTACCCACCAAAAGCCATAGACCCAAAGAAACAAAAGATAAAACTAAAACAATAGGCACAAAAACACCTGAAATTTTATCGGCCAAAGCTTGGATTGGAGCTTTACTACCTTGAGCTTCAGCTACCATTTTAATGATTCGTGCCAACATAGTTTCAGAGCCTACTTTAGTAGCTTTAAAAACAAACGAGCCACTGGTGTTTATAGTTCCCGCTACCACGGTATCCCCTATTTTTTTTGAAACCGGCATTGGCTCACCCGAAATCATTGATTCATCTATATACGAAAAACCTTCGGTTATAATACCATCCACCGGCACAGCGCTTCCAGGCTTCACTACAATCAAATCATCATGGGCCACTTCGTTTACAGGTATTTCCAATTCTTTTCCGAGACGGAGCACCAGAGCGGTTTTGGCTTGCAGATTTAAAAGTTTTTCTATGGCATCGCCAGTTTTTAATTTTGAGCGAGCTTCCAAATATTTGCCCAGAGTAATAAAAGCGATAACCACGATGGCCACATCATAATAACTCTGCTCCACATTTATAAAAGGTCTGAGGCTTTCTTCAAAGGCGCTTATAACAAAACTATAGAGCACAGCAACTAGCGTCCCCAAACCGATGAGCGTATCCATATTAGCCTTACCATAACGGAAAAAACGATAAAGCCCCAGCAAATATGGACGACCGACTACAAAGAGAGTGTAGGTAGCCAAGATCGGCAAAAGATGATGGAAAAATTCACTCCAAAAATATGGCATCCCCGGTACGAGCTTAAACTCTGCAAAAATATCCCAACTCATAACAAAAATACTGATCATAACGATGGGAACGAGAGAGAGCAGGTTATTTCGCATACTTTTTAATTCTGCGAGCTTTTCTTTTTTAGATTGATTAAGACCCAAATGCTCAGCGTGTTCATTTTCTGACATGCCCATTTCACTGGCACTCATTTTCATTTCTGTATTGGGTATAATCAAAGAATAACCCAGGGGCTCTATTTTTTTAGAAAGATTTATTGGACTTACTTTGGTATCATCAAAATCCACCTTTACAGTTTCAGTCACATAATTCACTTCTGCCGAATTTACACCATCGGTTTTCTTAAAAGTTTTTTCAATGATGCTGGCACAGGAAGCGCAATGCATACCCTTTATTTTGTAGGTTTGATTTATCATTTTCTTTTTAATCTATAAACTTCTAATATTTCTTTGGCAGCTTTTGACCCCTTACCTTCTTTTATTTGAGGGATAACGCAAGAACTTAAATGATTTTCCATCAAAGCATCTTCAATACTTGAAAGCGCATTTTTGACTGCTGAAGTTTGGGTTATCACATCAATACAATAAACTCCTTTTTCTACCATACTTTGTAGACCCCGAACCTGACCGGCGATAATACCGAGTCTTCTTAAAATCCTTGATTTTGGTGTATGCATACAATTATTATTTTAATATAACTACAGTCTATACCCCCAGGGGGTATTAGTCAAGCAAGGAGTGGATAACCGTGCTATACTGAAATTTATGGAAAAGCCCCTTTATCCGATACGCATAAACAAGTATTTGGCCTTCAACAAGCACTCCACTCGTCGCGGGGCTGATTTACTGATCACCAAAAAGCAGGTTTTCATCAACGGCAAACTAGCCGTATTGGGCGACAAAGTTATGGAAAAAGACCAAGTAGAGGTACGCTTCCGTGGCAAACAAAAACCTTACATTTATATTGCCTACCACAAACCTCAAGGCGTCGTCACCCACTCCGCTGAAAAAGGCGAAAAGGAAATCAAAAAT
>Ga0172379_10002840_pt1 | contig 29273 bp, 29 predicted proteins | sample GrowelOW334metaG_FD_119756 | JGI IMG/M metagenome (GOLD analysis project Ga0172379, IMG submission 119756) | Groundwater microbial communities from an aquifer near a municipal landfill in Southern Ontario, Canada - Groundwater well OW334 metaG | ecosystem: Environmental > Aquatic > Deep...
AATGAATAAGCCGAAATTATTTTATGAATGATAATTTACGAAACTTCTGTATCATCGCTCATATCGACCACGGCAAATCTACTCTAGCTGATCGCTTTTTGGAATTCACTGGTACTGTTTCCAAACGCGATATGAAAGACCAATTGTTGGATTCCATGGATCTAGAACGTGAACGTGGCATCACAATTAAACTTACACCAGTACGCATGAAATATACTTTAGACAATAAAGATTATATTTTGAATTTAATCGACACTCCTGGACATGTAGATTTCAACTACGAGGTATCACGTTCGTTGGCCGCCGTAGAGGGCGCGGTATTGCTGGTAGACGCCACTCAAGGTGTTCAAGCTCAGACTATTGGCAATCTATATTTGGCTATTGAACAAAATTTACAAATTATTCCGATTATAAATAAAGTAGACTCCCCCGCCGCCAACATCGAAAAAACTACTGCTGAAATTATTCATCTTTTAGGTTGCGCTCCTGAAGAAATTATTTTGGCTTCTGGAAAAACTGGCCAAGGAGTGGAAGATATTTTGAAAGCGATTGTAAAGAAAGTTCCACCGCCAACTGATTTAAACGACCAAGCGCCACGTGCATTGATTTTTGATTCTTCATATAATGAATTCAAAGGTGTGGTAGCTTCGGTACGTATCGCCGATGGTGAAATAAAAAAAGGTGATCGAATCTATCTCATGACTACACAGACTCCTGCGGAAGTATTGGAATTGGGATATTACACTCCAAAATTTCAACCAGCGACTGTTTTGAAAAATGGTGAGATTGGTTATATTGTTACTGGTCTAAAAGAAGTACGCGATTGTCGTGTTGGTGATACTGTTACTACATTAAATTCCGAAAAAACTGGCGTAGCCAAAGAATCACTTCCAGGATATAAAGAAGTAAAACCGATGGTATATGCGGGTATCTTCCCTAGTGAAGGTGACGGTTATGAAGAATTGCGCGACGCTATCGACCGTCTCAAACTTAGCGATTCCGCTTTGATATATGAACCAGAACATTCGCAAGCTTTGGGTTTCGGATTTCGTTGTGGATTCCTTGGGATGTTGCATTTGGATATTTTTCAAGAACGTATAAAACGTGAATTTAATTTGGATGTAGTGATTACCGTTCCTAGCGTTGCTTATAAAATTGAGAAAACAAATGGGGCTGGTATGACTATCCATAGCCCTCAGGAAATGCCAGAACCAAATCACATTCTCTCTGTTATGGAACCATGGATGACTTTGGATATTATTACACCAAAAGATTATGTGGGTAATATTATGAAACTGATTTCAGAACGTCGTGGACGTTATCTCAATACCGAATATTTGAGTACCGGCTCAGATCAGCGTGCGCTTTTGCATTATCAAATTCCACTGGCCGCCTTGATTACTGATTTTTATGATAAATTAAAAACGGTTACTTCTGGATATGCTTCCATGAACTACGAATTAATTGGTTACGAAAATACTGATGTAGTAAAAATAGACATTTTGGTAGCCGAAGAACAAGTTGAAGCGCTGTCTACTTTGGTTTGGCGCGAAGATGCCTACGGCATTGGCAAAAAGATCTGCGAGTCGTTAAAAGACTCACTCCCCCGCCAACAATTCGAATTAAAAATTCAAGCCGCGATTGGTGGAAAAATTATCGCTTCCGAGAGATTGGGTGCCTTGCGCAAAGATGTTATTGCCAAACTATATGGCGGCGATGTGACTCGTAAAATGAAATTACTAGAAAAACAAAAGAAAGGTAAAAAGCGTATGATGGCCCATAGCAAAGTGGATATTCCATCAGAGGCTTATTTGGCAGTATTAAAAAGATAATTAAATTATATATGAAACACAAAACCATAAAACAACTTTGGGCAGTCGTGGCCATTATTGGTATAATTGCAATGGTGTTTTTTACTATCATGCCAATTTTTCAATAAGTAAATGATATGCGAATATTGCGTAAGTATCAACTGGATGTAATATTTCTTTTTTTTGCATTGATTCTCATCATGTGGTCTTATTTTTATGGTTTGAAATATCTGGGAGTGGACCCACATCGCTATGAGTGGTTTGTGGCTGGACCGTTATTATTTTTCTACATACTTTATATTTTAAAAATGCGTAATGAAATAACCATTGCTGACAGACGAAACTTAACCACCAAATCATTAGTCTACTGGGTACTACTTGGGATTTCATTATTTTCTACATACAATACCCCAATTCCCGCCACAGATTATTGGTCTCTCAATGCCCTATTCCTCGCTTTTACTATTTTATTAGCCGATTCATATTGGGATTTCAGAGGTATCACATTAAAAAATTTCAAAAAATAATATGAAAAGATTGGCTGAAAATGCTGAAAATTTTGGTTTTATAGACACATCTATACCGGCTTCAGAAGAAACGGAGGCTTTAGAAGCTAAATTCGAGGACGGCGAATACGTCTCACGAGAACAAGTTAGAGACTACGCTCACAAAATTGCTGAGGCAGTTAACGAAATTTCTAGTCCTGATGAGCAGAGGCTGATTTTAATGGATTTCTTAAAAGACAAAGAAATATTAACTTTTGCAGATTTGATGACAAAGGTGGAATATCCAGAATTTTTTAAATTAAAAAAGAAAAATAAAGTCACTGGAAAATTTGAGGTAGACGAAAAAAAGTTAAAAGAGATAAAATTAATGGTTTTGGATACAATCAAGGCTATCAAAAAGCAGATTATTTACGAATTACAAGGACAACTCAGTGATGACTTATTTTTCTTTATTAAAGCACAAATTGAACCAGATAAAAAAAGTATCAACAAAAAAATGATTCTATCTGACTCTGAATTTAACGAACTTTTTTTTAAAGAAACTCAAAATCTTCCTCCAGAATTAATTATTGACAGATACAATAATTTAAAAAAATTATCAGCCGCATTTGATTCACTAGAAAATCCGGAGACAGACATGCCTTATGTGATTAGACCAAGGATTATTGAAGAATCTAAGAAAAAGTTAGCTGATTACAACCCATCAGTTGGATACGCGGTAGATACAAAAGATTTAATTACAATAGAGGATATTTTCGTAAATGAAAAATATACTAAAGAAATAACAACAAAAGAGGCGCTACTTGCAATTATTGATTGTTTAAGAGGTGAAAAATTTCTAGCTGACAACAACTTAACTCTGACTGATATAAACACAATTGACATAGGAAAAAATTTTGGAATTGATAAAAAAACAAAAAAAGGAATTCTTTTTGACTTAGATGGCTTACAAAAAGCGGGTCAAGCGACACCTGGCTTAATTGGACCTAGAGATTTAGGTAAAGATGGACTGACTAGTAATTTCCCCCCTGAATATCATCCTTTGGTTATGGGAGAATCAAATGTCGTTGCTGTTTCCAAATCGATGATTTGGGAAACTGGAGAAACATTACGACGAATTGCCGCAAAACAAATATTTAAGTTAAAATACAACGCAAAAAATTTAGATGAACAAAAAAATTTACAAATGATTGAAGCCTGGACGCAAATAATGACTTTTTCAAATGAAATGATTGCTAGAAATCCAGACGATCGACCAGATTTTGATTACTGCATAGACAAACTAACTAAAATAGTCGAGGAATTTTTCCCGGAAGAAACATATTAATATGCCAAAAAAATGGATTATCTCCCCTGCCGCGCCGACTGAATTTTTAAACTCACACCCTGAACTTCCACCAATTGTGGGACGCTTGTTGTACAACCGTAACATAAAAACCCAAGAACAAATTGATGAATTTTTGAATCCAGATTATTCTCAAGACATTCATGATCCTTTTTTGTTTAATGACATGGAAAAAGCAGTGGAGATTATTTTTTCACATATTAAAGAACAAAAAAACATCGTCGTACACGGTGACTATGATGCCGACGGTGTTTGTGCAACCGCTACTATCGTGGGTTGTCTGAAAAATATTGGCGCCAAAAATGTTTCAGTATTTTTGCCTCATCGGGAAACGGATGGATATGGATTGAACATGAATACTGTCAAAGATTTAAAAGAGAAAAAAACTGATTTGATAATTACTTGTGATTGTGGCGTGAGCAATACTCCCGAAATTGAATTGGTCAAAGAACTTGGAATGATGATAATTGTTACTGATCACCATTCTATCCCTGCACACATTCCCCCTGCCGATGCTATTATTCATCCAAAAATGCCGAATGAAAAATACCCTGACAAAGGCTTATGTGGTGGAGCAGTCGCATTCAAACTTGTTCAAGCCCTGTTAAAAACATACCAAAATAATAATCAAACTCTACTAGATGGTAAATCATATGAAGCTTTTGAAAAGTGGCTTCTGGATTTAGCGGCTATCGCTTCCATTGGTGATATGGTGCCATTGATTGGCGAATCTCGCACATTAACCAAATACGGATTAACGGTACTAAACAAAACTCGTAACATTGGCTTAAAAAAATTAATGTTTGTGGCTGGTATCTTGGATGAAAATGGCCAACCAAAACGAGGGTCTATCGACGCACACACTGTAGGTTTTCAAATTGTCCCCCGCCTCAATGCCGCTGGGCGCATGGATCATGCCAACAGTGCCTATGCTTTGTTAATGGCCATAGACGAACATGAAGCAGAAAATCTGGCATGGCAATTAAACCAAAATAATCTTGATCGCCAAAAGTTGACTGAAAAATTGGTGAATCAGGCAATTAAACAAATTCAAGAAACTGGCCAAGAAAAAAACCCTTCTTTATTTGCCTTTGGTGAAGAGTGGCCAACTGGAGTATTGGGATTAGTGTCAGGACGACTCAAGGATATGTTTTATAAACCCTCTCTCGCTATGAGTTTAAGTAGCGAAAAAGAAATTGTTGGCTCTGGCCGAAGTATTTCGGAATTCAATCTTATTTCTGCCATGCAGGAAAGACCAGAATTTTTTGATAAGTTTGGCGGACATCCCCAAGCATGTGGTTTTACCTTAAAATCCAAAGATTCTTTGGAAGAATTTAAAACTTTTCTAAATAAAAAGGTATTGGAAGAAACTAAAGGAATTGATCTTGTACCACAAATAAATATTGATTCTGAAGTAGAATTAGAAGAAATAAATTGGGAAATGTTTGATTTACTTCAAAAATTTGAACCATTCGGTATGCATAATGAAGAACCGGTTTATGCCGCCTATGGATTAACAGTATTAAATATTAATCCGGTAGGACAAGATGGAAAACATCTACAGCTTAAATTCAAACACGATTCGCAAATAAGTAAAAAAACTATCGGTTTTGGATTAGGAGACATCACCAGACACCCAGATGATTGGAAAAATAATCTTCATGCGGGAGATAAAATAGACATTGCTTTCTGTATCGAGGTAAACGAATGGAATGGTAATCGTGACTTACAAATGACAATTCATGATATTAAAAAAAGTGCTGATTAATCAGCACTTTTTATTTTATGGTTATTTATGAATTTTTCAATTCACTTTGCAACTGCTCCCACTTCTTTTTCAATTGCTTGATAAGACTGGATTTAACTTCATCTGCCAATTCTTTTTTGGCAGAATATTCTGCTACCGCACGCTCCACTAGAGCGTCCCACATTTCTTGAGTTGGTCCTTCTAGCTGTTTTATACTTGCTTTCAATTCATTATATAAAGGTTCGAGATGCATCAAAATTTTGGTGCGCATTTCTTTACCTTGTGAAGTCACATTGAACCAAGTCAAAAATGCACCCAACACACCTCCCAGAATAAGCCCCTTTTTAAAATTACCCATATAATAACAATTAATGTAATGCCAGTATATTATACCACACCTTCAAACTAGATGGTAGCGCAGTCTGCGGCGGCTGTTGGATTGCCAGTAGTATCATACCCAAATCCTGCCCCGTAAGCGGCACCAGACAAGGTCTGACCACATTCTGCTGGTGGAGTATTAAAGGCGGCACAGATAGCCTGTTTCACAGCATCGGCAGTACGATTGACACCTTCTACCTGAGCACCGTTGATTACCAATGTAGGCGAACCTTGTACATCATATTTGGTGTTCAAATCTTCATTCACAGGATAAAGCGGATAGCGTCCAGACAACCATGTAGTTTGATCGTTGAATTTATCAAGAGTCTTATATTTGGCGTTGGTAGCACTGACACAAGAACTTAGACTATTTTCAGTGATGCCCACTTGAGACAAACAACCTTTGTAATCATCCTTACCAGTAAAACATTGGAGATACGCAGAAATTTTTGCCGGTTGATTTTGCTGAATACAATATTGTCTAGTATTTTCTTCAAGTTCTTTCAAACCATGCATAGCATAAGAAACAAATTTGAGACTAATATCAGCTTTATTTTTTAACAAATTCCAAGCTGGTAAATACGCTTTTTCCATTTGCAAACCATATGGACAATACGACATCACAAATAGTTCTACTACAGGGCGATCGGATTTTGTTACTGAGACTGGAGTGGCTGGTTGTTGCGAGCCATCGTTAGCTACTGGTGAAACATTTGCTGATAAATCCGTACTACGATTTCCTTTAAAATATATACCCAACATCACCAAAAAACCAACTGTACAAATAACCAAAACACCTGCTACCAAACCTACGATAAGAGCACTTTTTGAATCCAAACTGGCAAAGAAAGATTTCTTCTGTTCCATATAAAATGAATTAGGAGTTAATTAGTATTAATTAGACATTAGACTATTATAAACTATAACTAGGTCTTCGACAATACTCACATTGTGAATATCTTCTCCTTCTTCTACTAGCCCCAAAACTGCAATATTTTCTTTGTTTTTAAGCATTTTTATGCCCACCTGTGACTCATCATATCGTTCAGCAAAAAAAACAACGAACTGGGCTGCCTTAAATAACTTTGGGAGATAATAATAGTTATAAAATTTTATAAAATAAGAAAAAAAATCTGGGCATTGAAAATCATGATGATAAGTAATAATAAATTTTTTATCTGGATAATTTTTTATCCATTTTAACATTTTCCCCGCCTCACCAAAAAAAGGACAATGCAAATTTATTATGTCAAAAAAATCCCAATCGGCGATATTTTTTTCGAATGGTTCCTGACCGGCATACCTCCTAGATGGGGCTGTTTTTTTTACCTCAAAAACCTGTTTTCTAGTAACAGCACCATACTCTATGGTAATCGCAGATGCTTCCACACCAAAATCGGCTTCGGCTTCCAAAATTTTGAAAGACTCTGAATGAATATCTTCGAAATAATCAAAGGCATTAGGAATGACGTGAAGTACCTTCATACTTTTTTGTTTGGTTTAAGGTATCCTGTCTAACAATTTTTGTAATTTGATGATCTATTTTTTCTAAACGTACGAAAATTTTGAATAGTAAAAAAAATAGTAAAGCGATGGCTAAATATATAATGGCATCAACTCCTCTGCCAACTCCCAACACTTTTGCCAAAATCAATGTCGAATTCGGACTAACTACTACTAGACCAGCCAAAATCCAAAATAAAACCCAGCCAATCGCTTCTCTACTTTTCAATTCTCCAGATCGAAATTGGTTAATAACTTTAAACAAAACAAATAGAAAAAATGCTACTAGAATAATTTGAATAATAATCATATTATTTATTAATTTTAGCTATCAATAAATCCCATAGAATTTTGAAACCACCTGTCGCACCCTGACCATCTTCAAAATATGTAACTTCTACCGGTAATTCACCGTATTTTAAATTATATTCTCTTACCAAACGTGGAATTTCAGAATTATGGGCCATTTGGTCTTGAGAAATATAAATTTTTTCGACCGCTCTGCGATGCATAATCCTAAAACCATTATGCACATCAGACAACTTTAACTTGGTGATCCAATTATTTATTATTCGACTGACCGGTAAAATAAAATATTTTTTGAAAAATGGAACTGTTGACCTGGTATCTAAAAATCGAGAACCAAAAACTACGTCCAAATTTTCCTCTGTTAATTTTTTTATACCAGATGCAATATCAGAAACATTGAACTGTCCATCCGCATCAAAATGAACAATAATTTCTGCCTTATTCTGTAAGGCAAATTCATTACCAGTTTGTAGAGCGGCTCCTTGTCCACGATTAATCACGTGGTTCAGAACTATCGCACCAGCGTTGATAGCTTCTCTAGCTGTATTATCATCTGAACCATCATTGACAACTACAACATTGGCAAAACCATGTTGAAAAAGGTCGCGAATTACGCGACCGATTTTTGGTTCTTCATTATAGGCCGGTAAAACTATAAATATCATACGACAAGCTTGAGCATCTGCCATTACGAAAATTATTTACTATGAAATAATAAGGCTTCTTTATTGGCAACAGTATAATCAATCGCTTTCTGTAATCCATCTTCCATACGAATTAATGGCAACCACCCCAAAACATCCTTGGCATAAGTAAGATCAGGTAAACCTTTTTTGGTCAAAAACACCAGTGGTTTTTCAAAAACTACTTTGGAGGTGGAACCAGTGAGTTCGATAATTTTCTGAGCTACCTCAGTATAACTTATTACTCTGTCTCCACCCAAATTAACTATTTTTACTTCTGGAGCAGATCCCATCAAACGCACAAACCCATCGACCATATCACTAACATACAACAATGAAGTAGACATGGTTTCGTCTCCATAAATAACCAAGTCTTTGCCCTCTAATGCATTAATAATAAAATCAGGGATCAGTTGCCCCTCAAATAATTTCATCCGCGGACCAAAAGAAGTAAACACGCGTGCAATTTTGGCATCAATACCGTAAATCTGACGATACGTTTCTACACAAGTCTCGGCGAATCGTTTACCTTCGTCATAACAGGCACGTGGCGTCAAATGATCTACTACTCCCTGATACGATTCTGAAAATTTGTTATCACCTTCAGGGTCGCCATAAACAACTGAACTTGAAGCAAAAATATATTTAGCGCGATATTTTACAGCCAAATCCAAAGTGTTAATCATCGCTGAAGAATTGGATAATAATGTCTTCATCTTTAATTTTTCAAAATCCTTTGGGCTGGTTGGACAAGCCAGATGATAAATTTCTTGAATACCTTGAAATTTTACTTTAAATTTATCTAGCTCATCAAATTTGTTCAGATCGATAGGATTATCTACATCATAATTGATGAATTCGAAATCTGGATATTGCAAAAGATGCTCAATATTCTTTGGTGAAGAATTCGAAAAATCATCCACACAAATAACATTAGCTTCTTTTAATAATCGTTCACACAAATGTGAACCAATGAACCCGGCTCCACCGGTAACTAGGATATTTTTCTTCTCAAATACAGGATTTTCCATAGGGAAAAACGTTAATTTTTAACGCTTATATTATAACATCTGCTCGAAAAAATGGCAACCACAAAATTAGTTCAAATCTAACCATTTGTATTGTTTCGCTGTAATTTTGGTGGTAGTTTTTTTGCCCTTTTTAACTATCTTTTCATTATATTCTATCTGAAATGTCCTTTGGTCATCGACAGAATTTATTTTTATACTGGTTGGAATCTTTTTGGATGAATAATCCCCGGTTGGAACAGCTACTTCCGTCCATTGTCGTCCCTGTTCAGTAAAAAATTGCACATAATAATATTGACTTCTTTTTACCATAGCAAATACCTCATCCGATTTTCCGTCCAAGGAACGAGTGGCTGTCAATGCTACTATCGGGGCATCTCCAGAACTACCAAAAAAATAATTTTGTTTTTCTCCCTTGGTATAAATTGTTGTATTTTTAAAATAATAACTCTCCTTAGATAATAGATACACAATTTGAACGCCGTCAATTGCACTTTCTACCGTCTTACCAACGTTAAGACGTCCAAATCCAATTTGATTGGAAAAAACTGAATTTTTTGATTGAATATCGTCACTATTCTTGAGAAGACTATCAATTATATCTTTGGCTGACCAATCTGGTCTAATTGATTTTAACAAGGCCGCAGACCCAGCCACCAAAGGAACAGAAAACGAAGTTCCCTGCCATGGACCACTAAATTCTTTGTTATATCCATATGCTGGGGCGAATCTTTCAGTACTGAAAATATTTTGGCCAGGCGCCACCAAATCAACACAACTGCCATAATTTGCAAAATCGCTAAGTTTGTCATTTTCATCAACAGCTGATACACCAATAATCCAATTCTCTGTAGAATCAGCATCCATACATACTGGATAATGGCGTTTGGCGTTTAGGTCTCCATTTCCAGAACGTTGATCATTGCCTGCGGCCGTCACTATAACAATTCCTTTATCATAAGCCTCCCGCAATATTTGTTTTAAATATGCATCATCAGTTGTACCTACCATACTCATACTGATCACGTCTACTTTATTATCAATAGCATATCGGATTGCTTTGTTTACTTGTGAATACGAACCATTACCATTACTATCAATAGCACGCAGTGGCATTATTTTTATTTTCCAATTTAAACCTGTACCACTTTTATTATTGTTTCCCGCCGCTCCAATCAAGCCAGCAATAACAGTGCCATGACGAATTGCTTCTGGATCTTCCGTATTATTAAAAACACTAGTTCGAATATCATTATTATTTTCGATAAAATTCCAACCATGAACATCATCTATAAACCCATTACCATCATCATCATAGCCGTTGTCTGGAATTTCATAGGGATTTTTCCAAACATTGGTAACTAAATCGTCGTGCCAAATATCAGCGCCAGTATCAATAATTGCCACCGTAACCTGATTGGAACCAGTGGAGTAATCCCAAGCACGTTCTGCTCCAATTTGTTGCCACATTTTTTGTTGTTTCAAATATTCTGGGTCATTTGGAATTTTAGCAAAAACCACATTGGAAAACAAAAAAAAGCCCAAAATTGCAACCAGGGTTGATTTTTTAGCTAAATTATAATATAATCGTAACATACGATATATTATACACTAGATAATTCAAAAAAACCATGTACCGCCTCAAACAACTAACAATCCTTATTGGTGACCTAATATCTCTCTACTTAGGTTTATATTTAGCTATATTTTTGCGATATTTGGAGGTTCCAAGCCAAAAAAATATTGACGCGCTAATTGGCCCATTTAGCTTATTGTTTTTTGCCGCTGTGGTAATTACTTTTATTAGTGGCATCTATGATTTGGGAAAAGCCAAAAATAATTTTGCTTTATACCAAAAAATATTTTTGGCCGCTATTATTTGGATCGTACTAGGAGTGTTATATTTCTATGCCACACCAAAAACTGGTATTAATCCAAAAACTACCCTAGTCTTGGCTGCTTTATGCGGATTTGGACTTTTGTCTCTGTGGCGTTTTATATACAATCGATTTGTGGCCGCCACTATATTAAAAACTAAAATTGTCTTTATAGGATTTTCAAACGAAACACAAAAAATTGCCAAGACGATAATGAATTCACCACAAATAGGTTACGAAGTAGTAGGTGTAGTGGGCACGCAAAACTGTCCAGACAACATAACATGTACCCAAAATTTGTCAGATATCAAAATTGCACCAGACTTGATTGTATTAGATTTCAATTATCAAAAAAATGAAACGATCGCCAAAGATTTATATCAGAAAATTTTTAGTCAAATTAGTATTATTGAACTAGCAGACTTTTACGAAATTATTTATCGTCGCCTTCCTCACTTTACCTTTTCAGAAAATTGGTTTTTGACTAAATTCCAAGAACAATCTAAAAAAGTTTATGATCGTTTTCGTTTGCTACTAGATTTTATTGCCGCTATGCTAATGGGAATGTTTTTTGTTGTTACTTTTCCTGTGATTGCTTTAGCCATAAAAATAAACTCCAGAGGGCCGATTTTGTTTAAGCAAACTCGTATTGGACGAAATGGTCAACTGTTTTCAATTTATAAATATCGCACCATGCGAGCTTTAAACGTTGATGGTAGTGCTGAGACTGATGGTCCACAATATGCCACAGAAAAAGATAGTCGCATTACTTTTGTAGGAAAATTATTACGCACTACTCGCCTAGATGAAATACCTCAGTTTATAAATATCTTTAAAAATGAAATGGGGCTAATAGGTCCACGCCCAGAGCGTCCAGAATTTGTCGACCAACTCACTAAATTAATGCCATTTTATTCTTTACGTCATTTGATAAAACCGGGTCTAACAGGCTGGGCACAATTACAAAAAAGTTATTATGGTACGTTGGATGAAAATTTGGGCAAACTTGAATATGATCTATATTATATAAAAAATCGCGGCCCATTACTGGACACCGCGATTGTGCTGAAGACTGTAAGTGTAGTACTTGGGATGATCGGAAGATAACAGAATCAATTAAAAAACGAACGAGTTATAATTACTTTTTTGCGGGTTATGAAGCCGAGGCTTCATCCCTGAGCCTCTCGCGAGGTGAGGAAAGCAAAAAAGTCATTATAATTCGTTCGTTTTTGTTTTACAGTTCAATTACAGTCTGCTCCCCCACTATCAACCGATGAAAACCATCGGTATTTTTTTTCTTTATTTGTACATTACCGCCGACTATACTATCTCTAATTTTCAAATCACATACCATGTGGCAATTGGATAATATAATAGAATTGGCTATTTCTACATTCTCGATGATGCTACCACTACCGATAGTTACATTCGGAGAAATTGTACAATTTTTTAACGTACAATTTTCACCTATGATAACTGGACCATTAATTTTTACATCTTTATCTACGGTGGTACCAACACCAATTTTCACATTACCATTTATCTTGGCTCCATTTTCTACTTGGCCAAAATTTTTATATTCACCCTCTGGCATTTCTTCCAACAATAACTGATTAGCTAAAATTAAATCTGTTGGAGCACCAGTATCTTTCCACCAACCAGTAATCTCTTTATGCCCAACATTATAATTATTTTTCAAAAGATGAGAATGAATATCAGAAATTTCATATTCTCCACGAGCGCTTTTATTTATTTTTTTAAAAATATCAAAAAATACTTTTGGTCCATATAAATATATTCCTGTAACTGCAAAATCATTGGGTGGATTTAAAGGTTTCTCAACCACGTCAATAAGTTTATTTTCAACATCAAAAATTGGTACACCAAAACGATTCGGGTCCGGCACTTTTGATAGAGCCAACATGCAATCAAATTTATTCTGTGCAAAATCTTCCAACATCGGTCTGATGCTCCCTAATACAATATTATCCGACAAATAAAACATGAAAGGATCATCGCCGATGAAATCTTTTGCTTCATTTACCACATGAGCGATACCTTGTGGTCCACCAGTCTGTTCAAAAAACTTTATTTTTATTCCCCAATGACCACCGTCGCCAATGTGTTTTTGCAAATCAGTTTCTCCAGGATTGGTATTTATAAATATTTCTTCTATCCCCGCCTCTACTGCTTTGGCGATAGCATGAAAAATCATCGGCTTGTTGGCCAACGGAATCAAGTGTTTATTCATGGTTGATGTTACCGGACGCAATCGAGTCGCTCTTCCACCTCCGGTCAATATCGCTTTTTTAATTCTTTGCATAACAATTACCAAAAAATAATATTCTTCACAATCAACCAATAAAAATTCATTAGTGGATTCGCGATGTAATCTAAAATTGGATTTTTAATACTTTGTTCATTAAAAATTATTTTTCCAACAAAGGTTTTGATCATTTCTCTATCGGAAATCTTGCGAATGCTTTGTACATAGGCACGTTTTTTCAACCATAACTTCCAACTAGATAATTCCAACCAGTATGCATAGGCTTTAAATTTTTCTTTTATCCAACCCTGTTTGGCGGCAAACAGCAATAAGCCTACTTCAAGTATTAATCCCATTGGTAAAAATAGTAATAGTGTTGGCCATTTAAAAAACATCAACATCACGCCCATGCGATTGCGTTCAATGTAATAAAATTTTATCTGATTACGTCCAAAAGAATATTTATGATAAAACAACGAGTCGCTAGCAACCATTATTTTATAACCAGCAATTTTAAGACGAAAACTATATTCAATATCTTCATGATACATAAAAAAATCATGATCCCATAAACCGTACTGGCTCAATAAATCCGCTCGCATCAATATGGCCGCTCCACTGGAATAAGAAGTCTCATAAACTTTTTCCAATTTTAAACTATCCTTTTTTACACGTAAATTATCACAAAAACCCAATCCCAAATAATGAAAAGAGTTACCGGTACTATTCAATAAATCCGTCTCTGGGTAAAGCATCAAAAGCGACTGTACTGCTCCAACTGTTTTATCCTTTTCCATGACATCGATTAATGGCTCCAAGAAATTGGCCGCTACAAAACCATCGTTATTATGAAAATAAACATAATCGAAACCATTGTCCAGAGCCCATTGAATACCAACGTTATTTCCTCCAGCAAAACCCAAATTTTCTTTTTGTGGTAAAAGCGTAATGTGTGGTAATTCATTTCCTGACATCAACATGATGTTTTCTTCAAGATATCGAACTGATAAACCATATGTCGGATGCGGATTGTCCACTACCACAAATTCAACTTTATCTTTTGGATAAGTCATTTTTTTCAAGGCTGAAACTACATCATCAATATATGGTTCGCAATGATAGGAAAGATAAATAATCGCTACTTTTGGAAATTGATTCATATATTAAATAGAATAATATTTATTATTACCTTTCCACTTCCACATATATTTCAACCAGCTAATAAAGTGAATACGAGCTAATTTATTTTTGAAAAAGGCTTTAAATATTCCTGGCACTTTTGCACTATCACGAGCATGAGCGTGAAAAATTTGGACATCGGCTAAATAATATATTGGCCAACCTTTTTCCCACATACGGCGACACCAATCCGAATCTTCCATATACATAAAGTACCGATCGTCAAAAAAGCCTACTTGATCAGTTGCTTCTTTGCGTGCCATCATAGCTGAACCCATCACCCAATCTACTGGACGAGTTTCATTATGATCAAAGTCTTTCATGAGTAAACGATCGGAGTATTTTTTTACCCAAGTATATTTTTTATCAAAATTTATTTGTTTCAACGGCTTAATAACAATAGAAGGAAAATCAAAACGGTAACAAGAATATTGCAACGACCCATCCATATTTAAGACCTTAGGACCAATCATACCAATTTTTGGATGTTCATCCATGTATTTTATCATCCGTTCAATCGTATGTGAATTTTCAGGAACTACTGTATCTGGATTGAGTGTCATATAGTAACGTGCTTCCAATTGTGCAAATGCCTGATTCAAACCACGGCCAAAACCAACATTATCACCACAACTAAAATATTCCACACTAGGAAATTTTTCTGCCAGTGCTTCTTTGACACCATCCTTGTTGAGGGAATTATCAGCGACGATAATTTTTATATCAAAGGGACAATTCGTAATATCTTTAACGATCGAATCAAGAGCGCGTATAATATCGTTCTTGGATAAAAAATTTAGTAATACTAAATTGACATCTTTCATAAAATTATTTCCACCATTTTCTTAAAGACTTATAATCAGCTTTTTTAATCTTGTTTATTTGTTTACGTTTACTTTTTAAATCCTCTCTCCCCTGCCAGACCTCTTTTAGACCAGCCAAAACCTTTCTATCAAACAATAATAGAAAGGCAAACTTCTTTAATTCATACCACAAAATCCAGGGAAAATCAAGGGTGACATTCCGCCAATACTCATTTTTGTAGAGTGTCCGAAGGTGGTTTTTGTAGCTATGATATTGTACCCACGGAGATTGGTTCTTCTTATTTTGAATAGCCGATTTATCATCCATCCCCTTTGGACCTGCCCCTGTCCTGTCATGATAGGCAACAATATCAAGTAAGATGTATGATTTGAATCCAGCTGATTGCAAACGATAAGATAAATCCACATCCTCTTTGTAAGCATGATAACTTTCATCCAAAAATTGGCTACCATCAAACGCAACTTGTTGCATAGCGCTTCGACGTAACATAGGAAATGCACCAGATGCGCCAAAAACTTCTAGGGGTTTGATAACATTGTCATTACCGTGAAAACGATAATCTTTTTTTACGTCATCCCAATTACACTGTGTGTATTGTTCAATCACCCGACGATTGCGAAATATTTTTAAACCCAAAGCGTCTATTTGATTACTAAAACTTTTCTCTAAACCTTCTGTGGCGATTTTCGCGAAATCCCATTTCATCAGTCTTGGAGAAACAGCAGCCACATCTTTATTATCATCTAAAAAGACAACCATCTTATCCAAACAATCCGGTTGCAGATACATGTCTTGATTTAACAATAGAAAATATTCACTATCAGTATCACGATATACTTGATTGTGCCCACCAGCAAAACCATTGTTCGTTGGATTAACAACAAATTTATATGGAACAGAAAAATTTTCTAATTCCTTTTTAATTAATTCTATCGTATTATCCTTGGAATCATTGTCTACTATATACAAAAACCAATCTTTGCATGTTTGCTTGCGTAAAGACTCAAATAAAAATGGTATATATTTTGCACCATTCCAGACGACTAGATGTACGGATAATTTTTGCATAATTATTTATGTAATTTATCATTGACCCAGGCCATCCCAATACCAACTGGTCTAAAAATTGCAATCCATATCCATTTATACCACGGCTCCCACTTTTGAAAATATTGTAGCATGCTCTTGGTAAAATATTTCTGTTTCCACAGAGTGGTACGCTGATTAAAACTTTGTCCAATATAATCTACACAAGAAATTACTGGCGTATGCATCACTTTATATCCCAATCGTTTTACTTCACGACAAGTGTCTACATCTTCAAACCAGATAAAATATCTCGGATCAAACGCCCATCCCAATTTTTCAAAAACATCACGGCGCATCATCATAAACGACCCACGTACCGAATCTACTTCCTGTTCTTTGTCTGCGTCAAAACATTTGAACATATAATAATCCAAAATTGACGGAAATAAGTGCGGAAGTTTTAGTATCACCGCTAATTGATCAAATACGCCAGGAAAACGACGCGGTTGAGCGTCTGCGTTCAGAATTCCATTTTCATCTACCAAACGGCAGCTGGCCAATCCAACATCGCTGTGTGTGTGCATCCAATTTACCATTTTATCCAGGCTTCCCGCTTCTACGCGCATATCGGGATTTAAAAATAACAAAAATTCACCACTGCTTAATTTTGCGGCAGTATTATTTGGCACACCAAAACCAAAATTTTTTTGATTTCTAATCAATTTTACGTGAGGATGTTTTTCAGCAATCAAATCAGCCGTACCATCTGTCGATGCATTGTCCACTACAAATTCCTCAAACAAAATATTCTGACAACCGTTTTTGACAGATTCGATCTGTTCGCCAATCAATTTGGCTGAGTTCCAGGTGACAGTAATGACTGACAAATTCATATTCTATATATTTTACGCTTCATATATATTGTTTTTCTTGCGCTCAGACTTGTACCGAATTATTCGTTTTTCAGACAGCCTATTTGGTTATCGGTACTTCAGACAATTCGCGCTACGAAAAATAATATACATTCAGCTATAATATTTACATTCACTTTTTTAATTGTTCCTTAAAAAAATCCACAAACGGAATAGCGGTTGGATCAATCCCCTGCAACATGGCGCCATAATAACTTACATAACTTCCAAAAACCAATACTTCGCATGCTTGTAGAATTTTAGTTTTTTCGTTTGCTCGATATGACCAATATTTTATTTCATTTTTTTCTAAAACTTTTTTGGTAATATCAAAACGCTTTTGGAGACGCACATCATACAGTGCCGATTCAAACAACACAAACCCTAAACTATTTTTATTATTATCTGGATAAATCATTCCTTCCATCAGATGATGATTGAGTTCTGGTATGAGGAAATATCCCGCAAAACGTTTGGCATTTTCATTAGTTTGATTAGCGGCCGCATGAGCATTACCCGACAAATGTTGTGCTCCGAGAAACCATACACTTTTACCAAATAAATTAGTAGCCATTTCTTTGGCCAAATTGTTATCCAAATTAGCCGTACCAAATTCAACATCATATTTACTTAGAGCTACCACAATATTATTTACATCTTTTGCGGATAGTTTTATCAACCCCGCTTTTGCAAACAAAATCATTTGTCCTACTATTAAATATCCCAATCCCATTCGTGGCGAACCACAAGGATTATTATTGGTGGAAAAAATCAAACTTGGAATTTTTCTTGCTAATCCAATTTTGGCCAAATCTCCATCAGAAGTAATGATAGCCATTTTGGCTTTTCTTTTGTCCGCCTCTTTCATTGCGAATAATGGTTCTTCAGTGGTACCGGAATAACTAGAAACCACCACTAAACTATTTTTATCCACATAAGCTGGTATATGATATCCATTCACGATTTCCAAAGGAGCTTTGAGTTCATCAAAAAATACAGATTTAATAATATGCGCCCCAAGTGTTGAACCACCCATTCCAAGCACAACAATATTTTTTACTCTTTTATAATTGGCAGGGATTTTTAATTTTTTGGCACACTCCCAAACTTCTTCGACTTGTTTTGGTAATAGTTGCAAACTCCCCAACATATTTTTGGAATCAAGTTTTTTTATTTCTTCGATATTGTTTAAAATAGAATTTGACATAATATTAATTATTTTTTTGAATTTTGATGTTTTTCTAAAATTATTTTAAAACGACGAGCCAAAACTGCTTTTGTAAATGTATGGGGATTATTTTTTGTCTTATTATAAATTGAAACTATATTTACTTTTTTAGATAATAAATTTTCTGGATTAGGATCGGTAATTTTAAAATTTTCACGAATGATTTTTCTAAGCCCCCCATCACCTTTGCCAAAAGCCATCATCGCCAAACCCCACTGGCCATATTTAGCATATTCACGACGAATATACCTGGTGACAATTGCAGTAGTTTTTTTAAAATCAAAACGTTCATCTACCTCTTCGTCAACTCTTAGCCCCCACTCCAAGGCAGTTGGCTTTTCAATTTGATAATATCCAGCGCCCCAGTCTTTTCCTCTATTTTTCTCATCATGCTTCATAGCACTTTCACCACATATAATAGATACCAAAACACCTTCCAATTCCTCGTTTCTATTTCCTTCTTTGTCTTGACATGCTTTAACAATTACAGGAAAACAATGATCCCATTTTTTTAACATGTCAGAAAAATATTTTTCTTCTTGCCCATGTCCGGTGAGACGCTTACTATATATCCACGCATCCATTTCTTGAAATATTTTTTTGGCATCTTCCAATAAACGACTTCTTTCAGGTTCATCAAAATCATCTGCTATATGTTCAATTTCAGACATCAAAACATCATCCAAAAATTCACCGCCAAAATTTTCTTTTTCTGGTGCTGTTTCAATTGTTTCGTCCGATTTTTTAAAGCTATCAACTTTGGATGTTCCAGACGATGATGGTCGTGGTGGTATTTCTAACGCTTCAGCCTCGGTGGACTTAATTGCTTCGCCAAAAATAGCCGCACCAGTTGCTACTTTTACTACATTTCCTATTGATTCTAAAAAATTTCTACGACTGATATCTGACATACTATTTAATTAAATATTCATGCAGAGTGTCTTTCCAACTACGTTGGACAGGCAATTTTGTATTTAATAATTCGGAGTACATCGGTCGTTTCGCTGGACGAGGAAATTTATCTCCTGATACTGGCGTAATATCAATATCAATTTTTTTGATATTAAAAACTTCTTTGGCCCACTGATACCAACTACAGACTCCACTATTACTTCCATGATAAATTCCAAATGGTCTTTCTTCTTCAATAATTATGCGAGTCATTTTGGCTAAATCAGGAGCATAAGTAATACAACCAATTTCTTCATCCACAACATCCAAATGTTTTTTACCACCCTCCGTAGCCAAATATATCATCATGTCTACAAAACTTTTTTTTGCCCCTTCACTAACTGCCGGCTGGCCAAACAATTTTGATAATCTAATTATATAATATTTTCCACCAATATCCAAAATACTTTTTTCTGCTACCGCTTTGGTTTGTCCATATTTATTTATTGGATCGGTTGGATCATCTTCTGTATACCCTTCCCGCTTATCTCCTTTGAAAACATAATCCGAAGAATAATGGACTAAAACAGAATGTGTTTCTTTACAAATACCCGCCAAATTTTCCACCGCTTCGCTGTTTATTTTTTTAGCCAATTCAAACGCACTTTCATCTTCTTCTATTTTATCTACTGCATTATAGGCTACCGCATTGATCACGATATCAGGATGCAAATCAGAAATTTTGGTAGCCGAAACAATATAATCAGTGATATCCAATTCTTCTTTATCCCAACCAATCACCTCATATCTATGTTCACTAAATTCACGAACCAACTCTTGGCCAAGCATCCCACGTGAACCCAATATCAAAACTTTTGGCATATTAAGTCTTTTTTTCTCCTTTAATTGTCTTCAGGTTATACCACGGATTACCCGCAACCGTAGAAATTAATTCCCTCGATTTATAATTATATTCAATTCCCAAAAAATAGCTTACATACTGTAAAAATTGCAATGTCGAAAAAAATTGTTTAAAGAAATTATTTTGATCAATTTTAATCTTTTCAATTACAATATTACTATTCTGCGGTATTTTTTCAGATAATATTTTTACTAAATTGTCCATCTTTTTTTGAGTATATTTGTCTTCATTCTTGTCCTCAAACAACAAAATTGCTTGCAATAATTTTGGATCGGTCAACACGGCCACCTCACTATGTCCGAACTCATGAAAATAGTTTCTATGAGCAGGTACCATCGCCATTTCGTTAAAATGCATTTTAATTAATTTAAGTAACGTTAGATACCATTTTGGTGATGCCACCAAAATAATTTCTTTATCTTTTAGTTTTTTTGCAACTCTTTTGGCCTCTTCAATCTTTTTTGTATTCACATCGCGGACAACAAAATCTACTGCAGATTGAATCTCTTTTTTATAATTTGTTTTTAAAATTTCCAGGTGATAAAAAACATCAAGTAAAATACAAAAATACTGAGGGGCGTGAAATAATGGGTATTCTCTATCAGGATTATTAATTTGCCATCTTATTATAGAAACATCCTCTTCTTTGGCTATTTTTGCCAGCTTACCGCCAGAGGTAAGAAAAATTATGTCCTTGGTATAACGCTTAATTTTATTATAAGCATTTATCGGTTCCTGAGAATATCCACTATAAGAGCTGATAATCACTAGAGTCTTATTCTTTTTCAAATCTTCGACATTTAAAAGAAAATCAATATCATAATCATTAAAAACTTCAACAAATATTGGTATTTTTTGATTTACAAAAAAACCCTTTATAATATCCGACACTATCGCCGAACATCCCATACCAGTAAACAAAATCTTTTCGAATTTTCCAGATAAAATCTTTTTCTTTAATTGAGTATTAAAAAACTCCAAAGAATACTCATCATTTCTAAGTAAACCACTAATATATTGTTTTACAATAAAATTTTTATATCTTTCTAGTCTTGGTTCCATAAAATAATTAACAAATAATTTTTTTATATTCCTCGTAATCAGTAATATAATCACTTCTATCCACATTATAGTTTGTAGAAGACAACGCCAACAAAACACAATCTACTGATGCATTTTTAAAACCATGCCAAACATAAGCACCAAAACAAATAGCATCCTCTGGCCCATTCAATAAAATATCTTCTAAACCATTCCCCCTATCAATAACTGCGGTCACAATACCTCTCTGACAAACAAACAATTCCTGTTCAACTGTATGACAATGTTGTCCAGTATCTTTTGTAAAATCAGTAATAAAATAAATCCGTTTCACCTCAAAATCAATAAAATCTTTCAATTCCACCGGCGTCAAAGACACCCCTGTATTAGTAAAAGTCTTTAATTTAAATTGTTTAAATACCACATTCATAAATATATTGAATTCTAGCCGAACAGATATTTATTTTCGCCGAGAGCAATGTTTGAGCCAGGACGCGTAAACCGTAAGTCCTCTATGACCAGTGTTTACAAGTCCGGTTTTAGACAGAGTCTAAAAGGCGAGTTTTGCGAACAAGAAAATAAATATCTGTGAGGCGTAAATTAAGGCCTATTTAATATGTTCATTAATTAAATCCTTTTTCGCCCAAATCTTCTCCACCCAATCCAAATGGTTCAAATACCAATCCACCGTCTCCTTCAAACCCTGTTCAAATTTTTCTCTAGTATATTCTGGTTTCCAACCCAAAGACAAAATCTTGGTAGCATCAATCGCATACCGACGATCATGTCCAGGTCTGTCTTGGACATATTCAATAGAACTTTCATCTTTGTTCATCATCTTCAATATCATATGAGTAATTTCCATATTACTACGCTCATTGTCCACACCAATATTATACACTCCACCGGCTTCACCTTTTTCTAACAATAAATCCAAAGCACTGGCATGATCATCCACATGAATCCAATCACGCACATACAAACCATCACCATACATCGGCACTTTTTCATTTTTCATCAAACGGGTTACAAAAAATGGAATCAATTTTTCTGGATATTGATATGAACCGTAATTATTAGAACAATGCGTCACCACCACTGGTACTTTGTGAGTAATAAAATAGGCATGACACATCAAGTCCCCACCAGCTTTGGCGGCCGCATACGGCATATTGGGATTTATCGAAGTGCTTTCAGAAAATTTTTCTGGACTGTCCAAATGCAAGGCACCATAGACTTCATCGGTAGAAACGTTTACCATTTTTTTTATATTGTTAATCCGCACCACATCTAATAACATCTGCACCCCCAAAGTATTGGTCAAAACAAAATCTTTACAACCACCATGGATAGATTTGTCCACGTGAGTTTCGGCGGCAAAATTTATGATATGAGTAATGTTGTATTTTTTTATTGTCTCATTTACTTTATCCAGATCAATAATATCTCCCTGCACAAATTGATATCGTGAATTGTTTTCTAAATCTTTCAAATTATCCAAATTACCAGCATAGGTTAATTTATCAAAATTCACGATCTCTCGATCCGAATATTTTTTTAGATAATAATGAATAAAATTTGACCCAATAAATCCCGCACCTCCACAAACAAGTAATTTCATAAAAAAATTAATTCTGTTTACTAATATTTAAAACTAAAGCCACTGCGGCTAATTCAGCCATCAAAGCGGAACCTCCGTGAGACACAAACGGTAACGGAACGCCAGTCAAAGGCAATATTCCCACCATCGCACCAATATTCAAAAACGATTGCCACACCAACCATACCACCACTCCCACCACAATCAACCGCCCAAATTCACTGTTGGTATCTTTAACAATTTTTAAACCACGTAAGCCGATCAGTAAAATCAGAATTACCAGACCGGCCGAAACAATAAAACCAGTCTCTTCGGCAATCACTGCAAAAATAGAATCCGAATTTACTTCAGGCAAATATTGAAACTTCTGACGCGATTGTCCAACCCCTAAACCCCAAAATCCACCAGAACCAACTGCTAAAAAAGCCTGGTTGATTTGATATCCAACTCCTTGAGGATCCAGTTCGGGATGCATAAATACACTGATGCGCTCCAAACGATAAGGTTTTAAAAATACCAAAAACGCAAACGTGAGTAAAGCCAATGCTCCTAGGGCAAACAAATACTTTTTTGGTACGTGAGCTTCAAACAACATCGCAAACAATATTATCAATATGATAGATAAAGTTCCAATATCAGGTTGAACTGCTACTAAAATCACCACCGGTGCCAACAATGTTAAAATCGGCAACAATCCCATTTGCCAATCTTGCAAATTTCTTTTTCGATCAGATAATAAATATGCGGCAAAAATTATCATTGCTAACTTGGCAATTTCAGAAGGTTGAAAACCAGAACCAAAAATATTTATCCAACTACGCGCTCCGTTTATCACCTGGCCAATACCAGGTACCAAAACTAAAATTAATAAAATAACTGATCCCAAATAAGGTACCCAACTCAACTTGCGCCATTTTTCATAATTTAATTTTATAAAAAAATAACCCAGTGCTAAGCCTGGTAATAATCCAAAAACAAGTTGGCGTTTGATAAAAAAATATGAATCCTGAAATTTTCCATAAGCCAATGGTCCGCTGGCGGACATCAGAGCCGCTAAACCAAAAACCAACAGTATCCCGATATAAAGCAAAAATATCCGGTCGATTGTACTTTCAGTACGTGCCATAATTATATATTTAATCCAACCACCAGATAAAATGCTACCGCCAAAGATAGATTCAACAAAGCGGCGATGAAGGTAAGAAAACGAGCCAAAATTTTATCTGTGCTATAACAATACCAAGACAAAGAAAAATTTAATAAAAATATTAACAGGCCACCAAAAGGAACTACCAAAATTTTCCACCATTCCCCTATCAGGTCTACCCCGAATACTACGTTATAATGTAAAAAAATCTGGTCGGACGTAGCCCGAACATACATAGCCGCATAAACCCACATAAACAGCTGAAATAACGCCAAAAATAGGGCGGGTACTAGTACCCAGCGATCCTTGAAATAGACTTTGGTATAGCTAAACATAAGTACCGATATTTTAGCATGTCTAGTCGCCCTTGACAAGTTAGCCAAATTGGAATATAATAACCCCACTTTATAGCATTTAAATACTGAACTATGTCACATAAAAAAGCGGGTGGCTCTACCCACCTAGGCCGAGATTCCGTCGCGAAACGCCTAGGAGTAAAAAAACATGACGGAGAAGTTATCAAGGCTGGTATGATTATCGTCAAACAGCGTGGTACCAAAATCAATGCTGGCAAAAATGTTTTGCGCGGCGGGGACGACACTTTATTCGCACATGTTGCTGGTAAAGTAAAATTCTCCACACGCAAACGCCGTCGCTTTGACGGAGCACTAAAGAGTGCACAATATGTGAGTGTTGTAGAAGGAAAATAATAATGTATTTAAAAACCCACCGATTGGTGGGTTTTTTGTTTTATGGTAGAGCGGGGGTACTGGTCGCAAATCCCGAAAACCAAATTATCGGATCCCAATACAGATTTACATTCATGAAATTTCTAATATCCATATTGTTGAGATACAAACTCGGCAAAGGATTGAAGCTGGCAGACAATATGCCGGTGTCTAAATTCATTAAATTGGTGTTATCTAGCGTCAACTCCCCGCTATATATTTTTATTCCATTGGTATTGGCAAAATTTGGTTTTGAACCGATGTAGCCAATTGAGCTGTTGTTTATTTTGACCGTCGAGCTAGTGATCTCCAAAGTGTTGCCTGGCGCACGACTATCCAATAGCTGACAATTTTGCATATCTAAATTTCCATTTTTTACTGTTACCATCCCCTGGTAGTTATCATTCCAAATCGAACCACGGCCGCCAGAAATATTTGCATTAACAAAATTTGCTTTTCCACCATCAATAATTATTCTTCCCCAATAATAATTTGCTAACTTCTGAACTGGATCAATATTTATCGGTTCATTTTCTGTACCATTCAAATTAAGATTGCCTTTTACATGTAAATTAGAATATTCTGGCAGTTTTATATTTGTACCGGCCGACACATCGACAGTGATATTTGGTTCAATAGTAATGTTTTGCCAAGTCATCGGAATATCCTTATTTATAGTTGTGCTAGAGGTGAAGCTAACTTGATCAATCACAACATTGTTGGTGATATTATTAGTCAAATTTATTTGCACCATTTTTGGCCAGATATTTTTTACATAAACCGGACCGTTGGTGTTGGAATAATTGTCTATGTTCAGATTTTCTAATTCCAAACTACCGTCGTAATTTTCTATGGCAAAAATTCCGTTTTTTAGATTACTATTTTTTATGATTGAATTTGATTTCGATAGGTAGATTGTAGTATCGCCATTATCATTAAAAATAGAATTGTTAATGTTTAGAGTAGCATCATTACTGCGAATCGCTTGCGACACCAGCGGATCATACATATTAGCCAGTGGAGCTTTGAATAATTTACCCGCATAACGCATATCCAATCCAATCAAATTAGCGGTCGAACTGACATACAACATTATTCCTTGCCAATCTTTTGCTTGTAAACTGCCGGTTCGTGTGCCAAAAATTGTTTTATATTTTTCTTCTGAAAAATTTACATCGCGACCAGAGGTCATTATTACTTTGTTGGTGTCACTGCCGTTGATATTTAAATTCCCTTTGACATCAATTTTTGAACCAGCATAATATGTTTTTATTACTGCCCCAGCATCAACGTTTAAAGTTTTGCTAACGGGGATTTCATAATAGGTTAAAATGTATGGAAAATCACTTTTCCTCAAAGTCCGCACATTTTCTCTCTGGCTACTCTTGAGTACGATTGAACCAAAATTGGATTGCTTTGGTGAACCGTTGAGAGGAACATCATCCCCACCATTGTCTACTTTTCCTTCAAATCTCGGGCCCTCATTTGTTTGCCAATTGGTTGAAGTGTTTCCAGACAAACGAGGATTTATTTTTTCCATTGAAGAATATGAACTGGCGGAACCGGCGAACCAACCAGCGCTAGCGTTGACCTCATCTACCAGTTGTCCGTTTCCATCTAACAAACGTACACGCTCGCCAGTATTATTTAGAGCACCAGTATAAATTATATCAGCCGCAATTTCGTTGACCGTTCTATCATCTGTACGCTCAAATAAATAATATCCATTTTTTGGTATAACACGATTGATAGTTGTTTTAATACTAATTTGAACATCGCCAAACATTATTTTCCATTTCAAAGTATTCGTTGAAGGAAATAATAATATATCTTGATCAGTGTTGTTGTAGAGTTCGATATATTCATCTTGATCTGTCGTGGCCGATGTGCCCGCCCAGGCGATTTCGTTTATTACTACATCTGGAGCCGGTGGAACTGGATCGGGAGTGGAAGTGGTTGTGGTCGAAGTGGGGGTGTCTGTGTTTGGTGTCGTAGTGGTAGTGGTTGATGTGGGTGTATCTGTGTCTGGAGTAGAGGTCGGGATATCTATGGTAGACGTAGTGGAAGTAGGGCTAGGAGGTATATCTACAGTTGAAGAGGTAAAATCGGTGGTGGACGTGGTTTGGGTGGTGGAAGTTGAGGTGATGGTATCGGTGATGGTGGACGTAGTGAAATCAGTGGTAGAAGTTGTATTATTGGGTGTAGAAGAAGAAGCGTCTGTAGATGTGGTAGTGGAAGTGGAAGTGGTAGTGGTTAAAGTATTTACAGAAGTTTGTTCAATAACTGTCGGTGAGATAATAACAGGATTAGCAGACGATCCTCCACCGCCACCTGAATACTGTCCCGATGAAGGTGGTGAAATATTTTGAATTGGATTGTTTGGGTTTGGGTTTGGCGTGGACAAAACTGGTGATGCATTTACTGGTTGATTCGTGGATGGATTTGGAACAGTTATTGGTGATTCATTTGGAATATTTGTAGAGGGCTGGTTGCTAGTGTTTGACCCAGAGCTGATTTTGTCATCTGGTGTTTGAGAAAGTGCAGAATCATAAACACTTTCTGCTACGGAAATTATTTTACCTACTCCGGTGTTAAATAGACCACCTAAATTGACTCTAAAAAATGGGAGTTTTTCTTTTTCATTTTTTTGTGTTTCGGTGAGAAATAGTTTTATAGTGTTGGCGCTGTAACCGACGGCTTTGGGGAGGAGGTGGGAGGCGTGGTCGCTTAAAATTGTACTGTTGTTTACTGTATTCTTATCATTCTTCCAATCAGTACCACCTGTCAAATGGCTTTTAGTTAAACTACCATCGCTATTTTGAGTGTACGCAACAAATAATTCTACCTTATTATTAAAACTATACGGATCTAATTTAATAATCTTATTAATATTATATTTATTACTTTCAATTGTATTATCACTATAAAAATTACCATTAGAATATTTAGCGACATCATCAAAAATTTCTTCCAAACTATTTTTATCAACCACCTCACCTTTAATATTTTTACTAACCGTACTCCAGTTCTTTTTTACATACTGTTCATACGAATCAGGTGGCACCGCATGAATACTATCACGGGTATGAGCTGGCACCAACATATCAGATACCAAATGTATACTATGACCAAGCTCTTTAAACGCCAATTCAGTATTGCCTTTGCGATAATCGTTTATCGCTCTTTGCCAGCTATTATCACCCATTGCAAACTCGGTTTGTTTACTGGAATCTTTGGCCCAAACTTTGGCCGAATCATGCTGTTTGCCAAACCATAGTCCGCGATTGTATATCGGATCATAAAAATGGTTAAACCATCGCGTTGGGGTATCTTCCTCTATCGCCCCACTTTTTATCCAACCAAGTTGTTCTACTGAAATTTTTTGACTATTATTTTGATTATATTGTTTTACTGCCAAATCGGCAATCCCAGGATGAGCGATGTTGGAATCATAACAAAAAACTTGACGCACAAACACCAAGTTTAAAACAATTATAAAAATAATGAAACCAAAAAATTTGCAAAATTTATTCCCCCCATTGTTCATATAATAAAATTATTGCTTATAGTAAATAACTCGCATTAACAATTATAATGATTTAATATACCAAATTCCTGAAGTTGTTTTTATAAACTCCAAAACATTCCCAACTTTTTTTCCTTTGGATGTACCAGAATAAACATATGTAGCCACCCAACTATTTTCTGTATCTTTGAAAATTTCTTTTAAATCACTCATCATAACTGGCATCAACCCCTTATTCTTAACACCCAACAAAAATTCTTTCATCCCCGCCCTATCCCCCTCGCGAAAACAACAATTCACCGCCTCATCAAAATCTTCTTTTTTCAAAGCTGCCAAAAACATAGCGTGAGTTTGCTCTGGTGTTTGAATATTCGGTGCCAAATTTTCTGGATTTTGTGGATATAATGCTTCCAACTCAACCAAACTATAATCATTATACGGAAAATCTGCTCGTGCCGTACCGTTTGACACTCTTGCCTGTTTGGATAAAAACCAACTATATGCGCCAAAAATAATCAAAAGCCCCAAAATTAATACCCCCACCCACAATATAATTTTCGTGCGCATAGTTATTATTAATTAATAAATAAAATATTTTTTAAAAAAAATCTCGGTTATAGGTTGCCCAATCCGAGATTTCGTTCCCCCTCTTTCACTCATTGCTGAAAATATTATACCACAAATTTATTTTCCATTCTATTTTATTCTGTGGATAACTTTTTATTTATTGTACATTCCACACTTTTTTCAACTCTTTGATTCCATTTTCCAATGTGATTCCTGGTTGCCAATT
>Ga0172379_10002841_pt1 | contig 29256 bp, 15 predicted proteins | sample GrowelOW334metaG_FD_119756 | JGI IMG/M metagenome (GOLD analysis project Ga0172379, IMG submission 119756) | Groundwater microbial communities from an aquifer near a municipal landfill in Southern Ontario, Canada - Groundwater well OW334 metaG | ecosystem: Environmental > Aquatic > Deep...
CTTTAATGGTCTTTCCCCGTGACCAAATTTTAATTCACCCCTCGTTCGCACAAACGAGGTTTTTTATTTTTTAAGTATTTTAGATAGATATTGGCCGGTGTATGACTTTTTATTATCGGCGACTTGCTTAGGCGTGCCGATGGCTACTATTTCTCCGCCTTTATCGCCGCCTTCGGGCCCGAGATCAATAATCCAATCAACTGATTTTATAACATCCAGGTTATGCTCAATAATTAAAACCGTGTTGCCTTTATCAACCAGCTGGTTTAAGACTTGCAAGAGTTTTTTAATATCGTCAAAATGCAAGCCGGTGGTCGGCTCGTCTAAAATGTATAAAGTTTTTCCCGTGGCGCGGCGGGATAATTCGGTAGCTAATTTTACTCTTTGGGCTTCGCCGCCGGAGAGCGTTGTGGCCGATTGGCCGAGTTTTACATAACTTAAGCCGACTTGGTTTAAAGTGAAAAGTTTTTGTTCAATAGCCGGGATGTTTTTAAAAAAATACAAGCCTTCCTCAACCGTCATATTAAGAATATCGGAAATATTTTTTTCTTTATAATGAATTTCCAAAGCTTCTTTATTATACCTTTTGCCGTGGCAGACTTCGCATTCAACGTAAACATCAGGTAAAAATTGCATTTCTATTTTAACCATGCCGTCGCCGCCGCAAGCTTCGCAGCGCCCGCCCGGCACGTTAAAAGAAAAGCGCCCGGTCTTATAGCCTCTGATTTTAGCTTCCGGCAAAGAGGCGAATAAATCGCGAATCGGCGTAAAAGCGCCGGTGTAGGTCGCCGGATTAGAGCGCGGAGTGCGGCCGATAGGCGATTGGTCAATATTGATTACTTTATCAATATGCTCCAGGCCTTCAATTTTTTCATGTTTACCCGGCTCCTGTTTGGCCCGGTAAAGCTTTTGGTTCAGAGCGTTAGCTAAAATATCGGTCATTAAGGTGGATTTGCCGGAGCCGGAAACGCCGGTGATGGCGATAAACAAGCCTAAAGGAAATTCTACGTTGATATTTTTTAGATTATGCTCGCTGGCTTTTATAATTTTTAATTTTTTGCCATTACCCGCGCGGTATTTAACCGGCACCGGAATGAATTTTTTTCCGCTTAAATATTGGCCGGTTAAAGATTTAGCGTTTTTCTTTATAGCTAGAGGCGCGCCGGCGGCCACGATTTGGCCGCCATGCTCGCCCGCGCCCGGGCCGATATCAATCAACCAATCAGCCGCCAGCATGGTGGCTTCGTCATGCTCAACCACGATTACCGTGTTGCCTAAATCGCGCAGTTTTTTAAGCGTGCCGATCAGCTTGTTGTTGTCCCGATGATGCAAGCCGATAGACGGCTCGTCTAAAATATAAATTACGCCCATCAAGGCCGAGCCGATTTGCGTGGCCAATCTAATGCGCTGGGCTTCGCCGCCGGATAAAGTATTGGCCGTTCGCCCGAGCGTTAAATAATCCAGGCCGACGTTTGATAAAAAATTCAGGCGGGAACCGATTTCTTTTAAAATTTGCGCGGAGATTTTTTTATCGCGCGCGGAAATTGTTTTTGAATTTGAGAGCTCGGAAAAGAATTTTTTTTCTTGATCAATGGTTTTGGCCGAGATGTCAAAAATTGACTCTCCGGCGATAGTTACGGCCAGCATTTCCGGCTTTAAGCGCTTGCCTAAGCAAGTCGGGCAAACCAAGACTCTCATGTATTGCTCAATTTCACGTCTCACATAATCAGATTCGGTTTGCTGAAAGCGGCGCTCTAAATTGGGAATAACGCCTTCAAAATCAGTGGTTAATTCGCCGGAAAAGCGTTCGCTTTGATAGTTGACATTATAGTTTTTTTCGCCTGACCCGTAGAGCACGACGTCTAATTGTTTTTTCGTCAAATTCTTGACCGGAGTATTTAAATCAAAGCCTTGGGCCTCTGCCACCGTTCCTAAGATGCGCATCATCCAGCCTTGGCCGCCGGCCGTATTATGGGTCCAGGCGCGGATGGCACCTTGGGCGATTGTTAAATTAAAATTAATGATTAATTTCGGATCAATTTCCAATTTTGTGCCCAGCCCGGCGCAATCAGGGCAGGCGCCATGTGGCGAATTAAAAGAAAAATTGCGCGGTTCCAGCTCCGGCAGGTTGATGCCGCATTTAGAACAGGCGGAAAGTTTGGAAAAAGTGGTTTCTTTAGCGTTATTCTTTAAATCCCCCTGCGCCCCCTTTGTTAAAGGGGGTAATGCCGTTATTGTAACCAAGCCGTTGCCTAATTCCAGGGCTTTTTCCACGCTTTCAGTCAGCCGGGCCAAGTCTTCCTTGTCTTTAGTAATGGCTAAGCGGTCAATGACGATTTCAACATTATGTTTTTTTTGCTTATCAACGTTTAAGTCACGGACTTCTTCTAAAGAGTAAATAATATTGTCATAGCGCAGGCGGGAATAGCCGGCTTTGGCTACGCCGTCCAAAATTCCTTTATGCTCGCCCTTTTTATCTTTAATTAATGGCGCCAGAATTATTACATTTTGATTTATAAAGCTGGCGGTAATTTGGCTGATAATTTCATCAATAGACAATGGTTTTATCAGCTGGCCGCAGTTTGGGCAATGGGGCACGCCGATGCGGGCGTAAAGCAAGCGCAGATAGTCATAAATTTCCGTGATCGTGCCGACGGTTGAGCGCGGATTATGGGAAGTGGATTTTTGGTCGATGGAAATGGCCGGAGACAAGCCGTCAATAGAGTCAACATCAGGCTTGTTCATTTGGCCGATAAATTGCCGGGCGTAAGCGGATAAAGATTCAACATAACGGCGCTGGCCTTCGGCATAAATAGTGTCAAAAGCTAAAGACGATTTGCCCGAACCGGACAGGCCGGTTAAAACCACTAGTTTGTCGCGCGGAATTTCCACGTCAACATTTTTTAAATTATGAACGCGCGCGCCTTTTATTTTTATGAAGTTGGGCATATTGCGGATAAAGACGTCGGACGTTTTTGAGACGTCGGACGTCTATGTAGAGTTAGTTAAAACAACGCAATTCATTATAGGGTAAAAAAAAGATTTTGGCAAGGCGAGGCTTTACGTATTTTTAAAGCTTGTAGAGTTTTTGTTTTATTGATAAACTTAGAATATTAAAAAATCGTGTTATATTATAAAAATTTTATGCTGAATAGCGTTATAATTTTTTTGCTAATATTATTGATAATTGGCATTATAGCGGTGATAATTTTGTTAATTAAAAAAACCGCGGCCACGCCCAGCCAAGACGGAGAAAAATTAGCGGCTATGATGGAGCGGTTAACCGAGCTTAGAGAGCAGAATCGGGAGCTAAGGCAGGCCATGGACGGAAAATTGGCCGAAACCCACCGCGCCAATCAGGAGCAAATCGGCCAGACCACGAAAATTATCCAAAATATTACCGGCCAATCCGCCCGCTTGATCGCTGACGTGACCGAACGGCTGACTAAGTTGGACGAAACTAATAAGCAGGTGGTTAATTTTTCCGCGCAGCTGCAGAACCTGCAGGATATTTTAAAAAATCCCAAGCAGCGCGGGGTTTTAGGCGAATATTTTTTGGAAGAGACTTTAAAAAATGTTTTGCCGCCCAATTCCTATCAGATGCAATATCCGTTTAAAGACGGCACGATCGTGGACGCCGTGGTGTTTGTTAAAGAAAAAATTATTCCGGTTGATTCAAAATTTTCTTTGGAAAATTATGAAAAGATTTTAAATTGCCGCGAGGCGGTTGAGAGAGAAAAATTGGAAAAATTATTTAAGCAGGATTTAAAATTGCGCATTGATGAGACGGCCAAATATGTTAAGCCGAGTGAAAATACCATGGATTTCGCTTTTATGTTTATTCCTTCCGAAGCGATTTATTATGATCTGTTAATCAATAAAGTTGGCGCCGTGCAGGTTAATACCCGCGATTTAATTGAATATGCTTTTAAGGAAAAGCATGTGATTATTGTTTCACCAACTTCGTTTTTAGCGTATTTGCAAACTGTCTTGCAGGGACTGCGAGCTTTACAAATTGAGGAGAGTGCCAAAGAGATCAGAAAGCATGTGGAAATGCTGGGCCGGCACATATTAAGCTATGATGATTTTATGAAAAAATTAGGCGTAAGCATGTCCACGGCGGTTAATCACTATAATAACGCCTATAAAGAATTTAAAAAAATAGATAAAGATGTGGTGAAAATCGCCGGCGGGGAAGCTAAGGTTGAAGTGTTGACCATTGAGAAGCCGAAGACAGAAGAATAGATTTACTATTACTTACGGAGTTTGTTTATGATTAATAACAATGAGAAAATTTTAGAATTAAAGGAGGCAATCATTAAAGTGGTTGCTTTTTTTGACCTGTTCGATTATCCGCTAACTTTGAATGAAATCTGGCAAAATATGAGCGTTAAGCGCGAGTTGTTTGAAGTTATGGCGGCGCTGGAAGAAATGATAAAATCCCCTTTAACTCCGCCCACTAAAGCGGGCGCCATAGAGAAGCAAAACGGCTTTTATTTTTTAGCCGGACGAAGCGCCATTATCGCCGAAAGGCAGAGGCGTTATAATTTTGCCGATAGAAAATTCAAGCGCGCCATGCTAGCGTCAAAAATTTTTAAATTTATTCCTTGGATAAAAATGATCGCTGTCGGCAATTTGCTTGGCGCGCATAATTTAAAAGATTCAAGCGACATTGATTTTTTTATTATTACCGAGGATAAGCGAATCTGGCTGACCAGATTTTTTTGCGCTAGTATAACCAAGCTTTTAGGTTTACGGCCGCGAGTTGATAATTCGCGTGATAAAATTTGTTTAAGTTTTTATGTGAGCGAAAGGGCGATGAATTTAAGCGGGCTAATGCTGAAAAATTATCCTGCCGCTGTTTCGGAGGAGGAGCAGATAAGTTTGGATTCCCGCCTTCGCGGGAATGACAAAAAGGGGTACGGGAACGACATTTATTTTATTTATTGGCTGGCCGGGCTAACGCCAATTTATGATATTGGCGGAGTTTATGAAAAACTAATGGCAGCTAATTCTTGGCTAAAAAATTATTTGCCTAATTGGCCCGCCTTGACTGAAGCTCCGGCGGGCAAGCAGCCTGGGCCTTGGTCAAAGCGGAGAGACGTTGGCGGTTCGTTGCCGCGATTTTACCGCGATGTAATTGATTTATTTATTGGCGGCTTGGAGCCGCAATTTAAAACACTGCAGTTAAAATTACTGCCGCCGCAGTTAAAAGAAATGATGTATCATGATAGCCGAGTGGTGATTAATGACAGTATATTAAAGCTGCATGCTAATGACAGGCGAGAGGAATATAGAGAAAAATATTTAAGTAAAATAGGGCAGTTGAGATGATAATGGCCAGAAGAGTTTATGAAATATTTAAATAAGACAATTGAATACGGTTTATATCTGCTGGTTTTTTTATTGCCCATCCAGACTCGCTGGATTATTAAGGCGGGAGAAATTAATGGCGGCTATTCCGAGTATGCTACCTATAGCTTGTACGCGACGGATATACTGTTAATTATAGTTTTGCTGTTATTTATTGTTTGTGAGATTGCTTCCCCCGGATCAAGTCCGGGGCTAAAGGCGCTTGCAATGACAGATGAGAGTCTGCCGCAATACTTATCCGCTAGCTGGTCGAAGGGATTTTTTGGTAATAGCAAAATTGCTTGGTGGCTTATTGGAGGATTAATATTAACTTCGGCCGTTTCCGTGTTTTTCGCGCTTAATAAGCCATTGGCTTTATATAAATTTGGCTGGTTAATGCTAGGCGCAGGTTTATTTTGGTTAATTATAAACGTTAATTATAATAGATTAAAATTGATTTACGCCATGTTGGCCGGCATTTTTTTACAAGCCGTTTTAGGCATCTGGCAGTTTTTAATTCAATCAAGCTTTGCCGGCAAATGGCTGGGCATGGCTTTGCATAACGCGGCTGATTTAGGGACGTCGGTGATTGAAGCGCTTGGCGCTGACGGCGTTTCAGAGCGCTGGCTAAGGGCTTACGGGGGGCTTGATCATCCGAATATTTTCGGCGGAGTAATGGCGACAGGAGCGTTATTTTCAATAGGGCAGATTATAAAAACAGAAAAAGAAAAAAATTTAAAAATTATAAGCTGGATATTTTTAGGAATTTTTAGCGCGGGGCTGTTTTTTTCTTTTTCTAGAAGCGCTTGGCTGGGGCTAGCGGTTGGCTTATTAATAATGATAATATCGGTAATCGCAAGCAGAAATTTGAAATTACAAAGAGGTTTAGCGGAAGTTATTTTAGTGATGGGAATTTTATTATTCATTTTGTTCGGCCAATATCAGAATTTAATAACTTCACGTTTGAGCGGAGAAGGAAGGCTAGAAGAGAAATCAACTTCAGAGAGGTTGGTATCATATCAAGAATCATGGCAGTTGATAAAAAATAATTGGTTGGCCGGAGCCGGCCTGGGCAATTATACTTTAGCTTTGAGTCAGGGAATAAATCCGGGGAAGGCGGGTTATTATTATCAGCCGGCGCATAATGTCTTTATGTTAGTTTGGGCGGAGGCCGGAATATTCGGATTGATATTTTTTAGCGGATTGATAATATGGGCCCTCGCTAGACTATTTCGCTTTTCCGCCCAAAGCGTCGGATCTTCTCGCGATGGCAATAAGGCGGCAATTTTGATCGCGTTATTTATTATTATGTCGTTTGACCATTGGTTTTTTAGTTTGCATTTCGGGGTGTTATTTTTCTGGCTGATTTTAGGAGTGATAATAGCTGATGGAAAATATGAAAAATCGTCGGCTGATTTAAATTCCGCCGCGCCCGCGGCGGCTCGCGGCAATAATCAGGCAAAAAGATGAACGCGGATGAACATATGGTTTTTTCTAAAAAAAGCGCTTAATATTGAGCGTTTTTTCATTTGAGTTTATTTTAAATAATATGTTATAATAAAGGCATAAAAAATTGATAAGCATTTAGTTAGAAAAATAGTTAATTTAGCCTAAAATTAAATCAATCCGTTGATTCAACTTTTTAGCCTTTATTAAGGCTCTAAAACCGCGTATTTTTTTACCCATGCTCCAATCGCAATCCGAAAATTTTAAAAAGTTAGTACCCCTAAAAAAGATAGCCGAAGCCAGTTCTTATAGCTTTAGCTATGTTTCGGTTTTAGTGCAAAGAAAGAAGCTAAAAGCCAAAAAGGTTGGCAATAAATATTATTCAACCGCGGAGTGGTTTAACCAGTACCTAGAACTTCACGCCCAAGATGGAAAAAAATTGTCTTTGGCGCCGGCGCAAAAATTGCCGCCCGGCGGGGCTCCGGATAAATTTGAGCCGGCCGTTAGCCACCCATTTTTAGAAAAACGAAGAAGCGAGATTAATAATTTTATTGACGATTTAACGGAGCATTTGGACAGGAAAAAGTTTAAAGCGCCTAAAGCGCCGGCGCAAAACAATTTGGCGCGGATTTTAAATGATAAAATTATTCTGCCTGAAGTTGAGCTTATCGCTGATTTTATTGAGCCGGAAATAAGATTGGAAACCGAATGGCTAAAAATTTTAAATAAAGAAATTAAAAATTTATTGGAACGGCCAGGCGCGAAAAAAACTTCAATATTCAGGCCTTGGCTACTAACCGGCGCGGCTATAGCTTTAGCGATCTTTTTCCTCGGCGCTACGGCGGGCTTTAACCAGACGGTTAACCGGGTCGTTGGCGGCTTAAAGCCGCCCTTAGAGATTTTTTCAGACAAGGCCGCGGGCTTAAGTAAAAATAATTTGGCGCTTTTAAGCAGTTTTATAAATTACCAAGGCGAATCAATCGGCGAGATATTTTATATGGCTAAAGATAAATTTTTTCCGCCGCCGGGCGCTTTAAATAGCGCAAGAAGCGGCCGGGTCGCCGGAGTGGCTGAAGTTAATGAGCCTGATTTTTTCTCTCTGGCGCGTTTTACGGCTTTAACCGATATGGCCGCGCGCCGCGGCCGGGAAATTATTAGTCATGCCAAAGATAATTCAATAATTGTTTTAGAAAATACAGCCGGCCGCCAGAAAGATTTATCTTTGAATTTCGGCAAAAAGTCGGCGGAATTTATTTTGGCTGGCGCTAAAAAAATAAATTCAATGGCAAAAGGCGGCCGGAATAAATTAGCGCAGCTTAAGAATACGATTGAACAGGTTTTAGCCGGAGGAAAATAACGATGATTGTAATTTTACATCAAAGATTACAAATTAAGATTATAATTTTATGTCAGATTTTCAACAAACCGTTGATTTAAGGGAAAAAATGGAAAGCCAAAGGCGTCCGCCAACGCCAAAATCCGCTCCGCCGGCAGGCAGGAAAGCCATGACTCCTTTAGAAAAAATTTATCAAACCGAAATAGAATCCGGGGCAGAAGTGGAATTAAAAAAAATAAATAAGCCGACGGTTGGTAAATCGCGCGGCGGTTTAATTAAATCAATTATTTTTATTTTAGCTTTTTTAATTGTTGGCTTTACAGTTTACAGTTTGGTTTTTAAAAATTCGGCCGTTTTTAATAAAGCGCCTAAAAATCTAAATTGGTACGCGGTAAAATTGGTTGACGGAAAATTTTATTACGGTCAAATCTCCGACCTTAAAGCCAACCCGGTAACCATAGTCAATGTTTATTATGATTATGACCAGGCTAAAGACAGCGGGCAAAAAGAGCAAAATGAAACCGGCAGTTTAAGGCTGGTTAAGCGGGGCAAAGAAACTCACGGACCGGACGGCACTATGGCCGTCTACCAATCACAGATTCTTTTATTAGAGCCGTTAAAAAGCGATTCCAAAGTTCTTCAGGCCATATTGGAATATGAAAAATAAAAATTTATTATAATTATGTTTAAAATAACCAAACTGCCTAATCAGCTGGAAGTAGTTGCCGCGCCGATTGACGGCGCTAAAACAGTGACGGTTTTAGTTATGGCGGCCACGGGTTCAAGGTTTGAGAATAAAGGCAATAGCGGTATCTCGCATTTTTTAGAGCATATGTTTTTTAAAGGCACGGTTAAGCGCTCGACTACCTTAGAAATTTCTTCGGCCCTAGACCGGGTGGGCGGAGAATTTAACGCTTTTACCGGCAAAGAATACACCGGCTACTACGTTAAAGTTGAAGCCGGACATCTGGAATTAGCCTTAGATGTTTTAAGCGACATATTGTTAAATTCAAAATTTTCAGAAGAAGAAATCAGCCGCGAAAAGGGCGTGATAATAGAAGAGTTGAATATGTACCGTGATAATCCGTTAATTTATATTGAAGATTTATTTGAGCAATGCCTTTACGGCGATACGCCGGCCGGCCGCGACACTATCGGAACCAAGGCAACCATTTTAGGGCTAAACCGGCGAAAAATTTTGGATTATGTGGCTACGCAGTACAGCTCCGATAAAACAATTATCAGTTTAGCCGGCGGTCTTAAGCCCGGGGCCGTAAAACTAGTTGATAAATATTTTAATAATTTTTTCAAGAAAGATTATCGGGAAAAATTAAAAACCAACGATGAGCAAGCGCGGCCCAAGCTTAATTTATTTTATAAGCCGACCGATCAGGCGCATCTGTCGCTTGGAGTCAGAACTTATAACTATGGCGACAAAAATGAAATTATAGCAAAAATTATTTCCCTGATTTTAGGCGGGACCATGAGTTCGCGCCTGTTTACCGAGCTAAGGGAAAGGCGCGGTTTAGCCTATTACGTCAGGACCAATAACGAGCCGTACACCGATTCCGGCTATTTAACCACCCAGGCCGGCGTGCCCATAGGAAAATTAGCCGAAGCCGTAAAAATAATTTTAGATGAATATAAAAGGCTGACGGAAAAATTAGTCGGCGCCGAAGAATTAAGCCGCGTTAAGCAATGCTTAATCGGCCGTTCGGCCCTGCAGCTTGAATCATCGGACAGCGTGGCTAGCTGGTACGCCCGGCAGGCGATTTTATTTAAAGAGCAAAAAAGGCAAGATAAAATTTTAACGCCGGAAGAGTATTACACTCGGATTAAAAAAGTCGGCGCTTCCGACATCCGCCGCGTGGCTCGGGAAATTTTTGTTAAGAAAAAATTAAATTTAGCCGCCATCGGGCCGTATAAAGATAAAGGGAAGTTTGAGAAGATGCTGGAGCTATAATCAGATGGCATATTTTAGAATTATTATGAATAATTTACTTGAAAATTTAAACAAGGAGCAGCTAGAAGCCGTTTTAAAAAAAGACGGACCGCTTTTAATCGTGGCCGGAGCCGGCACGGGTAAAACCACGGTTATTACCCAGCGCATCGCTTATTTAATTGAGCAGGGATTGGCTAAAGGCGATGAAATCTTAGCTTTGACTTTTACGGAAAAAGCCGCGGCCGAAATGGAAGATCGGGTTTCCTCTCTACTCCCAATCGGCTATATTGATTTATGGATTTCAACTTTTCATAGCTTCGCCGAGCGGATTCTAAAAGAGCATGGCTTGGCTATCGGCTTGCCCGGAGATTTTAAATTGCTGAATGAATTTGAGCAATGGGCGCTTATTAAAAAGAATTTGGATAGATTTGAGCTTGATTATTATCGGCCGCTAGGCAATCCGACTAAATTTATCCGCGCGCTGTTAAAGCATTTTTCCCGCGCTAAAGACGAAGACATTTCTCCGGCCGCTTATCTTGAATACGCGGATGGGTTGAAACAGGATCTAGACGGAATGTTGTCGGGCGATAAAAGCCAAAAGCCAAAAGTATCTGTCATTCCGGCCTCTGAGCCGGAGTCCATGGTTAAGCGCGCTGGACGAGTTTCTGGATTGCGGGTCGTAGCCCGCAATGACAAAATGGAAGAGCAGGAAACCGCGCGCCTTAATGAAATCGCTAACGCTTATCATGTTTATCAGCAGTTACTTTTAGATAATAACGTTTTGGATTTCGGAGATTTGATAAATTATACCCTGAAACTTTTTCGCGAACGGCCGGCAGTTTTGGAAAAATACAGAAAACAATTTAAATATATTCTAGTGGATGAGTTTCAGGATACTAACTGGTCGCAGTATGAGCTGGTAAAACTGCTGGCCGCGTCGAGCAACCTGCCTGCCGGCGAGGCAGGCAATCTTACAGTCGTGGGCGACGACGACCAGTCAATTTATCGCTTCCGCGGCGCGTCTATGTCCAATATTTTGCAATTTGTTAAAGATTACCCGGAAACCAAAAAAATAGTTTTGACTAAAAATTATCGTTCGGCGCAAAATATTCTGGATTTATCCTATGAATTTATCAAGCAAAATAATCCCAATCGGCTTGAATGGCAATTAAATTCTTCTGTCATTCCGGCCGCCGAGCCGGAATCCAGAGTTAAGCGCGCTAAACAAGTTTCTGGATTGCGGGTCGTAGCCCGCAATGACAAAGGAATTATAAAATTAAGCAAAAAACTAATCGCCGAGGATTCCGGCGCCGGCGCGATTGAAGTTTTGCGGGGCACTGATTTGGCCGAAGAGGTAAAATTAGTGGCTGATAAAATTTGCGAATTAAAAGCTAAGGATAAAACAGCCAGCTTGAACGATTTCGCGGTTTTAGTGCGGGCGAACGACAGCGCTAATGATTTTATGGCCGAATTTTCGCGACGAGGATTGCCTTTTATTTTCGGCGCCTCGCGTGGCCTTTACTCAAAGCCCTTAATTATGGACGCGATCGCTTATTTTAAATTATTGGATAATTACCACGAAAGCCTGGCTTTATGGCGGGTCTTGAATCTGCCAATTTTTGACTTTACTTATGATGAGCTGATAAATTTCAATCATTTAGCTTATAAAAAGGCCTGGTCGATTTATGAAGTGATAAATAACGGCAGTCTTTTAAAATTTTCCGGCCTTTTAGAAAAAAAAATAAAGCCGGTTTTAGCCTTGATTTCCAAGCATTCAGCTATGGCGCGAGAAAGGCCGGCGAGCGTCGTATTTTTGGCTTTTATGAATGACAGCGGCTATCTAAAATATTTAGCGCGCCTGGGCGACCGAAAAAATTTAGAAGCCGTAGATTTACTTAACCAATTTTTAAAGCGGATTAAAACTTTTGAAAATTCTTCTAGCGATAAAAGCGTTAAAGCTTTTTTGGCTGAATTGGCCATGGAGATGGAAGCCGGCGAAGAGGGCGGCTTAACGGCTGATCTGGAGGCCGGGCCCGAGGCGGTTAAAATTTTAACCGTCCACGCGGCTAAAGGTTTGGAATTTAAATATGTTTTTATCGCCAATTTAGTTGACAAGCGTTTCCCGACTATAGAGCGAAGCGAGCAGATTGAGCTGCCGGACGCCTTGATTAAAGAAATTTTACCCGAGGGCGACGTGCACCTAGAAGAAGAGCGGCGCTTATTTTACGTGGCCATGACGCGCGCTAAGTTCGGCTTATATTTTTCCTGGGCGGCTGATTATGGCGGAGCGCGGGATAAAAAGCCGTCTAGATTTTTAATTGAGCTTGGGCTAGTGGATAACGGAAGCATAAAAAGCGCTAAAAAAACTGTTACTCGCGGCTCCGATTCGCAATCCAAAAAGTTGTTAGTCGCTTCTGAATCTGGATCCCGAGTCAAGCCCGGGATGACAATAAAAATCCCCACTCATTTTTCTTATTCGCAATTAGCGGCTTATTCGGCTTGCCCGTACCAATACCGCTTCGCCCATATTTTAAAAATTCCCACCATGGGCAAAGAGCAATTTTCTTTCGGCAAAACTTTACACGCGGTTTTGCAAAAATTATTTATTTTAATAAACGAAAAAAAAGGCTTGGGGCAGGCGGAATTATTTAGTAAAATTCAGACGTCGGACGTCCAAAGGACGTCGGACGTCTCGTTCGCAGAAATTTTAAAGCTTTACGAAGAAAGCTGGGTGGATGATTGGTTTGAATCCAAAAAGAAAAAACAGGAGAGAAAACAGCAGGGCCGGGAAATTTTACTTGTTTTTTATGAAAAATATAAAGATAATTGGCCATTAGCTTTATATTTAGAAAAAGGCTTTAATTTCAGAGTGGCGGATGGCCAAGATTCATACATCGTGCGCGGCACGGTTGACCGGATTGATCAAGCTGGCGCCGGCCTAAAATTAGTTGATTATAAGACCGGCAAGCCTAAAGATAAGCTGGCTTTTCAGGATAAAGAGCAATTATTAATTTATCAATTGGCAATTCAGGAATTATTCAAACAAGAAGTCAAATCTTTGGCTTTTTATTATCTTAACGATAACAGCGAAGTGGAATTTATCGGTTCGGCCAAAGATTTGGAAAAAATAAAAGCTAAAATTATTAATACCATTAAAGAGATAAAACAAGGCCGATTTGAGGCTAAGCCGGGTAAGCTGTGCGCTTGGTGTGATTTTAAGGGAATCTGCGAATATCGGAGTTGAAAATTTAGTTATAAAATGGTAAAGTTAATGCATAAAAATTCAAAAATTAAATTCATGTTTTTACGCTTATATTTATTAATTATGTCGGCTATGACGGCTTTTTGCTGGCTGACTTTCGGCTATATTGTTTTAACGGTTGACCCGGAAACTACTAATAGCACCGGATTTTTTCTGTTTTATCTGTCTTTATTATTCTCAATTATCGGCACAACGGCCATTATCGGTTTTGTCGTTAGATTCGTGGTTTTCCGCCATGAATTAGTTATTAATACGGCCTGCTTGCCGGCGAGCCAGGTTAAAGTCGCTTTTCGCCAGTCATTTTTTTTCGCCGGCTTTATCGTAGCGTCTTTATTTTTGCTTTCACGGAATTTATTAAGCTGGCTGAATCTGTCAATCCTAATAATCGGTTTGTCCGCGCTGGAGTTTTTTTTATTGAGCTATGGCAAGACGAAAGTAGCGCCGGACGAGTTAAATAGTATTGAATAATAAAATTTAAAAATTGTTGTAGCTATTATGCAAGAACAATTACAAAAATTAAAAGATGAAATTTTGCATCAGCTAAAAAATGTTAAACAGCTTGAGGCTTGGCGCGCTTTAGAAATAAAATATCTCGGCCGCAAAGGCGAACTAACGAAAATTTTAAGGAGCGTGGCTGATTTAAGCGCGGAGGAAAAAAAGATTTTAGGCAAACTGGCTAATGAAATAAAGCTTGAGCTGATTAATAAATTCGCGGAAGTTAAAGCCGGCCTGGAAGAAACCGCCTGCGCGCCTTATCTTGACGCGACTTTGCCGGGCGTAGAAATTAAGCCCGGCCATCTGCATCCGCTAACCATCATTCAAAGCGAAATTGAAGATTTATTCGCGTCGCTCGGCTTTATGATTTTAGACGGACCGGAGCTGGAAAGCGATTATTATAATTTTACGGCGTTAAATATTCCGCCGCTCCATCCGGCGCGCGACATGCAGGATACTTTTTATATTGATAAGAAAAATGGTAAAGGCGAGCTGGATATGTTGATGCGCACGCAGACTTCGCCCATGCAGATTCGGGCTATGCAAAAATACGGCGCGCCCTTAAAGTGCATTGTGCCCGGCAGATGCTTTCGCTCCGAAGCCACAGACGTGCGCCATGAGCATACTTTTTATCAGTTAGAAGGTTTAATGATTGATGAAGGCATAAATTTTAGCCATCTTAAAGCCGTACTGGAAATTTTAGGTAAAAAATTATTCGGTCCTGACGCTTTATTGCGCCTGCGGCCAAAGTTTTATCCGTTCGTTGAGCCGGGCTCTAACTTGGAATATTCCTGCTCTTTATGCGCTGGGCGCGGCTGCCGCGTATGTAAAAATACCGGCTGGCTGGAAATCGGCGGCTGCGGCATGGTGCATCCGAGCGTGCTTGAAGCCGGCGGCATTGATTCGAAAAAATATCAGGGTTTTGCTTTCGGCTACGGCTTAGACCGGTTAGTCATGCTGAAATACGGCATTAATGACATTAGATTATTCCATAGCGGCGATTTAAGATTTTTAAAACAATTTTAAATTATTGTATGTATTTATCCTTAAATTGGTTAAAAAATTTCGTTGATATTCCGAAATCAGTCAGCCCGGAAAAACTGGGCGAGCTTTTAAGCCTGCACACGGTTGAAGTTGAAAAAGTTGAGCGGCTGGCTGATAAATATAAAAACGTAGTAGTGGGAAAAATTTTGGAAGTTAAGCCGCATCCGAACGCGGATAGGTTAAGATTGGTTTTAGTGGATATCGGCCAAGAGAAATTGGAAATCGTTTGCGGCGCCGATAATATTAAGCCGGGCCAGCTAGTGCCCGTGGCTTTAATCGGCGCGGTACTGCCGAGCGGATTAGAAATAAAGCCGGTGGAAATCAGAGGAGTGAAATCATGCGGCATGCTGTGCGCCGAAGATGAATTAGGATTAGGTGAAGATCACGCCGGCATTATGATTTTGGATAAATCCCCCCTACCCCCCTTTGCTAAAGGGGGCAAGATCGGGCAAAATTTCAGCGATTATTTAGGTTTAAGTGATGTGGTTTTTGAAGTTGACAATAAAAGCATTACGCATCGCGCCGATTTATGGTCGCATTACGGATTAGCTCGGGATATTTCGGCTTTTTTAAATGTTAAATTTAAAATTTATAAGTCTAAGGTTGATATTTTAAAAGCCAAAAAAATAACTTTTAAATTTAAAGTTAAGATTGAAGATTTTAAATTGTGCCCGCGCTATATGGCGGTCGGCTTAGAGGGCATAAAAGTCGCGCCTTCGCCTAAATGGATGCAGGATCGGCTGTCGGCTTGCGGCATGCGGCCGATTAATAATATCGTGGACATAACCAATTATGTCATGCTGGAATTAGGCCAGCCGCTACATGCTTTTGATAAAAATTTTATTAATGAAATAATCGTCAGGCGGGCCAAAGCCGGGGAAATTATTGAAACGCTTGACGGGCAAAAGCGCGAGCTGGATAAAGATATGCTGGTGATAACCGACGGCCGAAAGCCCGTGGCCGTAGCCGGCGTTATGGGCGGAGTTGACAGCGAAATAAATAATCAAACCTCCGCCGTTATAGTAGAATCGGCTAATTTTAATTATGACTCGGTAAGAAAAACGGCGCAAAAACTTAGCCTTAGGACCGAAGCAAGCATGCGCTTTGAAAAAGGCCTGGATCCGAATTTATGCGAGCTCGCGCTTAACCGCGCCGCGGAGCTGATTATAGAAATTTGTCCGGGCGCTAAGATCGCCAGCGCTTTAATTGATGAAAATAAATATAAATTAAGGCAAGGGCCCTTGGAGCTGGACTTAATTTGGCTAAACCGGTTTATCGGCCATGAATTTACGTCTAAGCAAGTTAAACAGATTTTAGAAAAGCTGGGCTTTAGCCTAAAAGCGCGGGGCGAAAAATTCAGCGTTATTATACCGAGCTGGCGCGCGGTGCATGATGTAAGTTCGCCGGAAGATTTAGCCGAAGAAGTGGCGCGGATTTACGGCTATAACAATCTTAAGGCTAAATTGCCTAAAATAGATTTAGCCTTGCCGTTGGTTAACGCGCCTAAAGCCTTAGAAAGAAAAATAAAAAATATTTTATCGATCGGCGCGGGACTCTGCGAAGTTTATAATTATTCTTTTGTCGGCGCGGGTGAGTTAAACAAATTAAAAATTGATGCGTCATCGGCCATAAAATTAGCCAATCCTTTAAGCGAAGATTTGGCTCTACTGCGGCCTAGCCTGATTGCCGGCCTGTTAGAAAATATAAAAACCAATCAAGCCAAAGAGGATTTTATTTCTATTTACGAAATCGGCAGTGTTTTTTTAAACGCGCCCGGAGAAATAAACAAGGATAACGAGAGCGGCGAAAAATTATTAAAGCAGGAAAAATATTTAAGCCTGGCGCTGGCTTGCCCGTCCGGCCTGCCTGCCGGTAGGCAGGGTAGGCAGGCCGGCGGCGAAGCCGCTGATTTATTCAGCCAGCTTAAAGGCATAATAGAATATTTATTAAGTTCGCTTAATTTAAGCGCGGAGTTTGAAATTGACGGTTCGCCCGCGACCTGGGCGGATAAATCGGCCGCGGCCGGAATTTACGCGGATAAAAAATTAATCGGCCGCCTAGCAATAGCGGAAAAAAATTTGGCTCGAGCTTTCGGTTTGAAAAAAACCGCCATAATAGCGGAAATTAATTTTAAAGAGCTGTTCAAGTTAGTAGAAAACAAGCCGGTCAAGCAGTTTAGAGAGCCGTCGAAGCATCCGGAAGCTTTAAGGGATTTAGCATTTGTGGTAAACGAAAAAATATTGTATAATAATATCAAAATAGAGATTGAAAAATTCAGCGATTTGATCAAGCGAGTTGAGCTGTTTGACGTCTATCAGGGAGAAAATCTTGGGCCGGAGAAAAAGAGCCTGGCTTTTCATATTATTTATCAAACCGAACGCACCTTAACTTCGGAAGAAGTGGATGAAACTCAAGGCAAATTAGTTAAGCATTTGGAAAAAGAATTAGGAGCGAAAATAAGAGACTTTTAGCCATCTATGTCATTGCGAGCGATCGGAGGGAGTGAAGCCTGCCTACCGGTAGGCAGGCAATCTCACGTACTATTTGTTAAAATTTATAGATTGTTTTTGAAATGAAGGTTTATCCTGTTAATAGTTTGTGAGATTGCCGCGTCGCCTGATTACAGACTCCTCGCAATGACAATTGCATTAGAAATTGAAAATTTAACGTTTTCCCCATGCCTGAAAACGAACAATTTGATGAAATCGGCGGTGATTTTAAGGAAAAGCCTGAACAATCACCTCCGCCATTAAACAAAAACCAGAAAATCGCGGCCGCGAGCCTGGCGGTTTTTGCCGTTTTTATTTTGGCTTTATGGTTCGCCCAGCTAAGAAGCAATATTTACGGCCCGTTTAACGCTTCAACTAGCCAAAATCAAGTGGCAACCGATGAGCAAAATAGCGATGAAGCTTTAAAAACTAAAGATACGGACGGCGACGGGTTAAGCGATTATGACGAGCTTAATATTTATAATACTTCGCCTTATTTAGAAGATACGGATTCGGACGGTTTTAAAGACGGCGAGGAAATAGCTAAAGGTTTTGATCCGAATTGTCCGCAGGGACGGACTTGCGCCGGAACCGGTTTAATTGAAGAAAGCGGAGGCGATCAGGCCTCTACCGCGCCGGCTTCATCCAATAGCACTTTAAATAATTTATTAAACCAATACGGCGCGACCGCGCCGGCTACTACCGGTTCGGCCGATTTAAGCAGTAGCCAGCTTGATGCTTTGAAAAATATTGACGCGGTTAGCTTGCGCCAGCTGCTTTTACAAGCCGGCATGCAGAAAGAAATTTTGGATAAAATCAGCGACGCCGACCTTTTAAAAAGCTTTCAGGAGACTTTAGGCGGGCAGTAAAAAATAACGAACAGGTCACAAATTGTGACCGGTTCGCTGAGATTGGGTTTAGGGTATAGAATTTTCCTGGATTTCCTTTAACAAAAAAATGGGTAAAAAAATAGCCCCGTCGTCAACTTGTGGTTGGACACGGGGCCGAAGTCGGAGGAAGAGAGTTTTTAGTATATTCTTCTTCCTCTTTCGTCATAATGGTAATATTTTTTTCTCCCAGGATCCCAGTGCCGGGAACCAGTATACTCCTTTTCCTGATTTGACGAAGACGAATCAGAACTTAATACTTTTAAACCAACATCCAATCCGAACACCGCCATTTGTATGGGGCTACAAGAAATACAAGAAAAAGAAATGAAAAGAACAATCACTATTACCGATAGATTCAAAGATAATCTTTTCATGTTACCCTCCTCTTTTTTATAGTTAGATTTTAGGAACGATATTTATTGATATTATAATATCATATTTATGAAAATTTGTCAAGTAAAAGAAAAAAATAAGTTATTTACTTTTTTGTTAGTGTCAATTTTTGGCATATTTTTATCTTTTATAATTGCAAATAATGTTTTAGCTCAAAACCCTGTTTATGATATGCTCGGCAACAAAGTTGATACTTCTCTTTTGGGCGAGGACGGAGCCATGACATCAATCAAAACCAGTGATTCAGGAACAAAAAAAGCTGAAGAAAAAACGGCTTTAGAAAGAGCTTCAGATCAAATAACTGATTGGGCGAAAACGGCACAAAAGTGGGCGGAAGAATACGGTGCGGCCATAGCTTTTAAAGCGGCTGTAAAAAATTTCTTAAATAATTTAGCTTATGATACGGCAACTTATTTAGCTACCGGAGATTGGGGCCAACAGCCGATGTTTGAAACCAGAAATTTTGGAACAGTTGTAAAAGATGCAGCCGATAACGCGGCCGGAACGTTTTTAGAACAATGGGGGAAAAGCGGCGCGATAAAATTTAATGTTTGCCAGCCTAATCTTAATGTTCAGGTTAAAATAGGGCTGGGTTTGCAAAAGACACAAAGGCCGACCAAGCCGGCTTGTACTTTTACGGAAATGACTAAAAATTGGGATACGGCGCTCAAAGATAAGAATTTTTTGCCGAAATTTCAAGACATGTTTAATCCTTGGTCCAATGATTTAGGCATAGCTTTGACTTTGCAGACCGGCATGGAGACGGAAATTAATAAGCAGGCTAATCTGGCCTTAGAAGAAGCTAAAAAAAATCAAGGCATTAAAGACGTAGTTGATCCAATCAGTAAATTTATTAAGACGCCTGGCTTAACCGTGACTCAGCAAATGGGCAGTGTATTTTATGATGCTAATAAAAAAGAATTAACTTATACCGGGGATATTACGGCAGACGCGATTGATATTTTTGTTAACACTTTAATCGGTAGGCTGATGGATCAATGGCTTAAAAAGGGCTTGGTTACCACTTTCCCGGGAACCTACGGCAATTTAGCCGATATTAACGCGCAAAACCAAGCCGAAGGTGCGGCCGGAGCGGCCAATCGGATGAAGAGTTTAATAGAGCCTAGTTTTAAAGTCAGGGGTGATTATGATATTTTAGCCGAATTGGCTTCTTGCCCGGATCCGAATAAAGCCGGGCCGACTAATTGCGTTATAGATGAAAAATTCAGAGAAGCCATTGAAAAAAGGCTGACGGTTGGGCAGGCTTTAGAACAGGGTTATTTAAACGCTAATGGAATTTTCGGTTTTAATTCCGACGGACTGGAGCCTAAATTCAATGAAGGCTATCCTTACCGGTCAATGCTGATTTTAAGAAAATTCAGGATTATCCCGGTAGGCTGGGAAGTAGCGGCCGAGAAAATCAAAGACTTGCAGAATCAGATTGGCAGCACGAAAAATTTAAGAGATTTGGTTAATTGTTCGGAAAGCTGGTGTGCCGGTCTGGTTGATCCAAACTGGGTTTTAAAAGCGCCGCAGAATTTCTGCAAAAAAGAAGGCGCCGGGCCGGAAATAATTTCTGAAACGGTTACGGGCGAAGGTTATGAAAGCAGTTTATCCGTTTTACGAAACGACACTTATTGCGCGGACGAGCAGTCCTGCATTAAGGAAAAAAACGACGGCTCGTGCCAGCTTTACGGCTATTGTACGGAGGAAAGAAGGAAATGGGATTTTAACTCTAAAGCCTGCGACCCCAGAAACAATACTTGCCAAACTTTCAGCAGTCCAAGCGGCCAGGCGGTTTCTTATTTAGAAAATACTTTGGATTCTTCCAATTGCAATATCGGCAACGCCGGCTGTTTAGCTTATTGCCAAGATTATAGTTTAGCTACCAGTAAATTCACTTGCACTAATAATTCAGGCAATAAGATTCATCTAAATAATCAGGCTGAAGCTTGCGATAAAGAAAGCGAGGGTTGCCACGAGCTTATTAGATTAAACCCGGGCAACGGCGCCAATCTTTTAGTTAATTCCGGCCTGGAAAAAGATTTAACCGCCGGCGATTGGCTAGGTTTTGGTTCAAGAACCGACTTAGACGCTTATCAGGGAGGCTATAGCCTAAAAATGAACGGTTCGGCCAGCCGGATAATTCCCATAGGCAACGGCGATTACAGTTTAGCCGGAGAAAATTATGTTTTATCATTTTACGCTAAAGATTGCGCGGCCGGTGATAAATTTTCAATTGAAAATAAACAATCAAACCTTGATGCCGGCAGTGATTGGCTAAGATATAATCTGGCTTATGCTTATTCTCCGGAGATAGACGTTTTTGAAATTAAATTCGCGATTAACTCTTCGTCCTGCCTGATTGATAATATAAAATTGGAAAGAGGCGACCAGACTACGGCTTATAGCGATTATGCCGCTGCTTCTTCGCCTTCTTTGATTTATGAAAAAGTCGCGCCGGCATATTTAAATTGCTCCGGCGCCAATCCGCCGAGCGAGTGCGAAAATTTCGCCCGCTACTGCTCGGCCGATGAAGCCGGCTGCGAGCTTTATACCGGCGTGGCGGACGGCGTTAAAATTCCGGCTAAAGCCGCGGCCCAGGATTACTGCCCGGCTGAATGCGTGGGCTATAATACTTATATTCAAGCAGAGACCACTTTTGATTCAAGCCGCGACGCTTATTTTATTTCTAAAACTGCCAAAACCTGTTCGGCCGAAGCCGTGGGCTGCGATCAATTTACCAATTTAGACGAAGTGGCTAAGGGCGGCGAAGGCATAGAATATTATACTTATTTAAGGCAGTGCCTTAGGCAGGCTGATAACGCAGGAAATTGCGCTGAATTTTACAATTGGGAAGGCTCGGATGAATCCGGCTACCAATTAAAAGTGGAAAGCCTGAATAAGACCGGTTCGGGAATGGCGGAGGAGCCGGCTTTAAGCTCGCCAGATGCCGCGCTTTGCAATGAAGCTATTTATAATCTGCCGGCTTCGGATCCGGCTTATAATGCCGATTGCCGCCAGTTTTATAATCGCGACGGCGGCTTATCTTACCATTTATATAGCCACACCATCGCCTGCTCTGATGATTGCCATCCTTACCGCCGCACGGCTTTAAATATTGATGAGGCCATACTTTCGTCCGCGTCTTGTGTTGGCTCTGACAAGCATTGGGATGATGCCAGCGAGCAATGCCTAGTCTGTAAAAGCGGCGGAGTCTGGTCGGCTGATAATAACGCCTGCCTTTATCAGGCCGTGCCCAACCAGGGCATAACTTGCGCGGCCGCGCAAAACGGCTGCCGCGAATATATCGGCAATACTGGCAATGATGTCAGGAATATTTTCACCGACGATTTCGCGGAAGGTACTACCGGTGATTGGCTTGGCGTTGACGGCTCAACCGTCACGCCTTCAAACGAAGCGCTTAGTTTGCCGGGCAATTCAATTAAAATTCAAAGCCCGGGCAAAGCCAAGCGTCCGGTCGGTAGCGCGGTAACTTCGGGTAAATCCTATACTTTAAGTTTTATCGCCAAAGCCGCGGCAGGAACAGATTTGAATTTAAGCTTTACTAATAATACGGCCGTTAAGGCCAGCTTTGCTCCGGTGCGCTTAACCTCGGACTGGCAAATTTTCCGGACAAATTTAGCCGATTTAAACCACGCCGTCGCTACCGAAGAATTTTTGCTTTTGGAAGCGGGCCAAGATTATTATATTGATAATATTACTTTAACGGAAATCGTTGACCGCTATTATTTGATTAAAGATTCCTGGCGCACGCCGGCCTCGTGCGATGAAGAGGCGCCGGGCGTGCCGCATGAAAAATTTATGCTTGGCTGCGCCGAGTACACCGACCGGGCGGATAAAACGCATTATTTAAAGCAGTTCAGCAAACTATGCTCGGAATCGGCCGTAGGCTGCGAATTAATGATTGATACGCATAATTCAACCAATCCGTTTGAGGAAGTATTTAACAGCGCTGACGCGGCCAGCAGAGTAACCGTGCCTAAAGATAGTTTCGCTTACGTGGTTTATGATGAAGATAAATTATGCGAGTCAGAGCAAAAAGGCTGCGAGTTTTTAGGCAAGCCTTATAGCTACGAAACCGCCACGCTTTATGGCGATGTTTATCTAAAAAATAATCCGGATAAATACGATAAGATTTTATGCGCCGCCAACGCGGTCGGCTGCCAAGCTTATTCTTACGACGACGGCGAAAGTTATTTTAAAGATCCGGGCGATCAGGTTTGCGAATGGCGGCGGCAGGCCGGCGCGGGCGAAGGCCAGAGTTGGCTTAAGAAAAAAGTTAAACGTTGCGGGGATAACAACGGCGCGGTCTGCTTAACCAACGCGGATTGTTCGGCTAATGTTATCTGCCAATTGGAAACTTCAGACAACCTCTGTCCGACCAGCGATTATAAAACTTTCGGTTTTGGCGGCATCGGCAATAAAGTAAGCCAGCCGGCGAATAATTGGGCCGGAATCTGCGCGGCGTCTGAATCAGGCTGCAGCGAATATCTTGACCCTTTATCCAAATTTAATACCAGTATAATTTTTAACGGCAGTTTTCAGGATTTAGACCTTAATTCCAATACCAATGACGGTTGGGAAGGCTTAACGCAAAACGTAGTTTTAGAGGCTAACACGGTTTATCGCTTGGCGCGTAAAGCCGATGCCGGCGCTTTAGCTATCAGCTGTCCCGCCGCCGGAATTTATAATTTGGATAATAACAATAACTTGTCAGCTTCCGTGAACTCTATCAGCCTGCCGGCCGAAGATTATGACAACAGCAGAATTTTTTACTCGGGCGCGACTGGCGGGAACAGCTGTATGATTACCGCCGGTGATAATCTTGGCACGGTGGAATTAAAAAAAGTGGCCATAGACTATCAATTAAAACAGAATTTAGACCGCCAGAGCTGTAATGGCATAGTTAATTACAATAAAAATTGTGTTTTATTTAATGAAAGAAAGCAATCGGGCGCCGGTTTGGCCAAACTTGATTGGGACGCGGACATTACGGTTGACGGCTCCGGACCGATAAGCGGCGCCGACGCGGATAAAGACGCAAATATCATAATAAAAGTTACGCCGGATCGTGTTTGCGATAAATGGCTGGCCTGCCGGAGTTATATTAAAGACGAAAAAGGCAATAATACTTGTTATGACGTTGGTTTATGCGACGGCGTGGACGAGAACGGCAATTGCAACAGCTTTATCAGGTCTAATAAAACAAACCAGGCGGTTGAGGCCTTAGGCGCGGATAAAGTCAGCAATTTATCAGGTTATGCCAAAGTCGGCCTGTTAAACGGCAGCTTAAAAGCCGATTATTATCCTTTAGGCGCCATGAAACAAGCCGGAGAAATGGCCTACTTGGCCAACGGCAATTTTGAAATCGCCGGCTCTAACGGCTATCCGCTTGGCTGGGTGGCGGAAAATACTTCCTGGAACGATAATATTTTTAAGGTTATTAATAATCCGATTGAAGCCCAAAACGAAGGCATCGGCCGCGCGATAGAAGGCCAGAATTTTTTGAAATTAGGCTCAACTTTCAGCGCCACCAGCGAATTCGTTGAAGTGGTCGGCGGCGCGGCCGGCAACCCCACGAGCTACGTCATAACCGCCAATATCAATACCATAAATTTAAAATCAGGCTCGGCTAAAATTAAAGTCGAAGCTTTTAACAGCTTAGGCCAAAGCCAGGGTCCGATGGCTTTAACTCCGGAAATTTCTTTAGCTAGCGGCAATGGCTGGACATTCAAGCTGGGCAGATTTGATATTTTCAGCAACGATATCAGCCAAATTAAAGTTATTCTCTATTCGGATTCGGCCTCGGCCACCCAGGGTAATTTTTATTTTGACAATATTCAAATCAGGCCGGCTTTAAATTCCAAAGATAATTGGTACACGGCTCAAGCCTGCCGTCTTTATCCTGAATCAGATTCTTTATCCTGCGATTATTACGAGGATTCGGGCGCCCGGCAAAAAGGCTGGTACGGCTATTGCCTTGAATATGACCGCGCGCCCGGCGATCCCAACACCTGCCTTTTATGGTATCCGATTGATAAAGTTAAAGGCGACGGCGTAGAAGAAGGCGCCGGATATAATGACAGATTTCCGGTGTATTATTGCACGGATTTGCAATATTATAATAAATCAGTTACAGCGCCAATGAGCGTCTGCGCTCCAAGCTCTGGGACATATCCGGCGAGCACGTTCACAAGTTTAGTGTCTGCCAATGAAGCAAAGTTTTTAGACAAAAGATTTATTACGAGCATATCTGGTTGGGGCGGGGAGCCGGCAACGCCAAGTAATTCATGGGCTCCGCCTACCTACGTTTTTAGTGGAATGACCGCTAGTTTTTCAGTGGTTTTTAATGCAGACAATTCTTTAGAAGGAATAAATTATGCTTATACTACAACCCATGGGAGTCACCAATGCGGCGAACAAAACTATGATGTAGCATATACCATAAATTATAAAATTCCATATTGCAAAAAAATAGTGCAAGCCGTTACGTCGGTAGGGCAGAATAAATATTGGAGCGCTCGGATGTATAAAGGAACCGATTATGTCATTCCTAATGATCCGGCCATAACCGAAACATTCCATGTGCCCGCTGGCGGTTATACTTATCTAACCGATTATCCTCCTTTCGGCGGTGTTAAAAATCCTTACCCCAGCAGTAATCCTTACGAATGGGACAGCCGGCCGCCGTCTAGCGACGGCAATCAGCCGCTTTTCTTTGACGAGCCGGAAGCGCAAACCGTCCGCGCCGGCAGCTTGCATAGCAACGAAACCGTCAAGCGGATTTTCGCCAAAAGCTATGGCGCTTGGCAATGGCAGGAAGGCGCGAATGGCGGCCATTATGAAATAGCGGCCGGTTCCACCTGGGGGCCGCCGACCGATAAATGCTTGAATAATATCCGGCCGATTTATCCGAACGATTACTGCGCTATTCCGCCGGCCATAAACAATATCAAAGTCAATGCCGCCGCGAGCGGAAACGTCACTTTATTTTCCAGCCAATTCGCCAGCCTGACTTTTAACAGCCAGACTGATTCACAGCAATTGCCTTTGGTGATGTACGCGGTTGACTGGGGCGACGGCGAGCAGACGATTGTCAGCGGCGTGGAGATGCGCGATCGGCCTAACGCGGATAATCCCCATTCGCTATATCATTTATATAGTTATTGGGATTTAAAGGCTAAATCCAACCAGAATCAATGCCCTGGCGGTTCGTGCAATAGTGTTAATCTTACTTGCTCGGGCGGTTCAAACGCAGGCGATAGTTGTATTGATTGTTTAATCACCGGGGAGTGCAAAGTTAAGCCGAAGATTAAGATTAAAGATAATTGGGGCTGGTGCAACGGCGGCAATAGTATTAATGATTGCGCTTCCTGGCAGAGTTTCGCCGGGTATGTGGTGGTTAAGGAAAGATAATGGGAAATGACAAATGACAAATTTCCAATGACAAATAAAACTTATGGAAAATTTAGATAGCAGTTTAATGAATAACACGCTCGCGCCGAAAGAGCAGGACGCGGCGGCGAGGAAGTTAAAAGAAGAGAAAAGCGGCGCGGCAGGCGGACAGGTGGGTGGAGATGAAACGGACGCAACCGGCGAGCAGAAAACTTTAAGGCAAAGAGTTCAAGAGGCGCGGCAGGCGTCAAATATTAAAGAAAGGGTTAAGGAGAAGATAAAAGAAAAAGTTTTATCACCGCTGAAAAAAATAACCAGCCGAGCATTGCAGTGGGCGTGGAAAGCATTATTGCCCAGCTGGGGCTTAAGTTCAATTTGGATTAATATTCATGTTTTTTTAAAAGGTGTTTTTGGGGAAGAACTATTTTGTAAATTAGGCGAAGAGTGGCTGCCGCCGAAAGCGGTTGAAGCAACCGGCGGAGCCGGTAAAATTATAAATAAAAGTGCCGGTTTGGTTGAGGTTATGGTACTAATATTTATAGATGTAATAATTTTTTTTGTAGTTGTTGGTTTTGTCGCAATGTTTACCGACGAAAGTACTTTTAAGACTATGACCGGGGAAGTTAACAAGGCGCAACCGGCGGCCACGCAATCAGTGAAATAAATTTTTAATATAAAATGAAAAAATTATTCAGAAAAGTTAATTTTAATAGAAAGTATTTTTTACTTGGGCTATTTATTTTAGCGGTGGTAGTTGTTTTATTACCCAAAGATGTAAATGCTGGTGATGTTTCTGGCCTCGGTATTGCATGGGACGCAGTGAAAACAGTAGTGTCGTCACCAATTTTAATAGCCGTGGGTACTATTGCGGTTTTAGTTATGGCTATATTTGGCGCTCTGAATGGTTTAGTTATTAGCGCTTTAATAAGCATTACTCAATATAATACTTTTATAAGTGAGCCTTCAATCATAGATGCTTGGATAATAGTGCGAGATTTATGCAATATGTTTTTTATTTTAATTTTATTGGTAATTGCTTTTGCTACAATTTTAAGACTGCCAAGTTATGAATGGAAAAAATTATTGCCAAAATTATTAATCATGGCTGTTTTAATAAATTTTTCCCGAACGATTTGTGGCTTAATTATAGACGCGTCTCAGGTTATAATGCTTACTTTTGTTAATGCTTGGGGAGGCGCTGGTAATTTTGTTGATACGGTTAAGATGGCTAAATATTTTATGGGTACCGCTAGTAAGGATTGGGGTACTGGCGATTGGAGCGTGCTCCAAGTTGTCGCAGGTATGTTGATTGGTATTATGTTTTTAATTATTTCCGGCATAGTATTGTTCGTGGCTATGGCGGTTTTTTTAATGAGAATAATCATGTTATGGATTTATATAGTTCTATCACCCATTGCATTTTTAGCGGCTGCTTTTCCGGCCGGACAAAAATACGCAACCCAATGGTGGTCGGAATTTACTAAATATATAATTAATGGTCCGGTTTTAGCTTTTTTTATTTGGATGGCACTAATAACATCAAGACAGATTACTAAGATTGGTGATATTGTCGTCAATCAGACCGGCACCAGCCAATGCGCTAGTATTAATCTTGGTATTACTCAAATTACTTGTTTAAATGATTTTTTGCCTTTTATACTTTCTATTGGCATGTTGCTTGGTGGGCTAATGATAACCCAGCAAATCGGCGGTGTTGGTGCCAGTATCGCCGGTAAAGGTTTGGATTGGGCGAAGAGGGCGCCGAAACTTATGGGCGGGGGAAGTTTAAAAGTTGGCAGTTGGGCGGCGAGAAAATTTGCCGCTTCTAAACATGGCTTTGAAATTAGACCGTCAAAAGTAATAGCCGGTTTCAGAGAAACTTTGGCGGAAAAGAAAAGAAAAGAAGATATAAGAATAGAAGAAAAATCGGCTTCCATGCTAAAAGAGGGAAAATTGATTAGAGGCGGTTTGGGTGCGTCCAGGGATTTTTCCGAAGCCGCGGCTAAAGGTTTTTTATGGAATAGAGCCTGGAAGGTGAGTGGTGATCCGAAAAAGATGGGTATTATGCAATCGACCTGGAAGGCGGGGGGCGTTAGAAAAAATATTGAAAAATTAGAAAAAGAAAGAGATGAAAAAGCAACTACGGAAAAGAGAAAGTCTGAAATTAATAATGAAATAGCAACACAAAGAGAAGAAATGGCAAAATATGAAACGCCGCAAACTTTTTATGCTCATCAAAAAAGTATGACTGCTTATCAGGAAGCGGCGAAAAAATCCGGAATGAAAGACAATGAAGATGAAATCGTAGAAACATTTGATAAAGCCATAGAAAATGGCGATAATGAATTGGCGGTTGGCATGATTTTACATGCCGTGGAAGTTGGTCATGGCAATGAAATGCTTCAGAAGCATAGGGCGAAAGCCGATGTTTTGGATGACAATGGTAACGTAGTAACCAAAGAAGGAGAATTTTTCAGGCAAGACAATTCCGGCATGAGAGGATTTTTTAAACAGTATGTACAGGGGAAAATGGGATTATCCGAGCAAGAGGCGCTTTCCATTCAAAGCCAGTTTAGTTCCCGCGCCAAAGCGGTTACTCATATGAATTTATCCGAAAGCGTGGGTAAAAAGAATGGATTATTTTATCAACGAAGCGACGAGGAGCAACAGTCCAGAGCTCATGGCGAGACCATGAAGATGGATGTGGAAACTATGTTAAGAAAATTAAATAGGATAGGGCAGGGTTCCGAGATTCAATATGAAGATGAAGATGATAATAAAAAAATTAAGAGGAGATTTGTCGCCAATGGTTTAACCACAAAAAATTTCTTAAAAACGGCGCCGACTCTAGACCTTGAAGTAAACGACAGAAAAAGGCTTAATCCAAATTTTGCAGAGAATACTTTTGTAAATTACATGATGTATGAAGGAAACGGGGGGAAGTTTAAAGAGAAATCTTTGGTTGAGATAATGGATAAATTAGGCACATCTTATACCACTAAGGAGGGCGGTACTATAAGTCACAAGCAATTAGCCTTGGAAACCGCTGCGTTTGGCGGTGAAAAATATATCGCTAATCTTTTAATGAAGAAGATTGACGCGGAAACCAGCAACGCTTCACCGGCAGAACTTAAAAAAATTGGCGAGGAAATAAAAAATGCCGAGGGCGTGCTTAGTGGTGTAAGAGA
>Ga0172379_10002842_pt1 | contig 29255 bp, 23 predicted proteins | sample GrowelOW334metaG_FD_119756 | JGI IMG/M metagenome (GOLD analysis project Ga0172379, IMG submission 119756) | Groundwater microbial communities from an aquifer near a municipal landfill in Southern Ontario, Canada - Groundwater well OW334 metaG | ecosystem: Environmental > Aquatic > Deep...
CCCGCGTCCAGGCCGAGGCTGAACTCCGCAAGACCTACCAGGAGATACCGAGTGGGCTGTTTACCCTCGACATGGCCGGAACCATATTGCGCGGCAATCCAGCCCTGCGCGACATGCTGGGCGTATCCCGGCAGCGCGATCAGGGCGACGCAAAAAGCTGGGCCCGCTACTTTGGCAGGGACCAGTGGGAACAAATGCTGCAAGCGATCCAGGCGCAAAATACGGTGGAAATGGAAGTCCTGGAAAAGCTGAATGACCAGGATCGCTGGTTTCTGGTTAAAGCCAAGCATGTTGACGACAGCATCGAAGGTTCGCTTCAGGACATTACCGCGCGAGTAAGCGCCAATGCCCGGCTGAGCTATCTGGCCAATCACGATCCCCTGACCGGGGTAATCAACCGACGCGGGATCGAGGATGCACTCGAATCCGCAATCGAGGCGGTTGCCGCAGGGGAAGCGGTCTGCATTGCCTATCTTGACCTCGACCGGTTCAAGTTGATCAACGACCTCTACGGCCATGTCACCGGAGACCATGTGCTGCAACAGGTGTGCACCAGGATCAAGCGCATCGTTCCCCAGGATAGCGTGTTGGGAAGAATCGGCGGCGATGAGTTCCTGATCATTTTCACTAACTTGACTACCGATCAGGGCGCAAGCTTGTGCCAACACATTATCGACGCCATCGAACTGGATCCGTTCACTGTTGAACAAAAAGCATTCCGGGTCGGAATATCGATCGGTCTGATCGAGCTGGGTCAAAGAATGACCAGCGACGACGCAATCACCAGCGCCGACCGCGCCTGCGGCGAAGCAAAGCATGGTCATCATGTGGTGGTATTCAATTCCAATGCGCCCGATTTGCTTGAGCAGGAGATCGAGCTGAACCTCCTCAAGCGCTTCAGTGAAAACAGTCCGCCCGAAGGATTGTTCCTGGTGATGCAACCCCTCATGTCCTTGAAGAATCCCTACGCAGCCCTTAATTTCGAGGTGCTGCTGCGCATGCGCCGTGCCGACAATGCCATCGAACCGGCATGGCGAATCATTACCGCAGCCGAAAAAAACGGCCTGATTGCGATCATCGATCGTTGGGTACTGAAGAACATCCTGGAATGGATAGACGAACATTATGATCGCCTGGAGACGACGCGTTTCATCGATGTCAACATGAGCGGCGGTTCCCTCAACGACGAGCGATTTATCGCCGACGCCTTTGCCATGCTGAGGCAACACAGTCGTGCCGCAAAGAAAATCTGTCTTGAGATAACGGAAAGCGTTGCGGTCAGCGACATCGACAATACGACCAAATTCGCCGACCAGGCGCGGGGTCTCGGCTGCCGCATTGCGCTTGACGACTTCGGCGTCGGCTACACCTCGTTCTCCTATCTCAGCCGGCTTCCCGTGGATGTCCTGAAGCTTGACGGATCGCTGATTGTCCGCGCCTTGTCCCACCCCACCAACCTGTCCATCATCGAGTCGATCGCCGGTCTGACCCGCAACCTCGGGATGACCAGCATTGCCGAGTGGACCGACAATCTGGACACCGTCAAGGCCATGGTTGACGCCGGACTCGACTACATTCAGGGTTTCATTATCGCCGAGCCCCAATTGCCGGCGGTGATACTGCAAGCCTCGTCGGCAGCCGATTTCATCAAGGACCCGGATGTCGAGCACTATGTTCGGACCTACCTCGGCGGACAGGGAACCAGAGATCTGTGGGAAGGTGCGGTCGGTTCCCGGTCCGGCGATCTGCATTGACTCGGACGGATCTCTGGAATTTGGCTGGAGCACTTCCTGCGGGTATTGCTTGGAACGAGTAAAATGCTCGTTCAAGAGTGCCGCAAACCAGCCGGCATCATGACCGCCTCCGGCATATGAAAGCGACAAAGGACCGCGATGATCGTCTTCGATTTGGGCTGCAATAACCATCACGCATTCGAAGGCTGGTTTGCCTCACACCAGGCATTTCAGGTTCAGATTGCGGCTGGTCAAGTCACGTGTCCGCATTGCAACAGCGCCATCATCGAAAAACTCCCCGCGGGTCCGCACATCAGGCGATCACTGCCTGAAAAAGCCGCTGACGCGGCGGTGGATAAGCAGGCCGATGAAATCAAGCTCAGGAAGGTCATGCGAGAATTGCTGCGCGATAGTGAAAACGTGGGCGCGCGTTTTTCCGAGGAAGCCAGGAAGATCCATTACTCGGAGATTCCGGCGCGCGGCATTCATGGGACTGCTTCCGCCGCCGAGGTCACCTCGCTATTGGAAGACGATATTGCCGTGTTTCCCTTGCCGAACGTTCTCAGGAACGATATTCACTGACGCCGAGGCGGCACGCCGGTTACCAGTAGCGCATCGCCTCGCGATATAGATTCCCCAGATCGCTCTCGCTGACTTCGCGCGGCGCATTGGTCAGCAGGCGCTGTTGTGCCCAGGCTCCTCTGGCCAGCGCGGCGACGTCGGTTTCGCCGTAGCCGACGCCGCCCACGCCGTTGGGGATGCCGGTGGCTTTCATCATCTTGATCAATTGTCCGGCCAAAATCTCGGCGGCGTCTTCATTGGCTGCTCCCTCAGTCCTGGCGCCGAGACAGGCCGCACCGTGGAGGTGGCGCTCGGGACAGGCGCAGGCGGTGAAACGGAACACCGAGGGCGCGTTGACGATCACGCTCATGCCGTGCGGCACCATCGGTTCGTCCTGCGGGTAGCCCTCGGGCCGGAAGTCGCGCACCAGGCCCGCCACCGAATAGGCCATGCCGTGGGGCACATGCACGCCGGAGTTGCCGAAGGCGATCCCGGCGAGGGTGGCGGCGTACATCATCTGGTCGCGCGCCTCGGTGTCGCCGGCGTCATTCACGGCGCGCTCCAGGTAGCGTCCCAGCAGCTTCAGCGCCACTTCGCAGCCGATGTCGCTCCACGGGTTGGCGCCCTGGCTCATCGGCCGCAACGCGGGCTTGCCCGGCGCCGCGCGGCGGGTGTATGGCTTGGCGGTGTAGGATTCGAGCGCGTGCGAGAGCACGTCAAAACCGCTGGCGGCGACGACATTCTTGGGCAGCGTGTAAGTGGTGGCGGGATCGATCAGCGCCATCGACGGCCTGAGGCGTCTGGAAGCGATGCCGGTTTTCACCTGCATGGCGAGCAAGTCGAAGATCGTGATGCCGGTGCATTCCGAACCGGTGCCGCAGGTGGTGGGGCAGGCGATATGCGGCTTGAGCGGACCGGGGACCGGCTTGCCGGCACCGATGGGGGCGTTGACGTAATCGAGGAAGTCGGCCGGGTAGGTGGCGTAAAGATTGGCCGCCTTGCAGGTGTCGATGACCGATCCGCCGCCGAGCGACACATAGCCGTCGAATTTTCCTTCCGCGGCGAACCGGGCTGCGGCGAGGAAGGACTGGTCGGTCGGTTCGACCTTGACCTCGTCATAGATCACCACGTCCAGGCCCGCCGCCTTGAGCGAATCGCCGAGCTGCGACACGTAAGGCAGGCGGTGCAAGGTCCTGTCGGTAAACAGGGCGACCCGGCTCATGCCGAGCGCCCTGGCGTGTTCGCCGGCCTCATTGAGCACGCCGTGGCCGAAGTTGATGCTGGAGATATCGACCGCGAAGACGCTCTCGCCGCCCTCGGTCGTGACGTAGTAGTTGTGGCAGCAGGACATGTGGCTTACTCCGGGAGTTGGCTGGATGCGTTCATCCTACCCCAGCTCCCCGGCCTGTGCCAGACCGCGCTCCGACCGTTACTCCCGAGCCGTGCTGCAACTTCCGGAAAACTATTCCAGGGTGACGCGGGTATGGACCTTGAGGTATTCGCCCGGTGGATTGCGGGTGGTGGTGGTCAGGAGCTTACCCTTGTAGTCGTAGGTGACCTGGTATCCCGATGGCGGCCCGGGTTCATATACGGTATTGCACTGTTGCTGGGTGCTGGGGCCGGACCCCATCTGATCACCCACCATGGCGCCACCGATGGCGCCGGCGATGGTCGTGGCGTCCTTGCCATGCCCGCCGCCGAAGCGTGAGCCGACCAGGGCGCCGATCAATCCTCCCGCCACCGCGGCGCCGGGATTGTGTTCCGAACCCTGACTCACGGTGACGGGCGTGCACACCTGGCGGGCGATCTGCGGTCCGGGAATCGCTGAGTAATTCAGCACCCTGGCAAATTCGACGTTGTCCTGAATGACGCCGGATTGGGCCAAAGTCGCCAGGGGCAGGAACAATGCGGCGGCAAGTGCAATTCGTTTCATTTTCTGGTCCTTGGAATATCGATTCAATCGAAGTGGCGCGAACGCCGGGAACTCCATACAAGCCGGAGTCGCCCGTACCAATGATAACGCGGACCCCCATGCCAGAGACGACAACAGCTTTGTAAGCGATTGTTGCCGGGGGCCGATCCGTGGAGCACGCTAGACCGTCACCGGACCGCCGAACCAGCTCAGTTTTTCGCCCAACAGCACAACTTCGCCGACCACGATCAGGGCGGGTGGAGCGATGCCGCTCCCGACGACCTTTTCCGGCAGGCTCGCCAAGGTTCCGCAGACGACGCGCTGCTGCGCCAGGGTGGCGTTCTGCACCACGGCGGCCGGTGTCGTCGCCGCCAGGCCGTGGGCGGTGAGCTGGCGGCAGATCTCCGGCAGTGCGCCAATTCCCATGTAGATGACGATGGTCTGGCGCGGCCGGGTCAGCGCCGGCCAATCGAGATCGACGCCGCCATCCTTGAGGTGGCCGGTGACGAAGGTGCAGGACTGGGCATAGTCGCGGTGGGTCAGGGGGATGCCGGCGTACGCCGCCATGCCGCTGGCGGCGGTTACTCCCGGGACGACTTCGAAGGGCACGCCATGTTGTCGCAGCTTCTCGATTTCCTCGCCGCCACGGCCAAAAATAAACGGATCGCCGCCTTTCAGCCGCACCACGCTCTTGCCGGCGAGTGCCAGGCGCACCAGCAGCGCGTTGATCTCATCCTGGGGCAGCGTATGGTTGCCGGCTTGCTTGCCGACATAGATTCGTTCAGTGTCAACCGGAATTAGTTCGAGGATCCCCTTGCCGACCAGATTGTCATAGACGATGGTCTGGGCACTGGCGATCAGGTGCGCGGCCCGCAACGTCAGCAGCTCCGGATTACCCGGTCCGCCGCCGACCAGGTACACCTTGCCAGGGGGGAGTGTTTTCATGAAGGTATTGTCGCATGTTGCCGATTATGGGCGTGGCCGACCGCCACTTTGCAGGGATTGCCTTTGGAATAAATTGATTTCCATCAAGGTTGTGTCCGGGGGGGAAATGAAATACTGGGCTCATTCGGCAAAGTGGCGTTGCCGCATCGGGTTTCAAACAAACTACAGGCAGGAGATCAGCAAATGAGCAATTCGAAATGGATCAAGGGCATCGTCGTCGCGGCGGCGTTGCCGCTGGCCATGACCCAGGCATTCGCCCAGGAGCAGGGAAAGCATCCAGCGTCAGGTGCAGAATTGCAGTATCAGGCGGGCAGTTCTCCGCTCGCCGGCATCGAGATGTACCAGGATATCAATCCAAAGGCGCCGCCGATGAACAAGGCGGAGTTCGATGCGGCGCGCGAAATCTACTTTCAGCGCTGCGCCGGTTGCCATGGCGTGTTGCGCAAAGGCGCCACCGGCAAGCCGCTGACCCCGGACAAGACCATCCCCAACGGCACCGAATACCTCAAGGTCTTTATCAAGTACGGTTCCCCCGCGGGCATGCCCAACTGGGGCACCTCGGGCGAGCTGACCGATGCCCAGGTTGACCTGATGGCGCGCTATGTCCAGCAGACTCCGCCGCAGCCGCCGGAGTTCAGCCTGAAGGACATGGAAGCGACGTGGAAGGAAATCGTTCCGGTGGCCAAGCGTCCAACCAGGAAGATGAACAACTTCAACATCGCCAATATTTTCTCGGTGACACTGCGCGACTCCGGCGAAGTGGCGCTGATCGACGGCGACTCGAAGAAGATCCTGAATATCGTCAAGACCGGCTACGCGGTGCACATTTCGCGCATCTCCGCCTCCGGCCGCTACCTGTTCGTGATCGGTCGCGACGCCCGCATCAACCTGATCGACCTGTGGATGGAAAAACCCGACAACGTCGCCGAGATCAAGGTCGGCCTCGAAGCGCGTTCGGTGGAAACCTCCAAGTTCAAAGGCTACGAAGACAAGCTCGCGATTGCCGGCACCTACTGGCCGCCGCAATTCGTGATCATGGATGGCGACACCCTCAAGCCGCGCAAGATCGTCTCGACCCGCGGCATGACCGTCACCAACGAGTATCACCCGGAGCCGCGCGTGGCCTCCATCGTGGCGTCGCACTATCATCCGGAGTTCGTGGTCAATGCCAAGGAAACCGGCAAGATCATGATGGTGAATTACTCGGACCTCAACAACCTGAAGATCACCACCCTGGATGCCGCCCAGTTTCTGCATGATGGTGGCATGGATTCGACCGGCCGCTATTTCCTGGTTGCCGCCAACGCCTCCAACAAGATCGCCGTGGTCGACACCAAGGAAGACAAGCTGGCGGCGCTGATCGACGTGGGCAAGATCCCGCATCCGGGACGCGGCGCCAATTTCGTGCATCCCAAGTTCGGTCCGGTGTGGTCGACCAGCCACCTCGGCGACGAGAGCATTTCCCTGATCGGCACCGATCCGGTCAAGCACAAGGCCCAGGCCTGGAAGGTCGTCGAGACCATCAAGGGCCAGGGCGGCGGCTCGCTGTTCATCAAGACCCATCCGAAATCCAAGAACCTGTGGGTGGACACGCCGCTCAACCCGGATGCCAAGATCAGCCAGTCGATCGCCGTGTTCGCCATCAACGATTTACAGAAGGGCTATGAAGTCCTGCCGATCGCCGATTGGGCCGGCATCGGTGAAGGCGCCAAGCGCATCGTCCAGCCGGAGTACAACAAGGCCGGCGACGAAGTCTGGTTCTCGGTGTGGAGCGCCAAGGACAAGGAGTCGGCCATCGTCGTCGTGGATGACAAGACGCGCAAACTGAAAGCCGTCATCAAGGACAAGCGGCTGATCACCCCGACCGGCAAGTTCAACGTGAATAACACCCAGCACGACGTCTACTAGGATAATCGCGCCGCCCGGCATGCCGGGTGGCGCATTTCAGGAGAGTGCACATGAAACTGAAGTCATTGTTGTTGCTTGGAGGAGTCGCGGCGCTGGCGCTGTCTTCATCGGCGTTTGCCAGCGAGGCGATCGCCACCAAGTCGGGTTGTCTGGCGTGCCATACCGTCGATAAGAAGCTGGTCGGTCCCTCCTACAAGGATGTCGCCGCCAAGTACAAAGGGAAGGCCGATGCGGCCGCCATGCTCGCCGACAAGGTGCGCAAGGGCGGCGCCGGCAACTGGGGACCGCCACCGATCCCGATGCCGCCGAATCCGGTGGACAAGATCAGTGATGCCGATCTCAAGACCGTCATCCAGTGGATACTTGCCAGGTAATATTGCTTTAGTAAGCAATTCATCGGCGTTTCTGTATGACGTTGGGCGGATAGCCTGAGTCCGGCAAATCCGGTCTGCACGCTGGTGCTGGCACGTGGTCTCGCTCCGGCTCCCGGTGCTGGGAAACGCACATATCGCCGAATCAAGACCACGTGCCAGCGCCTGTATCGGCTGGAGTCTGCATTTTGCTTTTGGTCAAAGGCAGCACCGTGGATCAAGGCAGGTCTGGTGAGTTTGACTGACCGACATGTACGGTTTCCGCACCGGGCGGGCAAACTCGCCGGACCTGCCATTCCTGACCGAGCCTTTCAAACGCATCCATCCATCAAGCGGCTTGGTTGCTTGAATATATGCTGGGGCGAACGCAGCAAAGTGTCGGCTTACCATTCGGTGCAAAGCCGCTTACAACACTCTTGGCTCCCGGGTTCAACTTGAAGATGCCGCTACGGAGAAAATCTACAGCGGCGGCAGCCATCGGTTTGTCATGTAACACGATAACTTCATGCACCGTGCCGCGACGATTTTCTAACCATAATTTTCGCAATGTGCTTGGATGCGGACCATACTTCGAGTAAGACGAACCGCAGGATGGTTCAATCAAATAGACACCCCACAACGCTGGTGGATTGGTATGTCCGGCGGGTAGATATTCGATTTGCTCCACCCGCTGCGATACGATCCGCTGGGCCAAAGCCACATGTTCCAAGTGCTTATTGTTGAGTTCTCGTTTTTTGATCGATGCTTGTATGCCAACGCCGATCGCGCAGGTGACTAGGAGTGTGATCCTGATAATGGTCGCAACGGCTACATAGAGTACCCAAAAGAATCCATGAATGAAGAGGATACCTATCCCGCCACTGACTCCTAAGTTGCGTCCGACGCGCATCCCATATCTCAAGTTCGTCGAATCACCTCAATTGATATTTTGGTAACAAGCTAAAGCTTCAAGCCTATCGGAGTCCTCCGATTGAGGGGGACTTCCGGTTGCAGATTGTCGAAACGTCACCGGGAAATCGTAGTTGGTGGAAGTTTCAAGATGTCCATTGCACTATCCTCGAATCGTAATTTCGATTGCATCTTCGGAGACTCCGAATGAAAGCGCTAGACCACGCTTCGCTTCGCTGATCGTTAATGGGCTACCGGAGGGTCTCGCGTCCGATGGTGTTACCGATTGGGTAGTAATGACTGGTTCAGGCATCGGCTCAAACGTCAACGTGTTCGGATCTATCCCAAGGCTTGCGAAGTCTGTGTAACGAACTGGGTTTCGCCACCCCTGCCATACGTTGGGGATAGCGACCCGCGAAAAGGCACAAATCTTGATGAGCCATCGGCCCTTGGTTTCAGTTGACGGCACCACATCGCTGATCCGACCAACCAAGAACGCTGATCCACGTGGCTCAGGTCCTTCCACCCAATCTATTCCGGACCGACAGCAGACAAGGTATTCGCAATGCAGTGCATTGTTCCTGTCTAGAACCCATGATTGCGATCCTCCATCGCTGACCACGCGGTCAATTGACTTGCCAGTAAAGACTACAACTGCTGTGTGCGCAGAGGGAATCGGTGCCACGTTTTTCTCCTCGGGAAGTTTATATAAAATATCATAACATAACCAAAACAATATTACAACATAGTATAATACATTGTATGAACGTTTCTTGCAGTTTGTCTTGGTCGCGCACCGTTTATGCTAAGAAGGCAAGCAAATTCACTGGGCTTGGTGGAATTGGAATCAAGAGACTTAGCAGGGTACCGCTCCCGTTTTGCTTGACGCGAGTCAATGCGACAATGCGTTCTTGGTCGCATCCTTCAATGCCATGAAATCGCTTTGCCTGATGCTGTGTATTTTTCAGATGATCGAGGCCAGTGCCCAGTCGGCGCCTGAGCCCACGCCGGCACGCCAGCGCGAACTGATCCGGCTGGTGCGTCAGGACTGCGGTTCCTGCCACGGCATGACGCTGAAGGGCGGGCTGGGATCGCCGCTGGTGCCGAACAGCCTGCGCGATAAGCCGGCATCCAGCCTGGCGGCGACGGTGGTGCATGGACGGCCCGGTACCGCCATGCCGCCATGGAAAACCATCCTGGCCGAGGGAGAAGCGGAATGGATTGTGTCGCAACTATTGAACGGGTTTCCCAACGAATGAAGAATCTTCTTGTCCTCGCTTTGGTCGTGCTGGCGGGTTGCGCCCAACAACAGATTCGCGGTAGCGGCGATCTCGGCGTGGTGATCGAACGCGCCGCCGGTCGGGTCATCGTCGTCGATAACAGCGCGCGAACCGCGCTCGGCACCGTGGAGGGTCTGGGCGACTTGTCGCATGCCTCGGTGGTGTTCGCGCGTGATGGGCGCTACGCTTACGTCTTCGGCCGGGACGGCGGCATCACCAAGGTCGATTTGCTGTTGCGGCGTATCGACCGTCGCGTGGTGCAAGCCGGCAACAGCATCGGCGGCGCGATTTCCCAGGACGGTCGACTGGTCGTGGCGCAGAATTACGAGCCGGGGGGCATCAAGGCGTTCGATGCGCAGACGCTGGAATTGCTGGCCGACATTCCGTCGACTTACGGCGGTGACGCCGGCGAGAGACCGCGTGCCAAAGTGGTGGGCCTGGTCGACCTGCCGGGAAACCGCTTCGCCTATGCCTTGTTCGAAGCCGGCGAGATCTGGGTGGCGGACCTGTCCGATCCGAAAAATCCCCAAATCACCAAGTACCGCGACATCGGCAAACAGCCCTATGACGGGCTGGTGACACCGGACGGCCGTTACTACCTGGCAGGCCTGTTCGGCGAGGACGGCATTGCCTTGATCGATCTATGGCAGCCGGAAAAGGGGGCGCGGAAGATCCTGGCCCATTACGGCCGCGGCGAAGAAAAATTGCCGGTGTTCAAGATGCCGCATCTGCGCGGTTGGGCGGTGGCCGGGGGGCGCGCCTACCTGCCGGCGGTGGGCCGGCACGAGGTGTTGGTGGTGGACACCACGACCTGGTTGGAAGTCGGGCGGATTGCCGTCAAGGGCCAGCCGGTGTTCGTCATGGCACGTCCCGACGCTCGCCAGGTGTGGGTGAATTTCGCCTTTCCCGACAACGGCTGGGTGCAGGTGATCGACACCCTGGACCATCGCCTCATCGACACCCTGGCGCCCGGCAAGGCGGTGCTGCATCTTGAATTCACACCCAAGGGCGAACAGGTGTGGATCTCGGCGCGCGACGACAACCGCGTCGTGATTTACGACACTCAGACGCGCAAGCCTGTCGGCGAACTTTCCGCGCAGAATCCTTCGGGCATCTTCTTCACCTCGCGCGCGGCGCGCATTGGTTTCTGAGCCCCGCTGATGAACGCGCCCGCCTCTTTCGAGTTCCGTCTGCTCAACGAGTTCCAGCGCGACTTTCCACTGCTGCCGCGTCCCTTTGCCGCCCTCGCCGAACGTCTCGGCCGCAGCGAGGGAGAGGTGATTGCCACGTTTGCCCGGCTCCACGACCAGGGTACGGTGAGCCGCATCGGCGCGGTGATTGCGCCGCGCAGCGTCGGCGCCAGCACCCTGGCCGCACTGGCGGCACCGGCGGAGCAACTCGAGCGCAGTGCCGAACTGGTCAGCCGGCATCCGGAAGTCAACCATAACTATCAGCGCGAGCATCGCTACAACCTGTGGTTTGTCGCCACCGCCCAGGATGAAACGGCGCTTGCGGCGGTCTTGCGTAGCATCGAGGAGGAAACCGGCTGCGGCGTGATGAGCCTGCCGTTGTTGGAGGGCTTCCATATCGACCTGGGTTTCGATCTGGCTGGGTCGGCAAGATCCCATTGCGCCACCCGTGTGCCGGCCGCGCCGCCGGAGTCGTCAAGCTTGAGCGAACCGGAGCGACGCCTCCTGAATGCCTTGCAGGATGGCCTCGAATTGGCGCCGCGACCCTACAGTCGGCTAGCGCTGCGCGCCGGTCTCAGCGAAGTCCAGGTGCTGGGCCTGATCCAGGACTGGCTCAGGCGCGGTTTCGTCAAGCGCTTCGGCGTGGTGGTGCGCCATCATGAACTGGGTTACACGGCCAATGCCATGTGCGTGTGGGACGTGGCGGACGCGCAAGTGGCCGGGCTCGGTGGGCGCCTCGCCGCCGAGCCGGCGGTGACGCTGTGCTACCGCCGGGCACGGGCGCTGCCGGCGGCCGATTGGCCATACAACCTGTTCTGCATGATCCATGGCCGGAATCGCATCGAAGTCGAGTCGGAGATCGCCGCCTTGAACGCGCGCCACGGCCTCTCCCTGTATCCGCATGCCGTGTTGTTCAGCGTGCGCCGCTACAAGCAGTGCGGCGCGCGCTACATCCATGCCGCCGCTCATGCCTGAGCCGTTGGATGCCGCCGACAAGCGCATCATCAATGCCTTGCAGGGCGGTTTCCCCCTGTGCGACGAACCCTATCGCGAAATTGCCGAGCGGCTCGGCCTGAGCGAAGCCGAATTGCTGGCGCGCCTCCAAGCCATGCTCGATGCGCGGGTGCTGACCCGCTTCGGGCCGATGTTCCAGGTCGAACGGATGGGCGGCGCTTTCGTCCTGGCGGCGATGAAGGTTCGCGAGGACGATTTCGAGCGCGTCGCCGCCCTGGTCAACGGACTGGCCGAGGTGGCGCACAACTACCGCCGCGAACACGTGTTCAACATGTGGTTGGTGCTCGCCACCGAGACTCAGGCCGGCATCGCCGCGGCCATTGCGGAGTTGGAACGGCTGAGCGGCTATCCCGTGTATGCTTTTCCCAAGGAGCGGGAATATTTCGTCGAGATGAGACTGCAAGCATCATGACAGAGAACCGCATGGACGAACTCGATCGCCGCCTGGTCTTGGCCACTCAGGCCGGGCTGCCGCTGGTGCAGCGTCCTTACCATCGATTGGCGGACGCCCTCGGCATCGCGGCGGCGGAAGTTCAGGCGCGCCTGCAACGCATGCTGGACAGCGGGCTAATACGCCGCATCGGCGCGGTGCCGAATCACTATGCGATCGGCTATACGGCCAACGGCATGTCGGTGTGGGATGTCCCCGACGAGCATGTGGATGCGCTGGGCGTCCGGATCGGGGCGCTGGATTTCGTCACCCACTGCTACCGTCGTCCGCGCCGTCTGCCCGACTGGCCGTACAATCTGTTTGCCATGGTGCATGGCGGCAGCCGCGCCGAAGTGGAGGAAAAGGTGGCGCGCGTCGCGGCGATACTCGACGGGAAATGCCGCGCGCATGATGTGTTGTACAGCACCCGCATCCTGAAGAAGACCGGCCTGCGCCTGACTGCCTGAAACGGATGTCGCTTTACGTTGACCAAACCACCGCCCGTGCCATGAAATTGCTCAAAGTCGCTATAGACGCCCCCACCCCCAACCCTCGCCCGGGCGGGGGCTACAAGTTGCTCGCTGCGCTCGTAGGTTACTGGTGCCCGACTTTGGGGTTAGGGTACGGGGCGCTTCGTAGCTGGTTTTCACGCTAATCCTGCCATGTTCCGCATCTCCCAATACATGCAGGAAATTGCCCAGCCCACGCCGCTCGGCAAGAAGTTGCACCCACCCGGACCCGTGGTGATCTGGAACCTGATCCGCCGCTGCAACCTGACCTGCAAGCATTGCTACTCGATTTCCGCCGACAAGGATTTCGCCGGCGAACTGGACTGCGACGAAGTCTTCGCGGTGATGGAAGACCTGAAGTCGTTCCGCGTACCGGTGCTGATTCTTTCCGGCGGGGAGCCGCTGTTGCGCCCGGACATTTTCGAAATCGCCGCGCGTGCCAAGGCCATGGGTTTCTATGTCGGTCTGTCGACCAATGGCACCTTGATCGATGCCGCCAACATCGGACGGATTGCAGCCGCCGATTTCGACTATGTCGGCATCAGCCTGGACGGCATCGCCGCCACCCACGACAAGTTCCGCCGCCTGCAAGGCGCCTTCGCTCGTTCGCTCGCGGGCATTCGCCTGTGCCGCGACCTGGATCTGAAGATCGGCGTGCGGTTCACCTTGACCCAGGACAACGCCCACGACCTGCCGGCCCTGCTCAGGCTGGTCGAAGACGAAGGCATAGACCGCTTTTACTTCTCGCACCTCAACTACGCCGGTCGCGGCAACGTGAATCGCAAGGACGACGCCCACTACCGGATGACCCGCCAGGCCATGGACCTGCTGTTCGACACCTGCTGGGAATACCAGCAACGCGGACTGCGCAAGGAGTTCACCAGCGGCAACAACGACGCCGACGGCGTGTATCTGCTCTACTGGGTGAAGAAACATTTTCCCGAACACGAACAACATATCCGCGCCAAGCTGACGCAGTGGGGCGGCAACTCCTCGGGCGTGAATGTCGCCAACATCGACAACCTCGGCAACGTTCATCCCGACACCATGTGGTGGCATTACAACCTCGGCAACGTACGCCAGCGGCCGTTCTCGGCCATCTGGCGGGACACCTCCGACCCTATCATGGCGGGGCTCAAGGCCAGCCCGCGCCGCGTCAAGGGCCGCTGCGGCGCCTGCCGCCACTTCGACATCTGCGGCGGCAATACCCGGGTGCGCGCTCAGCAGACCACTGGCGACGCATGGGCGGAAGATCCGGGTTGCTACCTAACCGACGAAGAAATAGGCATTGCATGAGAACGTGCACGATACTCTTTTGGCTGCTGCTGTCGGGGCAGCCTGGCTACGCAGCGGATGCGCCGCAAAACTTCGAGCAGCATTGCGCCAGTTGTCACGGCCCCGACCGCTTGGGTCTGATGGGGCCGGCGCTGCTGCCCGAGAGCCTGGAACGCCTGCGCAAACCCGAGGCGCTCAAGACCATCCGCGAAGGACGTGCCGCCACGCAGATGGCCGGCTTCGCCGGCAAGCTGGCCGACGGCGAAATCGAGGCACTGGCGAACTGGATCTACACGCCGGTGACGCCACGTCCGGTCTGGGGCGAACAGCAGATCACGGCCTCGCGCATCGTCCAGCATGCACCGGGGACGCTGCAGGCCAAGCCGGTTTTCACAGCCGATCCGATGAACCTGTTCATCGTCGTCGAGGGTGGCGACCACCATGCCAGCATCCTCGATGGCGACAAGCTCGAACCTATCCATCGTTTCCAGACGCGCTACGCCTTGCACGGTGGGCCGAAGTTCACACCGGACGGGCGCTACGTCTTCTTCGCTTCGCGTGACGGCTGGGTGAGCAAGTTCGACATCTGGAACCTCGAGACCGTGGCGGAAATCCGTGCCGGCATCAACACCCGCAATCTCGCCGTGTCGGCAGACGGCAAGTGGGTGATGGTGGCCAACTACCTGCCGCATACGCTGGTGCTGCTCGACGCCGAACTGAATCTGGTCAAACTGATCCCGGCAGAATCGCTCGACGGCAAGCAAAGCTCGCGGGTCTCGGCGGTGTACGACGCCGCGCCGCGGCGCAGCTTCGTCGCCGCCATGAAGGACATCCCGGAGATCTGGGAGATTTCGTACGATCCGAAAGCCGCGCCGATCTACAACGGCTACGTGCATGATTACAAGATGGGCGAGGGCATCGCTCTGGCCGGTTTCCTCAACCTGCGCCGCACGCCGCTCGAAGCAGTGCTCGACGACTTCTTCTTCGATCCGTCCTACGCCAATGTGATGGGTGCTGCGCGCGAGGGCAAGGGGCAGGTGGTGAATCTCGACGTGCGCCGCAAGATCGCCGACCTCGACCTGCTCGGCATGCCGCATCTCGGTTCCGGCATTACCTGGGAATGGCGAGGCCGGCCGGTGATGGCGACACCCAATCTCAAGGACGGGGTGGTCAGCGTCATCGACATGAAGAGCTGGCGGACGGTGAAGACCATCCCGACCCTGGGCCCGGGTTTCTTCATGCGCAGCCATGAGGACACGCCCTATGCCTGGGTCGATTCGATGATGTCGCCGAACAAGGACACGCTGCAAGTCATCGACAAGACGACCCTGGAAAAAGTCGCCGAGGTGAAGATTGCGCCAGGCAAGACGCTGGCCCACATCGAATTCACCCGCGACGGAAGATATGCGCTGGCCAGCCTGTGGGAACGCCTGGCCGATGGCGGCGCCGTCGTGGTCTTCGATGCCGCGACCTTCAAAGAAGTGAAGCGCATCGCGATGGACAAGCCGGTCGGCAAGTACAACTTGTACAACAAGATCACGCGCTCGGCGGGGACCAGCCATTGATGCCCGCCTCTGGTTCTCAGGGTACTAGTGCACGGCGTTGGGTATTGATGCCCGCCTTTGCTTCTCAGGGTACTAGTGCCCGCTTCTGCTTCTCAGGGTACTAGTGCCCGCTTATGCTTCTCAGGGTATTAGTCGTTAGACCGGCCCGCACAAGGGTCGTGTTGCTCAGCTCGGGTGGTAGGCGTCCGAAGTGGCCCGGCTCGATGCCTCCCCGGGATGAGCGGACATCGAATAAGGGATGGTCAGAAAGGCGGCAGTCATCGTCATCAGAAAGGTGCCTGCAACAACGCCGACTAGGCTGGCTACGAAATTTCTTCGGTGGTTCATGGTATTGCTCCTCTGGGATCAAGTGACGCCAGTATGATGCTCCAAGCTTAGGGAATTCTTAGCTGGGCAGGAGACGAGCACCGGAACCTTCTTTCCATTCGTTATCCCCGCTAGCCCTATTTCAAACGCCGGCCTTCGCGCACCAGGGCGGCGAAATCCTCGGCGGGTATGGGCTTGCTGAAATAGTAACCTTGGATGATGTCGCACTTGCATTTGCGCAGGAAGGCCAATTGTTCCGCGGTTTCCACGCCCTCCGCGATGACCTCCAGCTTGAGTCCGTGGGCCATGTCGATGACGCCACGGACCAGCTCCGCGCTGCTCGAGTCGGTGGCGATGTCGCGCACGAAGGTATAGTCGATCTTCAGCACGTCGATCGGGAAACGCTTGAGGTAGCTGAGCGAGGAATAGCCGGTGCCGAAATCGTCGATGGCCAGCGCCACGCCCAGGCGCTTGAACATGACCAGCGTCTCGATGTTGGTTTCGGCGTTGCTCATGATGGTGCTTTCGGTCAGTTCGAGTTCCAGGAAATGCGGGTCCAGGCCGAATTCGGCGATGATCCCCGCCACCATGTCCGGCAGGTTCTGGCGCTGGATCTGGTGTCCCGAAAGATTTGCCGCCACCCGCAAGTTCTCCAGTCCGGCATCGCGCCATTCCCGGATCTGCCTGCCGGTCTCGCGCAGCACCCATTCCCCGATGCCGAGTATCAGGCCGCTTTCTTCCGCCAGCGGGATGAAATCCCCCGGTGAAATAAAACCGTGTTCAGGATGGCGCCAGCGTATCAAGGCCTCGGCGCCCATGATCCGATTCTCGGCCAGACCCACCTGGGGCTGGTAATACAGCACCAGTTCGTTTCGCTCCACGGCACGCCGCAAGTCGTTTTCCAGGGCCAGGCGCAGCTTGGCCTTCTCGTTCATGTCGGCGGTATAGAACTGGTAACCGTTGCGGCCATGCTCCTTGGCCCGGTACATGGCGACGTCGGCGTTCTTCAGCAGGGTTTCGGCGTCGTGGCCATCGCCGGGGAACAGACTGATGCCGATGCTCGAGGTGACGAACATGTCCTGCCCGTCGATAGTGAGCGGCTGGCTGAAGACCGACTGGATTTTTTCCGCCACCCGGACCACGTCCTGGACGTCCCTGACCATGGGCAGCAGGAAGGTAAACTCGTCGCCGCCCATACGCGCCAGGGTGTCCTCCTTGCGGATACAGTCCCTGAGGCGATGGGCGACGAGGATCAGCAGCTTGTCGCCGAACTCGTGGCCGAAGGTGTCATTGACGTTCTTGAAACGGTCGAGGTCGAGCATCATCACCCCGCACATTTCCTCCCGCCGCGCGGCCTGGGGCAGCGCCAGGTCGAGGTGCTCAGAGTACATCAGACGGTTGGGCAGGTCGGTCAGCGGATCGTGATAGGCCTGGTAGCGCAGCTTCTCCTCGTCCTGCTTGTGCTCGGTGATGTCGGTGAATAGGCCGACGTATTGCTGGACGCTGTTCGTGGCATCGCGAATGGCGGTGATGTTCAGCCACTCCGGATAGATCTCCCCGTTCTTGCGTTTATTCCAGATTTCCCCGTTCCACTTGCCTTCTTCCAGCAGGCTTTTCCACAGCTGCCGGTAGAAGTCGCCGTCGTGGCGACCGGAGCGCAGGAGCGCCGGCGTCTTGCCGACAACTTCCTCGGCGCCATAACCGGTGATGAAGCTGAACGCCGGATTAACCGCCCGAATGTGGCCCGCGGCATCGGTGATCAGGATGCCTTCGGTGGTGTTCTCGTAAATCTTGGTGAACTGGTCGCCTTTGCGTCCCAACTCGTAACGCTCGAAGGCATCGCGGATATTGGCGCGCAGCAGGTCGTCATCCCAGGGCTTGATCAGGAATTTGTAGATATTGCCGCGGTTGATGGCATCGGTCACCGACGCGAGATCGGCATAACCGCTCAACACCATGCGCACCGCATTCGGATAGAGCTCCTTGGCATGGCTGAGAAATTCCGATCCGGTCATCACCGGCATCCGCTGGTCGGAGAGGATGACATGGACTTCGTTGTTGGACAGCGTCTGCAAGGCGGCGGCGCCGCTGTTTGCGGTGAGTATCTGGTAGCCTTCGCCGCGCAGCAGGCGCACCAGGGCGCGCAGTATGTTTTCCTCGTCGTCAACCAGCAGTAGTGTGCCTTCCATGTTTCCTCCTCGATTTCAGTTCGACGGTTCGGCGGTAATCGGGGACGCTTCTGGCTCGATCGGGTGTTTCGGCAGCCAGACGCGGAAGGTCGAGCCTTCGCCGGGCTGGCTTTTCACCTCGATGCGCCCGCCGTGCTGCTGCACGATGCCATAGGATAAGGATAGTCCCAGTCCGGTCCCCGAGCCAACCGGCTTGGTGGTGAAGAACGGATCGAAGACGCGTTCCAGATGTCCGGGGTCGATGCCGCTGCCGGTGTCCGCGACTTCCACCCAGACGTTTTCTCCCTCCTGGCCGGTGCGAACCGTGATTTGTCCATGCACCTCGATCGCCTGCACCGCGTTCATCAGCAGGTTCATGAAGACCTGATTGAGCTGCGGCAAAATGCATTCGATGGTCGGGATTCCGCCATACTCCTTGACGACATCCGCCTTGTACTTGAGTTCGTTCCAGACCACGTTGAGGGTGCTGTCGAGGCCCTGTTCGAGATTCGCCAGCTGCTTATGCGAGCTGTCCGCATGCGAGAAACTCTTCAAGTCCAGGACGATGCGCTTGACGCGTTGCAATCCCTCGATCGATTCGGTCAGGAGATTGCCGATGTCATCGCGCAGGTAGGCGATATCGACCTGCTGTTTCAGGGCGGCCAGGGTGGAGCGGGTTGTTTCCGTCATTTCCGCTTCGCTGCGCTCATAGGCCGACAGCACTTGCAGCATATCGTCCACGTAACGTTGCAAGGTGCTCAGGTTGGAGTTCACAAAGCCGACGGGATTGTTGATCTCGTGCGCCACGCCGGCCGCCAGCTGGCCGATGGAAGCCATCTTTTCCGATTGCAGCAACTGGCTGTGAGCCTCGGCGAGCTGCCCGATCAGGTCTTCCTGGCGAGCCCTCTCGGCGCGCAGGTCGGCGTTTGCCGCGCGCAGGTCGGCCGTGCGTTCCTGCACCTTTTCCTCGAGCTGATCCCGCGACTCTCGCAGCGCCTGCTCGGCCATCTGGCGTTCCGTGATGTCCTCGTAGCCGAAGACGCGGCCGACGATGCGCTCGCCGAGATATTGCGGCCGCGACTTGCATTCGAATATCCGGCCATCTCGCAGCACCAGCGTGTCTCGGGTTACCTTGCTGTCTACGATCTCCCGCAGGCGAACGCGGCAAGCCTCGGCATCGGCCACGCCGGCGACGATGAAATCGAGGATGGCCGCGTCGTCGTGGCCCAGCAGCAACGCGTCGGGGATGTTCCACATCCGGCTGAATTCGCGGTTGATATTGGCGATTCGACCCTGCCAGTCGATCACGAGGATGCCGTTGCCGGTCGATTCCAGCGTGGCGCGCAATTGCGACAAGGTCTGGGCGAGGTCATCCTCGAGCCTGTGTTCGTTCTTGATGTCCCTGGCCTGCACCAGCAGCAGGGATCGTCCGTCGTGCTCCAGGACCCGGACGGACTTCCTGACCGCCAACGTCGTGGCGTCGGCGCGGAGATACAGTCCTTCATGGGCGTCGATGTTCTGGTATTGGCCGTTGCGCACATCCTCCCAGTAGAAGACGTCCTGTAGCGAGCTTTCGATTTCCCCGATGCTCCTTGCCAGCAGCTCCTCGTCGGAATAGCCGAGCGCCAGGCTGGCGACCCGGTTGGCGGCGACGATACGCAGTTCGGCCGGCTCCACCAGCAGCATCATCTGCTCGGCGTTATCCAACAGCAAGCGCTCGAAGCCGCTCATCGGGCCGCCTTTTCCGGCGCCGGGGCGTCGGCATCGAAGTAGTAGCTGACCTGTTGGCGCGGGCTGAGGTAGTTGTAGATTTCCCGCGACACCTGTCCCGGCCGGATCGCCTTGGTTATGTTGGCATCCGTTTCGTGCGCCATATCGACGAGGATGGCTTCGTCCTTGGGAATGTCGGCGTCGTATACCACCAGCATCGGCTTCATGGGTTGTGCCGTGTTGATGGTGGCGACCATGCCGATGACGCCGTTGGAAAGCTGCACGATCGTGCCCGGCGGATAAACCCCCAGGCAGCGGATGAAGATCTGTAGCAGGCGCGGGTCGAACTTGCCGCGCGAGCGCGCGAACATCTGCGAGAGCGCCTCGTGGGGTGTCATGGCGTCGGCGATATTGAGCGGATTGCACAGCCGGTCGTAGTGGTTGGCGATAGCCACAATGCGCGCCAAGAGGCCGATCGCATCGCCCTTGAGTTGCCCCGGGTAACCGCTGCCATCGTAGGCTTCGTGGTGCTGGAGAATGATCCCCAGGGCTGCCGGCGCGAACTTGAGCTTTCTGCCCATTTCGACGCCGTACTCGCAATGCATCTCGTAGAGACTGCGCTCGGCATGGGTCAGCGGCTCCTTCTTCATGAGAATCTTGGCCGGAATTTCGCTGCGCCCGACGTCGTGGAACAACGCGCCCATGCCCAGCGCGCCGACTGCCTCGCCCGGCAGCTTGATATCGCGGGCCATCATCAACGACAGCATGGTGACGTTCAAGGAATGAAAATACAGTTCCTCGCCGCCGAGCTTGTCGCCCATGATATGCACGGCGAGTTCCGGTGCCGAGAGGATCGACTGGGCAATCTGATCGATCAATTGCGTGGCGGCACGCACGGTTTCCTCGGGCTTGGCATGCAGGTTCTTTTCAATGCCGCGGACGGTGTTTGCGGTATCGACAAAGGCATGTTCGACACGGGCCGCCGCTTCGCGCTGAACCCGGATGCGCTCGACCAGGGCGCGTTTGGCGGCGAGCGCCCGGGACAATTCGGCGCGCGCGGCGATTACCGCCGGCGCGGGCGCTTCCACTGCCGGCTCGGCGGCGGGCGGCTTGGTTTCGCTGCGCGACGGGTCATAGCAGACGGTCTTCAGGCCGAGGCTGCGCAGGGTCTCGAGCTGGTCTTCGGTCTTGATCAGGAATTTATTGAAGGCAAAAGGATGCTCGTACCACTTGAGGTCGAGCTGGACATACAGCCCGATTCGCAGTTGGTCCATCGTGACGGCGGGATAGTCCGTCATCTATCCTCCCGTCCGGTCGTCTGCGGCTTGCCCATGTCTCCGGCCGGATCGACCGGGGATTGAGGCGCTCCGTGGTCGTCCGTGGCCGATTGCCTGGGCAGTACCACCCGAAAGTCGGAGCCTTTACCCGGTTCGCTCTTCACCTCGATGCGCCCGCCGTGTTGTTGGACGATGCCATAGGACAATGATAGTCCCAATCCGGTCCCCGAGCCGACCGGCTTGGTGGTGAAGAAGGGCTCGAAGATGCGGCCCAGATGCTCGGGCTCGATGCCCTTGCCGGTGTCTTCCACGTCCACCCAAACGTTGTTCTCGTCCTGCCCGGTGCGAATCGTGATGCGGCCATGATTGTCGATCGCCTGCACCGCATTCATCAGCAGGTTCATGAACACCTGGTTGAGTTGCGAGGGCAGGCACTCGATCTCCGGGATGCCGGCGTACTCCTTGACGATCTCGGCCTTGTACTTGAGTTCGTTGGCTACCACGTTGAGGGTGCTGTCCAGTCCTTGTTCCAGGTTCGCCCAGTGCTTCTCCTTATCGTCAACGTGGGAGAAATCCTTCAGATCCTGGACGATGCGTTTGACTCGTTGCAGGCCTTCCATCGACTCGGACAGCAGGTTGCCGACATCCTCGCGCAGGTAAGCGATATCGATTTGCTTCTTCAGCGCAGCCAGGGCTGCCCGAGTTTCCGGGGTCATCTCGGCCTCGCCTTTGTCGTAAGCCGATAGCAACTCCAACAGATCGGCCGTGTAACGCTGCAAGCTGCCCAGATTGGAATTGACGAAGCCGATGGGGTTGTTGATTTCGTGTGCCACACCGGCCGCCAGTTGGCCGAGAGAGGCCATCTTCTCGGATTGCAGCAGTTGCCCGCTCATTTCCTTGAGCCTGGCGTGGGCGGCATCCAGCTCGGCGAGATTGCGGCGCAGTTTCTCTTCGCGCTCGTAGAGTTTGCGCCGGGTGCGGTACAGGGCGACATGGGTGGCTACCCGCGCCAGTACTTCCTCGGCCTGGAAGGGCTTGGTGACGTAGTCGCTGCCGCCGGCCTGGAACGCCTTGACCTTGTCGGCCACGTCGCCCAGCGCGCTGATGAAAATCACCGGGATGTCCCGCAACTGGCGGTCGGCGCGTAGCCGCCGGCAGGCTTCGAAGCCGTCCATGGCGGGCATCATCACGTCGAGCAGGACCAGGTCGGGCGGCACGCGCGCAGCCAGTTGCAAACCTTTCGCGCCGCTCGTGGCGAAGTGGATTTCGTAGTCGCCGGCCAGGGCGGCGCCGAGAACTTCGATGTTGGCCACGTTATCGTCGACGATCAGGACGACAGGCTTGCCGCTGGCTTCGCTGTTCATGATCGCGGCAGTCGTTCGAGGAGCCTGCGCAGCTTGGGCAAGGCAGCGTCGTAGCGCAGTTCCATCGCGCAGCGGTCGATTTCGCCGAACTCGCCGGCCAACTCGGTTCCGTCGACCAGGGTGGCCGTTTCGCGCACGACTGCGCGCGCGTCAAAGCGCTTCACTTCAAGTCGCGAGGCCAGTTCCCGCAGCAGCGGAAGAACCTGGTCGAGCCGAAGGTCACGCGTGGGCACGGCGTCCGGCCGCTCCCCTGCCTGCACCGGGGAAGCCTCCAGCCTGCCCAGCACTTCGACGCTTTCGCGGCAACGGGCGGCCAGCGCATCGGTCAGCGCCGCCAGGCGCTCCGCCGCACCGTTCCTGACGGCTTTGGCCACGGCGTCGGCCGCATCGCCGACCGCATCGATACCGAGATTGCCGGCTTCGCCCTTCAGGCCGTGGGCGACCTGGTAGAGCTGGTCGTCGTCGCCGCGCCCCAGTAGCGCCAGGACATGATCGGCCGTGCTCGCGTTGCGGTCGGTGAATGAGCGCAGCAGCCGGCGGTAGATCGTCATGTCCCCATACAGCCGCGCCAGCGCCTGCCGCACAGAAAAGCCGGGCAGGGCGCGTTCCAGCGCCAGGACGGCGTTTCCATCCGGCGAGGTGTCGGCGAGAATGCCGCCTTCCTCGACCGGCTGCCGGGGCGTCACCCAGCGCACCAGCGTATCGGCGAGTTCCAGCGGATCGACTGGCTTGGCGACATGGGCGATCATGCCGGCCGCGGTGCTGGCCGCGCGGTCCTGGGACATGGCGGCGGCGGTCATGGCGATGATGGGCAGATTCTCCCGGCCCGGCAGGGCGCGGATGCGGCGGGCGGCCTCGAAGCCGTCCATGACCGGCATATGCAGGTCCATCAGGACCACATCGAAGGCCTGGCGCTGGACGGCGTCCACCGCCTCCTGGCCGTTGCCGGCGATGCATACTTGCAAGCCGCCCTTGGCGAGGAACTCGCGCGCCACCTGCTGGTTGAGTTCGTTGTCTTCCACCAGCAGGATGCTGGCGCCGCGGATCCGCCCAAGGGTTTCCCGGAGCCTGCCGAAAGTCGCCTCGGGCACGGGCGCCGCGGTGCCTTCGGCGTTCTGGAGCCGGAGCAGCGTGTCGAGCAGGGCCGAGGGCGTCACCGGCTTGGTGAGTATCGCGTCGACGGCGGCGGCGTTCTCTTCCTTGAGCAGTTGTTCCCGGCCGAAAGCGGTGACCATGATCACCGCCGGCGGATGTTCGATGGCGCCATCCTCGCGCGCCGTTTCCCGCACCCGGCTGGCGAGATCCAGCCCGCTCATGCCGGGCATACGCCAGTCGAGCAGCAGCAGGTCGAACGGTTCTCCGCGGGCAGCCGCATCGTGTACGAGGCGCAATCCTTCCTCGCCAGAGGCGGCGGTGGTCACCTGGAAACGCCATTTTTCCAGCAGAGCGCGCAGGATGATCAGGGAGGTTTGCTGGTCGTCCACCACCAGGCACCTCATGGCGTGCAGATTCTGTAGGCCCAGCCCGGGCTCGCCTTCCGCTGCTTCCGCCAGCGGGGTACCAATGCCGAAGTGGGCGCTGAAGGCGAAGGTGCTGCCGTGGCCCGGCAGGGCGGATACGGCGATCTCGCCGCCCATCAATTCCACCAGCCGTTTCGAGATGGTGAGGCCGAGCCCGGTGCCGCCGAACTTGCGCGTAATGCTGGCGTCGGCCTGGACAAATGGCTGGAACAGGCGGTCCGCCTGCGCCTTGTTGAGGCCGATGCCGGTGTCGCGCACGGCGATGCGCAGGCGCACGCCGCCGTCCATCTTGTCCAGCAACTCGGCGCGGACATGGACCTCGCCGCGATTGGTGAACTTGATGGCATTGCCGACCAGGTTGTTGATGATCTGGCTGACCCGCAGCGGATCGCCCACCAGCCGCGCCGGCACTTCCGGCGCCATGTCGACGAAGAGTTCGACGCCCTTCTCCTCGGCGCGGGCGGAGAACAGGGCCGCCGCCGTGCCCAGGACATCTTCGAGCGAGAAATCGATGGCCTCGATGTCGAGGTGGCCGGCCTCGATCTTGGAGTAGTCGAGAATATCGTTGAGGATGCCCAGCAATGCCTTCGAGGAGGTCAGCACTTTCTTCAGGTAGTCCCGCTGTTGCGCGTCCAGATCCGTGTCGAGGGCCAACTGGGTGAGGCCGATGACGGCGTTCATCGGCGTGCGGATCTCGTGGCTCATGTTGGCGAGGAAATCCGACTTGGCCTGGTTGGCCGCGTCCGCCGCCAGCCGCGCCTCGCGTAATTCGCGGGTGCGTTCCTCCACCAACTGTTCGAGGTGATCGCGGTAACGTTCCAGCTCGGCCTCCGCTCGCTGGCGGATATAGCCGCGGATTTCGTTGCTGAGGAGCAACGCGGCGTGGCGGAAGAAGATCGGCAGGTAGTTGTGCAGCAAGGCGGAGGAGACATGCAGGTTTTCGAGCTTGATGGCGCCGACCAGCGCATCGCCGACGACCAGCGGGAATATCCACGTCCAGGCGCCGGGGCTCACGCCCCCTTGCATCAGGCTGTCGCCCGTCTCCATCGGCTGCTCCATGAATTCCCTGCGTTCGCAGACGTCGGCCACCAGCGGATCGTCGATCGCAGGGAGGATCTTTCTCTCGCCGGCGAAGTCGGCGTAGTGCAGCTCATCCTCGATCCAGTAGTACAGCTTGATGTTGGTGCCGCCTATGGTTTCGATGATGCTGCTCAGCATGCCCGACACCATGTCCTCGATGCCCGGCAGCGGGTTGAGCTGCTCAATCAGGCGGATCACCAGTTGCAGATAGGACTTCTCGTCCGCCAGCTTGCGCACCCGCGCCTGTAGATGCGCCAGTTCTTCGACGGTCGGAGGATGGTCCACGCTGTTCACGATCGCTTGTCGAGCGCGACGTTGACGATCTGGCTCACTGCTCCCCTCTCTCCTTGCGGGCGATGGCCTCCGCCAGCACCGACTCCAGGTGATCCAGCGACGCATCCGCCCACACCAGGGGGAGGTCCACGAAGTTGGCGGCGGCCTCGGCGGCGGCGGTGAAATCGCCGGAGCAGGGCGTGCGCAGGGCCATAAAGTATTTGTGGCTGCTGTGGAATATCTCCCGCACCACCGCCAGATTCTTGCCGAAGGCCGCGGTAATCATCGGCTCCCAGGTCACTGCCCAGTCCTCCAGCAGGAAGTAGGCGCCCTTGCCTAGTTCCTCCATGAACTTGTCGTAGCCTAGCAGCATGACGATGCAGTTCTGTCCCTGGGTGCGCAGGGTGCGATGGCGTGCCAGGAAGTCGTCCATGCGCGGGTGGCAGGCGCCGTAGAAGACGATGCTGTCGCGCCCCCGGCTTTCCTCGCCATCCAGCGCCGCGTTCAACTCGCTGCCGAGCTTGTTGAGGTAGTTGTGCAAAGAGGAGACGAGGAAATGGGTCTCGACAGGCCAGCCGTTTTTTTTGACCAGGAAATCCACCTCCTTGTGCAGGATGCCGCAGCCCACCAGGGCGAGCGGCCTGTCCTGAGCAAGCGGCACCACCGGCAGGTTCATGGCGTGCTCCCGTACTCGAAAGCCGCGGTCAGCATGGCGCGGATGTTGGCCTCGGGCACCGCCATCGGCATCACCCCGGTGCCGAAAAGGAAGTGGCCGCCGGGCCTGCCGATGTCGCATATCCGCTTCACCTCGGCGCGGGTCTCCTCCGGCGTCCAGTGGATCAACTTGATGTCGTCGATGACGCCGCAGGTCAACCCGCCATGCCCGATCAGCGCCTTGGCCTCGGCGAGATCGGCGAGCGGGCTGATGTAATAGACGCCGATGCCCAGCTCATCCCTGACCGGCGCGATGACGTCGTTGAAGGGCGCCATGCCGCAGTAATAGACGACGCCGCCGGTGCCGCCCGGCGACAGGTCGCGCTGCATCCAGGGCAGGGAAAACTCGCGCCAGCGCTTCTTGCCGACGAACGAAGTCGAGCCGAAGGGCGTGGAATACACCAGCACGTTGGCCCCGGCCGCGCGATAGGCAGCGGCTTCCTTCTGGTAGAAGTCGCAGCACTTCTTCAGCAGTTCGTCGCGCACGTCGGCCGGGCCGGAGAGCAGCAGCTCCATCCATTTTTCCATGCCCATCAGGATGGCCGGCAGCGTGGTGGACGCGGTCAGGTAGGCGCAGATCGGGTGGGTCGCGCCGACCTCCTGGCGCAGGATGTTCATGCAGATCGCGATCTCGGTCCACGCCGGATGGGCGGTGATGTCCTTCGGCACTTCCAGCCTGGCGATGTCGTCGTAGTTCTTGATGACATGGTCGGCGACATTGGGCGAACCGTCATCGGCGTAGAGGATGTTCTTGCAGCCCAGCAGTTCGGCTTCCTTGCCGACGTAGAACAGGCTCCAGACATTGTCGTAACCGTAGCGGGCACGCATGCGCAATTGGCCGGCGGCGACGTGCTCGCCATCGGAGTAATAGGCTTGCTGCGACAGGCCCAATTCGCGCGCGCCCTGGTCGAGCAGGTTGCAAAATATGGGAATGCGCGGGGCCGGATCGCCGGTGATGGCGGCGACAAGAATCTCAAGCGGAGTCATAACTGCCCACCCCCCATCCCCCGCCCCAAGGGCGAGGGTGACGACGGTTCGCCGCTACGCGGCTCCGGGTTATTGGCTGGCACTGCCTTTGAGGCGGCTCGGCAGTCGGTGCCTGATTTGACCTCCCTGATCAGGTCGATGATCACCCTGGCGGCGGTCACCCCGTCCGGCGCCCAGGCGTCGGCGCCGACCGTCTTGTACAACTCGCCGTCGAAACGGTAGGGCGCGCCGCCGACGGCGATGCGGAAGCGGTGTTCGACGCCGCGCTCCTTCAATATCCGCCGCACCTCGCGGCAACCATGCTCGCCGGTGGCGGTGTGCACCATCATGGTGGAGATGGCGATCACCTGCGCATCCCGGGTCATGGCGGCATCGACGAAACGCGCCGCCGGGACATTCACACCGACGTCCTCGACGTCCACCATCAGGGCGCGCAGGCAGCCGGAGACGATGCGCTTGCCGAGCGAATGCAGGTCGCCGAAGGCGGTGCCGATCACCACGCGGCCGAGGATCTGCGGCGGGTGCTGGAATTTCGCCAGCATGCGCTCGGTGACTTCCGAGGCGATCTGCGCGGTCATGAAGTGCTGCGCCAGATTGGCATCCGGATCCTTGGTGATCTCGGCCATCATTTCCTCGACCGCCGGGATGACCACCTTGAAGACCACATCTTCGGCGCTGATGCCGCGCGCCAGGGCGTCGTCGACCACCGCCAGGGCGCTCTCCTTGTCGGTCTCGAAGACCGCTTCGTTGTATGCCTTGATGATGTCGTCTAACATGGTTTCTCCTATCGCTGAAGGGATGGAATGGGACACAGGCGGAGATGGTCGATGAAGCGGTCTTCGTAGCTCTCTATCAAGGATAGGTTCTTCGTTACGGTCTTGCCGGAATATCCCTGGAAAAGCGCCGCGGGATCGGCGGAAAGCAGCCCCTGTTCGCAGCCGGCGAGCGTGGCGTCCGCGACCAGCTCGATGCCGGCAGGAGCCAGGGGCGGCAGCAAGCCCACCCGTTGGGCGTTGGCTATGTCCAGGGTGCGGCCGAAGGCGCCGCAGACGCAAAGGCGCCGCAGGTCCGGCCAGTCCATGCCGGCCAGCGTGAGCAGCTCCGCCATCGCCGCCGCGGTGGCGGCCTTGGCGCGCTGGAAGGCATCGACATCGCCACCGGTGATGCCGCTGCGCGGGTTGGCCGGGTCGAGACGAAAGCCGTCCGCCGGGGGCCGCACCGCAAACCGGCCGGAGGGTTTCAGGGTGCCGTCCGCCAGCATCAGGGCGATGCCGTCGACCAAGCCGGAGCCGCACAATCCACGCGGCGCGGCGCCGCCGATCATGGTTAACTCGAAGCCGCCACCACCGTCTCGGCATCCCTCGCGGCGTGCCACCCGGCAAATCGCTCCCGCCTCTGCGGGCATACCGTGGCGGATCCCCACGCCCTCGAAGGCCGGGCCGCCGGGTACCGCCGTCAGGTGCAGGCGATTGCCGTCCCACAGCGCAATCTCGGTGTTGGTGCCCAGGTCGACGAGCAGCGATCCCGCCGGCCCTTCGGTGAGGCCGGTGGCGATCAGGTCGGCCACCAGGTCGGAGCCGATGAAGCCCGCCACGGCCGGGGCCACTAGCACTTCCGCGTTCGGCATGTACCACTCGGCCTGCCAGGCGGCGGCGTCGCCAGCGGCGGGACGGCAGTCGATGGCGCGCTGCCAGTTGTCCGGGTTGACCAATTCCTCGCTGCCCCGTCCGCTGAGCAAGGCCAGCATCGCGGTATTGCCGACGATCAGCACGCGGCCGATCTGCGCCAGCATCGGCGTGACCTCGCCGACATCGCGCGCCAGGATGTCGCGCACCGCCTGGACGATGGCGGTGCGCGCCAGCTTCGCCATCTCGCGGGCACGCTCCGGACGGCCGCGAGCGGCGGCGAGCCGGTTCAGCACATCGGCGCCGAACGGATATTGGGGATTTAGGCCGCGGCGCGTGGCGATGCGCCGCCCGTGTCGGCGATCCCACAGCGCGATGCGGATGTGGGTGGTGCCCAGATCCACCGCCACGCCGTAGATATGCCGCTCTAGTTCGGGCCGCGCGGCGTCCAGCGGCATCAGGTCTTCCGCCGGGATGCTTCGCCATTCCGATGGAGGTGCAGGATGATCGAGCAGGATTTCCGCGTCGCCCCGGAGCCGCAACTGGCAGGCCAGGCGCATCCCGGACTCGCGCTCCTCCGGGGTCAGCTTCAAGTGTTCGGCGAGCGTCGGCGGATTGACTTCGCCCTCGAGCAGGCGAACCCCGCAAGC
>Ga0172379_10002843_pt1 | contig 29255 bp, 25 predicted proteins | sample GrowelOW334metaG_FD_119756 | JGI IMG/M metagenome (GOLD analysis project Ga0172379, IMG submission 119756) | Groundwater microbial communities from an aquifer near a municipal landfill in Southern Ontario, Canada - Groundwater well OW334 metaG | ecosystem: Environmental > Aquatic > Deep...
AAATCACACAAGCTCGCTTCGACGAACTTTCAGCTGTTCTAAAAGACATGACAGTGAAAGGCGACGATAATATCAATAGGCTTAAACCACTAGCTCAAGTCAATGATTGGCCCAAGGCTCGTAATGCTGATGGCAGCTGGGATCTAGTGCTTACTCCAGATCAGAAAGAACTATTCAAATTGGCTGGAGTAGATAGTTGGAAAGTTCCAGTTAATCCTGTTGACACACCCGGATTCAAACAACTTCCTAAAGTTGAGCAAGATGCCTTGGTCAGCAAGTTCAAGATTTCGAGCACTCTGATTGACGGCGACGGCGTTGACAATTATGCCACCTTGGGTGGTGCTAGCAAAATTGTTGCCATTCGAGGCCCCGGCACAACCTTTAGAGATGGCAATGTCTGGAAGTCAATTGACTCCATTGATTCCAGTTATAAAGATACGTATTCAGTTCTCTCACCTAAAGGCCGTGAAGTTGCAGATGCTAGCTTGGCTCAGCGTAACGCTGTTCTTTATGATGAACAATCTGGAATCAAAGCTCAGATGACTGAATGGCTTCACTCCAAAGGTCTTAAGCCTGAAGATGTAGTCTACTTCCAAAAAGATGGCAAGCTCAAGTATCCCGATCAACCTTCAGATGCTCAAGCTGCTCGTATTACCGAGATTAAGACAGCTTTAGAAGCTAAGACCGGCACGGCTGCAGAAACCGCCAGTCTGAAAGCTGAATTACGTGATCTTAATCACCTTGGTATGAGCGCCGAAGAGATTCGCCAGTTCGAATTAGCTGGTGAAGTTAGAGCCAAGATGACTGACTTGCTTCGTTCTGGTCACCGCACCGATGGCTCTCTGCCGGGCGAGTTTCGTAAAGTAGAATTTAAGAATGAGTCTACACCTGAGTGGCTAGAGGTGAAGGCCGCTAAATTTCCAGAGCCCACCGGTCGAGTGATTGATGCCGGTGATGGTGCCACTATAACTCCAGTTAAAGATGGAACCATGATTAAGGGTGCTGACGGCTCCGTGATTGTTTATGATACTGCTCGCGGTACCAGCCATAGTTACAATGCCAACGGACAAATTATTGAAGCAAGTGGCATTAATGGCAAGAAAGCATTTTCTTACGATGTTGACGGTAAGCTTTTGACTGTAACGCAAGAGAATGGCGCTGTGATTCGCCGTGAAGGCAATGATTGGAAGGGGCCGATTGTACAACCTGATGGCTCGTTAAAGGATGGCGTATTTTACCGCGGTAATATAGTTGCCGACGGTGATGGATCTGTTCGCTACTTTAACAGTATTAACCGCGATGGCCAAATGGTGACTGAAACCATTGATGGTGTACAGACTATTCTGCGCGGTGATCGGTTAGATTATGTAGTGGCTAGTCTACCTTTCGAAACAGCCAATCTTGCTCGGTTGTCCCGTGAGGCATTCCCCGATGCTGCTCGATTTGAGCGCTTTGATAAACTCTTAAAAGAATTCGATGGCGAGGCCGTAAAACGCGGCATCACAGACGAGAAGAAAGCTCTACTTTACCTACAAGTAAATAGACTGCTTGAAAATAATCCTTTGGCAGTCCTGTCTCAAGTTGAACGAGCTGATTTGGCTGAACAGATGATGTCTCATGCCGTCAAGCCAAGCACCGTTGATCAAGGTATGAATGGTACTTGCAACGTTACAACTCTGGAAGTGCGTAACTATGCCAAAGACCCTGAGAAAAATGCCCAATTGTTAGCTGATATTGCAATCAATGGTAAGTTTGTCACCAAGGAAGGTGTCACCATTGATATGACCGCCCTTGAAAATGGTCTCAAGCCAGACTACGAAGCTAGCCGTGCGCTCAAGCTTCAAGGCAAACCTGGAGATGAACTTAAGGCCGATGGTAGCCGTGATTGGTCAAGCCAGCTTACTGAGAATGCTATGGTCAATGCTTACTGGCAAGGACGTAATCACTTGATCAGTGAAGGTCGACGCATTGACGGCAGTGCTCTTGCCTTTGACAAGGATCGCAACCTTGTTGGTATGGTTACAGACAGAAAGAACGAACAGCTGCTCTATAACAAAGATGGTGAGCGCCTAGCACGCTTCAATCCTGGTGATGAAGCCTATACTAAGAAAGGCAAATTGATCAAGGACATTGACAGCACCAAGCTTGTTTATGATCAAAATGGTGCTTTGACTGGCATTTTACCTGAGAGCGCCATCGTTAAAGTATTTGACAGCGCCGGTAAACAAATTCGTAAATTGCACGAGGGTGATACCGCATATAATGCCAGTGGTAAGAGCGTTTTGATGCTGTCTAAGCCTGGTGATATTCGCTATGAGAAAGCCGTAGACAGTATGCGCGGCGGCGAGAAAGTTCATTATTTGAATGGCGATAAATGGCAACAATTGCGTGATGCCGAGGGCGCTAAGATGGACGCCCCGAATATATTCACCAATGAATTAGAGCGCGTCAATTCTTCAGTTACTCGTGCCGAAGAGACTGACTTTACTTTGACATATGGTCGCAAGGCGCAACAGTGGCTAGGGCAGAGAGATGTGAGTACAGCCGATGAACTAGGCAATGCTATTGTCGAGCTAGAAAAGGCAGGTAAACTTCCAGCGGTTCTGCAAGTACACACAGCGAGACCACCATTTGGGCACTCTACTGGTATCGATTACGCCATGGGCAGAGGTGGCGGTTTCCATGTTGTCAACGTCTATGGTTATGACCCGGTCACACGCACCGTTAAGTTCACAAACCAGTGGGGCAGCGGCAATGACTTCATGAAAGAAGGAGTTGCAGTTGATAAGCTCTTTGAGGCAATGAAAGAACCAGATATCCATAAATACCGGCGCTTGAACAAAGAGAAAGTAGCGAAGGCCATTACAGTTGCCAAAGTTACTGGTGCTGTGTTGGGAGCCGGAGCTTTGAGTGCCGGAGCCGTGTACGCGGGACTAAAAGCTAGAGAGTATATGGATGAGCGCTAGCTCGGTTAAGAATAAAGAGTGGTTAAGTACAAAGAGTGGTTAAGAACAAAAAGTAAGTTTACAGACTACAAATAATAGAAAGTATATGAACAAGATCGTCGCTACAGTGAAAAATCAAGGACAGATTAAGTCGATGGAGCTGCCAGAAGGGTGGCTAGAATGTCCTTTGGAGAAGCGCACGGCAAGTGACTATATCCGCGAATTTCGAGCCCCTACAAATGAAGATGTGAAAATTGCCTTTTACTACCGGGGTAACAGAATCGGGCAGGGCGGTGCCACTGATTTTTTGACAGTTTTGGCGCTACCAGACCATGAACTTTCATCAGAAGAATTCGAGTCTGTTGATGTTGTGGTTCGCAATGCTTCGGACGCCGATTTCTTTTTGCTTAGTTCTAGTCGTACAGAGACGATTAAAGGTAAGCGACTACTGATCGTAGAAGGGATTTGGAAAAAGAGTGGTTTGGTCGATTTGGGTTTATTCATCGATAGTGATAAAACTGGGTCTGCGGTGCAAGAGGTGCATTACGAGGCGCCTGAGAAAGACTATGAGCATTTTGTGGAGCAAGTAGAAAAAGCATTTCAGTCGATAGTGTGGCTTTAAATATTTTGGAATTAAGATAATGCCGTTAAGACCAGAGCATGAGAATAGTAAAGAGAATACGGCAGAAGCAGCAGTAAAAGCTTCTGCTGACAATTCGAATTCTCCACTACTGCAAGAATTTTGGCAGTCACTGAAGTACACGGCCATTCAACAGCCATATGATGGCATTGCCCAGGCGGTTAATCATTTTGGTGGCAATATCGCAAAGCGTAATCTTGTTGACGCGCCCGATGTTGCTGATGTTGGTTCGTCTCAGTGGATTGCACAGCAAGCAGGCTCAGGGGTGGCTAAGCTCGGTGGAGTTCTATTGCTGCACAGAGGTATGAGTTTTGCTGGTGCCGCCATTGGCGCGCGTACGGCTTCAACAGTCGCTCTTGGCGAGTCGGTTGCTACCGGCCGCATCACCGTTGGTAGTTTGGCTACAGCTGGAGGCCTTTACGAAGGCCTGTTCACCAAATCTGGTGAAAACTTCTTTACTGATCGATTAGGAAATGCTGCTATTGGCGGCACCTCTATGTATATTATGGGTAAGGCTCAGCTTGGTATGCAAGGACTTAACAGTGTCAAAAATTTAGCTGGACAGCTGTCGGACGGCCTATCTGGAACAGTCGGTCGACAAGTAATGAATGGTGCCACTGGATTTTTGGCAGGAGCTGCTGGTGGCGCATTCAGTGCTGAAACAAGTTCATTGTTAAAGCATGGAAAGTTGGCCTCGCCTTCTGAGCTAGCCGAGAAGACCTTCTCAAGTGCAGTCATGGGTGGCGTTTTCGGAACAGTGACAAAGCCAGCATTTGAGAATGTCTCATATCCAAATTCTAGTACTCAGCGCACAGGTGGAATTCCAAGTGCTTACTTAGAGCCAGTACCGGCACGCATGAGTTCAAGCAGCGGTAAAATAGAAGGCCCCGATTTCTCGTTACTTGGGCCTAGAAGTGCACTACCGACTGAAGTTCTACCACTAAGGACACCCCCTGCCGGATTGAAGCCTCTGCCTGAAATGAGCACCGCAACAAAACCCAGCAGTCTTCCTCGAAAAATGACTGATCAGCACACTCCTCAGAACTGATTGTATAAAAGCGTTCAATGACTTGATTCTATAAAGAGAAAGGCCAGCAACCAAGTTGAAAAGTATGAATGAAGAGAGTACTGAGTCTCTTCTCAAAAGAAAAGATGCATTAGACAACTTTCTGACGAATTGTGCAGTCGCTGGTATTGAGCCGCCTGAATCAGAAGTTGCTGACTTCGCTGCCTTGCAGTCAGAGCTAGCCACCCGTGATCTCAGTATGATTGCGCCCAAGGCTAAGTCGTGGACTGATTGGCTCGGAGTCAAAATCGATGGCTTCATGCTCAATGGGCAGATCTCAACCGGTCGCTTCTGTTTTCTCTTTCGCGCAGAAGATGACGGTGGCAAGGCCAGAGTTTACAAAGTAGCTAAAGATCCAAGCGACATTGGTGATCATGAGAAATTCTCTACTCAAGCGCTAAAAGTAATACCGTTCCAGACTGGTCCAGTTAGCCCAATTCCTGATCAGATGGTGCAATTGCAACTGACAAGACTAAGAGAAATTGCTGGTCCTTTAGTGGTGTCTGTTGAGACTAGTGGGGAGTGTCAGGAACGCTCATATTATTCAATGCCAGTATTGCGTGGCCTCACTCTGCGCCAACAACTGGCTGAAAAGGAGATGTCGCAGAAGCAAATTTTGGCACTGTTCCATTTGCTTGCCAGCCATATGGAAAGTATGCCCAACGCCTATCATGGTGATCTGACTCCCGACAATATTTTTATTGAGTGCGACGAGAATGATGATGTTAGTGGTATCAAACTGGTTGACCCTGGCTATTTTGGGCCACTCCATTGTGCCGAAGGTATTTTTGAGACTTGCATGATTTCTACACCAGCTTACTATCCGCTGCTTGTACCCGACGACTTAATGGCCGTTGGCATTTGCTTGTGGGAGGCTCTCACCGGTGTTCATCCATTAGCAAGCAGCACACCTGGTTCGCCTGTGATAGCGGCTCAGGATGTCATCGATTTGATCAACTTTAGAAATTCTCTGTTACAGCCATATCTCACACCGCTGATGAATGCTGTTTTACCGTGTGAACTAAACAGTGAAATCAGTGAGCAATTGCAAGCGACAATTCTTTCTTGCATGCACTTCCGCATCGATGAGAACGGAAAGATAGCTATCGACAATGGCTTTGAAGGCTTCGCGCAGCTGAGAGTACAGTTGGCCGAGTTAATCGGACCAATTGAGCCTGAGAGCAGCCCGGCGCAAATTCTACAGACTGATTTTTCGGTCTAATACATTCGATTTAGGCTCTGAGTTAAATGAAGCTTGACGACTGCGTTTTCTTGGGTGTATTATTAAGTTGGTTGACCAACCAATAAACTTTAGGCTAAGAGAAAAAAAGCACATTATGCCAAGGCCATCAAATACAGATGAAAGACGTCAGCAAATCGTAGAAGGGCTCATGAGCGTCATGGCGACTTCAGGCTACGGCGGTGCAACTATTCCACTTATCGCCCAAGCGGCGGGCTTGAGCACCGGTCTAGTGCACTATCACTTTGATACCAAGCAATCGATTCTAATTGAGTTGATAAAGTACCTAGCAACAATGGTAAACACTAGGGCGCAGATCCGGGCTGTGAAGCCAGCCGCCAAATTGGAAGCCTACATAGACGCGCATTTGGCTTACGGTAAGGGTGAAAGTACTGAAGCTGTTGCTTGTCTAATTGCAATTGGTGCAGAAGCCGTCACGCAGCCTGAGATTCGCTCAGCGTACCAAGATGCCACTAGGCAGCAGCTGACGCTCTTAGAGAAGATCTGCGAAGAGGTTTTGCATACAGAGGGGCGTTCAGTAAAAGGTAAGCGTGAGATTGCACTGGGAATAATCGCCGCCATCGAAGGTTCTTATCGTCTGTTGGTATCGGCGCCCGATCTCATTCCTAGGGGCTTTGCCGCACCGACTGTTAGAGCTATGGCCTTTGGTTTGATTGCTGCTCAACCACGCCTTAAATAAAAGGAGTAAAGCAATGTTAGACTATTTCAAGCGATTTTTTGCCATCCTATTTGGTGGCACCCTTCCTCGTACTTCAAAGTCGCCGCAGTACAAGCTTAGCCCGGAAGGAATTGTTGAACTTGCCGCCAAGCCCGAGGAATCGGAGCGCGAGTATCTATGGAGTTCAGTCAATCATGTTGGCATTCTCACCACTTCAGATGGCCCTTGGTGCGAGGATGTTTATTTTGTCATCAAAACAGACAATGGCACCATAATGATTGATCAGTCGCATGCTGCAAAAATTGAGTTATTTGAACAGTTTGCTAGGCTGCCTGGTTTTAATTATGAGCAAGTCATACTAGCCATGGGATGCACTGATGATGCTGCTTTCAATTGTTGGGAGCGGGAGCTAGCTGCGACTAGCTAGCAATTCTAGAATTCACCAAACCGTAAATTAGTCAGGTCGTTGCTCACATCAATTAGAAACTTTTTGACGTCATCTTTGTTAGCGCCTGGTCCTAGTTTACCGATACCCTGCTGCAACAATTTGGCTGTTTGCATCGAGTCTTTAAATTCTTCAGTAGCGCTGCCTAAGTCATCTGCACCGACGAGTGTTGCTGAAGCGGTACCTTGAGGATTGGCGTCAGTAGCCAAACGTTTGTCTTTTAAGAACGACATTTGTATTGATGAGCTGACAGTGCCTAAAGAAAAATCTTTGGACTGTGTTACCGCTCTTAGACCTTCTACGGTCATGCGCGCGAGCATCTCTTTTGAAATATCGGGATTATTTTTGGCCAGTTCATCAATGTTTTCATTGAAACGGTTGCCTAAGTCTCCGCCTTTAGTGTTGAAAGCTAAATCGTCAGCTCGTTTGAGCACATCTTGGAATAGTCCATCTGGCTTGCTACCGAAGGATTGCTGTAAGCGCTCTACTTGCTGCTCTGTGGTTTGTGGTGTTAGCGGGCGCTCTCGAGGATCTAAATCTTTCACTCCAGCCACGAAATTGCTGAACTGCAGCTCAGTCATAACCTCGCCTTTGAAATCTACCCTTTTGCCGGCATCGGCTAGTGTCTGAGCCGTTTCAAATGCTTTCTGCTCTTTCTTGCTTTCGGGGCTGCCATCACCCGAGAACACAGAAGCTACTATGCCGCCAGGATTACTATCTGAAATCTGCGAACGATCGGCTAACATCACTGAATTGCTGCTCAATCTGGTACTGAGAGTCGTGGAGCCCATTTCTTTGAAGACAGTCTGCATCTGTCGCGTAAAGGCAGATGCGTCTACATCTGGGTTGTCTTTTTGGAAGTCTTTGACGGCATCGGTGAAAGTATCTTTGCGCTCGGCCGAGCCCGGTGGCAGGCCAGCTATCTTATTGGCTGTGTCGACCGCGCTGGCTCGAACCGCTTCGCGGTTCTCTGGTTTTATGCCAGATGCTAGGTCGAAGTCGCCTACGACTTTGCCCAACCGGTCAATTTGATCTTGGCGAGCTTCACCCTTACCTTCTTTGGCAGCATTGTCGCCCTGCGCGCGCGGGCTGCCAGCATTGCCAGGTTCAAATGAAATGACCATATCAGGCAGGGTGCCAGCTTGAACCATATTTTGCGATTCAGTGGCGCTCTGTTGAAACTTGCTTGCGCCTTCACCAGGTTGAGGAGTAGCCTCTACAGAAATGTGAGACACCTCAGATGAGGTATCTCTGGCCACTGCTGGCTTGTCTGCAGTTTCTAGCTGAGGATTGGCCATGAAATTAGACTACTAAGTAAGTGGTTCTTGGAAGTTACTAATGAAGTTGTACCCAGTCTTGAGCATTATCAGGCAGGGCAGAGTGAGACTATGCTCTATTTTATGGACCTTTTTGCGTAGTAAGCTTGCTTGTCGTACATACCAACATCCACCCAGCCGAGCCTACTGCCTTTTTTTATGTTAACAACTACCTTCTTTCCGATAGCGTTCTTAAGAACACATATGGTCCCGCAAGGTATCTCGGATTCAAGGACTGGCTTTGTGAAGACATCAGATTTTTCAATCCTTTTGCCTTTTGGAATATCTTTGGCCGCGTAGATTGATACATACCAGCGGATAGGCAGCGGCTCGTTACCGATGGGCAATCTGCTCTTTTCTTCTTTTGCTATCGAAGGGACACTGGCTGTAAAAATCAGGATTGAGCTTGCCAATGAAAGGCATATTGTTTCAAGTTTCAAGTTGATCATTCTGGCTCTCTTTCTTCCTGTGCTTGAGGTGATCCCAAAGTCTCTTAGCTTCGAGCGGTGCTGCTAGTTCAATTCCGGAAGCAAAGGCAGAAGCATTTTGGCGTACCTTCAGGCTGGTTGAATAAGCGTCGACGCTTTCCATCCAGCAGTCAACTAGAAACTTGATTGGCCGTATGAGTGGACTTGTACCTTCTCGATTATAAATGCCCAAACCGATTGGATCAGAGAAAGGTGCAAGGAAGAAAGTGCTTTTCGCTAGCTTGGTCTGCGGTAGATTTTGAATTATCCATGATGAAATATGGAGCCGGTCTCTAATGAACTCAGGGTTAAAGGTTAGTACTGTGTTCGTACCAAGGTTGCTGAACGAACTCCCTGCTACTGCGGCGGCAGATTCTAAATTGGGTTTGTCTGAGAATATTTGTTCGGCCACCAGATAGTCAGAGATGCTGCCATTGATGGCCGTACCCGCAATGCCATTCCAATCTTTGCTACTAGCCAAAACTTCCAGCTTTACTTTTGCCTCTGTATCTAAATCGGGTTTGGTATTCAGTTCAGCAATTACTTGATCAAAACAAGACTGCGAATTTTCCGTCAGGTCTCTCAGTGCCATAACCCAAATGTCGTTTTCGTGGCCATCGAAGAAATGCCTAAAGTGTTTGTTCAGATCAACATCGTGATTTTCAAACAGCAAGAAAAATGCATTCACCCTACGCATCAAGTTTTCGGATTTATCAATTTGGTTCAACCACAGTGTTTTTAGAATCTCATAGTTGCTTTCGCCAAGATTTGAAGTAAACTCGTGGCCGCCGCAAAATTGCCAGTCAGGCCGGTTTTGAATAAACCACACAAGGTGTTTGATCTTGGCTGTACTGTTTGATGACTGAGAATGATGTTTGTAATGGTGAGTAATTAGTTGAGCGCGCAGCACAGTCAAATCCGGGTTGGCTGCTATGGAATGCTCTCTTTCTTCAAGTTCTTCACTACTAATGAGTTGGTAATGGCAACTATGCGAAAACGCCGCTTCTTCAGATGTTGGGTAGTGCCGGTTCATAGAACTATGGCTCCTCTCGAATCCTCACCGCGTTCTGCCTCGACCAGTTATTTAGGTTTCTGAAACCAGATAGAGCACATCTTCTTCCATTTCTAGTAGCGAATTCTCAAACTGTTCCGAGAGCGATATATGGTTGATACCCTTAATTTGAATTTGCTCGTCTTCAAGTGTGCCGTTGTACATGTGTATTAATAGACCTAGCCGGTCAGTGCTTTTATCTGAAAGCATAGCGCTGATAAACTCGCGCCATTGAGCTAATTCTGCAACACTTTTACTTCGATCGGTCTGTTGATGGCGGACTGTTGCTCCTGACTTTTCTGCTAGCCAGCGCTCGATCTTGTGCTGGCTCCATCCCTTCTTCTTTAGCTTTTCGATATCACCGGTGACGGTAGCAGCTGTCTGCGCCGCTTCCTGATTAAAAGCAGATCCTAAGACCGAATCGCAATCGCAAGTTGAGCGTGTCGCTCGTAAATAGCGATCACCTTCAAGTTGAGCTTCGAGGAACGGGTTTCGCACTTCCTTAAACGACATCCCGTATTTTTCTAATAGTGGTTTTGCCGCGTGAAGATCAATGCCTGCCGGCACGACAGCAGTGATGAACCGACACATTTAACCTCCTTACGTGGCAGCTTTTGAATCCGCAGGAAAGTGCGGCGATCAAAATACTTTGCTAGGTCTAAAAGCTTCGTACATAGCGCATTGTAATACTTACTGGTGCAACAAGTCCAAGATTGCGATCTGGGTTAAAAGGTGCAGGTGTATTGCCATTTGATGGCCCCGGTACAGCAGAGCGACTGGCGTTTATGTACCTCGAAAAAACAATCGGCACGTCAATCATCAATACATCTTTGCCGTTGGCATAAGTCAGACCTGGTCCAACAGACATGGCCCAACCGGGTTGTCTATAACCACCTGCTGGTCCAAATAAATCGTGGGCGCGCACGCCTTCCCAACGGCCTACAAGCCGCATTCTTAGACCTTTTAGTTTGGGTTTATTCCATGTGCCAGGTACTTTCATAGACACACCTGTTTGCACGCTGTAGGCATCAGAAACTGAGTTAGTTAGCTCGTCCAGAAAGTTGGGAGTGAGAGGCACGCCAGCGCTTCCAATGATTGACGAGGTGCCGTTTGTGTTGCGCGGGTTCGATAAATAAGAGCCAGCGACAAAGAGGGTTTTGCCCCGTAAGAATCTGTTTACTCTAAAAGTCTTGTAGGCATCAACTGTAGCGATGATACCTGTGCCACCATCGCCGGGCATTACCGCAGCTGGGTAAACAGCTCTGCTAGCAAAGTTTTGACCGTTGAGATTGGGAATAACTCGACGCTCGTCCCAGTTGCCCGTGGGTATTTTCATACCTAAGCCGATTATGCAATTTTCAAATGGATGGTCTTTGGGATCGACTAACGATACTTGAGTAACTAAACCTAAGTCGCCGACACCGTTGATATCCCAACCGGCACGCTGACCAATGCCTGGTCCTTTGGGTGGGTAAATCATACTGAAATTATTCATCGACACTGGCAAGGTGCCAACAATTGCTACTCGTCTATTGATGTAGTAGCGAGCTGAAACATCCAGCACGCTTTGGCGCATGTAGGGCTTCCAGTTATTGGTGAAAGTTGAATTATAATCGGTGCCATTGTAAGACTTGTCGGCCCGCGCAGCGCGCCAGCCAACCGATAATTGAAACTTACCTGACCCTGCTCCCAGACCTGGGACCACACCGCGTGCGGCTGCTCAGCCCTGGCCCCAGGCGGCACGTTCGCCTAGGCAGACAAAGAGTGCCAGTACTATCAGCTTAAGGATCGGCTTGAGATAGTTGCTTTTCAAATTCTCAGAATTGGTCGTTTGATTTCGCTGTTAGGTTAGCTAAGCGATAGAGTAAACGGGCTCCCACGTTAGCATCCCATTCGTCTTCATCGCCGGGTGCAACTTCATTGACATCAAATCCGATTATTACGCGGCCGCTTTCGGCCACCATGCGCACCAAATATAGTGCTTGTTCATATTCCAGACCACCAGGAACTGGTGTGCCGGTATTGGGGCAAAGCTTAGGGTCTAAGCCGTCGATATCGAAACTGACGTATACTTCGTCAGGCAATTGGCTCACGATTTCTTGGCAAATATGCATCCAGCTCATGCCTTCAAACATTTTGGTTTTGATGTCACGATCGTAGAAGCTTACGATTCTTCCATCAGATGATGCCACCAAATCTGATTCCATCTCACAATAATCGCGAATGCCAACTTGCACCAGTTTGGTCAGCGTTGGTTCTTTGATAGCATTGAACATGATTGATGCATGCGAGTAGGTGAAGCCTTCGTAGGCGTCTCGCAGGTCAGCATGAGCGTCGATGTGCAGAATGCCAAATGAGTCGTGGCGTTTTGCTAGTTCACGTATAAGCCCCAGCGGTGTGCTGTGGTCTCCACCTAGAACTGCTGCTATGGCGCCGCGGTCTAGTTGCTCGGAGGCGCGCTCTTGCACCCACTCGTTCATTTTTTCGCAGGAGGCATTGATTTTTTCTAGCATCTGCTTCATAAGCGGATTGTCAGATGCGGTGTGACCCTCTTCTAACATGCCGATATATTCTTCAGCCGTGGGTCGCATTTCGTCATTGAGTTCGCGAATTTCGCCGGGAATTTCTTCCATCGCTAGACCAATTTTCCACGCATCTACGTAGTCGGGATCGTACAAATCAACTTGGTACGAAGCACCTAAAATTGCATCGGGACCGCTAGCTGTGCCTTCACGGTAAGAAACTGTCACTTCCCATGGCACCGGTATGACCACTATGGCAGCCTCGTCGGCGGTGAAAGGCAAGCCAAAAATATTCTCTGTTTTTTGGCCGACTGAGTTTGGGTCGAAAGTGCGAATGTCTGTCATGGTCAGCGGTTCTCTTTAGTAAGTAGTCAATAGGCGTGTCGAGACATCAAGCATAATAGCCTAAACAGCGCCAGTTTGCCCTTCTATATAGAAAAGGTATCACTATTTATGAATTGCCAGCGGTTATTGGCCGAGGTCTTGCACTGTAACAGTTGCAGTGTTCTCGTCTTTGCCTTGGCGCTTGATCTGAACAATGTTCAATCTCTTTCTCGACGAATCTGGAATTTCCATTTTTAGCCAGGATACGCCTTGGGGCAATTGTGGATGACTGTCAATTTGGATACCTTGCTTAGAGTTTGACAGGCCGCTGAGGCTTTGCACCATGTTGAAAACACTGCCAACGCACCATAGCTGTGGCACGCAAGATACTGCATAAGGCCTAGGTGTTGACTCTTGCTCTCTAGGGTAGCCGCAGAATAACTCAGGGAGCCTTTTGTCTTTGCTATGCATTGCCACTTCTAGCAAAGGTGTTACTACTTTAGCGGCATCTGTATGAAGACCGCGTTTGCGCATACCTGACACTATTAGTGCATTGTCGTGTGGCCAGATAGAGCCATTGTGATAGCTGGCTGGGTCGTATGCTTTTTCGCTACTTGAAAGAGTGCGAATGCCCCAACCGCTAAACATGTCACTCTTAAGTAAGCGTTGCGCAATCGCTATGGCATCTGCTTGGTCAATAATTCCGGAGTTGAGTAGGTGGCCAGGATTCGATGCCACCACTGAACATGGCTGTGCTGTGCCATCGATTGCTAAGGCCACATAGTTTTGATCTGGTAGCCAGAATGATTGTTTGAAATGTGTCTTTAATTTTGTTGCTCTTTTTCTTAGCTCAGTTGCTTCTTCAACTTTGCCAAGCTTTTCGGCTAGTGCGGCACCACTGATCCAAGCATCGTACAAATAGCCTTGCACCTCACATATGGCAATTGGTGGCTTAGCCAATTTCCCGTCTTTGTGCATCACTGAATCACCAGAATCTTTCCAAGCTTGGTTAGTCAGAGCTGGCTCTTTGCCATCTACGGCTGGCTTGCCGTAGAAGAGAAAATCGTTTGGCGTATTGGCTTTCAAATATGTCAAAGCTGCTTCAATGTTGGGCCAGAGTGAGCGCGCCAGCTCTATATCGCCCGTACTCTCTACATATCGATTGACCAATACTAGCCAAAGCGGAGTAGCATCGACGGTGCCGTAATAGGGAATGAAAGGGATCTCGCGGGTGCGCGCCATTTCTCCTGTGCGCAATTCGTGCATAATTTTGCCGGGCGTTTCTTCTGTGAACTTGTCGTCTTTTTTGCCTTGATAATTAGCCAACAGTCTAATTATCTGCTTAGCGCTGTCGGGAGCAAAGTCTAGAATTTGTAGAGCTGTAATTACTTGATCGCGGCCAAAAGCGACACTGTACCAGGGCAGACCGGCGGCAAAACCCGGGCCTTTAGGTGTTGTGATTTTCAGTAGGTAGAGGTCGCGAACTGCCTGCGCAAAAACTTGATTGAGGCTGGGATTGTCACAAGTGACTGATATATTGCTTTTTTGCCAGTTTTCAAAATCTTGATCTGCCACCTTTTTATGGGCGGTAAAGTCGATTGTTGATTTTGCTGGCGCAGATTGCTCAGACGGCTCGGGTGATACGGCCAATTCTATTGTCTGGCTCGCCCCCGGTTGCAGTTCGATTTTGTACGTGGCTGAGTTGTTGGTCAGTGCTGTGGGTTTGCTAAATTGCATAGCGCTGGTGAGAATTTGACCGTCCAAGCCAGTGTAGCGACATTTTGCTTGCTCTGCAGTCAAATCAGTTTTTGCTGTGCCATGAGCTTTTCTTGCTTGGCCTCGCACTTCGAACATATCTTTAAAGTCAAAATTGAACTTGACGGTTAACTCAATTTTTTTTGCATTGGCTGAGTTGTTCTTTACAGTGAGTTGTTCTACTACATAGGCCGAGCGCTCTGGGCTGCTATTGCCGATTACTATTTCTCGGTCAATGTTTAATTCGCCTTGTGTCTTGTAGTTAAAGCTTGCTTTGTAGCCGTCTTTTGTAGTGCTTGAGAGAGCCTTGAGTGCCTCACCGTTGGCGGATAAAGTCAATCCGCTCAAGTAGCGAGTGTCATTGAGATAGAGGCCATAGGGAGCTGACGGGCCTCCGCTCATGGTACCGTCTAGATCTAGAACCATGAAGATACTGCCGTTTTTGAGCACTAGTCTTGGTTTGTCTAGTTCAGCCTGCTCTGGAGTTTTCTGTACTGGCTTTTGGTCTGATTTTGTTTGCTCTGAATCGCTTTGCTCTGGAGCAGCATTGAGTGATAGCGGATTAAAAATTCCTGCAAGAAGCGTTAATAGACAAGCGCCCTGCAAGCTAAGAGAGAGCGCTCGACCGTATAAGAAATGAGAACGATTCACTATAGCTCCAATTATTCTAGTGTTTGCACTAATTCTAAGGCAAGAATATTCCAGCTCATAAATTGCGGTGCCCAAAGGCCTTTGCCGGTGTCGGCATCATAATTTTCGAAGAGAGTATTATTGCTGCTGAGGCTGCCGAGTAAGGTATTCACAACTCTGGCTGAGATTTCGCGCGCTTCTTCTTTGTAGCCATACTTGTTTAAAATTCGCACTGCCATGGCATTGGGTAGAACCCAAACTGGCCCCTGCCAATTTGATACTATGGCGCGTCCGTAGAGGCCTCGACGCTGTTGATTAGCTAGTGGCTCTGATACTGCATGTGATGCCAGACCGTGGGCGCGCAAAAAATGGTCAGGGTTCAAAATGTTGTCTTTTATAACCCGCTCTCTGTGCTCTTCTGAGGCTAGGTCCATCAATACTGGTGCCATGCCAGTCCAGCTTCGCAGTTCTACAGCATTTTTATCGAGAGGGTTGTAATTGCAATACATAGAAAGCTTATCGTTCCAAAGCTTCTCTTCTATCGCGGCAATTAGAGCTTTTGCTTCGGCGCGATATTCGGCTTCTAGCTGGGGCCGCTTGAAGTGAGCGCAAAAATCAGCAAAGCATAAAAATTCGCGTGCCAAATAGCTACTGAGATCGGTAGCCAGTATTGCTCCGTCAGGAAATTTTCCCACAGACTCATCTTCGTCTTTGGCCGCTTCACGCGGGGCAATCAGGGCTAAATTGTCGTCAACTCCGCTTTCTAAAACATTGCGCCAATGGTAGAGGCCAAACTGTTTTTTCCTTTCTCTTTGAAAGAATTTCAAATAACAGTCGAGATCATCGAGATAATGACCGATTTGTTCTTTAGCACTTTCACCCGCGCGCATGAATTCGACCCAAAGTGTTTGGGCCAAAAATGGCTTGCACTGGTCTCCTTGATCCCAGATACGCTGTGGAGAGATTGTGCGCGGAATTTGGCCGTTAGCTTCTTTGAGACTGAGAAAATTTGCTACGACATCGATGCCTAATCCGCTGAGAGCATCAAGACCAGTTAGTTGTGCAGCTTGGGCAAAGAAGCAAGCGTCCCAGTCGTACATCTGCAAATAGTGACCGGTAAGTGATCTCTCTGGCACAGCCGCATGATCATCACTACCGGCTTTGACCGCGTAGGTTGGCGTGGTGTAGCGATACTTGAGTAGTCCTTCGGCTTTATGTACGCAAGTTGGTGCGTAATCTATAAAGAAGGTTTTGAGTTTGGCCAGCTCTTGCTTGCTAACTTTTTCGGTGGTGCTAAATTTCTCTGTCATTTAGTTGTTGCTTTTGCTGCCTTCTCTGCTTTGCTTTTTAGCTCTTTGTAGTTTGAATCATCTGGATATTTTTGAGAAAGTACTGCGAAGTCGGCAATGGCTTTATCGTAGTGTTTCATGTCTTGATAGGTTAGTCCGCGCTGGCAGCGGGCCCATTCAGCATGTGGATCTAGTTCTAAAACATGTGAGTAATCTTTGACTGCCAAATCGTCATGGTGCAAATCTTGGTGTAACTTAGCGCGATAACCCAGAATATCTGTGTCTGTGGGTGCAGCGGCTACTGCTTGGTTAAAGTCAGCCAGTGCAGCTTTTTCGTTGTTTTTCACCCGCAGCTGCAAGGCTCGATGAAACAGAGCTTGAGTGTTTTTAGGGTTAAGGGCAATGGCTTTATCAAAATCGAGGCGGGCTAGACTTTCTTTTTCGAGGCGGTTGAATATTTCGCCACGGCCTTCGTATGCGTCCGAATTTTTCGGGTCAAGCACGATAGCTTTATTGAAGCAAAGCAAAGCTCGACGTTCTTCGTCTCGGCTGAGATAGAGCTGGCCTATTTTCACGGCGCTAGCGGCAGTTTCACTGGCTGATTTGCCTGAAGTTTTGGCAGAGGTTAAGAGAGCGGTTAGTTCTTTCGGTGGTTTTGTCGCCTGCGCATTTATATAAATGATGCGTTTTTTTTGCACTGCCGCTTCTGCCGGCTTTTTCTGGCGGGTAAGAAAGTCGCTGTAGGCTTGCAGTGAATAAGTCAGAGTCGGGCTTTCGTCGCCAGCGCTCAGCTCTCTGCCGGCGATGGCCTGTTTGAACTCGGCCTCAGCTTGGGCGGGCTTTTGCCATTTCTCATATATTTCAGCCAATGCTAGTTGCTCGGTCTGCAAATCGAGTCCCAGTTCTTTTCTTTCGGCTAAAACACCAGAGAAAATTGCGGCTGCTTCCTCAAAGTGCTTGCTCTCAATGAGTTTTCGGGCTTTTAGCTCGCTGGCCATCCAGGGGCCGCTCTTCTTTCTTACGGCACTTGTCACTTCGCTGGGTGTTTTCGTCGTTTGGCCGAATGCCTGATTGCTATCTTCAGCCCAGAACGAAAGGGAGAAGCTAAAGGTGACTGTACATAATGAGATGGCGAAAAGGGTAGATAAATTTAGTCTGTTAATTGGGAATATTTGCAGCTTTGCCCGGTTCACATCTTTTTCCTCTAAATCTATTAACACCAAGCATAACCGGTGCTGCCGCCAGATTAGGGAGATCATATTTAAGGTTGCTGCGTAAATTCCCCATTCCCCTCCGGCTGGCCGAGGAGTTTAATAGATGTATAAGCGGTTCGGCGTTTTCTAAGAGGTACTGACGAATGGGTAGAGATTGCGATCCATGCAACGGCGGCAACAACCGCAATAATCACGGATTTAATCCTGAGAATCCGCGTGATCTTGCCAGAGAGTTAGATCGTGGCAATGCCGGCACCGTGATGGAAGCCCTGCAGCGCGATGCATACGCCATGCCGCAGCGACAGTTTGAAAACACTGTTCGTCAGCTTGCTGCAATTGAAAATCCAAGATTTGGTGACAACCTAGCTGTTTCACCTAGAGGCGACATTGTCATTAGTCGCGAAGATGGCCGCAGATTCGCCATCGGCAACATTTACCGCCAAGAAGACATGGCTGACAGTTATGCAAGACGTAACGATGGCGACTATCGCCGGGAAATTCCGCGTCGTCCAATTGTCCAACCTGGTTATGGCGACGATCCCTATTACGGTAGAGATAACGGACGTTATCAACCAGATTATCGCACTCCTCCATATTTCCCAGAGCAGCGTCATGGCCGCGACGGCCGAGTCTATCAACCAGGTTATGACCCAGGCTATGACAATGGCTACCGTCACCAAGGCGGATATCGCAATCAAGACCTTGGCCAGCAGATAATTAGAGACGGAATTCAGGGAGCCATCGTGGGCGAACTGTCCGGAGGAAAAGCTGGTAAAGGTGCAATAGCCAACATCGGAATCGGTCTCTTGTTCGGCAACGGTCGTCCTCGCTGGTAATCACCGGTTCAAGCTAATAAGCATTAAATAGGATGGGTGCCAATAAACTTGGCGCTTCATCCTATTTTTCTTTTGCCAAGAAAATGCCATAAACTTCCTGTAATGTTCTTCTTGTGAGCAGGGGGGAATTTACTATGTCTGATGTATTGAATGGCTGGCAGAAACTAGATAAGACTGTCGATTGCATGAAGACCGGCGACGTCAAATGCGTTTCTGAAACACTTAAGACTGTTCAAGACCAAAAGCTTTTTATGGATTTGCTTGGCTCAAAGGCTCAGACAGCAGGTCTTCCTGGCTTAGAACTTATCGATTCGAACAAAGATGGTCACACCGATGCAGTTAAGGTAGCTGCTGGTAAGAATAAGATGACCGTTGGTCTAGCCGACGGCAAGCTCTCTGTCACCGATGATAGTCCTACTTTTGCTAAATCTGTCGGAAAGGCCGTCGACTATGTTGGTGATTTGTTCAGTTCTGGAGCCAAAGCAGCTAAAGATGCAATTGATAAGTCTGCTCCCGCTGAGGATATCAGCCGTGCCTTGACCACCGATAGCAATCTCAATCGTTATTTGAACGACAAAATTAAGAAGGCTGGCGGCTAACTAGGCAACCTAACTTTCGATATCACGAGACTGCGCAAATGTCGTTGCACTTGCGCTCTGAGTCGGAAGTCTCTATTTGAATTGTTGTGTGAGTGATTTTGAAATCTCTCTCTAGAACATCATTGACTTGTTTTAGAACAGCTTGTGAGTCTGCTTTCGGTTCGATAGTGAGGTGACAGCTCATTGCTATCAGACCTGATGTGATCGTCCAGACGTGCAAGTCATGCACTTGCTCAACATTGTCTACAGACAAAAAGGCTTTGTTCAGAGCTTCTATGTCAAATTCGCTGGGTGCACTCTCCATCAAAATATCAACCGATTCTTTCAAAAGACCCCAAGTGCGGGTGACGATGAAAATTGAGAGAATGGCGCTGAGAATGGGATCTGCTAGATACCAGCCGGTAAACATAATGACCAGACCAGCGACAATGACAGCGCACGACGCCAGCATGTCAGAATAGACTTCAAGGTACGCTGCTCGAGCATTGAGCGAACCGTGGGTGTGCGCTCCAAGCAGTTTCATCGAAACTAGATTGATGATTAGGCCTAGAACAGCCACTATGAGCATTGGCATACTGTGAATTTCGGGTGGTTGGCTAAAGCGGTGAATGGCCTCGCAAAAGATGGCCAGTGATATCACTACTAGTAAAACAGAATTGGCTAAGGCAGCTAGAATTTCACTGCGATGAAAGCCGTAGGTGCGTGACTTTCCTGCTGGTCTTGCCGACAGCCAAACAGCAAATAAGGCGAGTGCAAGTGCCGCGACGTCTCCGAGCATGTGCCCGGCGTCGGCTATCAGGGCCAAACTACCTGTGTACCAGCCAGCTACGGCTTCTACGACCATAAATGTGGTGGTGAGAGCCAAAACAACTGTTAGTTTGCCGCGACTTTGTTGGCGAATCTCAGAATGGCTGTGGTTATGTTCAGCTGAGTCAGACTTGCTGTTGACTTGCAGGGTTTGCAGCTGCCCTTCTGGATGATTGTGCTCGTGCTCGCAATTTGAATGAGGCACACTAACTACCTATATTGAACTCTTCTCAAATGATACCAGTAGTAGTGAGAAAGCATAAACTTGCTGTAAAGTAAAACACCCAGAACGCCTAATGATAAGCATTGCTGGATGTTTAAATCTTTGCCAGACGGTGATGAAAACCATAATCAATTGTGATTAGGTGCGATTAGATTCTAGTTCTTAAACATACTCAAAACCAGCTTGAAATAGGCTTCTAGGTCTAGTCTTGTGATGCCACCTTTAACGCTTGTGCTGCCTTCGTGCACGGCATCAGCAATCGCTTGTTGGTTGTTCAGTAAGAAGGTGATGAATGACTTCTCGCGCGCTGGAGTGTCTTCATCTTTTAGATGTGCTTCTAATTCATGCTTTTCAATGTAGCCGTTGCTGTCACTATCGAGCTTGTCAAAGGCTTGGTAGGCATATTCTTTGATCTGCAAAATGGCATCAGCAGCAGAGTCTTTTGGCACATAGTTGCTTACCCAAGCTTTTTCAAAGTCATCTTTTTCTACGTTCACTTGATTCACAGTTTTTCTCCAATTTTGCTTCTGCTAACTCTATTTACCACTTGTTGAAATAATTGCCAACGTACTGCCATCCGGGCCGCTAAAGATTAAAGCGTGACCTAATGGTGTTTTCAGTTCACCTCTTTTAAGAAAACCATAACTCTCAAGTATTTCTCGCGCGCCACCAATTGTGGTGACCATATAGACATTGAGACTGGGAGCGGGAATTTGGCTTTCTACTAAAATTAGCTCAGGACCAGACGCGAGGCGAATGGCTGCTGCTCTGCGGTGCAGGTCGTCAGATTTCCAGGTCATTCTACCTTTTAAGACATCGCTGTAAAAATGAAGTTCAGTTTCAAAATTACCGCAGCTTTGTACGACATAGTGAATCGATTCAAATAGACTTCCGCTGCTCTTACCTAAGATAGAGTCGGCCGATGCTGGCGAGAGAGCGCCCAGATTGGCTCGGGTTGTGCGTGAGTTATTGCTATTATTGGCTTGGGGCGTAGCTATATGTGCCGGTGCTGTATGTGCCGCAGCTTGAACTGTTTGAACTTGGTCAGCCAGTGGTGCACGAGTCTCCCGCAGGCCACGCCTTCTTTCCATCGATATACGTAACATTAGCTCTGTTGTGCGTTGCTTGAACTCGATCGCTTGCTCAAACTGACCACTGTTCTCAATTTCTTTGGCTAACCTTTGTAACTCGTTAGCAACTTCTTTTTGATTCTCGCCATAGTGTTGCTCTAGGGATGTAATTATAGAGGCCAGCTTCTCTTCAGCCTCATCAGCTGAGTGATTGGCCAGGGCAGACAATGCTATTTGTAGAAGCGCTCCACTAGTTACAGAATGGCCATCGGTCATATAAAACCCTAAGTTCCAAATACTCTTATCTAGATTATCCCCAGCAAGGCCTACCCTAATCAGAAGACATTTTTAGCAGGTCTAAGGCTGGTTGATCATAAAAGTGGCAAAACTGGCAAAAAACTCGTTTAGAGTGGCCTTGTGCTTATGAAACTCTGGCACAGCCTCAAGGGCTGCTTCCATATTGGTTACCCAGGCGTCACGCTCGACCTGGCCAATTTTAAATGGCATATGGCGGCCACGCATTCGGGGATGGCCGCGTTCATCGCTGTAGGTCGTCGCTCCACCAGTGCGCTGAATTAAAAATTGAGCTAGATGTTTTTTGCCTGGTCCTAAATCTTCGGGATAAAGCGGCCGCAGCACCGGGTCTTTTTCAACCCCTTGATAAAAGGCCTCGACTAACTGGTAGTAAGGGCCTTCACTGCCAACTGATTTGTAGATAACGCTAAGGGGGTCTATTGCTTGCATAGCTGCATTATAGTGTATTAGTTTGTCGCACTTCCCACTGTATTTTTTTGTTTGGCGCCATGTTCGGAGAGCAGGGCAATAATTGGCTTGTGGCCGCCCTGGTTGTGGTTTTCTCTGACGGCATCGTCAAGAGGCGTATTGCCCCAACGGTCGACGCTATTTAGGTTGACACCCAGCTCAATTAAATAGCGCAAGGCTGCTACCCGGCCTTCACAAGCTGCTAAGTGCAAAGCTGTGCGACCATCGTAGTCTCCGACATCGGGATTGATTCCACGGGCAACCAGGCGACGCATTTCGGTAACATCCCCTTCGGCTGCGGCCCAACAAAAAGCATTGATGCCACTAAGGCGCGACTCATATAAATTACGCCGAGGGTCGAGGCGATCGTCTGTTAATCCGGTGGTGCTATCAAAAGTGTGAAACTTGAAGCGCGAGGCTAGTTGGCGGCAGAAATCAACGCCCCTGACAGAATTACCAAGCTCATCCAGGCGCGGCGACCATACTGCTAAACCGGCCACATTTGGCACCACCAGCATAATTGCGCCCGATACGCCGCTTTTGGCTGGTATACCAATGCGAAAAGCAAACTCGCCTGAAAAATCGTACATGCCACAGCTCGACATTAGTGAAAGACAGTTTTTCACATGGTCAGGGCGAAATACTTGAGCACCAGTGAGGGGGCAGTTGCCGCCGTTGGCTAGGGTGGCAGCAATTACTGCCATGGCTTTAGTTGTGGTCTCAATCGAGCAGCACTGAAAATAGAATTCTAAGATGTCGAGCAAGTTGACGTCAGGGGGATAGGCCTTTTTCTCGCGCATAAAATAGGCTAAGGCAAAATTGCGGTCAGCAGTTTGTCGCTCAGATAAATAGACAGCATTATCAAAGCCAATTTTCATGTTGCCAGCGCATTCTTTCCATTTGCTCATGACATAATCGAAGCGATCAGATGCGTCAGCACCGCTCTTGATCAAGGCACCACACATGATGGCACCGGCATTGATCATGGGGTTGTGGGGCAAGCCTTTGGCGTTGAGAGTTAACTCATTGAAAGTCTTACCGCTGGGCTCGGTGCCGACATAGCGGTGCAGAACTTCTTCACCTTGATCTTCTAGTGCAAGACAGTAAGTGATTGGTTTCGAGCATGATTGCACGCAGAAAAACTCTTCGCTTTCTCCAAGTGAAAATCTTTGGCCATCTACTGAGCAGACTGAGGCGGCAAATTTATCAGGGTCGACTCGTTCGAGTTGCGGTATGTAATTTGCTAGCTGGCCGTCTTTATTATTAGACACTCGATCAAATATTTGCTGCAATTCTTGGCAAAACTCAGCAAATCTTGGAATAGCCAATTGGCCGGTTAGAACCTGCTCAAAGAGCGCCGGGCTGACGTTTTGTAAGGTTTGAAACTGGTCGTAGTCGATCTGCTCACTAGACGCGCGGATAGCCTTGAAGAGGGCGCCACCGCGTGGATCGTCTTCGAGGATGCCGCTAGCTAGAAAGCATTCGAGTAAAACCCGCCGCTCTACGACTTCTTGCTTGGCGAAGGCGCGAAAGAGGCTTTTATTTGGTAGATGATCGTCGCTGCTAGACATAGCTTACTTATGCCAAATTGACGCAAGAATTAAGCGCTTTATGCATCCCTTTTTTGAGGGGACACTTATCGTTTGCCTTTTCCGGCCAGTTCTTTGAGCGGATTGTCTTGCAGGTATTCTTCATAAGTACCCTGGAAGTCACGCAGCCCACTTGGTGTGAAGCTCAAAATGCGAGTGGCAACATCCGAAATCAGATCGCGGTCATGAGAGACCACAAAGACTGTGCCAGGGAATGTGGAAAGACCTTCAGCCAAGGCTGATACAGCTTCAAGATCTAAGTGATTTGTTGGTTCATCTAAGACCAATACAGGATTTTTTTGCATCATCATGCGAGCGAGGAGTAGTCGAGCCGCTTCTCCACCTGAGAGGTTTTCGGTTTGCTTCAAACTGTCTTCACCAGAGAAGAGCATTTTGCCAAGTAGACCGCGCACATGTTGGTGACCTTCATCAACCATATATTGCATCAACCAATCAAGAGCCGTACTGCCAGCGGTTATAGCATCGTGATAGTCTTGTGGGTAGTAGCTCCAGGTGGCAGCTTCTGTCCATTTTACAGAGCCGCTATCAGCTTCGATTTCGTTCATCAAACAGCGCAACAGAGTGGTTTTTCCTACACCGTTCGAGCCGATAATAGCAATTTTTTCGCCCCGCAATAGGTCAATGCTGAAGTCTTTGAAGAGCGGTGGATTACCGTCAAATGACTTGGTCAAGTTTTTGACTTGCAATACTTCTCGGCCAGAGGGCTTTTCTTGTTCGAAGCGAATGAACGGTCTTTGAATATTTGAACGTTTCATTTGCTCTGGTGCTAGTCTCACCATTTCTTTGCGACGTGATTGCACTTGGCTGGAACGTTGACCAGCTGCGAATCTTTGCACGAACTCTTGCAGTTGAGCAATTTTTTTGGCTTTGTCTTTGTTGGCCGATTCAATTGATTGACGGGCCTGCATTTTGTGCTCGACCATATCATCGTAGTTGCCCGGATAGACAATAATCGTGTCGTAGTCGATATCAGCGATGTGGGTGCAGACTGAATTTAAGAAGTGGCGGTCGTGCGAGATTACGACCAATATGCCTTCGTATTGCCAGAGAAACTCTTCTAGCCAGTGAATCGATTCGAGATCAAGGTGGTTTGTAGGTTCGTCTAAAAGCACAGCTTGTGGCTCGCCGAACAGAGCTTGCGCCAATAGCACGCGGAACTTGTAGTCGGTGGCAAGTGTGCTCATGAGGTTTTCGTGATCATCGTCTTCGATGCCGATACCTCTAAGAATTTCGGCTGCTTCAAATTCAGCTGTGTAGCCATTTTCATCAGCAATGATAACTTCAAGCTCGCCGAGGCGGTTCATTTGCTCTTCGGTGAGATTCTCAACTTCGCACAGGGCATCGCGCTCTTTAAATGCTTGCCAGAGAATGTCGTTGCCCATCACAACAGTGTCGATAATGCGTTCATTGTCGTAAGCAAATTGGTCTTGCTTCAGTACGCCTACTTTGCGCGGGCGGGTGATAGTGCCAGCGTTAGATGCTTCTAGTTCACCGGTAAGAATTTTCATGAACGTAGATTTGCCGGCGCCATTCGGGCCGGTTAGACCATATCTGTTGCCTGGGCTGAATTTTACTGAGACATTGTCGAACAGTGTGCGAGAACCGTAGCCTTTTGAGACTTCGTTAACGATGATCATTTATGAGCTTTCCCTAAACATAAGCGCGCTAGCACGTGCATTGCTGCCGATTATACCTGTTTAGCGGCGGCAAACGGCCGCACATCAAGCGATAGTAAACAGCTTTAAGGCGGTTTTAATTGTTCAGACCTGAAAAATGGCAGTTTGACTACGATGTCGGTAGTCAAGGGCCTTGCTTTGCAAGAAAATGGCTTCACTCTTTCGTGTAATCGTTTACAGAACAGCACTGCTTTCTGGTCAAGAATGATTTTCGCTTTATACTTGCGTTGTTATTGCGCAATTTAATTGTTGGTTTTGATTCTATGAGCATTTTGCACTCGCCTTTATTGATGGTAATGCACGATCCAGTGCTGCATCAGTTCATTTCTTACCTAGCTGAGAAGAAGGCGGAGCAAGAGGCTAATCCGAATAGTCCTGTAACTATCGAGCTATCGAGAGACTTGATGGCTCAAGTGCGCGAATCTTTTCGTCAAAACATTCTTGATGGTGAGCGCAATCTTCACTTGCTCTCGCACTTGCTCTCTACATTGCTCTTAGAAGATGACTTTGAATTGCATAGCAATGTAATTGGTGTCTTACCGAGTGACGAAGATCGACCTTTTCTTATTCGCGAGCGTATTACTCAAGACATGCTCTTCTCGGTGACCGACATCGATATGGGTAAACATATGCTCGATAACTTTCGCTATCGCAAAAATTTTGAGTGGGTGCCTCTCGAGTTATCAGCTAATTTTATTGAATACCTTCCACGTGGGCGTGCCACCGATGGTGTCAATCGTTTGACTAGTAGAGTAAAAGCTGAAGAAGAATTGTGGAACAAAGTCACTGACGAAATTTTTGTCATCGACGAACTTGTCAGTCGCGATAAGCAATTGCGTCACTATAGTAAGTATGTCAAAGACATTTTTGGCATCAAAATAGTATGTGATGATGAGGCCACCTGCCTTGCTGTGCATGATCGTTTAGAGGCCATGACAGCGATTGGGATTGATTGGGAGCGCTTGGGGGCTCTTCAAGATTTTGGCATTTTGAGCAATGGCTCTATCAAGGGTGACCGTTTGGTTGAAATTGTGGAGACCAAAAACTATCTCACTTGTTTGCCAGAAGAGATGAAGAAAACCGGATGGAAAGCCATTAAGAGTGTGGTTCAATGGCACGAGCGACTATTTGAAATACAAGTGCAACCGCTCAATAATTATTATTTGGAGCTAGACCACATGTCTGGTCCTTCACATAGTTCATTCAAGCTCAAACGCGACCAGATGAGAGACCAAGTGGCCGAGAGAATTCCTCTATATGGGTTTTATCGCGACCTTCTCAAAATGCTTTTCATGGGCACTGACGTATCTTTTGAATGCGCCAATGCTACAGTTGTGATCACCTAAAACATCGCCCCACTAAGTATTTGAAGTCTTCACAGCTAGCTTTAATTAGTTAGCTCGTTTAGTTCTTTTGGTTTAGTGGTTCATATTTGTTTTACGGAGGGTCTTTTTCCATTGAATTTGAATATGTACTTCAATCGTCGGCCATTAAATTTGGCGCTGGCATCTATAGGAATTCTATTTTTTGGAAGTATGGTGGGCACTGTCGCTGGAGCAGAGGCTAAGGCTAGCTCAGGCGGCTCGGCTAGCTCTAAAAATAGTCTGTCGAAAGTAACAACCACCGATGAAGCAATTAAAGCTGAGGATGAGTCTGCCATTCGCGCTCAAGCGAATCAGTATGCGGTGAGCTATGGCAAAGGCGACGCTAAGGCCTTGGCCTTGCAATGGTCGGTCGATGGCACCTTAACTGAGCCTTCTGGTAAGAAATTGCGAGGTAGAGAAGAAATTGAAAAGTTCTTTGCTGCGCATTTTAAAGGCCATGCGCCACAAAAACTTGAAATTGATGTTGAATCGGTTAAATTTCCTGCCAACAATATTGCTATAGAAGTAGGCACCACCAAACTACCTACTGGTAATTCTCGCTATACGGCCATTCATAGCAAAGACAGTGGCCATTGGCAGATGATTTCTGTTTTTGAGCATGACGCACCAGCCAAATTGACAGAGGTTTCAATCAGTGAATTGTCCTGGATGGTTGGCTCTTGGGGGGCAAAATCTAATTCTGATTTGCGCGTGCAGTGCGATTGGACCGCTTCGAAGAAATTTTTGCAGGTCAACTTCTACTCTAGTAAGTCAGACAATAACACTCCAAGCGAAACAGAAATAATTGGTTGGAATCCAGTTCTCAATACAATCTGCTCATGGCATTTCAATTCGGATGGCGGCTTAGGTATGGGCCGCTGGAAGAAAGATGGTGACAATTGGATTGTTAGTGCACGCGGTTCTGATCACGATGGTACCCTCGCCAGTGCCCACTATATTTTGCATAAAGTCGACGATAACAGTTACACCTGGAAATCTACCAAACGATTTGCTGAAGGAAAGAACTTGCCTGACTCTCAAGAAATTCTTGTGATGCGCCGAGACCAGAAGTAGATCTCAAACATAGATATCAGAAATAAAACTAAAGTCAGTTTCTCTTAAAAGGTAAATAGTATTATGCGACCTAGCCTTACTGGTCTGACAAGCAAACGCAAGACCGTTACTGCCAGCCTTCTTGTGGCTCTTTCCCTGTTGGCTTTCACGATAACTCTGCCGCAACTAATGCAAGATGCTTGCGCCCGTGGTGGTGGCGGAGGTGGTGGTAGAGGCGGTGGCTTTGGTGGCGGATTCGGCGGCGGCCGCGATTATGGCGGTGTGCGCGGTGGTTATGGCGATGGCTATGGGGGACGTGACTATGGCGGCGTCCGTGGCGGCTATGGCGACGGATTTAGAGATGGCTACGGCGGTGGCGCCGACATGTTCGGCGATCGCGGCGACTCAGTATTAGATCACACTTCTGAAAGCGCTCTGCGCAGTGGTGCCGACCAAGTCTGGAATACTGGTGCACAAAGAGGTTTGCCTACTGATGGTGGCTTTGGCCGCTCTTTAGCTGACACTGGTGTCGCTCGCGGACTATCAGCTAGTGCTATGACTGACCGCGGTGTTGGAGTTCGCAACGCTTTTCGTGACGACGGTCTTTTTCGTCGTGATTGGTGGGGGCGCTATCCCTATGCTTGGGGCGGAGATTGGGGCGATGATTGGGCCTACGGCTATAGTGATTGGAATGATCTAGCTTCTTTCTGGGATTACCCGGTCAACAATGCACCGGTTGATTATGATTACGGAAACAACATCACTTATCAGGGCGACACTGTTTATTATGGCAATCAGCCCAGTGATACCGCTGCAAACTATTACACTCAGGCCCAAACCATTGCCCAGTCAATGCCGATTCCGGCGACTGCTCCGTCAAAAGCAGCGGCAAATTCTAAAGGTACTGCAACTCCAGCGGTTTTGGCTGCAGCCGAGTCAAAGGATTCTAAAGATTGGAAGTCGTTAGGGGTGTTCTCACTCACCCAAGGCGATCAAACTGATTCGACAATGATGTTTCAATTGGCAGTCAATAAAAAAGGCGCCGTCAGAGGCAACTACTACAACGCTCTCACTAAAGAGTGCAAGACCGTATCGGGAGCTGTCGACAAAAAGAATATGAGACTAGCCTTTGAAGTCTCCGGTAATAAGAGTGTTGTGTATGACACGGGCTTGGCCAATTTGTTGCAACCGCAAAGCCCGATACTCGTTCACTTTAGCAAGACTAATACCGAGCAGTGGAATATGGTGCGCCTAGACCCGCCGAAGAAGTCAACCTAGATACTGATAGGCCGGTAATCCCTGACAGTCACTCAAATGTATTTTGAAAAGCGCACCAGCATTAGCGTTGGCGTTTGCGTTCACATCTGCATGTTCTGGTGCGTCAGAGATGGGCTTTTCTAGCTGGGCAGAAGTAATGTATAAATCTTGCAGCTTATCGCCAGCGAAAGCACAAGAGGTGACATTGACTACTCCTGGTACAGCAATGGTAGCAATTAGATTGCCTGTGGCTGAGCTAATTTTTTGCACAGCAGAACCACCCCAGATTGCTATATAAAGGTTGTCATCACTGTCAATGGTCATGCCATCAAAGTAGCCACCCCACACATTTGTAACCAGCGGGCGCCGCTCAGATATGGCACCGCTCTCTTTGTCGTAATCAAAGGCGTCTACT
>Ga0172379_10002844_pt1 | contig 29241 bp, 26 predicted proteins | sample GrowelOW334metaG_FD_119756 | JGI IMG/M metagenome (GOLD analysis project Ga0172379, IMG submission 119756) | Groundwater microbial communities from an aquifer near a municipal landfill in Southern Ontario, Canada - Groundwater well OW334 metaG | ecosystem: Environmental > Aquatic > Deep...
CTCAAGCTCTCCCTGAGGACCACCATCCATAGTGTAGCAAGCCGACGCGCGCACAAGGGCTGAGGGAAACTCCGGAAGACCCTTCCCGGTCTCTTCATCGGGGGTGAAAATAAATTCGAGCGGCCCGTGGTCAATCTCCGGGTGCGCGAGCAAATGTTCGATCGCGGCCATAATCTCCGCGACACCCGCTTTGTCGTCGGCGCCCAAGAGCGTAGTGCCGTCGCTGGTTATGATCGTGTCTCCGGTCCGCGCGGCAAGTTCAGGATATTCAGCCGGGTCAATCACGCGGCCTTCATCAAGGACAATGGGTTTGCCGTCGTATTCCGCGATCACTCGAGGCTTGACGGACTTGCCGGAAACGTCGCTCGCGGTATCCATATGGGCCATGAAACCGATAGTCGGAGCGTTTCCGCATCCCGCGGACGCGGGAAGACTTGCGACAACGTAGCAATGGTCGGTCAGCTCAACCGCTTGGACACCCAGGGATCGCAATTCAGACACCAAGTCCTTAGCAAGGTCCCATTGTCCCAGCGTCGACGGCGTTTCCGCCACTGCCCGATCGCTTTCAGTCCACATTTGCACGTACCGAAGGAAACGGGGAAGTACCCGTTCGGAGATTTCCGTATTAGAAAGTCTGCGTTGGATATCATTCATGAATCGGAGTATCGTCGATTGGGTGGTTTCCTGTAAAGGTTGCGCGACGGGAAAGCGCTTCGTCTTGCCTCTCCGTAAGAACATGAGTATTTTGATCGGTATATGAATATCCCCGATTTTCCAGAATTTGTTCCGATATCCATCGACCTTCGCGACGAAGTGTATCCGCGCCTCAACTTATCACCCGACGGCGTTTCCGAGTACACATTCTCCAACTTGTATTTATTCCGTAAACGCTACGGCTACAAAGTGTCGCGCGATCCGGAAAAAACGCTCATAGTTTCCGGTGAACGCGACGGCAAACATTTCTTCATGACCCCCTGCGCGGTCCCGCGGCGCGAGGTCCTGGAAGCGTTGTATGCCGATCACGATTACTGGAAAGGAATATCGGACTCCGTCCTTTGCCCGAACCGCATCCATTTGGAACAGTGGGGAATTCAAGCGACCGAAGACCGCGACAATTTCGATTACCTCTATCTTCGCACCGAACTGGCCGAGCTTTCCGGTAAGAAATTCCATAAGAAGCGAAACTTGGTTAACGCGTTCATCAACTCCTATAAATACGAAGAACGCCCGCTGACGCGAGACCTCGTACCTCAGGCCTTACAGGTGCTTGACCGCTGGCGCGAAGACAAAGGTATTGAAGGCGACTACATCGCATCGAAAGAAGCTCTTGAGATATTCGAACAACTGGGGATGGAAGGTGCCATGTACTATGTCGACGGGGTTCCGGCCGGCTGGTGTTTAGGCGAAAGCCTCGCTAAAGGAAAAATGTTCGCCGTACACTTCGAAAAAGGAGTGGAAGCGTACAAAGGCATCTACCAATTCATCAACCAGGCCTTCGCCGCGGCCCTCCCAAAACACATACAGTATATAAACAGAGAACAGGATTTGGGCGATGAGGGACTGCGCCAGGCAAAAATGACCTATCGACCTTCCGGATTCGTACGGAAATATACGGCGCCGCGTCCGGCGAACATGGGATAAACAACACACGGGCTTCTTCTTTTTTGCATTTACCTATTAGTCGGAACTATACTTCCTTCAAGGGGGAACCCATATGGCCTTGAAGAAGGAATTGAAAGTCCGGACAAAACTGTTACTGGCCTTTTTCACGATGATAGCGCTAACCGCCATCATGGGCGTCTTTGTGACCGGCCGGCTTGGGGCTGTATATGGGGACACCAAAGAAATCGCGAATGTCCTCCTGCCTTCGGTTGTGGCGGCTGGGGAGATTCAATATTATTTGAACGAAATCCGCCGTTCGGAATTTCAACATATCCTGTCACTTGACGATGCCAATATGAAAAAGCAGGAGGATAGGGCGGAAAAGGCAAAAAAAGAACTGGCGGTGTGGGAAAAGAAATACGAACCCTTGATCGATAATGAAGAAGAAAAAAAAACATACGCGGATTATCTTACCTCTCGCTCGATCTACTTCGATGCCAACAAAAAGCTCTTTGAGATATCACGGGCGAACCGGACGGAAGAAGCGACCGCCTTTCTCCGAGCCGATTCATCGCTTAGTTTCAACAAAATGCTCAATGAGTTCATCAAAATATCGGAAATAAACAATAAGCAGGCCGATATTTCACGCCGAGACGCGGAAAGCACCTACAGGAACGCGCGAAACGTCTCCTATGCGCTGATCGCCGCTTCAATCGCCATCGGCTTCGCGCTCGCTTTTTTCATTTCCCGCGGCATTTCGCGACGGCTCGGAGGAGAGCCGGGAGAGATCGCCGAAATAATGGGCCGGATCGCCCTCGGCGACTTGAACATACATTTTTCCGAAAACAGGGAGAACATCGGGGTCTACGGCTCCGTAAAGAAAATGTCGGAGCGTTTGACGGAAGTCGTCACCGGAGTACTCAGCTCCGTCCGAAACGTTGCCTCAGGATCGGAGCAGATCAGCGCCGCGGCCCAGGTGCTTTCGCAAGGCGCCACCGAACAGGCATCGGCGACGGAAGAGGTATCCGCTTCGATGGAAGAGATGAATTCGTCGATAAAGCAGAATACCGACAACGCCCGCCAAACTGAATCCATCTCGCGAAAAGCGTCGCAAGACGCGCAAATCGGCGGCGCCTCGGTGACCGAAACGGTCACCGCCATGAAGGAAATCGCTTCCCGCATTTCGATAATCGAGGAGATCGCCCGCCAGACGAACCTGCTCGCGTTGAATGCCGCTATTGAAGCCGCGCGCGCGGGAGATGCCGGACGAGGCTTCGCCGTCGTCGCGAGTGAGGTGAGAAAACTTGCTGAACGCAGTCAGAAAGCGGCAGGCGAAATTGGCGAACTGTCCAAACGAAGCGTTTCGGTAGCCGAAAAGGCGGGAGCGGTCATCAACGAGATAGTACCCGCCATCCAGAAAACCGCGGATCTCGTGCAGGAAATCGCCGCGGCAAGCGCCGAACAAAGCACCGGCAACGATCAGATAAACCTATCCCTAACACAGCTGGATAGTGTGGTCCAGCAAAATGCCTCAAGCTCGGAAGAACTGGCTTCGATGGCTGAAGAGCTTTCAAGCCAGGCGGATCTACTTTCGGAGATGATAGCTTTCTTTAAAATAAGCGGCGACTCGACCGAGCCTGGCGGCTCAAAAAAGGCCATGCCCGAAACAAAAACACAGAAAACTAAACAAGCGCCTGAACGGCCGCGCCCATCGAGCGCGCCTAAAAATGATCCGCGCCCGGCAACAGGCATAGTCCCGGTTCCGGATCTAAAAATCAGCGCGAAGGACTCAGCACCAGATGATGACTTCGAAGAATTCTGAGGCTACTCCGGCACACTCCGAGCATCGCGGAGAACTGAGAATAGCTATTCGACTCATGGTGATCTATTTTTTCATCGGATCCATATGGATTCTCTTTTCGGACACAATATTAGGGTTCCTTGTCAGGGATCCAACCAAATACGCGCAATTTCAAACATTTAAAGGATGGTTCTACGTTGCCGCGACTTCGGTTCTCTTCGGTTTTTTTGCTTACGCCGAATTTCATCGGAGAGAGGAACTCCGAACCCATAAAGAAAAAGGCGAAAAAAAAATCGAAGCGATGCTCGCCGAAAAAGACGCGCTCTTGCGTGAGCTCCACCACCGGGTTAAAAACAATCTTCAGCTGATCTCAAGCCTCATTTCTCTTCGCATGGATCTGCTGCCGAAGGACGAAACCCGCCGGTACTTCACGGAATTTCTCTTACGGATCCGCGCTATCTCTATGGCACAGGACAAGTTGTACGCGCTGAACGAACTTTCCGGTATCGATTTGAGTGATCTGGTTCGGGACGTTGTAAACGAATTGTCCTCTCAATTCCGGGACAAACCGATACGTTTTTCCTTTGAGACGGACGGCAGCGTGTTGGTCCACCTGGAAAAAGGCGTTCCGCTTTCCCTCGCCGTAAACGAGATTCTCCTGAACGCCGTTTCGCATGCTTTTCCGGATAATCGCCCGGGACATGTGGAGGTAGAACTTACCGAGCGAGATCTGGGCGTACTTCTCTGCGTCCGGGACGACGGCATAGGATTCGCCCCCGATCGGGTGGAGGAAGGATCGATCGGCTTTTCCCTCATACGGATCCTCGTCGATCAGGCAGGCGGTACCGTACACTACAAAAGTCCAGTAAACACGGGAGGCGGCACCGAAGTCCGCATCCGCGTTCAGGCCGAGAACAAATCCTCCCAAATATCGTAGCGTAATTCTTTTCCAATAAATTTCGGTCAAAGACAAAGCGTTGTTTTGTTGCGTCTCGGTCAGAGCGGGGGTATACTGATTCCGGAGCAACAATGAAATCGATTTTAGCAATAATCGAAGCAGCGAAGGCATTGAGTAAAGGTTCCGTTCGGATCGCCGTAGCTGCCGCACAGGATGACGCGGTATTGACGGCAGTGGAAGACGCGCGACGCCAGGGGCTTATCGAAGCGGTCCTGATCGGCGATCGGGACGCTATCTTCCGCGTCGCGGAAGCGGAAAAGATCGATCTTTCCCCCTATGAAATCGTCCACGAGCTTGACCCAGCCAAAGCCGCGGCCTCCGCGGTCGCCCACGTACGAAACGGCGAGGCGACACTAGTCATGAAAGGCCTCTTGGATACGTCGGTCATCCTCAGGGCGGTGCTCAACAAGGATACGGGACTCAACGCCGGTCGATTGGTCAGCCACGTCGGCGTGATTGAATCGCCCCATTACCACAAACTTTTTATCATCACCGATTCCGCGATCAACATCGCGCCTACCCTGAGCGAGAAAATCGACATTATCCGTAATGCTGTGGCGGTTGCCCATGCGCTGGGGGTGGCAATGCCGAAGGTAGCGCTGCTTGCCGCTGTGGAAAAGGTGAATCCGGAAAAAATGCCCTGCACCGCGGACGCCGCCATTTTGACTCAAATGAACCGGCGCGCTCAGATTCCCGGTTGCGTGATAGACGGACCACTTGCCCTGGACAATGCCGTCAGCGCCGAAGCCGCGCGAATCAAAAAAATCGATAGTCCGGTCGCCGGAGACGCGGATATCCTGGTTTCTCCCGACATTGAAGCGGGTAATATCCTGTATAAGTCGCTACTGGACCTTGGCGGGGCGAAAGGAGCTGGTCTGGTTGTTGGGGCTCAGTCTCCTATAATCCTCACCAGCCGCGCCGACGACGCGCAAACAAAACTGGCGTCAATAGCGTTAGGAGTCCTCGTCGCTCTGGCCGGCGGCAAATGAATCTTCTGAAATTTCGCAACCATTACGAAGACGTCGGTGTCTACCTTCGCGACGTATTTTGTCTAATTGTCATCTTTAGGAGGCCCCATGGCTAAAAAAGGCAAGGTCGTGATCGATCGAGAACGGTGCAAGGGGTGCTATCTTTGCGTTCGCGCATGCCCCGTCAAAGTCCTTGAAGCTGATCCGAAACAAAATTCGACGGGGACCTACCCGTCTTTCGCCAAATTCACGGAAAAATGCATCGCGTGCGGTGGCTGCTACCAGGTATGCCCCGACGCCGCGATCGAGGTTTTTGAACTGGAAGGAGGTGAGGCATGAGCAATGAAGAAAAACGCCTCATGAAAGGCAACGAGGCTATCGCCGAAGCGGCCATCCTTGCCGGTTGCCGCGCGTATTTCGGTTACCCGATAACCCCGCAGAATGAAATTACCGCCCATATGGCGCGGAATATGATAGACCGAGGCCGCGTATTCATCCAGGCTGAAAGCGAAGTCGCGGCGATCAATATGGTCTACGGCTCCGCGGCAACCGGCGCGCGGGCGATGACCAGTTCCTCAAGCCCCGGGCTCAGTCTCAAACAGGAAGGCATCTCCTACGCGGCGGGCGCGGACCTTCCCATCGTCGTGGTGAACGTCCAACGGGCAGGCCCCGGGCTAGGCGCCATCGCACCGGCGCAGGGTGACTACTTTCAAACGACCCGGGGCGGCGGCCATGGGGATTACTACTGCATCGTCCTGGCTCCTAAAAGCGTTCAGGAAGCGGCGGACCTTACCTACCTCGCCTTTGACTTGGCGGATAAATGGCGCGTGCCGGTATTCATCCTAGCCGACGGCATGATCGGCCAGATGATGGAGGGCGTTGTCCTCCCGAAAGAACGTCCGCTCGACTCGCTCCCAAAAAAAGACTGGGCGGTAGGCGGCATGGCGGAAACGCACCGAGCGCCGCGGCACGTCACCTCGCTCGATCTCGTCCCTGAGAATTTTGAGATAAAGATCCGCAAGCGATACGAACGTTACGAGCAAATCAAGGCTGAGGAAGTCCGCTTTGAATCGATTTCCTGCGGCTACGACGAAATCGGAGCGGGTAAAGGTTCTTGCTCGGCGGAGGACGCTGATTTAGTCATGGTAGCCTATGGTACTTCGGCACGCGTGTGCTTAGGCGCGCGAAAATTGGCGGAAAAAGCGGGTATCAAGCTCGGGCTATTCCGACCCATCACGCTCTGGCCTTTCCCCTACAAGGAACTGGCGCGGACGGCGAAAAACGGAAAACCGATCCTAGTCGTCGAAATGAGCATGGGACAGATGGTGGAGGATGTGAAACTTTCCGTTCTCGGATCCGCGCCGGTGCACTTCTTCGGCCGCGTCGGCGGCATGATCCCGACGGAAGAAGAAGTTTTTGCGGAAGCCAAACGGATCCTGGGGAGATAAAATAATGAAGAAACTCTATGGGCACCCTGAAAGCCTTGAACGCATACAAACGAAATACTGCGCCGGCTGCGGCCACGGCGTCATCCATCGCGTGATAACGGAAGTGCTGGACGAACTCGGAATCCGTGAGAAATCGATTATCACCAATCCCGTCGGCTGTTCGATCTGGGCAGACCTTTATTTTAAATTCGATTCGGTCCAGCCCGCCCACGGACGCACCCCGGCGGCGGCAACCGGCGTCAAGCGCATGCTTCCGGATCATCTGGTCATCTGTTACCAGGGCGACGGAGACCTCGCGGCGATCGGCACGGCGGAGATCATCCACGCTGCCAACCGCGGAGAGAAGTTCACGACGATCTTCGTCAACAACGCCATCTACGGCATGACCGGCGGCCAGATGGCGCCGACCACGCTTGTCGGCCAAAAAGCGACGACGGCGCCGAACGGCCGCGATCCAGTCGGCGCCGGCATGGGATATCCGATCAAGGTAGGCGAACTCCTTGCCCAACTTGAGGGTACGCGCTATATCGCGCGCGGCGCGGTAAATACTCCCGCCAACGTGCGCAAAACGAAGTCGTATATCAAGAAAGCCTTTGAGGCGCAGCTGGCCGGCGTCGGCTTCACGATGGTGGAGATCCTTTCTCAGTGCCCGACGAACTGGGGCCTGTCGCCGCTGGAATCGGTCGGCTGGCTGGAGGAGAACATGATTCCGTTTTACCCCTTGGGTGAAATCAAAAATCAGTTGGGGGACGCAAAATGACCGAGAAATCCTTTTTCGCCGGTTTCGGCGGCCAGGGCATCATCTCCCTAGGTCAAATATGGGTCTATTGCGCGATGAAAGAAGACAAGAACGTCACGTTTTTTCCGTTCTACGGCGCCGAGAAACGCGGCGGTATCGCGCGCGCGGGAGTAGTCGTTTCCGACGAGGAAATCGCCAGCCCCTTGGTGACGACACCCGATTCGGTACTCGTCATGAACCCGGACTCGCTCCCGCTCTGCGAAAAAATGTTGAAGCCGAACGGGCTGATGCTCATCAATTCCAGCCTTGTCACGACCGACCCAACGCGGAAGGATATTCGCGTAGTCAAGCTGGCCGCGCAGGAGATTGCGGAAAAAATCGGTGACGCGAAGTTTGCCAATATGGTCGCCCTCGGCGCAATGGCAAAGCTGACCGGTGCCCTGGAGCTGTCGCACGTGGAGGAAATCCTCAAGAAGTTCTTCCCGCCGAGCAAGCATAAGTTCGTTCCGATGAACGTTGAGGCGATCCGCGCCGGAATGGCGGCGGTATAGGCGCTACCGGGAGCTGAAGTCCTAGTCCAAAACGAACTCCGCATTTTTCCAAGGTTTTGTGCTGGGTAACGGATTGAAACGTCGCGTCAAATTATAGCCGAGTTCGGCCGCGGCCGATTCGGCGTGGCGGGAAACAATCCCGGCATCGAATCTTATTTTTCATGACTCCCTGATCGTTGTTCCCGGTCGGTAAAACGCTTTTTCCCCCGCATAGTGGAGCCGGTAGCGCCAGGCGTCGGAAACGGCGACAGCGCGCACGACTTCGGCGGCGATGACGGCAACGGAACCGATCCGCCGTGATTCGATGAGCTTGCATTCCAGGTAGCCGGCGACGCCCTCGGGCACGCGCGCATCCGCGAAAACCGTAGGCGACGACGCGATCGCGAATTTTTCGTACTTGTCCGTATCGCGACCTGAGATAGAACCCGTCAGTTCAACCAATTTTCGCTGCGCGAATGTCGGCAAAGCGAGGACGAACGAAAGAGACGCTTCAATATTTTCGGAAGTGCGATGGCCGGGATCCAACACGATCATGACACGGGAACTCGGTTCGTAGTCGAGTGGACAGCTCCACGCGATCGGCGCAAGGTCGTAACGACCGTCGGTTCCTTTTGTGCAGACAAGAACAAGGCCGCCGGTGTTGAGAAGCGCGTAGGACTCTGCAGCCGGCACTTCATGATAGTCGTCTACGTGAGGAGCAGCGGGAAAACGCGGTGCGGTGACTAGGAAACGTACGCTGACTACGATTAGGTAGAGATCAAAGACGAGAAAGAGCGGCGCGGGAATACGCACGGAAAAAACAGCCGACGCAAGGGCGGCAAGAAACGCAACCATCGGTACTCCGTACACGATAGTGTCCGCGAACGCTTGCGTCCGAACGGCCTGGAAAAAACCCATACCGAAGGCGACAAAAAATGAAAGGTGCATCACCTGGAGGACCCAAAATTCCAGGACCGGGGGATAGATGAAACCCAAACCTTTTGACCCGACAAGAATCACCAATAATGAAGTGAACGAGACGCACGCGAGATTCGCGGCTTTTTCGATTGCGATACTCATAAACCTTCCCGACTATCGTCGACCCGGAGACCCGTCGCCGACGATTCGGCGGTGGACGGCAAATTTTCTTTGAGAAATAAATCGATTGGAACTTCCACATGGCGCGCGATGGGACGCCCTAATACGATGGACCGATATAAGTCGGAAAGAGCCCGGTAGCCTTGCGTTTCCGGCCGCTGCGAGATGATCGCATCCATTTCACCACGGCGAAGCAACCGTTCATTCTCCGGCACCAAATCGTACCCGACTACGACGAAGCCCTTCCGGCGGCGCAAACTGCGAACGGCGGAAGCGACGCGGTGGGAGGAAGAGTTCGTCACGAAAATGCCGGCCAGATCCGGTTCCTCGCGCTGAAGCGTTTCGATGAGAAGACACGCGGCCATATCGTTAGTCAGATCGGAGTTTTCGGCGACTGTGGTCCTAAAACCGTGTTGATTCGCGTATGCGCGAAAACCGTCGCGCCGCGTCTTGATGTGGTAGTCCTCGGAATGAGATTCGATGACGGCGAAAGAGCCTTCCCCACGGGAAAAGAGTTGAACGAGCCTTCCCGCCAAGTAACCGCCTCGGTAGGGATCCTGCCCGATAGCATATAGCGGGAACGTTCCCGGTAAATCCGCATCAAAAAAAGCGTACGGCACGGAACCCTTCAGTCGGTCGATAAAATCCCTGCATTCCTCGGGCATCACCGGGGAAAAAAGAACCGCGTCAGGAGACTCCGCGACGACCTTATCCGCTACGGCACTAAAGGAATCGCGATCGTGTCGGCTGAATTCCAAGCATATCGTTTCCACCCCGTAGGACTGTATTTCATCAGCCGCCCCGGAAATACCCGCGTACGCTTGCCCCCAATACCCCGAATCTTCACTTCGATGAGGCATGAGCACCATAAAACGATACTGTCTGTTACGTTTTAGACGACGCGCGATCGGGTTGGGGACAAATCCGCTGGCGCGGATGATCGCCTCAATTTTAGCCTTGGTTTCCGTAGACACCCGACCGCGGCCGTGAAGCACCCGATCAACCGTACCGATTGATACGCCGGCGAGACGAGCGATTTCTTTGACGGTCATAAGAACCTTCTACGGAACGCGTTAACGTACACGCAAAGAATAGCATGCGGCTCAGCGAATGTCAAAACGCAGCCTGGAAACCGCTACCGGGATCGCAGTTTTCCCGACCCCAACACCCGGCTGGAAACGCGCGGAGACCCCGAATACACAATATCGCCGGATCCGGCGATATTGGCTTCGATAGAGTCGAAAATCCCGAGTTCCACATTTCCGGAACCAGCCACGTTCGCGTCCGTTTTTCGTCCGGAAAGACCGGCAGCCTTCACATTCCCTGAGCCGAGTATGATGAGAGAAAGGTCTTCGGCGGCCCCCGTCACGACCACATCTCCGGATCCCGCGATCTGTACCTCAAGTTTTTTCGCCTTGACGACGGCGCGGATCTTTCCCGATCCCTCCGAAAACAACTTGAGAGTGTCGCCCGAAAGCGGCGCATCCATCACTACATTCCCCGAACCGTTACTCTTTATCGACTCGATACGTTTCGCGGAAACGGTATACGAAACCGGAGCTATGCTGAAACGAACGCCCGGCTTGATGCTGATGCGCAAAACCCCGTCCGCCACCTCGGTTTCCACGAAAGGAAGAAGATTCTTATCCGTTTTCACCGAAACGGCGGTTTCAAGACCAGCGACAAGCGTCACACTCCCTGACCCGTTGAGTTCGATGCGGGTAAAATCACCGACAACGCGCCGTTCCTCAACGACAGTACCGCTTGCTTCAATGAGGGATCGTTGATTAGACATAAAATGTTCTAAGAAACCGGATTGTCCCGGCAATGAATCAATCCCCCGGGTAACGAAAAAAGTCCCTGCCGCGACGATGAGCGCGAACGCTATAAGGAATTTAACAAAATTTTTCATCAGCGCCTCCGTTCAGGCGATTCGCCTATAACCGTGTATACGGTGATTCATAGGTTTTGACAATCCTTGAGTAGGCGTTTATGCTCTCCACATGCGGGCAAACCTCCATCTTCATTCTCGTTTTTCCGACGGAACAATCTGGCCCGCCGAGATTGCCGCACGAGCTTCAGGAGCAAAGTTGAAAGCGGTTTCGCTCACCGACCATGACACGCTCGCTGGAACAAAAGAATTCATTGAAGCCGGAACGCGTTTAGGCTTGCGCCCGATACCGGGGGTTGAGATCGACTGTCGGGAACCGACAGTCGCCTATAAAAGTGAATTGCTCGCGTACTTTCCCCAGGGGCGCTACGCGTGGACCGCGGCTTTTCTGGACGAGGTTAAGAAAGAGCGTATCCGTTCGGCACGCCGTGCCGTTGAACTGGCGGCGGATTATTTCGATTCGCCAAAGCTTGGTTTTTCTGATTTGACCGAAAGGAAAAAAGCGGATCGAACAAAGCTCCGCGCGAACGATTTTTCTTTCAACAAAGTGGACGTGTTTCTGTACTTGCGTGACACGGGTGTTCTTCCCTCTGAAATGGACTACAAGACGTTCAAAAAAAGCTATTTCGATTCCCGCATCCTTTCAAACGGCGGCCGGGACAAACCGCTCTGTGCGGAAGTCGCGGCAATTATCGCAAAAGACGGTGGAATGCTTGTAGTTCCGCACATCGGCCACGAGTTTGACGACGATCCGGAACTGATGAAACGTGAAAAAAATCGCCTTACCACCTTACTTACGTATTTTCGATCGATAGGAGCCGTCGGCGTGGAGCTGTACCATTATCGTAATGAAAAAGCCGAGGCCCTGAATCGCTTGGTCAAAAAGATAGCCAAACCGCTCGGTTTTTTCTTCACCTATGGCTCGGACTGCCACGGGCCCGGGTCGGGAAAGGATACGATCGCGTCGTTTGCGGGGGATTTCCGGGGTTTTCCAAAATAGCCCGTCATGGATGACGATGTCATGGATGACGATGTCATGGATGACGATGTCATGGATGACGATGTCATGGATGACGACGTCCTGGTGGCTGACGGCACAGAGACGGTTGCATGGAAGTTGCCCCTTGCTCAGAGCCGACCGCCTGAGTAGGATACCCCGAACATCGTCAAATGAATTGAGGAGGCCTCGACGTGGCTCATTGTGTTGTTCCGGAAGCTGAAGAGATACTCGATAAAGAATTCCCCGTCCTCAATAAAGGTTTTATCCGATTGGTCGATTACCTCGGCGGAGACGAACGGGTTGTACAGTCCGCGCGGGTTTCTTACGGCGCGGGAACAAAAAGCTACCGCGAGGACGCGGGACTTATCGACTACCTTCTCAGAAATCGGCATACGTCGCCGTTTGAACAAGTAATCCTCACCTTTCACGTGAAGCTACCGATTTTTGTCGCTCGGCAGTGGATACGGCACCGAACCGCCCGCCTCAACGAGATTTCCGGCCGTTATTCGGTGATGAAAGACGAATTCTATGTTCCCGCCCCGGAAGACGTCGCCGCGCAGAGCGACGACAACAAGCAGGGCCGGTCCGCCCAACCGCTTCCTCCCGAAGCCGCCGAAGCGGTCCGAGCCGCTCTGGAAGCGGGTCAGAGAACAGCCTACGGCGACTATTCCAAACTTGTGGATGAAGGTATCGCGCGCGAGCTCGCGCGGGTCAATTTGCCGTTGTCGCTCTATACCGAGTGGTACTGGCAGATCGACCTGCATAACTTATTCCACTTCATGGAACTCCGTCTGGACGCGCACGCCCAGAAGGAAATCCGCGTGTATGCGGAGGTGCTTCTGGATATCGCGAAGAAAGTGGCTCCGCGTTGCTGCGAATCTTTTGAACGTCACGTCAAAGGCGGCGTTTCCTTTTCAGCGGAAGAGTTTGCCGAACTGAAACGGCGGATGGACGCCGCGAACGACGCCTCCGGCGGAACGCCGCTCCTTACCGGCAAAAGCCTTGAACGCTTTGAGGAAAAAATCGCGAGCGGCAAACAGAAATGACCAACAACGACGTACTGCGGCGTCTGCGTTTCGCGCTGGATATTCCAGACCGGAAGGTTATCGATCTTTTCAAATTGGCCGATTACGACATCCGGAAGGAAGAGTTCGACATCCTATTTATGAAGGAAAGCGATGAAGGCTTCGTCGAGTGCGACGATTCACTCGTAGAATTCTTCCTACAGGGGCTCATCGCAGATCGGCGGGGAAAACGCGAGGACGCGCCGGCCCAGGCCTACGTCCGCCGTGGTCGCCTATCCAACAACGATATCCTAAAACAATTGCGTATAGCATTGGAATTACGTGACGAGGACATCGCCGATATCATGAAGCTTTCAGGCGTGAGCGTGTCAAAATCCGAAATCGGCGCGTTGTTCAGAAAAAAAGACCATGCGAATTTTCGGCCCTGCGGAGACCAATTCCTGCGCAATTTCCTCAATGGACTGACCGCTCGGCGCAGGGGACTCTCCGCTGCTCAACCTTCCTGAGCAGCCGCGTTTCCCGATCGGTTTTTGCGCGCTTGCTTGAACAACGCGTCGGCGTCGATATGTTCGTCCACGCCGAACACCGGCTTGGTGCCTTGCCCGTCGATGCTGCGGAAGGGACAAACCGCCGGTCCCTGATACGCGTAGCTTTCCTTATCGTTAACGATGGAATCAAGAATAGTCACCGCGGAAAGCGTAAAGAATACAAGCGCCGCATTGTTCTTGCGTTTGGAATTCCGGCCCCCGAGAATTGAGTCCAATCGAGTCGAGACAGGGTTCGGAATCTGGAACACATAGGGCACCCACGGATTGTCGATCCCATCGCATCGGGCGCCTTTTGCCGCCCCTCCCTGTTTCATTCCCGCCTCAATACCCACGGCAATGCTGGTAAGCAAACGGCGGAGTTCGCGGACCTCAGTGTAAAATGGTTTTTCTTCCTGATTCCGATACGGATGAGTGGTAAAAGTGGACTCAAAACGCAGAAACGGAAGAAAGCTGAGCCGTTTAATCCATAGCAATTCCGAAAGAGTCCGTTTGGCATAATTGGACATGCGCGATTCCGGCGAGCCGTCCGCCATACGCGCATACTCGCTGAGTCGCGGAAGGTATTCTTTCCCTAGCGCTTCTTCCAAATAACCGTGCCAGTTGCTTATGATGGCGGAAATGGTCGCGTCCGCTCGTTCAGGCTCTCCGTTCGCCCCGGAGATCGTACCGAATTCAACAAAACGAAGGCCGTAGAACAATTCTTCAAGAATATGCATGAGGATGACCGCCTGTTGAAGGGGATCATCGGGAGCGACAAGTTCAAAACCTTTCTTCAAATCGAAAACGCCGGAAAAATAAGGATAGAGGTCGGGAAAACTTGAAAGGCGGCGCCAGCCGGCTTCCGGGAAAATTCCTTCCAACGCGTCAATGCCCCGCGACCAAGCACGGGAAGGAGCGCTTGTCTGTTCTTTTTCTTCGACTGGTTCATTTTCACTTTCAGCGGTTGCGACTGTATCAACGGTCGCAACGGATTCTTCAGCAGACTTGTCATTCTCGGCCTTCGGAGAGGACTCCGTTTCAGAGACGTCCCCCTTCGGGGCGGAAGGTGCGAGAGGAGAAAGTTTGTCCGATTCTTTAGCGCCGATAAACGCCTCAAACCGATGCCGACGGGCGATGAAAAACTCATCGTAGGAGAGCCATTTGTCCGAAAGTAATTTCAAAAGGAGCGGATACAAGAGGTAACGGACACTGCGCGTCACGTAGACGTAAGCGGCCAACGCGGCGCGAAACTGGGCGTTATATTTTTCTTTCGCCTCAAGAGCGTTCTCCGCCGACAACTGCTTAAACAAGACATGGTAGGCGTCCCGCACATGCGTTTCAGGATCGAGAGAACCCAGCTGGTAGATAGGTCGATATAAGGCTTTTAGTATATCGGTGAAATCGCTTACGACGACTTCCCGCGGCTTGCTCTGAAGTCGCGCGAGGTCAGCCGCGATGCGTTCTATGTTCCATTGCCGGATAAGATCGAGTAGTTTGAACGCAAACGGAGACTCTTTTTTCAATGCCTCGGACCGCTGGACGTTATTGCGCGGCAACATGGTCCGAGTCGCGGTAACCAAAACTTCAAGCCTACTGTAATAATCGTTCATGCGCGCGGTAACGAATATCGGGTTCACGTTTTCGGAGGGCTCCCCGAAAAGTGAAAGCATCGAGTAAAGAGCCTGAGCGGAATTCTTGATCTCAAATTCGCTCTGCGCCATTAATCGGTCGATTCGCAGACGTTCCCGATAGGAGGCTTTCGTCGGAGATGCCGGATCGTCTGAAGAATCGATGGCTGAAGATCCCCGACGTTTCGCGTCGGATTTATCGCGGCGATAGGACCGATCGTCGTCCGTACCAACCGTCTCCACGCGGCGAAGCGGAGCTCCGCCCTTAGATTTACCGCGGACGCTGACCGAAACGGTCTCCTCCCGAGTCCCCGGTTTGTGTTCGCGCGCGGGAGGAGGCATCGCGCCACGTTCTATGCCGACCTCGCCACCCAGCAAAGACGCAACGCGCTTCGCCTCATCCCTGTCCAGGTTGCCCAGACGGCTGCGCACGCGATCGAGTTCACCCGGTTCGTATACTGCGGAAGGTTTCTTCGCCAAAGCTATACCCTTAAATAAAGCTTCTCGCCGAAGCCCCAGAGATTGCGAATAAAAATTTTCTCCCCTCCGGTAGTCATTACCATACCGTTGAAAACGCCGAAGGGAGCACGGTAATCACAGCGTGTAAGCAGCAGGTTAAAATTAAACACATTAGGTTCACGGGGCGTAAACGTAAGATCAACCATGCCTTCAAGATCTTGGATCACCCAATCTTTTTCCACACCATTAGGCAGGGTCGTACGAACGGGTGGAAGCGAGTGCATGCGACCGTCGAGCCACAAACAATTTTCGTTGTTTTTAAACGTGTCCTTGGTCTGGTTTTCAACAATGGAGAAGCCAAAACGTCGGCCGGAGGAATCAAATCCGAAACCGGTCGCCCAGACGTTTTGGACACGATACGGGAAAAACCCTTTGTAATCGGCCATGAAACCGACGGCTGATTGCGGCGACAAAGTGATGTGGCGTCCGCCGAATACCAAGTCTCCGCGCGCGGGCGCCAGGTTCTTATACGCGTACATGCATCGATGTTCGGAGAAGGGTAAACAGGTAACTTGGGGCGTCGCGACGGAATAGCGGAGATCTAGTTCGATATGGGCGGTGAATGAGGGACGCTTTCTCGTCGCTTCTACGTCCAGGTCTAATTCAACCAAGTCCGCGTCCAACCAGTTGTGGATTCGAAAATAAAAACCGTAACTGCGGCTGGTGATGGCGGAATTGGATAGACTGCGAGGAAAATACCACGCGCCGAAGGGGAGCGCCTTATGGAACGCAAGCTTCTCCTTCGTTTCTTTATCCCATAGGGTAAGTTGCGCCATGCGGTAATATTTGAAGTTGATAAGGGACGCGATCAGATAATACCGCTCGTCCTGTATCTGGAAGGCCTGCCATTCCTTAATCCGTAAATCCCGTAAACTTTTCGGGAGCGGCAACGCGTAAGGCCGTACGACATCGAGTAAATCGACCTCGGCGAAAGGCCTATCCCAAGTACCAAAAACCGGAACGCCATGTTCCAGCGGAGACGGACGCGGAGACAACACGTCACGAGCATACATCAGGCACGCCTCGCGATACCGGCCAAGGCAGCATCGCCTCCGTTACTCACGTTTCTGTCCATAAGGACCAGTATACAACGGATGGGTGTCCTGGGGCAAACACCCAAGTTTTCCCATTATTCCGGGTGCAACGACACCCGGATGCGCGGGCGAGCCATGAGGTCCGCGGCCATCTGGGAAATATCCGCCGCTTTCAGTGAATCGTAGGATTCTCCGTATCCGTAAATCCGGTTGAGCGGCCTCCGGTGGATGACGTCCAGGTTAGCCAGCACGGCCGCGATGAACCCGTTGTCTTCCAGCGATTGCTCACGACGCTTTTTCAAAGCGGAAATTGCCTTAACTAAGGTATCCGCGTCTACGCTTCCGGAAGCTATCGCCTTGATTTTTTGATCTACAGCCGCGCTTAGTTCCTCAACCCGCGACGGATCGCAGGAAAAGTGGACAATCAGCGATAATTCTCCCTCCGGCGCGGCGCCAAGTGAAGCGTAAGCGGATATCGAATACACCCCGCCGAGTTTTTCCCTGATTTCACGCACCAGAACGATATCCAGGAATTCCGTCAGCCCTTCGGCGACCACAGCTGTTTTTTCAACGTTCGGCGTCGGCAGGTAACGGCCCATGAACACTTCGCTTTTCTGGTCCTTTCCCTTGCGAACCGATTCATCGGCGCCTTCGGGACGGCGCATGCCAAGGTCAGTCCAATCGCGGCCGGATCGACTGCCGGGGAGAGAGGCCAAGTACGTTTCAACAAGCGAACGCATCTTTTCCAGATCGATATTTCCCGCAAAAGAAAAAGTAAAATCCCCGACGGATAGATCTTTTTTAAGTATCCGCAACGCTTTCTCGGCGGAAGCCTCGCCCAAGCGCTCAGGCGTTAACGGCCGGAAACGCGGATGACCGCCGGAAACGACGGATGTCACGCGGTCTCCGAATACCGCCTCCGGACTATCCTTACGCTGGGAATAGAGCGTCTTGATCCGGTCCATGTATGATTGGGAAGCATCGGCATCCACCCGCGGCTCGGAAAAGGAAAGGCGCAGCAGTTGGAAAAAAGTTTCCAAATCCTCGGCGACGGAGGATCCACGGAAGCCGCGCGTATAATCGCCGGCTGAATAGGTAAGATCAACTTGCTTGCCCGTCAGACGCTTCACCAATTCCGGCATCGGATAAGGGCCGAGCCCTGAACGCTCAGACATACCCGACGCGAAGGCCGCGCTTACCGCGTCTTCATCCGCGACGCTCGTCTTTCCACCCCGCGCGAGAGCCGTCATCATAATCTCGTCGTTTTTGTTTTTGGTCGCTTTGAGAATCACGCGCGCGCCGTTGGATAAATCCCAGACGCGAATGTCGCGTTCCTTGTCGTAGTTTTCCGCGACGACGGTACCGGCGGTCGGGCGCGCCGCGAGTAGCCCTTCCCCCGCGGGAGAAATGACCGAGGAGGACTTCGGCTCGATTTTCGCGGTAGCGACGGCGCGGACGACTTCTTTGACCCGCTTCTCATTCGGCAAGCTCACCTTATTGGAGTCCGGCGCGGCGATCAACACCGTGAGGTCGTCGTCGGCAAAAAGAGCCCGCGAAAAAGCATCAATATCGACTTTGGCGATCCCGCTGAGCAAACGTCGGGACGTCGTCAGTTCCCAGTCCACGTCGGGCACCGGTGTTCCGCGCAGAAAATGCGAACTCAGTTCGTCGGCGAAGCCCTCGGATTCCAGCCGGTCCCGTTCCTTCACCGAAACTGAAAGATCCGACAGAATCGTTTTTTTCGCCGCTTCAATCTCATCGTCGGCAAAGCCGAAACGAGAGACTCGTTCTTTTTCCTCGAGCAAGGAACGCAGCGTTTCCTCGGCGGTTCCGTTTTTGGTCATCGCTGAAAAGGTTATGAACCGGGAACGCGCGCCGTAGCGCTGGAAGCCCGAACCCGCGCTCGTATACGGCGTTTTCGGGAGGACCGTCGTCTCAAGGAAGCGGATACCGAGCATTCGGTCGACCAAAGCTTCCAACAGATTTTCACGATAATCGGCGACAGTCGTGCCCTGTACCGCGGGTTGCCTCTTATAGCTCAACTGCACGAAACCGTATTCAAGTTCCGCGTCCGTCGCGATAGCGGTCGCGACGCGACCACGTACGGGAACCGGCAGATCGGGTCGAGGCCGAATGGTTTTTTCGCGCACCGGCTCGCCCTTAAAATGGGAAGCGAGCATAGTCTCCATTTTTGCGCTGTCAAAATCCCCGACGATAATCACGGCCATGTTGTCCGGCTGGTACCATTTTTTGTAAAACCCGGTCAGCCGTTCCGACGGCGCGTTCTTCACTATTTCGGGTAGACCGATCGGAAGCCGTGACGCGTACGGCGACCCTTCAAACAAAACCGGCAAAATGACTCGCCTGACCCGGTCGGACGCGCCCAGTCCCATGCGCCATTCTTCCAGAATGATCGCTCGCTCGGATTCGACATCGTCCGCCTTGAAAAGTACGGCGCGCGTCCAGTCATCCAATACCGCGAGCGCTCGCTCCGGCGCCATCCTAGTACCATTCGCGCCGATCTCCGTCGGAACCTCGATGCCGTAGACCGTCTCATCGAAGGAAGTGTACGCGTTCGCTTCAGGCCCAAAACGCATGCCGAGCGAGCGCAGGTAATCGATCAGAGTCAATTTCGGGAAACGTTCGGTTCCGTTGAACGCCATATGCTCCACAAAGTGAGCCAGCCCCTGCTCGTCGTCAGTCTCTAAAACCGAACCGGCGTTCACCACAAGCTTGAGCAGAATCCGACTTTCCGGACGTTTATTTTCCCGCAGGTAGTAACGCAAGCCGTTAGGCAAGGTCCCGGTCCGCAACGCGGCGGTGAACGGGATAGCGGCCGAGAGGGAAACGCCGGAACCGCCCGCGGCCGCCGGTGTTGCCGAAGCCTGGCTTGCGGCAGCTGAAGCGACCGGCGCGACGCTCTTCGCAGGGGCATCGGACGCGCAGGAAAGGAACACGAAGACCGAAAAAGCGGCAATAACCGCGAATGAACGTATTTTGACGCTTTGCATAGGTATCGATCAAACCTCCCGGCGATTAAACGGTAACGTACGAAACGTTTCCCGGATCTTTTCACTTTGCGCTTCCGGCACGGTCGCGGCGTCCGAAAAATCCCGCCAGCGCGAAAGCGCGTCGCGGACTTGGGCGAATATCGATTCGGCGCGACCGCGCTTGAGACCCGCGTTGACGGCGACCGCTTTAAGATCGTCCCACGCGAAACCGTCCCGCAAACCGTTAACGCTCATCTGGTGAGTGCCGGTCCACAGGCCCGCCGGCTGATAGCTGTAAGTCACGTCGAACGCGGGGGACAGAGACCATTCGCCGCGCCGGTCCATGATGAAAGCGATATTTTTGACGTGATCATCCTGATTGCGAGCCAGAACATTGAAAACCATACGCCTGAACAACTCCTCGGCGTCCGTCGCCTTCAGACCGAGGCTGCGGATCGCCATGAAGGCTTCTTCGTACCCATGCGCTCCCGCCGCGTTGAAATCGAAGTGAGCCAGGGCGCCGAACGACTGCACGTGCAATTTTCCACCGCCGCTTAAGCGGTCAAAACGGCGGGTCATGAAGTGGCGCCGTCCGTTTTCCTCAAAAAGGCGGCACTCCGTCATGGTTATGCCCGCGGCCTTTGCCATAAGATAGTAAGCATATTCGATTGAGCCAAACCCTTTCGGATCGTCCAGCTCTTTATCTCGGTTGGAGCTGACGCCGTCAAATTTGAGTAGCCAATATTCGAATCCCCCAGGCACAGTGAGTTGTCCTGAACGAACCTCGTTCGTCAGCGGATTCCACGCGATGACCGCCTTGGCTCTTGCGCCGCCCGCCGACGTCCCTACCCGCAGGATCTGGTTCAAAGCCGCGTCCGCCTGGTCGTCGGACAACTTCACCCGCAGCTCATCACGTTGGCTCAAGACATCGGAAGCCAGTTTCACTAATTGATCGATTTCCAGTTTTTGCGATTCCTTCGCCTCGGGTCCCCGCGCGGGAAGAAATTCCAGCGCGCCCATGCCGCGGACGCCGGTGTAACACAAACGCTCCAGCGCGTTGAATGAGTCGGGGCCGCGGCCTTGCCGGGCAAGCCAAGCATCAATCAGGGCATTGCCGAAACGATCAGGCAGGGAGTCGGAGAGCATGCCCGGCAAACCGTGAAAAGTCCGGTAGGGAAGCTCAGGAAATCGGTACACGCGGCGCGATAACGGCATGCGTAGAGGGGATGGTTCAATCCCGCTGCCCAGAAATTCCGGCGCGTATTCGAACAAGGCGACGTCTTCCCCGTCGGCAAGGGACACTGCCCCGATAGTCGTACCCCACATACGGACTTCGGCGACAACGCTCACTTTTCATCCTCCCAGACCCATGCGGAACCGTCTTCTTTTTTCGTTCGGGAAGAAGACGCGCGGCGCCGGGGCTTCGTATGTTTTTTCAGCAACTCCATCGGGTGCAACGACGCCTCGGGCACCAGGGAGTCCAAGGTTTCCAAAAGACCGAACGCCCGGAGCACCCGAATCACACCGACGGCCTGCACGGATTCACCGTTTTCAAGCCGTTCCACCGTCCGTTTACCGATGCCCGAACGCTCCGCGAGTTCGGCCTGGGTCCACGACAGGTCGATGCGCAATTGAACAAGACGGTGCCCCACTTCCCGCAGAATCGCTTCGTCGGTCAAGGATCCGTTCAGTTTCATGTTTGTCCTCTTCTTTATTATTTCGTCTTATTTGACGAATAACAAGCATTTTATCTCTATAAATCGCCATATTAAAAGAAATATAACTAGAATAAAAATTAATTTAATATTCGTCATTTATGGCGAATATACACCTATTATATTATAAAATTCGCCTATTTAGGCAATTTAAACAAGAGAAATTAAATCAAGCTGTAACCTCTATTTGCTTCCTCGCCCACGCCGTTGTATGCTGTATCGTATGGCTATCACATTTTATTCCCTCGGCGCGGCCGAGGAGGTCACCGGATCGAAGCACGTAATGGAAATCGACGGCGTATCATACCTCATCGATTGCGGCGCCTTTCAGGGAAGGCGCGCGGACGCGGATCGGAAGAACCGCGACTTCGGTATCGCCGCGGATAAGATAGAGGCGGCAGTACTGACGCACGGACACTTTGACCACTGCGGCCTCCTGCCGCTTTTGGCTAAGCGCGGGTATAAGGGCAATATCTACGCGACTCCCGCCACCCGCGACCTCGCAAGCCTGGTGATGATGGATTCAGCCAGAATCCAGGCCCACGACGCTGAATATCTACGTTTCCAAGCCAACAAGAAGGGCGATAAGTTCGACTGGCAGCCGCTTTATGACGAACAAGACGCGGTAAAAGTGACCTCGCAGATCATAACCGCGTCGTACAATCGCCCGATTTGGATAGGCGATGGTGTCAAGCTGGAATTTTTCGACGCCGGTCACATTCTCGGCTCCGCGTTCGCTAATCTGACCGTAACAAACAACGGAAAAGAGACGCGCATTCTATACACCGGAGACTTGGGGCGGAAGAACAAACCCATCATACGCGACCCGGATACGAACATCCCCGCGCCCGATTACATCGTCCTTGAAAGCACCTATGGCGACAGGCTCCACGAATCCACCGACGACGCCTTGAGCAAGCTCGCCGACGCCGCGCTCCGCGCGGTACGCGACCGCGGCAAGATCATCATTCCCGCTTTCGCCATTGAGCGGACCCAGGAACTGGTCTACTACTTCCATATGCTCGTAGACCAAAAAATCATCCCGGAAATTCCGATTTATGTGGATTCTCCCATGGCCACCAACGCCACGACGATATTCCAAGTCCACCCGGAATGCTACGACCAGGAAACGCAGGACGCCTTCACCAAACACCACAAAAATCCGTTCGGCTTCAATTCCTTGCGTTTCACCATGAGCGTCGAAGAATCAAAAGCGCTCAACAACGTGCCCGGTCCGGCCGTCATCATATCCGCCGACGGTATGTGCGAGGCTGGACGTATTCAGCACCACCTGGTGCGAAACATCGGCGACCCCTTCACGACCATACTCATCGTCGGGTATATGGCGGATCACACTCTTGGCCGCCGTATCAGGGACAAGGAAGGCGAGGTGAAAATACTCGGTCAGTGGTACAAGCTGAAGGCGAACGTAGAGACTATTGATGCCTTTTCCGCGCATGCCGATTACGCCGAAATTGGAGAGTGGCTCGACGCCGTCGATACATCACGACTAAAACGCATTTTCATGGTTCACGGCGAACCGGTCGCTCAGACGGCTCTCAAGAAATACCTTGCCGGAAAAGGCTATGATAAGGTCGACGTCATCAAGTACGGCCAAACTTACGAAGCGGAGTAACGATGTCCTATATCACCGGTTTTCACGCAATTGAAGAACTCATCAAAGCAGGCAAGGCCAAGGGCCCGCTCCTGGTTTCAAACGCGGGTCCGCGGGCGCGCGCCGTTATGGATTTGGCCATTGAACACAAAATTCCCATAAACCGCACCGGGGAACACGAACTTGACCGCCTTGCCCGCGGACACCGCGGCATCGCGCTCACCGTGGAACACAGCTCGGTAACCAACGAGACGACAGTGGAGGCATTCATTGCCGACCTTGAGGAAGGCAGAGATTCGCTCGTACTTATCCTTGACTCGATCACCGATCCGCATAACTACGGAGCGATTCTCCGATCCTGCGACCAGTTCGGCGCGGACCTGGTCGTGATCGGCAGCCGCCGGTCGGCAAAGGACACGGAAACCGTTTCCAAAACAAGCGCAGGCGCCAGCGCCTGGATGCCCGTAGCGATGATCGCCAACCTTGTACGCGCCGCGCAGCTGCTCAAAGATGCCGGTTTCTGGATTTACGGAGCCGACATGGGCGGACTCCCCGTAGACGAACAAAAACTTACCGGCAGGACAGCGATCATCATGGGCAGCGAAGGGTCCGGACTCGCGCGCCTACTTAAGGAAAGCTGCGACTTCATCGTTTCCGTACCCACCAACGGGCGCGTGGATTCCCTTAATGTGTCGGTCGCCGCCGGAGTCCTCTTATACGAAGTCGCCCGGCAAAAACGCGCGGCCGAACGAAAACCCGATACAAAAACCTCTAAGAAAAAATAGGAGCCACCAATGATAAACCCTTACGTCCGAACGAGTGAACGCGTACTCTTTGCGATCTCATTGATCTGCAGCCTTATTGTGTACGGCTTGTTGGTAATCGGCGTTTTTGCGTTGATTACATCCATTGGCGACGATCCATTCACGGCGGCGACCGTGGGGGCTACCGCCGGGGTTTTCATCCTGTACTTCGTGATCATCGTGGTAATCGTTTTGGTCGCCCATATCCTCACTGTCGGTCATCTGATGGGAAACGGCGTACGGGTAAGCGAGAAACAGTTCCCTGAATTGTGGGCCGAATTCACACGCTCCGCAATGGAACTCGGCGTGAAAAAACTTCCGGCTTTCTATCTAGTGGAATCGGGCGGCATCTTGAACGCTTTCGCGACACGCCTGTTTACCCGCAATTATGTGGCGATTTACGCCAGTCTCGCTGAAAACCTTTACGACGGGGATCCGAGTCCGGTATCGTTCGTGATCGCCCATGAACTGGTGCACGTCAAACGCAATCATTCGTTCAAAACCTTACTTACGATTTCCGCGGAGATCGTTCCGTTTCTGAAAGGGGCCTGGCGACGCTCGTGCGAATACAGTTGCGATGCGGGCGGGATGGAACTGTCCCCGGAAGGCGCGGAAAAAGGCCTCATTTTACTGGCAGCCGGACCAAAATTGGCGCCGAAAGTAAATGCCGACATCTATCTTGAATCATTCAAAGCCGAAAAAAGCTTCTGGAAACGATTGGCTGAAATATTCGCTTCCCATCCGCATCTGCCCAAGCGCATCGCGGCACTAAGAAAACGAAAGGACGAGTACCGTTAGCGTCGAAAGGCCTAACAACTTTTTTTGACGGCTTTCTTTGCTAATACCCCATCATTTTGCATATACTTACTATTACGCTTGTCCATGGAGGGATCATTATGGCTCGAAAATCGATTTCGTTGACAACTCGAATCTCAGCGTTCGTGAGCGCGCTGGTCGTCGTAATCCTCGCCGTAGTGATAGGCCTCATCGCCATTCGCTTAAAAGAGGACATCACCGCCCTGGTAAAAGAGGAAAACATACAAATCGCCGCTGCCCGCGGCGCCGAACTCGGACGGCTGCTCGATCAGCATTTCGCCGAGCTCAACGTCATCTCCTTGGCGGATCAAGTACGTACGGGCGACCTAAAAACGTCCGAAATCTACATCAATGGGTTGGTCGGCAAAGTCAGCGCCGACATCACCACTGTCTTGATTGCCTGGCCTGACGGCAAGGCGCTGACTCCCTCGGGGGCCTACGTTGAGGTAAGTGAACGTCCCTACTTTCAAGCGATAATGCGCGATGGAAAAGAGACATTTATCAGCGATGCCCTCATCTCCAAGGCGTCGGGAAAACCGGCGATCATCATCGCAAAAGCGATCAAAGGCGCGGACGCGAAAACCAGAGCCTTGGCCGGCTTTGAAATGCAGCTTTCCAGTTTGGCGATTATCTCTTCAGCGATTAAGCTGGGCAAAACCGGCTACGGCTGGGTCATCGACCAAAAAGGCGTAGTGATAGCCCATCCGACACCGGAAGCAATCCTTAAACTCGATACGACCAACGCTGATAAGACCGGCTTCAAGGGTCTCGACGCGCTCGGAAAACGAATGATCGTCGAAGCATCAGGGGAAGGATCATACTCAAAAGCCGACGGAACAAAAATACGCACGTTCTTCGCAAGGGTACCCCAAAGTCCGGGCTGGACGCTCGGCCTTTCAATCGAGGTCAGCGAACTGGACGCGACAGTAACCAGGCTGCTCTCCCTCCTCTTTGCGATACTTGCCTTTGGGGTAGTGTGCGCCGTCGCGGTGTCCATTGCCCTGGCCCGTTCTATCGTTAAGCCGATCAAGCTCGTGGTCGGAGCGATGGGCGACATGGCACACGGAGACCTGACACTCGCGAATACCGACACCACGGCCCGGGACCGCCTGGTTGCGCGCGGCGACGAACTCGGGACGCTGGGAACTTCCATGTACGCGTTGCGGAACAGCTTAGGCGAAGTGGTCGATACCATTAAAATCTCATCGGAACAGGTTTCAAGCGGATCGACGGAATTATCAAACACCGCCCAGGACCTCTCCCAGGGCGCGAACGAACAAGCGGCGAGCATTGAAGAGCTATCCTCCTCCGTAGAGGAACTTGCTTCCACCATACGGCAGAATGCCGATAACACGCAGCAAGCCGACAGTCTCTCACGACGAGTCGCCGAGAACGCCGAGGCGTCCGGTAAGGCCGTTATCGAAACAGTAGCCAGCATGAAGGAAATCGCGTCAAGAATTTCCATAATTGAGGAAATCGCGCGGAATACGAACCTCCTGGCGCTCAACGCGGCGATAGAAGCCGCGCGTGCCGGAGAAGCCGGCAAAGGATTCGCGGTGGTAGCCAGCGAAGTGCGCAAGCTCGCGGAACGGTCGGCAACGGCCGCCGGCGAGATCAACGCACTATCATCAAAAAGCGTCGGTGTTGCCGCTGAAGCGGGAAAACGTCTTTCAGAATTGGTACCGGATATCCGTCGAACAGCCGAACTCATTCAAGAAATCGCAGCAGCCAGCGCGGAGCAGTCAAGCGGCGCGGAGCAGATCGCCAGAGGCGTGACGCAGATGGATATCGTAGTGCAGAAAAACGCGGCCAGCTCGGAGGAATTGGCCGCGACGGCGGAAGAACTGGCGGGACAAGCCATGAGTCTTGCGCAGAGCATCGGTTTTTTCAAAACGGAGACCGCCGCGAAAACCGTTAAACGAGAAAAAGCAACGGCCCGCGCCCTCCCCGCGGCAACGCCCGCGCCCGCGCGAAAGCCAAAGCGAACAAGTACGGCGATCATCCCGGTTCCACAAGCGAAGAACGACAATAAGGATAGTGATTTCGAGGAGTTCTAAGCGGGAAACCGATGCTATACTGTCGATATGGAAGCAAACAAAGAGTACCTTGACCGTATAGTAGCGGAAGAAGCAGACCTCGTTTTTGATCATTTTGACGAGAATGACGCCTGGAAACTCGGAAACCTGATGGTGGAAGAAGCGCTCAAGCGCGGGATTCAGCTTACGGTTGATATCCGTAGGCCGAATCAGATTCTGTTCCACTCAGTCATCCGCGGCGCGACTCCCGACAACGACGAATGGATACGCCGAAAGTCGAATGTCGCGTTCCGTTTCCGCAAAAGTTCACTCGCGATGCACGTAAATTTGGCGATACAAGGCAAAACGATCGAGGAACGGTTCTTCCTCGATCCGAAGGAATACGTGCCCATGGGCGGCGCTTTCCCGCTGGTCGTACGCGGGGTCGGCATGATCGCCTGTGCGACGGTTTCAAGCCTCCCCCACGAAGAGGACCACGCGTTCGTCGTCGAATGCCTGCGCAAGTTTAAAGGCTGAGCCGAACTAGGCGCTAGGCGAACGCATTGCACGCAAAAAGATTTTCATTCTTCGCGCCCGGACCTCGGACCGACGGCCTCTGGAGACTTTATCGTGGGCATGAAAGATTATATTGATGAAATGAACAAATCACGGAAAGCGAATGGATACAAAACCATTGATGAAGTGATTGATTTAGCACAAACAAATACCGTTTTTGATTTGTTTTCAGTTTTGATTAGTGGGACTGTGAGCGTTGGTGATGGAAATATTTTTTATCCGAATGTGTTGATACAAAACATCGGTGGAAAAATATCCATAGGGCAAAATAACACCTTTTTTGGTGGAACAAGGATTATTTCAGAATATGGCGAAATTTTTGTTGGAAATGACAATGAAATTGGAGAAAATTCAATTAGCATAAAATCAAATAAAAGCCAAATTACCATTAAAAACGAATGCAGGTTGATGGGTGGCGCGCAAATTACTGATGATTGTTATTTGGGTAATGGAAGTCAGGTGCTGGGAAATATAAAAATGGCTAAGTGTATTCTTTCCGATGGAAAATCTTACCGAGAAAAAAATCCAAATAATCGCGGCGGTGTTATTAAAGGCTATGGAATAGCCAGTAGTCTAAAAATAGATATTGGTATGGTCATTAGCGGGAATGGAAAATTTTCAATAGATGATATTATTCTACAAGAAAAGAATCATCCTGATTGGATGACTGAGGCTCATTAGGAGCAAAGAAGGCATCAGTCCAGTAGCCCCCGGGCAGTCAAGTCCAGGGGCTACGACTATCACTTTACCGGGACTTTCGCGATGAAGCTCGCGGCGGCGGCGGGATCACCCTTTCCGTCGTAGATCGTCTGGGCCGGGTACGGAAAGATCGGACGGTTGACCTTTGCGAACGGACCGCCGGGGGTTCCGGCCGCGACGATTCTATCCGGGGCTTTGCCCTGCTCCACCCAATCCATGATGGCGGTGAGGCCGTCGAACTGATCAGTCGCGGGACCGCCTGATACGTGGCTCATGCCGGGGAACAGGAAAAGACGGGCGAATTCCTGAGTCGATGCGAGTCCTCCGTTTTCCTTGATCGCCTTTTCGTAATACGCGACCGTGTCGTAAGCGGAGAAGACGGGGTCGGACATTCCGTGGTAAAGAATCAGCTTGCCGCCTAGCTTGTCGAAAGCCGCCAGACGCGGATTCACCTGGTTTAGCGCCGACGCGGTAGTGACCGTCTCCGGCGGGTCGCGGTCGAAATCGTACTTCATCGCCCAGGCCAGCTGGTTCGCCGGATCGTAGTCCGCCGCCGGGGGAGTCGTGAAGACGCGGGCGGTAGATTCGATACCCAGCGACACGTTGCGCGCCGGCTGCTTTTCAGTACCAAGTACCCATCCACGCCAGCCCATATCGGAAACGCCCGTGTCCCAGGGCCAATTCGAATAGAGTTGCGCGCCTTTCGAATTTTTCGGTCCTTCAAAGTGCTTCTTCAGCGCGGCGATCTTCTCTTCGCTCAGACCCGAATTCTGCGCTGTGAGGACGAACTTCCGCGCCGACTCGATGTCGAACACGAGTCCGTCGGCCAAACCGTCGGCGGCGTCGAACTGCGTCCGCACCGCGGCCGACACTGCGTCCAGGTCCTTCTGGTCCAACGCCTTGTAGAGCAGCGGAACGCCGTTCGGGTCGGTCGGCGCGATTTTCGCCATAGCCTGCGTTGCCCACATCTCGGCGACGCCCGCATTCGACAGGTTGAGCGCCGGGGCTCCGACTACTATGCCGTTGAAAATTTCCGGAAAGCGCTGAGCGAAAGCCAAACCTTGCCGGCCTCCGTTGGAGCCGCCTACGAAGTAGGAATAGGCGGCGGGCTTTCCGTAATAATCCTTGATTATGGACTTCGCCGTGATCGCCGTTTCAAGAACCGCGTTGTAAAAGTAGTCCAGCCGAGCAGTCTGGTCGTAGCCGAACTGACAGTCCATTCCCTGGTGCCCCGCGTCGGTGGC
>Ga0172379_10002845_pt1 | contig 29235 bp, 22 predicted proteins | sample GrowelOW334metaG_FD_119756 | JGI IMG/M metagenome (GOLD analysis project Ga0172379, IMG submission 119756) | Groundwater microbial communities from an aquifer near a municipal landfill in Southern Ontario, Canada - Groundwater well OW334 metaG | ecosystem: Environmental > Aquatic > Deep...
AAAACGATATGTATCTCGAGTGGGGTGGCGGGCAGCATGTGCCGCGAAATCTGGCCACCGGGGAAAAGAAGGATCTTTTTGAGCACAATCGGATGGCTGCCGCCGAAGCGAAAATTCTTGGCATCCGGATTATCCGGTCGTGCTCCGGCGGACTGATGCGCTGGAATCCGGGATCCATTCCGACAAATCAGCTCCTCGACGAGATGGTCATTGCCTTGTCAGCCCAAAAACAGATGCTGATGGATCATCAGGTGATATTGGCCATTGAAACCCATTTTGAGTTCACCACTTTTGAGCTCCTGCGCGTATTTGAAGCATGCGGTGCAAAACCCGGCGAGTGGCTGGGGATATGCCTGGATACGATGAATCTCCTCACGATGCTGGAGGATCCCGTTATGGCCACCGAGCGGATCCTGCGCTGGGTTGTCTCTACCCACATCAAGGACGGAGGGATTATTGAAACCCAACATGGTTTTAAAACTTTCACCGCTCCAGTAGGCGGCGGTATTATCGACTTCTTAACCATCTTAACTCTCTTAACCTCTCTTAACCTCCCTCTTAACCTAAACATCGAAGATCATGGCGGCGATTTCGATATTCCGGTGTTCGATCCTGTTTTCAGGAAGGCATTTCCCGACCTGACCGATGATGAGATGGAAAAGTTGGTTGGGTTATCATGGGCAACAAAGCAAAAGATGGACTCCGGTACTTTGTCTGTGCTCGACAGGAAAGATTGGGCTGGGGTATGTGAAAAGCGGATGGCTGGAAATGTAAAGGTGTTGAAAAACCTGTTAGGACCTCCTCGATAACCAGCAACTACCGGGTAATGAAGTGGTAGTTGTTGTCAGAATGAAAAAGTAATGTCAAAACACGAAAGATTCCGTTTTAAATCATCTGAAGAGCTGAAAACTAAAGCTCTGGAATTGGATATTAACCTACCATGGTCGGATTCCGTTGAGGTCCTGCTTGAACCAGTCCTTATACGGGGTTTCCGGGTACCCAACCGCCTTGCCGTTCAGCCGATGGAGGGCTTCGATTCTGATGACAACGGCACTCCCGGGGAACTGGCTTTCTTGCGCTACGGCCGCTATGCAGCCGGGGGAAGCGGGATGATCTGGTTCGAGGCTTGCAGCGTATTGGCTGACGGACGGTCGAATCCACACCAGATGATGATCTCCGCCGCTAATGTTCATGAGTACAAGAGATTGACCGATCATATCCGGAAAACTGCCGGGGATACGTTTGGCTCGGATCACAAGCCATTCCTCGTCCTCCAGCTTACCCATTCCGGCCGTTACAGCAAACCATACGCGGGGTTTCAGCCGAAGATATTCTCAGATAATCCTGTTCTTGCTGAACCACTTCACCTCCCAACCGGCACCTACGCGATACCTGACACCCGATACCCAATTTTTTATTCCGACTCCGAAATTGACCTTATCAAAACGGCTTATCTGGAAGGAATCAAATTTGCCGAACAGGCCGGCTTCGATGCGGTCGATATCAAGGCCTGCCACGGTTACCTCTTGCATGAGATGCTCTTTGCTTACGACCGGAATGATAGCCATTATGGCGGTTCCTTCGAAAACCGGACCCGATTCCTTAGGGAGGTGCTTAATGTCCCGTCAACCATTATAAAAGCATTCAGATTAAGCGCATTTGACCTTATTCCATATCCATACGGATTTGGAATGAAACAGGATGGGTCAATAGAAATTGACCTGGCTGAGGTGAAGAAGTTAATCGCTGAATTCGCCCCGGTTGTTCCGCTCTGGAATATCTCGGCGGGAATTCCCCGTCACAATGCACACATCGGCCGCCCGTACGACCGGGGAGTGTTCAATGCAGCACCTCCGGATGAACATCCTCTTGTCGGGATCGACAGGCTCATCCGGGTTACCGGTGAATTGAAAAAATCCTTCCCGGATCTCCAATTTGTGGGATCAGGCTATTCCTGGTTACGGCAATATTCACCACACGTTGGTGCCGGTGTGGTTTCTGGGGGAAATGTTAACTTTATAGGATTGGGCCGAAGTTCGTTTGCCTATCCGGATGCTCCAAAGGACCTCATGGAGAAGGGCATGCTTGACCCGAAAAAGGTTTGTGTGTCCTGCTCGAAATGCACTGAATTCATGAGGTTGGGAGTGCCCACCGGTTGCGCGGTGAGGGATGAACGGTACAAGGCGGAAGGCAGAAGGCAGAAGGCGGAAGGCAGAAGGCAAAAGGCAAAAATTAGTTAGAAGAGATAAGATGAGAAAAGATAAGATGGAGAGGCAGAGTACCCAATTCGTAAACTTCACCTACCCCTGGCTCAAGGCTGGAGACCAACCATCACAAGTCAGTCGTCACCAGTCACCTGTCACTTGTCACTCATCAATGGTCATTCTCGTCCGCTTCACGCTTCACGCTTCACGCTTCACGATCTTATCGTAACTGCCATGACCCATACCACCAATACCCTCATCATTGGTTCAGGCGCAGCTGCCCTGAATGCCGCGCTTTGTTTATGGGAATCGGGGGTGAAGGATATAATCATCGCAACAGAGCAATGGGGCGGGGGGACTTCGAATAATGCCGGATCAGATAAACAGACCTATTATAAAATGTCTCTTGATCCATCAGTGGCTGATTCAGCTAATGAAATGGCAGCCGACCTTTGCCGGGGTGGAGCCATGCATGGGGATATCGCCCTTTGCGAAGCACAATATTCCCTGCAGGCATTTTATAACCTGGTGAGGCTGGGCGTTCCTTTCCCGCACAACCAATACGGCGCCTATCCCGGATATAAAACCGATCACGATCCGCGGTCCCGCGCTACCTCAGCCGGACCGCTTACTTCGCACCTCATGTTTGATTGCCTGGGAAGGAAAATCAGGGAATATGGAATCCCAGTCCACAACCGGATCGTAATAGTGGAATTGGTTACCCGCGAAACTGCTGAAGGAAAGGAAATTGCGGGTGCAATCGGGATTGATACCGCTAAAATCACAGAACCCGGATATGGTTTGATCAATTATCAGGCAGGAAATGTTATCCTCGCGACCGGGGGACCGGCCGGGATCTACCGTAATTCTGTTTATCCTGTCAGCCAAACCGGTTCCATCGGTATGGCCCTGAAAATAGGAGCCAAAGCTCAAAACCTGGGTATTTCACAGTTCGGGATCGCATCGGTCAAATTCCGGTGGAATCTGTCGGGTTCTTATCAGCAGGTAGTTCCTAGGTACTATTCTGTCGATCAAAATGGTATGGATGAAAGAGATTTTCTGAGACCGGGTTTTCCGGATGATGAGACGCTGTTCACAGCCATATTCCTGAAAGGTTATCAATGGCCTTTCGATCCTAAAAAGGCGGAGAATCATGGATCCTCCCTGATCGACTTGCTGGTACAACAGGAAACGGCCGATGGAAGGAAGGTTTATCTTGATTTTACCCGGAATCCTGATGGATTCAGGCTGGATATTCTGAAATCCGAAGCCCGTGAATATCTTGAAAGATCGGGAGCTCTGGCTGGTACTCCAATTGAAAGGCTGAAGCTCCTGAACCTGCCTGCGATCGATCTTTTTATAAATCAAGGCATAGATATCACCCGCGATCCGCTTGAAATTGCCGTCTGCGCACAGCACAACAACGGCGGTCTCACCGGCGACATGTGGTGGGAATCCAACATAAAGCAGTTGTTCCCGGTCGGTGAGGTCAACGGATCGCACGGTAATACCCGTCCCGGTGGCTCTGCGCTTAATTCCGGACAGGTCGGTGCAATACGGGCGGCCATGAAAATCGCCGGGACGCCAATTTTTGTCAGGCATTCTGACGTCACTCCTCACGTGTCAATCGTTTCGCTTCACGATCGGATCGACCAAATGCGTGCCGGAATCGGAAAGCTTGACTACCGCGATGCACTGTCCGAACTGAGGCAACGCATGTCGAAACATGGTGGACCGGTAAGAAACCCGAAGACTATTTCAGGCGAGGTGAAAAAAGCATGGGACCTTTGGCACCGGCTTAATCATGACCTGAAAGCCGTCGCCCCAGCGGAAATCATTGCGGCATTAAGAGTGTTTGATCTCTGTCTGACCCACGCCATTTATCTGGAGTCCGTCGCGGAAGATATTAAATCATCGAAAGATAAATATCAGAATATTTTAGAAATTTGTTTAGATGAAAACCTTACTGTCCTGAAGAACTGGGTGCCGGTCAGGCCGATACCCAAAGAAGAGATGTGGTTCGAACAGGTTTGGAAGGAATTTAGAAAATAGGGTGTCAGTTATCGGTTACCGGTTCTTATGCCTAATACCTGATACCCGATACTTGATACCCGATACCATAAACCCATAATATGAAAGTTGCCATTGTCACAGGTGCTAGCCGGGGAATCGGCCATGCTATTGCGGAATCCTTGTCCAAGTCAGGATACGGGGTTGTTGGAATCTCCCGGAACATTGAACCGGGTGAACCATTCGCAATGACCATCCGGGCAGATATTTCGGATATTGAAAGTCATCTCTCCGTTCTGGGTGAGGTCAAGTTAAAATTCGGGCGGATTGACCTGCTGGTGAACAATGCCGGGGTGGCTCCGCTAAAGCGTGTGGATATTCTCGATGCTGGTACCGGGAGTTTCGACCGGTTGATGAACATCAATTTACGCGGTCCGTTCTTCTTTACGCAAATGGTCGTTAATGAAATGTTGAAACGTGAGGAGCGTGAGGATCGTAAAGGACGTGAGGAAGGCAAGAGAGGCACTGTTATATTCATAACTTCGGTTTCAGCAGTGGCTTCATCGCCGGAGCGGGCTGAGTATTGCATATCAAAAGCCGGTTTGAGCATGGCAGCTCAGGTTTTTGCTGATCGGCTGGCCACCACCGGAATATCGGTTTTTGAGATCAGACCGGGTGTGATTTATACGGACATGACAGCAGGAGTGAAAGAAAAATACGATAAAAAGATTGCTGAAGGGCTGATCCCTGAAGGCCGTTGGGGACAGCCCGAAGATATTGCCAAAGCAGTCGTCGCGCTCGCTTCGGGGGAAATTCCCTATGCAACAGGTACGGTAATCGAACTGAGTGGTGGAATGAATATCAGACATTTATAGATATGGGAACAAATTTTATTCCATGTGGAGATGACCACATGAAATCAGCTTTATTCACATTAGGGATTATCCTTCTGTCGATGGTCTCCTGTAAACAGAATTCAATTGTTATTCCTTCCCTTAAGGAAGGCTACATCCCGGTCACCGGCGGCAAAGTTTGGTATCACATAGTGGGTGCAGATAAGAAAGGCATCCCGTTGCTAACTCTCCATGGCGGTCCTGGTGCCCCGCACGATTACTTCGAACCCCTGGAAACTCTTGCTGATGAGCGTCCTGTAATCTTTTATGATCAGCTGGGATGCGGAAAATCGGACCGGCCTTCGGATACCGCCCTCTGGACAGTTGACCGTTTTGTGGAGGAGTTGGATCAGGTGCGGAGTTTTCTCAAACTCAGTCAGGTTCACTTGCTGGGCGGCTCTTGGGGTACGATGCTGGGCGTGGAATATATGCTCAGGAAAAAGCCAGAAGGTATTGTCAGTATGGTCCTCTCCGGACCTTTTCTGAGTACCCCGAGATGGATGGCGGATCAGCAGATGTGGATTTCGCAGCTTCCTCCAAATGTCCGGGATTCCATTATCAAGTACGAGGAAAACAAGAATTATGCAGCTCCCGGGTATCAGGATGCCATGATGGCTTTTTACCGCGAGCACGTTTGCCGCCTGGATCCATGGCCGGATTGTCTGAACAGGGCCTTTGCCGGTATGGGTCTGGAGGTTTATCAGTATATGTGGGGGCCCAGCGAATTTACCGTAACAGGTACTCTTAAAAATGCTGACGTGACGGATAAGCTCCACCAGATAAAAATTTCTGTGTTATTTACCTGCGGGGAGTTCGACGAAGCAACCCCCGCAACCACCCGGTATTATCAGAGCAAGATCACGGGATCGGAGGTTTATGTTTTCAACGGCGCATCGCATGAACATCCACTGGAAAGCGAGGAGGAATATCTGAAGGTAGTCGGGGATTTTCTCAAAAGATCAGCAGATAAATAATCGTAAATACAGCCTTATGAAAAAGAATTTGTTTTTTTTCACAGCCATTGTGCTGTCCGGCGCACTTCTTATTTCTTCCTGTAAACATGATCCCGGACCGGATCCCAATCAGGAGCAGATCGACCAGATGAAAACGGTGACCGACTCCATCATTGCCAATACCCATGTTCCGGGGATTGTTGCCCTGGTGGTTGATCATAAAAAAGAAATTAACTGGTTATATGCCGCAGGTCTCAGCGATATTCCGGCGAAAGCGCCGATGAATGCGAATTACACGTTCAGGGTCGGTAGCAATACCAAAACATTTGTGGGTACAGTATTGCTGCAGTTGGTTAATGAAGGAAAGATTCAACTCAATGATAGATTGTCAAAGTACTACCCCGACTATCCCAAGTCGGACAGCATAACCATTACCATGTTGTGCAACATGACCAGTGGAATATTCAATTATACCGATGCCGAAGAATGGGTCGCACAAGCGAACGATGATCCCTTCAGGGTTTGGACTCCGAAGGAGCTTGTGGACCTGGGGATGTCGAAGGATTTCTACTTCCAACCCGGTACCGGTTGGACCTATTCCAACACGAACACCTTCATTATTGGGATGATCATTGAAAAAATCACCGGACATACCTTGCAGTCTGAAATCGAAAACCGCATTATTAAACCCCTCCAGTTAACCAATACCGGTTTCATTACCTCTGGACCGGATTTACCCGGATTGCATGGAAGAGGTTATTACAGTGGAGAGTACGTTGAAAATGAAGACATGACTGAAGCCTTTGATCTTTCATGGGCATGGGCTGCCGGATCGGTATACTCTACTCCCCGCGAATTGCAAAAATATGTTGAGACCCTCGTTTGGGGAGGATTTCTCCCGGATTCGCTTCAGCATCGGAGACTGAACGATATGATAAATATTGCGGAAGGGATTGACTATGGATTATGTTTGGCCAGAAGGGGTACCTTTTATGGTCATAACGGAGGGATGCCTGGTTTTACTTCATCCATGTATCACAGCAATGAAAGGGATTGTACGGTTATCATTTATTTTAATTGTGATATTGAAGCCCCGGAACCGATTGTGCCGGATATGCTCCTGGTGCGATTTTTGAATATCTTGTACGGACTAAATCCCTAAACAGAACTTCCTTTTGGAAGATCTGTTTATTAATGATAAACGGCATCAGCTGATGTTAATCAGCGTGATCTTTTTCGGAGCCTTTATGGCCAATATTGACGGAACCATAGTCAATGTAAGTCTTCCCATGATTGCCACCGAAAAAGATCCAGCAGCCAAAACGATATTAAACAATCCATGAAGCCGTTTGTTTTAATTGTTTAGTAAAGGAACAATTGAGCAACGCTTCATTTTTGTGAAACGACTGAATTCCCATGCTAAGAAGGATATTTCAAGTCGTAAATCATGTCAAGTATATATGTCTTAAGTGACAATAAATCAATAGCTACCGTTGAAGATCCCCAATCATTCATCCAGTTCCTGAAGGAATTTCAGGAGTGTATGAGGCGGGCATTTAACGAAAATTTTCAGATTAAAGATTTTGCAGGAAAGAGAGGTTACCCTCCACAAGTTCTGCGGGAATTGATGTCGGGAACACCGATGGCTGTTTGCATACCCAGAGAATACGGAGGTATCGGCAGCAGCATGGAGGAGAGCATCCATTTTGAATCGTCCACAGCCTATGAATCCCTAACTCTCTCACTCATGCTTGGTATCAACACAGCCCTATTTATCCAGCCGGTGGTAAGGTACGGGCAGGAAGCCGTCAAGCAACGGATTTTCAATCAATTTCTCAACCATCAGGCAATGGGTGGTTTAATGATAACCGAACCGGATTACGGCAGTGATGCATTGAACATGCAAGCCTCTTTTACCGAATCTGACCATTTCTATCATGTTCTTGGCCAGAAACACTGGGCCGGACTAACCGGACAGGCAGATTTCTGGTTACTTACCGCACGTAAAAGGACTCCGGCGGGAGACCTGATGCGTGATATCGATATTTTTATCTGCGAGGAAAAAGTGCCTGGACAGAACATTGATGTTGAAGAATATTTTGAAAACCTTGGACTATATCAGATACGATACGGCCGGAACAATATTGATGTCTTCATCCCCTCTGAACAAAGACTGATTCCCAAATCAACAGGAATAAAGATGCTCCTTGACCTTCTTCATCGCAGCCGTTTTCAATTCGCAGGCATGGGGCATGGTTTTATCAGGCGCATCCTCGATGAAGCCATCAACCATACCAAAACCAGGAAGGTGAGTAACCATAAACTATTTGAGTATGATCAGGTTCAGCAACGTCTGTCACGGTTACAATCGAATTTCACTGTTCTTTCAGCTTTTTGTCTGAAATCCGGGGAATTTGCTGATTTCGGCTACGACGTGTCGGGTATGGGATTAGAGGCTAACGTCATTAAAACCGTAAGCTCCGATTATATGCAGGAATCAGCACAGTCGTTGCTGCAGTTGGTCGGTGCCCGTGGGTATAAACAAAATGATTTTGCCGGCCAGGCGATTGTCGACAGTCGTCCCTTCCAGATTTTTGAGGGTTCCAATGATATTTTATATCATCAGATAGCTGAATCGGTCATGAAAATGATGAGGGTCCTTAAGGAAAAAAGCCTGTTTGAGTTTTTAAAAGGTTATGCCGCCCGTGCTGCCGGACGGCTGCAGGACCTGGTCAGTTTCGACCTGAATTTCGATCTGCCCCAACGCAAATTGGTTGAATTGGGGACTTTGCTGAGCCGGATTATCTCGATGGATCATGTGGTGTATCTTGGAGAGAAGGGATATCGTAAGGATCTGATTGAAAATGCGATCGAAGTGTTGAAACAGGACATATCCACAATTCTGAAAACGTTTACATTCAATAACCAGGTTAAGGTTGTGGTTGATTATCAGGAAGGTAGTCAATGGTTTGGGCTGGGGAAGAATTCAGGTACGGTATAACACCGGAAGTGGTTATCTTTATTCCTTCTTTTATTGATTCAGACGGACCATAAGCCAATCCTCCTCAACCAGAATGCAATGACCTGTTTATCGAAACCAACAGAATCGGACCGCACTGTTTATCTGGTTTGCAACGCCCACATCGATCCGGTTTGGCTTTGGAACTGGGAGGAAGGCCTAGCGGAAACCCTTTCAACTTTCAGGATTGCTGCGGAATTTTGTACAAAATCTGAAGGATTTGTTTTCTGTCACAACGAATCGCTTCTTTATCAATGGGTTGAAGAATTCGAACCGGCATTGTTTCGTAAGATCAGGAAGTTGGTTGCCGAAAGGAAATGGAGGATTATCGGGGGATGGTTTGTCCAGCCGGATTGCAATCTTCCCTCGGGTGAATCATTGGTGAGGCAGTTAATTACGGGGAAGACATATTTTCTTGACAAGTTCGGTATTGAGCCGCAAACCGCAGTCAATTTCGATCCGTTTGGACACTCCCGCGGCTTGGTACAGATCCTGGCAAAATCAGGTTATCACTCCTATCTTTTTTGCCGGCCGGGCGAATCCCAGCTTTCAGTTCCGGATAATTTCATCTGGACAGGATTCGATGGATCGGAGATCCTGGCTCACCGGTCAAAGGAGCATTACAATTCGGAAAAGGGCAAGGCTGCAGAGAAATTGGATTATTGGATTGAACAACATCCGGATACTGAAGTAGGTTTGTTTCTTTGGGGAATCGGCAATCACGGTGGCGGACCTTCCAAGGTGGACCTTGGAAAACTCCAAATTAGAATTTTGAATGGTGTGGGGAGTAAGGATGAAGGGGGGTGGGTGATTAAGCATTCGTGGCCGGAGGAGTTTTTTAAAGCGCTGGACCAAAGAAGGAGTGGCCTGGATAGGATTGATATCGATTTGAATCCATGGGCGGTTGGATGTTATACCTCGATGCAGCGCGTCAAGAAAATGCACCGTGAACTGGAAGAGGCGTATTATTTCACAGAAAAGATATTGACTCACGCGGTTTTAGCCGGGCTGATGAAATATCCGGGGACTGAACTCAGGAAGGCCCTCGAAGACCTCCTATTCTGCGAATTTCACGATATTCTGCCCGGGTCAGGGATTCCGGAGGTTGAGGCTTATGCCATCCAAAGAATGGGCCATGGTCTGGAGATCCTGTCACGTCTTAATACCAGGGCTTTCTTTAAACTGTTGGCCGGCCAGCCAGAAGCGCGCAGTGGTGAATTTCCGATCCTGGTTTATAATCCTGAACCTTTCGATATGGAAGAAACCTTAATTGTGGAATTACAGGGCGCAGAACCCAATTTCAACCCGGATGTATTTCTTTTACCTGAACTTTTCGATGAATCGGGCAACCGGATAGCTTACCAACTTGAAAAGGAGTCGGCCAACATCGCCAATGATCACCGCAAGAGGCTGGTATTCACGACTAATCTGAAAGCTTCCTCGATGAACCGTTTCTCGTGCTATCTGCGGGAGGTGAGCATTTTGGACAAACCCATGAGCCCGGTTCAGAAGGAGCTGCATTTTACGAATGACCTCTGTGATCTGCGCATAAGTCAGGAATCCGGCCTTATTGATCAGTACAGGGTGAACGGCGTGAATTATCTGAAAACGGATTCCGCTGAACTGCTGGTCATGGATGACAATGCCGATCCCTGGGGAATGAAGGTAAATTCGTTCCGCAACCTGGCAGGCCGATTCCGGTTAATGAGTCCAGCTGAGACAGCCGGATTTGCCGGAACCAATGGACCGATTCAGCCGGTAAGGATTATTGAGGAAGGTGCAGTGAGAACGGTGGTTGAGGCGTTGTTCCGGTATAATGGTTCTACTGCTGCCGTCAGGTATTTAATACCAAAAGAGGGAGCGGAGGTGGAAATTGAAATTCATGTTCAATGGAACGAAAAAGATAAATTGTTGAAGCTTGCATTTCCCGGAATGCTCAATCATGCTGAATGCCTTGGTCAGGTAGCTTATGGTTTGCAGAGATTTGACAGGGAAGGGGAGGAACTGGTGGCACATCAATGGGTCGGGCTGTTTGATCGGGCTAATGACAGGGCACTGACCGTAGCCAATCAAACAACATACGGCTTCGATTATGCTGATGGAGAACTGAGGCTTTCGCTGCTCCGCTCTCCTGCCTTTGCCGGTCATCCGGTGGATGATACAACCCCGATCGTCCGTCAGGACAGGTTCACCAGACGAATGGACCAAGGGGAACACCGGTTCCGTTTCCGGATCAACGCTGGACCGGTCAGCGAACGACTTGCTTCAGCGGACCTGGAAAGCCGGCTTCTCAATGCCGGTTCAATGAATCTTTGCTGTTTCCCAACAAAACGAGGGAAATATCCTGCCAGCGCCTTAATCCTGACCGATAAATCTATCAGGTTTGCCGTACTTAAAATGTCAGAAAGTAACGACCGGTTGATTATCAGATTATTTGAAACGACCGGAGTCAATAAACAGGTAACCGTTATGATCCCGTCCATGAGCTTAAACTTCCCTCTCCTATTCAGCGGATTCGAAATTAAAACCATTTCAATTCACCTGTTGACTAAAGAAATTTGCGAACAGTACCTGCTCGAGCGTAATCCGGCTGAAAGGTGAGCAAAATCAGCAAATTCCTGTTAATTGTGACAACCTAAATATTAACTTTGGATATGAAAACTTTACACGTTCTCTTAGTCATGGGAGTTCTCGTCCTTGGCACCTCATGCCACAAGGATGGGATGAACTACTATACGGATAATGACCTTATTCGAGATGAGTTGGAATCCAATGTGGTCCAGCATCTGAGGAAGATTAAATCGGTAAATCCTGATTTTCCGGGAGGTTTTGCGTTGCAGGTTACCTATCCGGGCGGACAAGCCTTTGTTTCAGCCGGTTTGGGGCATGAGGCCACCAACAGCATCCATTTCCGGGCGGCAAGTAACACCAAGACACTCACTTCAGCAGCAATCCTATTACTCATGCAAAGGGGGCAAATCGATATCAATCAAAGGATTACCGATACCATGCCCGGTTCACGAAAAACCTATTTGCCCGATACCCCGGATTTTGACATTCCTTTTAAGAAAAAAATCACCATCCTGCAACTGCTGCAGCATCGGGCAGGAGTTTTTGATGTGTCAAATTTTGTTGTTCCGGATTCCATCTCTGTTGATGTGCCTTACAAAGGCCAATCCTATATTGAATATGTCATGGGAAAGAATCCGGATCATACTTTTACTTTTGATGAAATGATCGGTGTCAATGCCACTTGTGGTTTGTATGATTTCAAACCTGGTAAAGATTACCATTACTCCAATACCGGCTATTCGATTCTTGGAAAGATCATTGAGCGTGTTTCCGGGAAAACTTATGGCCGCTTTATCAACGATGAAATATTAGTTCCCATGGGAATGAGGTCATCCTCCATGCCCGATGCAGGCAATGACCAGCAGCTTCCGCAATCATTTGCACCGGGATTTGTCCAACTTGAGGACCAAATTGAAAATGTAACGGAATCCAATATTTCGGCGAATGTGGCAGAAGGCAACCTGATTACTACTCCGATTGATCTGGCAAGATTCCTGCGAAAGCTGATAAGGGGGGAGGGTATCCTCAATTCAACAACTGTCAATAGTATCATGCTCAATGTGTTGCCAAGCAGCAGCACCAGCAATTCAAATTACGGATGCGGTATTTTTTACACCAATAATCTTGGTTATGGCCATAACGGAGCCCATGAGGGTTACTTGTCACAAATGGCCTATGATCCGGATTCCGACATCACCCTGGTAGTTTTTACCAATACCTGGGACTGGACAGCAGGGATGACCACACTGATTAGCCAGTTAAAAGGAATGCAGGACTTATTATACCAAGCAAAACTGACCGTTACCGATAATTTGAACAAATAGGTGAATCTTAACTCAAAAAAACTGATGAAACCGATCCGAATTTTGTTTTCAGCAATTTCCGGTTATGGTTTCTATTACCTGAAAACCCTTTTGGAAGAGATTCCGGAGGATCAGGCTGTAATCTGCGGCGTTATTGATCCGCAACCCGAAAAGTCAGGCCATTTCCCTTTCATTGTCGAAAGGGGTATTCCGATCTATGCAGATATTGAATCCTTTTTTCTGGATGGTAACAGCGCCGACCTGACGGTGATCTCATCTCCCTTGCAATATCATGTCCCTCAGTCGATCGTAGCCTTGAAAAACGGGAGCAACGTGCTGGTCGATAAACCTGTAGGAGTTACCCCTGGTGAACTTAAGCGCCTGGTCGCTGCAAGGAATCAATCGGGTCGTTGGGTGGAGGTGGGTTATCAATGGTCTTTCTCAGACCCGATCCGGAATCTGAAAAAAGACATCCTGAACGGAAAGTTCGGCAAACCGGTCCGATTAAAAACGATTTGTTTGTGGCCACGGCCATTTGCCTATTTTAACCGGAACGATTGGGCCGGACGTGTTTGGGCCGAGGATGGCAACCTGGTGCTTGATAGTGTGGCCAATAATGCCTGCGCCCATTTTCTCCATAACCTGTTCTTTCTCACCGGTCCGTCAATGAATGAAAGTTCGGTTCCCGCTTCAGTAACCGGTGAGCGTTGGCGGGCTTATGATATTCAGAATTTTGATACGCTGGTCTGCAGGGTCTTGACTGACAATGAGGTTGAGTTACTGTTTTATGCCTCTCATGTTACCGAAAACAAGGTGGACCCTGCGTTTGAGTTTGAATTTGAAAAAGCAGTGGTCACGCTGGATGAAAAATCCGGGGGAATTGTCGCAGTTCTTTCCGATGGCATGACAATCAAATACGGCCATCCGAATGACGATCATCAGTTTAAAAAATTGTTCAGATCGATTGAGAAATGCAGAATCCCCGGTCCGGATATCTGTCCTCCTGAGGCTGCCTTATCCCAAACATTATGCATCAATGCCCTGCACGAACTGCCAAATGAAATCCAGACTTTTCCCGACCGTTTTGTTGTCATCGAAAAGGACCGGCGCTGGGTGAAGGGGATTGGTGAGAAAATGATCTCAGCCTATGAATTGTGGAATACAACAAGCGTGATGCATGATTCGTGAGGCGTGAAGCGTGAAACGTGAAGCGAAAGAAAAGATCGGTGGACGAAAGATAGGATCGAAATATGAAACTAAGTAACAAGATCGAAAGATTTGTCATCCCGGCGAAGGCCGGGACCCCGTCACACTAGTAGAATTTTATTAGCATATAAGCACATCAGCACATTATGAAGGATTCCCGCTCCCTGGTCCTCGATACCCTTACCTTTGCTTCTCCCCGGAGAATTCCCCGTCATCTCTGGCTCTTACCCTGGGCCGAGAAGCGGTATCCGGATTATGTGAAGAAGATCAGGCAGCTATATCCGGATGATATTATCCAGGCCCCGGCAATCTATAACCGTCCATTGAACCTCATCGGGGGTAAATATCAGGCTGGTATCTACGTGGATGAGTGGGGATGTAAATTTGTGAATATGGAAGACGGATTGATGGGCATTGTCCATGAGCCCTTAATCAAGGATTGGTTGGAAATGGATACTTTTCTGACCCCTGAGGCCATGTTGGATATTGATGTGGATGCCATCAACCGGTTCTGCCGGTCGACCGGTAAATTTGTTTATGCCGGGAGCATTGTGCGTCCACTCGAGCGCTTCCAGTTTATCCGGACCATGGAACAATCGATGACCGACATTCTTTTTGAAGAGCCCGGATTTATTGAGTTGCTCAGGCGAATGCACGAACATTTCTGCAAGGAGGTGGAAATATGGTCTAAAACCGAAGTTGATGCCATCTTCCTGATGGATGACTGGGGCACCCAGCACGCCATGATGCTTTCACCCGAAGTGTTCAGGAAATATTTCAAACCAATGTACCGTGATTATTGCGAGATCGCCCGGCAGCACGGGAAGTTAGTTTTCATGCACTCTGACGGTAACATCGCTGAGATCCTGCCTGAATTGGTTGAGGTCGGCATAAATGCCATCAACAGTCAGCTGTTTTGTATGGATATCGACAGGTTAAGCAGTGAAGTTGCAGGGAAAATAACTTTCTGGGGTGAAATCGATAGGCAGGATATCTTGCCGAATGGCTCAGATGCTGATATTCAGAATGCTGTCAACCTGGTTTATGAGAAATTGTACCGCGAAGGCGGAGTGATCGCCCAATGTGAATTCGGACCTGCAGCCAGGCCGGAAAATGTTTTGAAGGTATTTGAATGCTGGAACAGGAAGGGGAATCGTGAAGCGTGAAGCGGAAGACGAAGAAGAAGATCGGTCGACGAAAGATAAGATCGGTGGACGAAAAAGAAGATCGGAAGATGAAGAAGAAGATCGTGAAGCGTGAAGCGGAAGAAAATTCCTTTCGGAGAAGTGTCATTCCCGCGAAAGCGGGAACCTTTCGGAGAAGTGTCATTCCCGCGAAAGCGGGAACCGCTTCACGCTACTCCGGGCTAACCATTAACCAATAACCATTAACCAAAACCTCTTAATTATGAAACACCTCCTCCTCCTCCTCCTCCTCCTCCCGATTGGCCTTCAAGGCAATTCGCAAACCCAGATCCCGCTCAAGAAATACCTCGAATATGCCCGGGCATCGGCTGATTATGTTTATGATCAGCGGGATTCCATCGTCATCAAATGGAGAAAGACCATTAATCCGGAAGACATTTTTGGATACCGTGCACCAGGCAGCCTCCTGGAAATGGCGGCGATCTATGCTACGCTCTACGATCTTGAGGGAAAGAAGAAATATGCCGACCGGGCAAAAGAGGTTTTGCTGACCTATGGACAGTATACCAAAGAATTTCCGGTAGAGATTTCGAGACGCAAAGCGGACTATGCGGACGGGGTTCCGGCTTTGCCTGATTTCTTTACTACCATGCGTTATCTGCAGGCTTATGACAAGCTCAAAAACAAGGGTTTCCTGTCGCAGGACGAAATGACGAAGATCGATGACCTGATTGCCCAAAGCCTGGTTTATATTCTTCGTACCCAGGAGTGGGGAGCCATGAACCGTTCGGCACTCCGGGCTGAAACTCTGTCCTGGGCCGTTAAGGTTCTGCCAAATCATGCCGTTTCACCCATGCTGAAAATGTATGAACAAGCGCTGCTTTCCGATAACTGGGGCCAGTGGGAAATTGAAGATGCCTCGTTGTATCATGCCGTTTGGCTCTATGCATTAATGGGTTCAGCTGATGCCAAGGGACAGATGGCAGGCTTGTTCAAAACTCCTGAAGTCTATTTTTATTCGCAATACTTCCTCCATCTGATGTCGCCTCAGGGAATGATCCCGGATTTTGGCGATGCGCACAATTTTACCAACTGGAACCGATGGATCGTCTTTTTCGAAGCAGCCGCCAAACAGTATAACAACCCGGAAATGAAGTGGGCAGCGACTGTCATCGGCAACAAGTTTCTCGACCTGACCAAGCCAAACAGTGTGGGACTGGGCTATATGCTGCTGGATGCTTACCGTTATGGCACCGATAACCTGGTACCGGCACCTCCTAAAGTATTGAGCGAGGAGGTGATGGAAGATATGGTCGGAAAGAAAATGGTATTCCGGAACGGTTGGGATGAGAAGTCCTCCTATATGTTGCTGAATTACCGGGATGAAGGGGACGGTGGTCTTTTATACCGTGATTATCTGCGTAATACAATTCCTATTGAGGAGGAAAAAGTAACACATGGACATGCGGATGAGAACAGCATCCCGCTTCTGATGTATAAAGGAGCAACCCTTCTGATCGATGGGGGATACCGCGATTTTCTTCCAAGTGGCTACTTTGGATCTTACCGGCAGGATTATTTTCATAATCGCCTATGCGTCCGGAATGAAAAGATATGGTACGGGCAAAAGGCCGGTGAATACCGTTACAGCCAGTCGGACTATCCTCCCATTACCCCGCAAAATTTAATGGATTTTATGCATAATGCCGGCTCATACCGAAAGGTGACTACCCAGAAAATTGACTTCTTATCATTCCCGGATCATGATTATAGCCGGACGCGGATGACTGATGTTGAAATGGGTTATGAGTATGACCGGGCGGTTGTTTATATCAAGGATCCGGCTATATACGTGGTATTTGATGTGTTTAAATCAAGGTCTGAACAATTCTTTACCGCCGCAAATCTCTGGCATACCCAGAAAATCCTGAAACAGGGCACGCACTGGTATGATACCAAATATGAAACTATTCAAACCCGTCCGGTCGGCGGGGATCAGAACCTGCTGATCTATTTCCCGAAAAACCACTACCGGTTTGAACAAACCAACAAGGAAAACCGTAATTATCAGGAGGAAATTGCCATTGCGGAATTTTCGGCACAATTTTTTGAACTAGGACAGCATATTGGATTTGTGACCGTTCTGGTTCCGCATGGTAATCTGGAAAACCCGGAACAACTGATCAAGGCCATTGAATACGTACCATCGTCCACCGAGGAGGAGGGCCTGTCGGTCCGTATTAAACTGGCCGGCAAGACCATCCAGGTAGGGATCAAGAGTGATCTGAAGATGGACCTGGTCAGGGATTACCAGCGGCCGAAATATAGCTGGGAATCGGGAAAAATCGGTTATGGCGATATTGAAACCAATGCCGATTTTTTCTATACCGAACAAAAGGGGAATCAACTTTCGTTTACAGTGGTTAACCTGACTAAAGCTACTTTCAAAGGCCAGGATATGTATGAGCAGCCCTCTTCTTATTTCGGCCTGAATTTCGATGGAAGGCAGGATGCCCCGGATACGGGAAAAGCGCGGTTGTGGCGCGATGTAATAACGCTTCGCTAATTTGCTAATTTGCTAATTTGCTAATATGTTAATATGCTAATGATAAGATGGATAGGATAAGAACTGAGATTTTATCAAAGGGGATGGTGCCGGTGTTTAACCATGCCGATAAGGAGGTGGCATTCAGGGTGGTGAAGGCATGTTATGATGCGGGCTTGAGGGTTTTTGAGTGGACGAACCGGGGTGCGGGGGCTGCCAGCATGTTTAGGGTTATCAAAGAATTTATCGACCGGAATTGTCCGGGAATGATATTGGGTGCCGGATCGGTATTTGATGGGGAGACCTGCAGGAAGTTCCATTCCATGGGTGCCTCTTTTATTGTCAGCCCCGTCATTGATCCGGAGATGGCTACAGTTTGTAAAGAATTGAAATTATTGTGGATACCCGGCTGCGGAACGGTAACCGAAATTCATCAGGCCCGGAAATGGGGTGCGGGTATTGTTAAGATCTTTCCAGGCGACGCGGTAGGTGGTCCCGGCTTTGTAAAGGCGGTGCTGGGACCCATGCCGTGGGCTGAGATCATGCCCACCGGAGGGGTAAACCCTGACCCGGAAAATCTGAAGGCCTGGTTTAAAGTCGGAGTCTGTTGCGTGGGTATGGGATCTCAACTATTTACCAAGGAAAGAGTTAATGATGAAAATGCTGAAAACCTTGTCACCGAAATAAGTAAAACATTAAACAGTATAAAAGAATGCAGGAAAATGTAATTGTTCATAAAGGTGTTCAGGATTATTATCCGGATCATTTTGCTCAGTGCTATGGCTGCGGCCGTCTTAATGAATTCGGTCACCAGCTCAAAACAAACTGGGATGGCGATGAAACGGTCACGCTGTTTACCTCAAAGCATTTTCACACTGCCATCCCCGGCTACGTTTACGGCGGATTGCTGGCTTCAGTCATTGATTGTCACGGGACCGGTTCAGCCGCTCTGGCACTTGCCCGGGCTCATGGAATTGAATTGGCTGAATTCAATGCACCCCGCTGTGTGACAGCTTCATTGAAAGTAGATTATAAGAAACCGACGCCCATCGATATCCCTTTGGAAATCAGAGGGATCATTCGTGAAATTAAAGGACGCAAAGTCGTTATCGAAGCCAGGTTGACTGCCAACGGTGAGGTCTGTGTCACCGGGGAGATCGTTGCAATACAGGTATCTGATGATTTTGGAAAATAAATTGAAAACTACATCCATCAACCCGGCGCTGGTCATGACCGCCATCAACTTGCGGGATTTCGGCGGATTCACCACCGGAAGCGGATCCGTTATGAAAACCGGATTACTGTACCGGTCGGGTAATCTGCAGAAGCTGAGTGCTGCTCACCATATTGCCATAGGTGAACTCAAACTTCAGACAATCATTGATTTCCGTTCTTTGGAGGAACAGGAAAAATCCCCCGGAACATTCCCCGGCAGCAAGAAAGTTTCAATGCCTTGCAATATTGATGAGATCACACGTAGACGACTGCGTCCCCTTTTGCTGCGCCGGTCAGCGGATGATGAAATTATGGATGCCATCGACAGTGTATATAAAGAAATGGTCGACCTGATGGTTCAGCCCATCGGAGATATGATCCGGATCATAATCGGCATGGGCAATTGTCCGATCCTCATCCATTGCAGGGCGGGCAAGGACCGCACAGGTTTTGCCGCCGCGGTGATCCAATGGGCCATGGGTGTCGATCATGATACGGTTATGCAGGAATATCTCAAATCTAATGAATTCATATCCCCAAAAATCAGCAAAGCCATGAAACGGCTCAGGCTTTTTACCCTGGGATTATTTCCGAAAGGCAATCTTCAGGCAGCATTTGAAGTCAAGGCCCGCTACCTCAATACTGCTTTTTTTGTGATTGAAACGAAATACGGCGGACTGGAACGCTATCTTGCTGCCGGTGGTGTGCATAGAAAAGATCTTGATAAACTGAAATCATTGCTCCTCTCATGATCCCCGACCTCCTGATCGCTCTTGCCGCCGCCCTGATTGCCGGGTTTATCAATGCCGTCGCCGGCGGTGGCACCCTGGTGAGTTTCCCGGTCCTGATGTTGCTCGGTTTGCCTCCGTTGACTGCCAATATTACCAATACGGTGGCCCTTTGTCCGGGATATATCGGCGGAGTCATAGCGCAAAGAAAAGATTTTGCGGCACAGAAAAGCCGGTTACTGGCCATTCTCCCCCTAAGCATGCTGGGTGGGATTGCCGGCGGCCTTATCCTTCTCAATACAGGAGAAAAGGCATTCGACGGAATTGTTCCTTACCTGATCTTTCTGGCCTGCATCCTTTTAGCCATTCAGGTGCCCGTGAAGAGATGGATGATGGAGAGGGCCGGGCACAAACACATTACCCTGATAAAAAGGATCGGATCAGCGGTCCTGTTATTCCTCGCCTCTGTGTATGGCGGATATTTCGGTGCAGGCGTTAGTGTAATCGTCATTGCCATTCTCGGGTTGATTTACGATGATTCACTCACCAGTTTGAATGTGCTGAAACAGGCCATATCATTCAGTATCAATATTTCAGCAGCTCTGTATTTTTCCTTTTCAGGTAAAGTCGATTGGCTTTTTGCCCTGGTTATGATGGTTGGAGCTGTGGCAGGCGGTTTACTGGGTGGAAAATTTGCCGGAAGCATCAAACCGGGGGTCCTCAGGTGGATAGTCATTGTTACAGGCTGCGCAGCTGCCGTAATCTATTTATTGCGATAAACCATCAAAAAACCATTCCAATGAAAACAAGCAAATTGCCTTTTAGAGTGCTTCTGGTTGTTTTGGGATCGATCCTCTGCTGGTCATTTTCAGCAATGGGAGAAAATAATGAACCCAGGGAAAGTAAAGAGTTCCGTGGTATTTGGCTGCATTCCGGTTTGTTTGATAAAAAGGCTGATATCGCGAAAATTCAGATAGTTAAGCTATTTGATTCCTATCAGGAAATTGGGATTAACAACCTTTTTTGTTATTACACCTCAAAGGATGAGAATGGTTTTGACTGGGATTATCTGGCAGTGTTAATTGATGAAGGGCACAAGCGGGCCATTAAGATCCACCCGATCTTCTGCCCCGGTCATGAGGTGGCGTTAACCGGCGAGATTAAAGATCATCCCGAATGGCTGATCCAGGACCGTGACGGTAAACGATATAACGCCCTGAACCTGACGCTACCTGAAGTTCGCGACTATTGGATGCGAAGGATGGCCCAGGCTCTCAGGTACGATATTGATGGTATTCACTTGGATTATATCCGATTTCCTGTAAATCAGCGATATAGTTATGACAGCCTCACCTGTGCCACCTTTAAAAAACAATCAGGCTATTCTCCAAAGGAGGTTTCACAGGATGACGGGAGCATGGTCTGGTGCGAATGGATCAACTGGAACGCAGAACAAATTACCGGCTTTGTTAAGGAAACACGTGAAATGATCCGGAAATCAGGTAAAGATGTGGTTCTCGGAGCCGATGTATTCCCCAATCCGGAAACATCCAGGGTCCTGATCGGTCAGGATTGGGAAAGCTGGGCCAATCTGGGTATCCTGGATTTTATCTGTCCGATGTTTTATACCAATGACCTGGGTCTTTTCCGGCAATACACCGCCAGGGCTGTGAAAATTGCGAGGAAAGGATATGAAGTATACCCTGGAATCGGGGTGCAGACTTCGCATAACAAGATTACTAAGGAATTATTGATCAATGAGGTACGTATTTCCCGAGAGGAGGGTGCCGGCGGGATGGTCTTTTTCTCGGGGAACTCCTTCAATCAGGATATGCGCGATACCTTAAAAACAACGGTATTAGTAAAATAACCTATAACCAGTCACCGGCAATGCCCAACGAAACTGAACTCACCTCCCTCGCCCTCCGTCTCGGAGCCACCCGCGCCGGCATTATTAATGTACCCGATATTCATTTCTCCGAGAGTTTCCGCGAACTCTGTGAAATGAACTCATGCGGTAAATACAAGACCAACTGGATGTGCCCCCCGGCTGTCGGACTTTTCGAAGATCTTAAAAGCCAGGTTATGGGATTGAATAAAGGACTGGTTATTCAGACCGTCTATCAGTTGGAAGATTCGTTTGATTTTGAAGGCATGATGAATGCCGCCACCATCCATGATACGGTTTACCGGAAGATTCTCAAAGAGGTCCGGGAACAGGGGCTCGTTGATCCTTTTCTTCCGCTCAATGCAGGTGTTTGCAGGTTTTGTGATCATTGCACCTTTCCAGATAAGGATTGCCTTTATCCCGACGAGGCTCTGGCCTCAATCGAAGCTTACGGCATCGATGTCACAACCCTGGTCACCTCATGTGGAATCCCCTACAATAATGGAGTAGCATCAGTATCGTATGTGGGCATGATTTTGTATTAACTTCTATGAAAGTGAGATATTTAATTAAAACAGGGGTGCTTATCTTTTTCTGGTTGGTGCCGGTTTATATAAATGCGCAGACCGATGCCGACCCGTCAAAAAGTAAGGTTCTTACCGTAGCGGACGATGATCCTGATTACATGAATTCCTTTCAGACAGGGCGGGAGTATTTCTTTCTCCGCAGCGGACGGGTGAAAATGATCATTCAGGTTGATAAAACAGGAATGGGGCCGGCCTTTACCTATATGCTTTTTGATGCGGAAAACCCTTCGCAAACCGGAAGTAAAAAGAACGCACTGAATTACCTTCCCGGAACTAACTTCTCGCAAACAGCGTTGAAAATTGTCCTGGGAAAGGTAGAGTTTTCAGCACTTAGTCATAATTCACGGGCAGGATGGGTGATCAATAATGGAAATCCTGCGGTAGAGCTTAACTGGTGGGCCGGCGGCATAAGGGTGAGAGAACTTTTAGAACCAGCCGAAACAAACGGCACCTTTAACCGGATCATTTCATTGACTAACGCCGATTTATCGGGCAATGATACGGTACGATTATCCGCTTCTGACGATCAGCCGGATTCCGGTCCCATCCCGATCCAAAAAAACCAAACTATTACCATCCAATACGTTATTCCGTCTCTTACCACTCTTACCTCTCTTACCTCTCTTACCCCTCTTACCTCTCTTACCCCTCTTACCTCTCTAATCACTTCCGACTCCCTGATCTCTTCGCTTTTCCAGAACGCCTCATACTCTCTGCCCGGAATGGTAGCGGCAAACGGCAGGATGGATGCAGGGGTTTTTGAATACGGAAACCAATGGGTCCGCGATGGGTCGAATGTGGCCATGGGCTTGATTTACAGCGGATCATTTGAGATTGCCAGGGGATTGTTGAACTATATTCTCAGTGACCTGGTTTCCGATCAGGGCACAACGGTGATTGCCGGCGGATTTGATGAACCTGATCGTGAAGAGTTCGACCAGATGGGAGTCCTGATGAACTGTCTGAAACTCTATGCCGATTGGACCGGTGATACATCTCTCCTGAAAACCTATCGGAATAAAATATTAGCCCTGATTGAACGGCCGCTGAATCCGGTATTCAGGGATTCAACGGGAATGGTCCATAACAGGCGGGAATTCTGGGAACGCACTTTCAGTGACGCTTATGAATTGGCTTACCAAACATATATGATACAGGGGCTGAGAGATGCCGCTGATCTGTCGGAGTATCTAAATGCCACCGAAAAGGCTCGGTTCTGGCGGAAGGAAGCAGATGTGTTCCTGAATGCCATGCTGAATCATTCCACACGGTCACTCACTGATCAGGGTGCATTGATCAAGCGCAGGAATGTAAACGGGGAGATTGCCGATCTGACCACTGGCCGCCAGCTCACCTATAAAAATGATGCTCCGGTTCCAACCGAATATTATCACCGGCTAAATCCCGATGCTACCTACGCTTTACCAATCATGCTTGGAATCATTAACCCTCATTCGGATTTGGCGATAAAGTCGTTGGATAAGCTGGAATCCATCTGGAATGCACGCTGGGATATGGGTGGATATGAGCGTTACCATTCAAGTTCACAGATCGATCAACCCGGACCCTGGACCTTTGGAACCGCCTTTATAGCCCGGGCCCAGCATGAGGCTGGACTTCTCGAGCGGAGCCGGCGTTCCATACAATGGCTGCATGATATTCAGGGTGGAAATGCGGGTGCCTGGTTTGAAGAAATACCTCTCAACCGAAGCCAGGTACCATGGTGTGGTATCGTTCCCTGGACTTCAGCCGAAGTTGCCTCCTTTGTGATCAGGCACTGGCTTGGCCTTTTAGTTTCCGGGGACTTCCTAATCATCAAACCAAATTTCTATCCGGGTACCAAATATGCATCCGCCAGCATCCGGTTCCGCAACGGCAGAATGAAAATCGATGTCGACAATACGTTTAAACAGCCGGTCATCACCGTCAACGGACAACCAGTAGTCACTGACAAATCAGGCGAATTCAAGGTGCGTATATCCAAATAAACAATCAAACCCCAAGATTTGTCTTATTCCCTAATTTGTCGGCATGAATAGAATCGCAATCCTTATCGCCCTCGCTGTATATGGCGGTATCAATTTTTATCTTTTCAAACGCTCCTTGCAGGCTTTGCCCCCGAATGCATTGGTTCATACCATTTTTATCATCGTTTTTCTGGTCAGCTCACTCTCGTTTTTCTTTGCTATGGGTCTCGGTAACGTGCTTCCTCTTGGGTTAGTCACGGTTCTTGAAAATATCGGGGCTTACTGGGTGATCGGATTGCTCTATTTTATCCTGGCAGCACTGTTCTTTGACATTATCAGGGTATTTAACCATTTTCTGAATTTCTATCCGGATTGGATAACGGCTAATTATGAGAAAGTAAAGTTGATTTCATTTTTATCGGTGATTCTTGTATTTACACTGTTCTCAATTGTGGGCAACTACCGTTTCCGGCATCCTGAGGTACGGCAATTAAATCTCGTGGTTGACAAAGGCGAGGGTGTGACCGGGTCAATCACCATTGCCATTGCCAGTGATGTTCATCTCGGAAACATTATCAGGAAACACCGGTTGAAAAAATATGTTGAACTGCTGAACCGCCAGAATGCAAACATCATTTTATTTGCCGGCGACCTGATCGATCACAACATGAGGCCGGTTGAAGCAAAAAAGATGGATGAAGAGCTGAGGGGGTTAAAAGCCCGGTATGGCGTATATGCGATTTTCGGCAATCATGAATACTATGGCGATATAAAGAAAGCCACGGAATTTTATGCCCGTTCCGGAATTACACTGCTCAGGGACACTGCTTTGATTATCGATAACCGATTTATTCTTGCCGGCCGTGATGACATCTCCCAGCACCGGCGCAAATCATTGGATACCATTCTTTCCGGTGTTACAGCAAGATTGCCCAGAATACTCCTTGAGCACAACCCCGCCCGATTGGGTGACGCTCAGAAAAACAATATCGACCTGCAGCTTTCAGGTCATACCCATAACGGGCAGATCTTCCCTTTGAATTATTTTGTAAAGAAATTGTATCCACTGCCGTATGGGTATCAGAAATCTGGCAATACCCACTATTATGTTTCCTCCGGATTAGGATTGTGGGCAGCGCCGGTAAGGATAGGCACTCAATCGGAAATCGTAAGAATCAATCTGACTTTGGGGTAGCGGATTACCGGGCTACCATCCAGACCGATTTGTCTTCAATCATATCCTGAAGCTCCGATAAAAGGGCCCGCTCCTGCGGATCAATATGCCCGATTTCAAAGGCAAATTATTATCTTTAGGTCTACCATTTATCCAATAGTCAACAGTTATGAAAAAGTATTACAAATTAGGTTTTCTGCTGGCCGGGATTCTCCTCCTGGCAGTAATCGTGAGCGGCTGCGCATATAAAGATCCAATTGATCAGATGAATGGCCCTCATCCTTATGGTTTTTTAAGCGGACTGCTGCATGGCTTTATCGCCCCGTTTGATTTTATCGGAATGTTGTTTTCCGATCGTATTGTCATGTATGCACCAAATAACAATGGTACCTGGTATGCTTTTGGCTTCCTGCTTGGAAGCGGGGGTTGGGGATTTCTGGGCAACAAGGGTGCCTCCTACCGGAGAAGGCCGAAACGTGATGAGTATGGATCTGCAGAGGTTCTGTAATTCAATTTTTACAAGGATGAAATTTAAATGTTGAGATTCCAATTCAGAATGCCAAATTCCGAATAATAGATTCAGGGCATCATGAAGTTAAAAGATGCCACTTCATAGATACTTGAATCTCAATGTCGGAATTCGGCATTCTGAATTGGAATCTCAACGCTTCTCCTTCTTCTTCCAAATACCGACAACAAACAATAAAAATACTCCCATGAAAACAAAAACCCTCCTTACCCTCCTCCTCACTCTTCTCCCTGCGCTCCTATTTGCACAGGCTCAGCTTCAAAACAGCATGGGTAGCCTGTACCAATTGTCGAATGCAAAATCCCGGTCGGTAAGTCCCGAAAACCTCACCGGTGCAAAAGGTCAGGGTGGTATGGCCACCCTTGAGAAGGGAAGCGCAGCGCATGCTGCCCGTGAACTGGGCCAGGGCTGGAAAGTCAATCCTTATGTCAGGATTGAGCCGGGCACTACATTTACAATGGCTGACATAAATGCTTCTGGAATCGTCAACCACATCTGGATGACCCCGACCGGAGATTATCGCCTGGCGATATTCCGGATTTATTGGGATGATGAAACGGAACCATCGGTTGAAGTCCCGGTGGGCGACTTTTTCTGTTCGGGCTGGGGCTGGGGCAATGAGCCTCAGATCAATTCCCTGGCTGTTTGCGTTAATCCACAAAATGGATTCAATTGCTACTGGCCCATGCCTTTCCATAAGAAATGCAAAATCACCATGGAAAATAAATCAGCAGGCAGGCTGATCCTTTACTATCAGGTAGACTACTCCGAAACGGAGATCGATCCGCATGCCGCCAGCTTTCATGCCCAGTTCCGCCGGGTCAATCCTACCCCGGATAAACAGGATTATACCATTGTCGACGGGATAAAAGGTAAAGGCCAGTTTGTCGGTACCTATATTGCCCATGGTGCCAACAGTCCGGGTTGGTGGGGTGAGGGTGAAGTTAAATTCTACCTCGACGGGGATACCAGATTCCCGACCATCTGCGGAACCGGTGACGAGGATTACTTCAATGGTTCCTATGGATTTGAGGAGCGTACCGATAGTCTGGGTAAATATCACTACACGGATTTCACTACTCCTTATTCCGGTTTTCATTTCATTAAAGATCCGGCAAATAAAACCCTGCAGAGGCGATTTGGTGAGTACCGGTGGAATATCATGGATCCGGTAAGGTTCGACAAAGACCTGAGAGTAACCATTCAGCTCCTGGGTTGGCAAAGTGAAGGCCGCTACCTTCCGCTTAAAGACGATATGGCCTCCGTGGCTTACTGGTACCAGACCGAACCTCATCAACCGTTTCCGAAACTTTTGCCGGTAGAAGGTCTGGTGATAAAGAAAGAGTAGAAATAAAAATGAATTGGTGCTCAATGAGGTGCAAAGTATTGCTTATCAGTTTGTTGTTTCATTCGCTACTAGTTAGCCTGAATGCACAGGATGAATTCCTCGGTAAACATTACCATGGAACCGGTGATACCGGATACCTTGAACTATTAGAAAAGGCCCGCCGGTTTTTCGATCCCGATCCCGTCCTGCCCAATATTTCAATGCTTTATTCATCAACCCTGAACAGTCTTGTTGAGGGTCCGACCTGGGATGCCTGGTGGATACAAAATAGCTATGGAACAACTTACTGCGCTTTGCCATTCTATCAGGAGCCCTACCTTACTTTCCTCCAGAATGCTCAGGATTTCTGGTTTGATCAGATGGGTGATGGAAAGCGGATCGGCGCCAACGGTTGGCAGGCCCCTGACGGCTGTCTTTGTGATTGTGCGCGCCCGGGATGGATCATGTACAAGCAAGGCGATGGCAAGATCAACATTCATGACTGGGGCATTGGTTTTACTGCTGCCGGTTTGCTCATGCAATCGGAGCTGTTATTGATCAGCCGTGACCGGAAGGCAATCGATCATTATCTTCCGATGCTCGAACGATCGGCAAATTTTATTGATTCCCGACGCGATCCTGCCAATAACCTCTACCTCGCGGGCCCTGCCGGCAACTTGCTGGCCCCCAGCTATGCTGGCTGGCTGAAGCCTGACGGAACTTATGGCCAGGCCTACCTTGCCGAGCTTTCAGTGACTTTCATAGCTGCCCTCGACCGCCTCATCGAAGTTGAAAAACTGGCCGGCCGGACAATCAAGGTAAAGGACTATTCCCGCATACGTGACTTAGCCCGGAAGGGTTTGCCAAAACTATTGACCACCGAAGACTATTTTATGCGTTCGATTGATCCCGATGGTACTTTTCATGGAGTATATGGGGCATCGAAGCATGGATATTTTGAAGCAAGCCCCAACCATGATGCCATTGCTTTTCGTGTTACGGATGACAAGCAGTCGGCTGCGATTTTCAAAAAAATAGAATCCATCCCCGGCCTCCGGCCTTATAAGCTTGTGATTCCCAATTATCCAGCCTATGATGATATGTATGAGCGAGAAACCGGGATATGGAAATTCGGAACCTGGGTTAACGGGGGCCATTGGTCCACCTGCGAAGGACGTATGATGATGGCCTATTCCCGGCTTGGAAAATTCGACGACATGCGTCAGTCCATGATTAGGATTCTCTCCTTTGCAGATGATTTCAGGATGGACAATCCGCTCACGAAATTCGGGAGCGAGGTTTATCAGCCCGCTCAGGCCTATAATGTTACCTATGATGCATTTGCCATTCCAGCCGCCATGTTGCGTGGCCTTTTTGAGTACCTTTACAAATCCGACCGGCTGATCCTGTATCCGCATGTTCCGGAAGGAATTTCAATGATAGAGCAACTCGATCCGGTCCGTTTCGGATCAAAAAAAATATGGCTTTCGGCTGCGGGTACAGGCGAAATCTCTGAAGTGCTGGTCAACGGGAAAAAGTGGCCATCATTCACCAAAACTTCAGTAACACTGCGATATGATCAATTACCCGAAAAGGCCACCATTACTGTCCTCTTCGGTCATTCCAAAACTGCAACTACCAGCGTGTCACAGTCGGAGCCGGAAACAGTCGTTTCACGGCAATTCCTGGAGGCAGCCAGCGATACATCGGCCGGTTTTGCAGATTTGAAAATGCGGATACTTAAAATTTTTGATCAATACAAACAGATGCAGATCAAAGGTTTGGCTCCAACTTTCAAAGCTTCACAAATGCGTCTGGCCTTTGAATCATTTGCAGCTGTTTTTCAACGCAGGGAAATGCTTAAAGAAGGAAAAATCCAGCCGTTGCCTGGGCTTTCGGCGGCAGCTGTCGACCGGCTTTATCTGAAAACGGCTGAGACGATCAGCAATGGGATTGTTAATACTGTCAAC